>Ga0184633_10000318_pt1 | contig 16659 bp, 16 predicted proteins | sample PLM31_170_b1_FD_133156 | JGI IMG/M metagenome (GOLD analysis project Ga0184633, IMG submission 133156) | Groundwater sediment microbial communities from an aquifer in East River, Colorado, USA - PLM3-1_170_b1 | ecosystem: Environmental > Terrestrial > Soil > Riparian zone | place: USA: East...
ACGTCGGCGATGAGCCCGGACAGCCGGTAGTAGCCCAGCATGAAGAGGAAGACGACGACCGCGGAGGCGAGGATGGCGATCAGGCCCTGGCGGATCGAGTCCGCGCCCAGCGATGGACCGACCGTCCGCTCCTCGAGCACCTTGACCGGCGCGGGCAGGGCGCCGGCCCGCAGGACGATGGCGAGGTCACGCGCCTCGTCGACGGTGAACTGCCCGGTGATCACCGCCCGCCCCCCGGGAATACGCTCGTTGATGCGCGGAGCCGAGTAGACGTTGCCGTCCAGGAGAATGGCCAAGTGACGGCCCACGTTCTGCTCGGTGACCTCGCCGAACACCCGCGTGCCGATGGCGTTGAACTCGATGGCCACCTGCCAGTTGCCCGGGGTGTTCGGGTCCGCCGACACCTCCGCCCGGTTCAGCTCGGCGCCGGTCAACAGCGTCCGTTTCTGTACGGCGTACGGGATCTTCCGCTCGGTCTTCGTCTCCTTCTCGACGCGTCGCTGGAAGAGGAGCTCCGCGGTCTCGGGCAGGCGCCCGGCCAGCGCATCCTCCGCGCTCGTCCGCTCGTCGAGGAGCCTGAACTCCAGGTGCGCGGTCTTGCCGATGAGCGCCTTCGCGCGCTCCGGATCTTGTAATCCCGGAAGCTGGATGAGGATGCGGTCGCTCCCCTGCCGCGTGATGGTCGGCTCGGCCACGCCGAACTGGTCCACGCGGTTGCGGATCGTCTCGACGCCCTGCCGGACCGCGAGGTCCCGCAGGCGGTCGATCTCCTTGGCGAACATGGCGAGCTTGAACCGGCCCGCGCCCTGGTCGGCGTCGCGGCGCTCGAAGGTCTGGAACTCGTTCGCCACCGTGAGCGCGTCGTTCCAGCTCTGCGGCGTGGCGAGCTGCACGACCATCGCGCTGTCGCCCTCACGGGCGACCCGCGTCACCCCGATGCCCTTCTTCTCCAGCGCGGCCTTGAAGTCCTCGGCGGTGCGGTCCGTCTGGCTCGCCAGGGCCTTGTCGGTCTCGACGCCGAGGACGAGGTGGATGCCGCCCTGGAGGTCGAGACCGAGGTTGATGGTCTTCTTCGGGGGGTACAGAAACCAGACCGAGCCCAGGACAGCGACGGCGACGAGCCCGATCCTCAGCCAGAGGTGCCTAGGCATCCCGGTCGCCTTGGCCCTCCACGATGCGCCCGAGCGCGGCGCGGTCGAACTCGAGCTTGACCTGGTCGGCCACGCGCAGGGTTACGGTGTGCTCGCCGAGCCCGGTCACGGTGCCGTGCAATCCACTCGACGTCACGACGCGGTCGCCCTTCTTGACGGAGGCCAGCATCGATTCCCGATCGCGCTTCGTCTTCTGCTGGGGCCGGATGAGCAGGAAGTAGAAGATCGCAAAGATGGCCGCGAAGAAAACGACCTGCGTGAGGAGCGCGCTGGACCCACCGCCGGGCGGCGAGGCGGAGGCCAATGCCAGATCAGCGGCGTGGGCGACGTTCATAGGGGATCAAGCCTCCGCAGAGGAGTTGTTCTCGTGCGAAACAACCACGGATGATACTGCATATCGGTCGAAAAACCGAGCCCGGAATGGCGCGAAAGCGCCGGTGGCGATGGCGGCGCGCATGGCGGCCATGAGCGCTTGGAAGAAGTGCACGTTGTGGAGCGAGAGGAGTCGGTAGGCGAGCAGCTCCTCCGACATGAACAGGTGCCGCAGGTACCCGCGCGAGAAACGCCGGCACGCGTAGCACGCGCAGGCGGCGTCGAGAGGCTCGCCGTCGCGCTCATAACGCGCCTGTTTGAGGGTGAGCGGGCCGTTCCAGGTGAAGCACTGACCGTTGCGGGCGTTGCGCGTGGGCAGCACGCAGTCGAACATGTCGACCCCGCGCGCCACGCATTCCACGAGGTCGTCCGGCTTGCCTACGCCCATCAGGTAGCGAGGCTGCCCGGCCGGGAGCTGCGCGGCCACCGCGGCCGTCAGGTCGTACATCATCGGCTTGGGCTCGCCCACCGCCATCCCGCCGATCGCGTAACCGTCGAATCCGAGCGCGATCGTCTCCCGCGCGGCCCGCGCCCGCAGCTCGGGAAACGTCCCGCCCTGGACGATGCCGAAGAGCGCCGGTCCCCCCGCCTCGCGCGCTTGGGCCACCTGCGCGCGCCGAGCCCAGCGCAGCGTCAGCTCCAGGGAGCGCTCGGTCGCCTCCCGCGTGGCGGGATAGGCCAAGCACTCGTCGAGCGGGTGGATGATGTCGGCCCCCAGCGCCTGCTGGACCTCGATCGCCAGCTCGGGCGACAGCTCGTGCATCGAGCCGTCGACGGGCGAGCGGAAGCGCACGCCCTCTTCGGAGAGCGTTCGGAGCTTCGAGAGGCTCCAGACCTGGAAGCCGCCCGAGTCGGTGAGGATCGGTCCCGGCCACGCCATGAAGCGGTGCAGGCCGCCCAGCTCGCCGACGAGCGCGTGGCCGGGACGGAGAAAAAGGTGGTAGGTGTTCGCAAGAACGATCTGGACGCCGGCCGCGGTGAGATCGTCGGGCCCCAGGCTCTTGACCGTGCCGCGCGTGCCGACGGGCATGAACGCCGGGGTGTCGACGACCCCGTGTGCGGTGACGAGGCGGCCGCGCCGCGCCGCACCGTCGGTGGCGAGCAGGTCGAACGTCACGTGATCAGCGTGGCGTCGCCGTAGGAGTAGAAGCGGTAGCCGGCGGCGAGCGCGTGGCGGTAGGCGTCGAGCACGAGGTCGCGCCCCGCGAAGGCCGACACGAGCACGAGCAGCGACGAGCGCGGGAGGTGGAAGTTCGTCAGCAGCGCGTCCACGACGCGGAAGCGGTGACCGGGGACGATGAACGCCGTGGCCACGCCGTCCATCGCGCGCACGACGCCGTCGGTCGCGGCGGCGCTCTCGAGCGCCCGCGTGGTCGTCGTCCCTACCGCGACCACCCGGCGCCCGTCCGCGCGCGCCGCGCTCACCGCTCGCGCGACGTCCTCCGGGATCACCACCCGCTCCGCCGGCAGCACGTGGTCGTCGACGCGCACCGCCTTGATGGGGCGGAAGGTGGCGAGCCCCACGTGAAGCGTCAGCGCGCGGATCTCGACGCCGCGGGCGCGGAGGCGATCGAGCAACGCCGGCGTGAAGTGCAGCCCGGCCGTGGGCGCCGCGATCGAGCCCGGCGGCCGCGCGTACACCGTCTGGTAACGGTCGCGGTCGTCGCTCCCCGGCTTGGCGTGGTGCGCGATGTACGGCGGCAGCGGCGGCAGCCCGTGGCGCTCGAGGGCCTCGGCGACGGGCCCGTCGAGGCGCTCCACCACGCGGGTCCCGTCCGCTTCGACGGCCGCGATCCTGAAGCGAACCGGGGTCTCGTCGCCCGCCGTCAACTCCACGCCGGGCCGGCAGCGGCGACCGGGCCGCACGAGCGCACGCCAGCACCCCGCCGGAACCGTTTCGCCGGGCGCCGGCTCGACGAACAGCAGTTCCACCAGCCGCCCGCGGAGGTCGCGGGCGAGCACGCGGGCGGGCAGGACGCGCGAATCGTTGACCACGAGGCAGTCGCCGGGCCGCAGCAGGTCCGGAAGATCCGTGAAGACACGATCGGCCAGGGCGCGACTCGCCCGTTCGATCACCAGCAGCCGCGAACCGTCACGCACCTCCGCGGGCGCCTGGGCGATCGCCCAGGCCGGCAGCGAATATTCGAACTCCGCAAGCTCCACGACAGGTCAGGTTACATCGACTATGGAAGGCGGAGCAGGCGGCGAAATTCCTCGAGCTCCGATTGCGGCACGTCGGGGCGGAGCCGCACCTCGTCGTACACCTTGGCGGGGTCCTCATCGATCAAGTGGCTGACGCGCGCGAAGACGCGCACGAGCCGGCGCGACTCCAGCTCAGCCTTGTCGGTGACCGCGGCGCTGGCGAGCTTCATGAGGAACGACATGAAACCGCTCTCGACCTTGACGTAGCTCGTGACGGCGGCCGAGACGAGGTCGCGTCCGTCTCCCGCGGGTGTCGTGTCGTACTCGATCATCACGACGGCCTCGCCGTTGATGTCCGGGAGCAGCCGCTGCCGGTACTGGCCTTGGGCGTATATGACGCGCCCACCGCTCGTCGCCTGGACCAGCGAAACGTTCAGGAGGGCGCCCCAGCCGTCGTCGAAGACCAGGCCCTCGGGCGTGCGCCACACCCGGTAGCGCGCCACCCGGAGGGCGCGCGTGACGTGGGAGGCAAACTCGAGGTGATCGAGCAGGAACTCGAAGATCTCCCGGCGAGCCAGGAACGGCTCGCCCAGCGCCCGCGCCGAGATCGTCGCGTCGGCCGTCACCTCCTGGAGTCGCGCGAGCGCCGGCCGGAGCACGGGCGCCGTGAGCGAAAGCGGGTCGGCCGCCTCGGGGCCGGGAGGCCGCGCGTCGGCGACGGCCGGCGGCTCGCTCCTGGTCGCGGCCGCCGGTTCCGTCGGCTCCACGCGCGGCTCCGCGGCGGGCGCCGGCGCATCCGAGGCCGCGGCGACGGGCTCGGGCGTGGAGACCGCAGGCTCCGCTGGGGGCACGGCGCTCGCGAGCGGCGCGGGGACCGGCGCCGGTTCGGATGGCTGGGCCGCCGGTGGAGCGACCGACGGCGGGACCGTGGACCTGGCTACCCTTCCACGCCGCGCGACCCCGAGTCCCGCAGGTTTCGGGGCTGGCGCCTCGCGTTCGCCCGCCACGAGCCCGACGATCCTCACCCCCGCGCCCCCGGGGTCCTCGATGTGGGACGTCCCCGTGAAGATCCACACCCCAACAACGACGATCGCGTGCATCGTCACCGAGCTGGCGATGCCCACCCAGGACCGGTGCCGGAACGGCGCGGCGAACGGGCGGATCATGACGGAGAGATTATAGGGCGAGTCAGCCGATCTGGGCACCCGGGGCGACGGCACGGTCGGGCTGGAGCAGGATGACTTGGCCCGCGTCGTCATAGGCGCCGAGCACCAGGACCTCGGAGACGAACGGGCCAATCTGCTTGGGCGGGAAGTTGACCACCGCGATGACCGAGCGGCCGACCAGCTCCTCGGGACGATAGTGGGCGGTGATCTGCGCGCTCGAGCGCTTCACGCCGAGCGGCCCGAAGTCGACCCAGAGCCGGTACGCCGGGCGCCGAGCCTCGGGGAAGTCCTTCGCGTCGACCACCACGCCGACGCGCATATCCACCCTTTCGAACTCCACCCACGTCAACCCCATGCGCCTACCGGGTCGTCAGAGTAGTGAACGTCGCGCCGGGATAGTAGAACTCTAGGATTTGCCTGGCCGTGGCGCCCTGCTCCGCCATCCCCTTGGCGCCCCACTGGCACATCCCAACGCCGTGGCCGTACCCTCGCCCGGCGAAGCGCGCCACCTCGCCGTCGACGGCGACCGCGAAGAGCGTGCTCTTGACCGTGTCGTAGCCGACCATGCGACGAAAGTCGTTGCCGCGCAGCCGCGTCACGCCGGACGACCCGCGCACGGTGACGACGGTCGCGCGCAACGAGGTGGTGCGCTCGCTGACCTCGATGCCCCGGACGGCGCCCACTCCCACGTGGTGGCGGCGGAGCGTCTCCGACAGGTCGGCGAGACGCAGGTCCAGGTTCCAGTAGAAGTGCGGCGATCCCGTCGAGAAATGGCAGACGACAGGCCGGAGCCCGGGGAGGTTGCGCGCGGCGAACACCGTGCGCGGGTCCTCCGTGTAGCCGCCGCTGTCGGCGTGATAGAAGGCGGGGAACAACTCGCCCTCCCAGCGCAGGACTTGGCTCGTCGTCTCCTGCACCGCCGCCCACGCCGGCGACGTCGACGCCACGCGGCCCGCGAAAAGCTGGTGCGCCGTCGAGGCGACGATGTGATAGGGCTTGGCGGCGTTGAGCAGCCGGTGATAAGCCGCGTAGGTGCGCGACACAACCGCCTGCGCGCGCAGTGCCTCCTGCGGCCAACGCTCGTTGCTCTCCGCGAGCAGCACGCCGGCGAGGTAATCCTCCAGGGGCACCTCGTTGACCACGGTGAGCGCACCGTCGCCGTTGCGCAGCAGATCGAGCCGGCCCGCGTACTCCCGCCCGTTCAGGCGGATGGGACGGTCGCTGGTGAGCAGGAACGCGGCGGCCCGGCGCCCGGCGACCTCGACGGCTCCCGCGATCACGGAGGCGCGGACGACGTCGGCGCGCCAACTCCGCGCCGCACACACCTCACACCCGCCCGTCTCCGTCACGACGATGTCGTCGCCACGCAGCTCCGCCGCACGGGCGCCCTCGAGGATCCCGACGCGGATCATCTCCGAGCCGGGGGCGGCCGCAACGGGCCCAGCCCACGCGAGCAGGAGCACGGCGAGGGCGGCCCGCAGGCTCATCGCCGCCCGATCAGCCAGAAGAGGGTGGTGAGCGCGAGGCTGACGACGATCGAGGTCGCCAGCGGGAAGTAGAAGGTCCAGTGGCCACGCTGGATGTAGACGTCGCCGGGCAACCGCCCGAGCCACGGCAGCCGGCCGGCAAGCACGACGATCACGCCGACGACCGCGATCAGGAACCCGAACACGATCAACAGCTTGCCCACGTCATGCACCGAACGCTCCAGACCGGCTCCCACCGAGGGTGGCGGGCCAGGGGTACAACTGGCTCCGCTTCATTCGAAGAGCCCGCCCTGGCCGGGAGTCGTCGAGGGCGGGCGCTTGTTGCGGTGGGCGTACGCCTTGGTGGTGAGCCGCCGGCCGGCCGGCGTGCGAACCACGAAGCCGATCTTCAGGAGGTAGGGCTCCACCATCTCGATGAGCGACTCCGCCTCGTCGTTGATGGTGGCGGCCACGGCCTCGATCCCTACGGGGCCCCCGTTGTAGTGCTCGATGATGGCGTCGAGGAAGCGGAGGTCGAGACGGTCGAGTCCCTGCGGGTCCACGCCTTCGAGAGCGAGCGCCCTCTCGGCGATGCCCGCCGTGATGACTCCGTCGCCGTTGACCTGCGCATAGTCGCGCACGCGGCGCAGCAGGCGGTTGACGATGCGCGGCGTGCCCCGCGAGCGCCGGGCGATCTCGGACGCGCCCGCGGCGTCGATGACGGCGCCGAGGATCGAGGCGGAGCGCGTGACGATGCGCGTGAGCTCGGCTTCCGAGTAGAAATCGAGGTGATGGAAGATGCCGAAGCGCTCGCGCAGCGGCGCCGACAGCATGCCGGGCCGGGTCGTCGCGCCGACCAGCGAAAAGGGCGAGAGCCGGTGCTTGATCGAGCGCGCGTGCAGGCCGCGCTCGGTGACGAAGTTGACGGCGAAGTCCTCCATCGCGGGGTAGAGCAGCTCTTCCACGACGCGGGGCAGCCGATGGATCTCGTCGATGAAGAGCACGTCGTGCTCGTTCAGATTCGACAGGATGCCGAGCAGATCACCGCCGCGCTCGATCGCGGGACCGGACGTCGTCACCAGCGTGGTGCTCATCTCGTTGGCGATGACGCCGGCGAGCGTCGTCTTGCCGAGCCCGGGCGGGCCGTAGAGCAGGACGTGGTCGACGCACTCGTGGCGCTGCTTGGCGGCTTCCACGGACACGCGCAGGCTCGCGACCGCCTGCTCCTGGCCCACGTATTCCTCGAAGGACCGCGGCCGGAGCTGCCGTTCGAACTGCACCTCGTCGGGGGGGACGTCGCGGCTCATGATCTTGCTCTCGTCCTTCGCCGCCGCCGTCACGCCTTCGCTCCCGCCCCGCGATAGATCTCGTCGAACAACTCCTCGGCGCTGCCGATGGACGGACGGCGCTGGTAGGCGTCGGCGATGAGTTGTGACGCCTCCCCGGGCCGGTGGCCGAGCTGCTTCACGAGCACGTCCCAGACCATCTCCCGGAGCGCGTCACCCTCCGGGCCCGGCGCCCCCCGCGCGGCCAGGGGCGCCGTGGGCTCGCCGTCGCGCGCGAGCGCGAACTTGGCCACCTTTGCCTGGAGCTGGGCCACGATGTTCTTCGCCTTCTGCGGTCCGATGCCGGGAAGCGAGCGGAGGAACTTCTCGTCCTGGCGCGCGATGGCCGCCGCGATCTCGCCGACCGGCACCGCGAGCGCGCGGGCGGCCACCATCGGACCCATGTCCTTCACCGTGATGAGCTTCTCGAAAAACTCCTTGTCCAGCTCGGCGGTGAAGCCGATGAGCACGGGGCGCGGCTGATCCCGGGTGGCGTGGTAGTGGGTGACGAGCGCGAGCGTGCCTGCCCGGTCGTCGTCACCGGTCTTCAGGTGCTCGATCTGGCGCAGGACGATCGGCGGGAGGAACACCTCGTAGCCGATGCCGCCGCACTCGAGGACGATGCGGTCGTCGAGCTTCCGGCGCAGCCGGCCCGTGAGCGAGGCGATCACCCGAAGCGGCCTCCGGTCCGGAGGTGGCCGGTAAACGCCAGCGCGAGGGCGTCGGCCACGTGCGATGGCCGCGGCAGCTCGGCGAGGTCGAAGAGGCGCTGCACGCAGTGCTGGACTTGCTCCTTCGACGCCGCGCCGTTCGCGGTGACCGCGCGCTTGACCTCGGCGGGCGAGAGCGCGAGGAGCGCCACGCCGTGCTGCTGCGCGGCCAGGCAGATCACGCCCCGCGCGTGGGCCATGGCGAGGGCGGCACGCGGAAATTTGTACTCGGTGTAGAGATCCTCGAGGACGAGCACGCGGGGCGCGTACTTGTCGAGCAGTGCGGCGACGCCATCATAGATACCGGCGAGCCGGTCTTCGAGGGCGACGTCCGCGCGCGTCTCGAGGACGCCGGTGTCCATGACGGACAGGGCCCCGCCCGCGGCGTCGACCAGCGCGAAGCCGGTGTTGACGAGACCGGGGTCGATGCCGAGGATCGGCCGCGTCGCGTTCGCCGGCGGACGATCAGGCGGCCGAAATGGCCTCGATGACCTCGTCGGGAATGTCGTAGTTCGCGTAGACCGTCTGGACGTCGTCCAACTCCTCTAGTGCCTCGATCAGGCGCAGCACCTGCGGCGCGTCCTTCCCCTCGACGCGAACCGTCGACTGCGGCACGAACGTCACCTCGGCCTCGAGCACGGGGACCCGCGCCGCTTCCAGCGCAGTCCGCACGGCGTCTATTTCAGCAGGCACGGCAGTGATCTCAAAAGCTTTTTCGACGCGACGCATGTCGGTGGCGCCGGCTTCCAGAGCGCGCGTCATGAGATCGTCCTCGCCGATCTTGTCGGCATCGACGAGGATGACGCCCTTGCGCTCGAACATCCACCCGACCGCCCCCGACGCCCCCATGTTGCCGCCGTGCTTCTCGAAGGTGTGCCGGATCTCAGGCGCGGTCCGGTTCCGGTTGTCCGTGAGCACCCGGATCATGATGGCGACGCCGCCCGGCGCGTAGCCTTCGTACGTGATCTCCTCGTACGATTCCCCCGGCAGCTCGCCGGTGCCCTTCTGAATGGCGCGCTTGACGTTGTCCTGCGGCATGTTGGCCTCCTTGGCGGACTCCATCGCCGCCTTGAGGCGCATGTTGACCTTGGAGTCGCCGCCGCCGTTCCGCGCCGCCACCGTGACCTCGCGCAGGATCTTCGAGAAGAGCTTCCCGCGCTGGACGTCCGTCTTGCCCTTCTTCCGCTTGATCTGCGACCACCGAGAGTGCCCTGACATCCCCTCATCCACTTTCGTTGGCGATCCACTGCATCATGCGACCACCGTGGATCTGGCCGGGTGCCCCCGCGTGCCCGGGGAACACCCACTGGATCATCTCGACGGTGGTCTCGGCGATCGACAGCATCCGGGCTCCTGAAACACGAGAGCCCCCCTTGGTGAGCGCGCGGGGGCACGCCCGTTTGTATCACGTCGCCTCAGGGTCCCGCGACCAGAAACATGGGGGGCCCAGACATGGGACTGTTGAAGATGGGGGCCCCGACATGGCCCCCATACCCCCAACGCTCGGAGCGCCCCGGCAAAGCCGTGGCGCTCCTCGACACCCCGACTGCCTCCTGGCGAAGCAATCCCGCAAAGGGCGAGGGGTCAAGGTAGGGGCGGCGCAGGCTTCTTGCGAGGGGGCTATTCACGGAAGCGGGGGTCGAGCAGGTCACGGAGACCGTCGCCCAGGAGGTTCACACCGAGCACCGCCAGCAGGAGCGCCAACCCCGGGAAGACGGCGACCCAGGGCGCGGACGCCAGGAAGCTCTGGCCGTCGGCGAGCATGGCGCCCCACGAGAGCGTCGGCGACTGGGCGCCGAGCCCCAGGAACGACAACCCCGCCTCCGCGATCATGTTGCTCCCCACACCGAGCGTGGCCGCGACGAGGAGCGGTCCGAGCGCGTTCGGCAGGAGGTGGCGGAGGATGATCGCGCCACTCCCCGCGCCCAGGGCCCGCGCGGTCTGGACGTACTCGCGCTCCTTGAGCGAGAGCACCGCGCCGCGGATGACGCGGGCGATCGTCGTCCAGCCGAGCGCCACGAGGACGAGGACGACCTTGTCGAGCCCGGGACGCTCGAAGACCGCGATGAGGCCGATGGCGAGGACGAGCGACGGGAAGGCCATCACCACGTCCGTCGCCCGCATGAGCACACCGTCCACGACGCCGCCGTAGTAGCCGGTGGCGAGCCCGACCACGCAGCCCAGGAGCGCGGCCACCAGCTCCACCCCGACGCCGACCGCCAGCGAGACGCGCCCGGCCCAGAGGACGCGGGAGAACAGGTCGCGACCGAGGGCGTCGGTGCCGAAGGGATGGGCGACCGTGGGCCGCTCGAGCGTGGTACCGCCGCCACCCGCGACCTCGAGGGGATCGTGGGGAGCCAGGACCGGAGCGAGCGCCGCCGCTCCCGCGAGAACGAGCAGCAGCCCGCCGCCGGCGAAAATCCCACGATAGCGACGGACGAGAATCCTACGCACGCGTGCGGGGGTCGAGGACGAGGTACGCGAGGTCGACGAGGAGGTTCGCGACCACGTACACGAGCGTGAAGATCAGGACGGCGCCCATGACGACGGGAAGGTCGCGCTGGCCGACCGAGGCGACGAGCAGGCGCCCGAGGCCCGGCCACGCGAAGACGGTCTCCGTCAGTGGCGCCCCGACGAGCAGGTCCGCGAGCCCGATGCCGATCACGGTGACGACCGGGATGGAGGCGTTGCGGAGCGCGTGCTTGACGAGGAGGACGGGCTCCGAGAGGCCTTTGGCGCGTGCCGCCGTCAGGTAGTCCTGGCGCGCGACCTCGAGCAGGCTCCCGCGCGTCATGCGCGCGACGCTGCCGGTGTGCAGGGCTCCCAGCGTCAGCGCGGGGAGCACGAGGTGTCGCCAGTCGCCTTCGCCGTACCCCGAGACCGGGAGCCAGCCCAGCGTCACCGCGAAAACGAGGGAAAGCATCATGCCGAGCCAAAACACGGGCGTCGAGATACCGAGCACGGCCGTCGCCATCACGGCATGGTCCACGAGGGACCCGGGGCGGCTCGCGGCCAGGGCGCCCATGGCGATGCCCGCCACGATGGAGATCACGGTGGCGGCGAGCGCCAGGCGCAGGGTCGCGGGCGCCCGCTCAGTGATGATCTCGATGACCGGCCGCTGCTGATGATAGGAGTGGCCGAGGTCGCCGCGGACGAGCCGCCCGATCCAGGTCGCGTACTGCACGGCGAGGGGGCGGTCGAGCGCGTAGTCGCGCCGGATCCGCTCGAGCGCCTCAGGATCGCCGCGCTGCCCCATGGCCGCCCGCGCCGGATCCCCAAGCGCCACCGCGTTGAGCAGGAACACCAGCAGCGTGATCCCGAACACGACCGGCACCAGCGCCACCACGCGCCCGCCGGCGACGCGCAGCAGCTCAGCCACGAGCCGATCTTTCAGAGGCTCGCCTCGCACGGCGGGGCCCCAGCCCCGCGACGTGCTGCGGCTCGCACGGCGAGGCTCGCCTCGCACGGCGGGGCCCCAGCCCCGCGACGTGCTGCGGCTCGCACGGCCTCACCGGTCGAGCCAGACCTTGCGGAGCGGGGCGAGGAACTCGGGGGCCGTCGACTGCGGGGAGCGCTCCAGCCCCTTCACGTATGGCTTGACGAGCGCCCGGCTCGAGTAGTGATAGAGCGAGACCCACGCCGCCTCGTCGAGGATGATCTGCTCCGCCTCGTGATAGCGCGTATCGCGGTTGCGCCCCGCCGTCATCGCGTCCGCCTCGTCGAGCAGGCGGTCCACCTTCGGGTTCCGGTAGCGCGACGTGTTCCCGGGGGCGCCCACGTTCCGCGAGTGGAAGAGCACCGTGAGGAAGTTCTCGGGGTCGGGATAGTCGGCGATCCACGACTGGCGAAAGAACCCCGCGCCGCCCTCGTCCACGAGCTTGATGTGCGCCGCCCAGTCCAGGCGCCGCAACTCGAGCGCGATCCCGATCTCCTTGAGCTGGGCCTGGAGCAGTTCGGCGATCCGCTGGTTGGCGTCGCTGGTGTTGAAGTGGAAGGCCAGCGTACCGAGGCCGCGTCCGCCCGGGTGCCCGGCCTCGGCGAGCAGGCGCCGCGACAGCTCGCGATCGAGCGCGAGCCGCCTGGTCTCTGGGTTGTAGCCAGGCAGCGCCGGGGGCAGGATGCCGCGGGCGGACGTCACGCACCGCTCGAGCAGGCGGTCCACGATGACCGATGGGTCGATCGCGTGAGCGATCGCGCGCCGGACCCGGACGTCGTTGAACGGCGGCCGCTCGACGTTGAAGCGCACGGCATGCGTGCCGAGCGTCGGCCACATCGCGACCTCGCCCCGGAGCTGGGGATCGCGCTGTGCCGACTGGCACTGGCCGGTGGGGATGTCCGTCAGGTCGAGCTGGCCCGCCCGGTACTCGTTGAACCGGGTGATCTCCGCGGGGATGATCCGGAACACCACGCGGTCGAGCGCCGCGGGGCCGCGGAAGTGTTCGGGGAACCGCTCGAGGACTAGCTGATCATCCCGGCGCCACGACACGAAGCGGAAAGGCCCGGTCCCGACCGGGTGGCTCGCGAAGGCCGCGCCGCGTTTGTCCGCCTCCTCCCGCGGAACCACGGAGGCCGCGTCGTAGGCCATGAGGTAGAGGAACGGCGCGAACGGGCGGTCGAGCCGGATCTCCACCGTGAGATCGTCGACGACGCGGATCCCCGCGATGTCGCCCGTTCGGCCCCCGATGACGTCGCGCGCGCCGGTGATCTTCTCGAACACCCACGGCCGCTTGCCTCTGGCCGCCCGCTCGAACGAATACTTCACGTCGGCGGCGCGGACCTCGCGCCCGGTGTGAAAGCGAACGCCGGAACGCAGACGGAACGTGTAGACACGGTGATCCGCCGACACCGTCCAACTCGCGGCGAGCGCACCCACCGTCCGCAGCCGCTCGTCCAACTCCAGGAGACCGTCGAAGACCTGCCGGATCACGGCCGCCGAGGTGAGATCGGTCGCCTGCGCGGGGTCCAGGGTCGGGGGGTCGGTGCTGAAGACCGCCCGCAGCAACCCCCCCGGCTTGCGCACCTCCTGCGCGTTCCCGATGGGCGCGACGGCGAGCGCCGCGACGACGACCGCCGTGCCGAGGCGACGGGCGAGCCTGCTCACCGCGCAGGCTCGAGCCAGACGGTGCTCAGGCGATGGAAGCCCGTGGGGTGCAGCCGGAGCCCGCGGACCTCCGGCCTGGCCACGCCCCAGAGCAGCCGCACATAGAGCGGAATCCACGGCAGATCCTCGGCGAGCATCGCCTGGGCGCGCTGGTAGAGCCGGTGGCGTTCGGCCCGGAACGACAGTTGGCTGGCGCGGATCAACACGTCGTCCACCCTCGGGTTGCGGTAGAAGGACAGGTTCGAGGCGCGGCCGCTCTTGCCCACACCCTCGCTCGTGGACAGCGGGTAGAGCAAAAAGTGGGGATCGCCGCCGGCCACGAGCGCCTCACCCAGAACGATGTCGTGTTCCCCCGCCCGACCGGCGACCTGGGCGGTGTCCGGCACTTCCACTCGGAGCTGGACACCGAAGTCCGCCGCCTGCAGCATGAGCTGCAACGCTTCACCCACTTTTGGTAGATTCAGGGGCCCCTGCTCGGCGGGCACGAGCAGGGTCGCCTTGAGATGGGACCCGCCTCCCTCCCGCAAGAGCGCGGCGACCGTTTGCCGGGTTCCCCCGAGGAGCGGAGAACCCTCACGATGTCCCCACACTCCGGGCGGAAGGAACGACAGCAGCGGCACCGCCCCCCGTTCCAGCGCGCGCCCGATGACGGGCGGGTCGATCGCCGCCGCGACCGCCTGCCGGATCTTTCTGCGCGAGAACGGCTCCTTCTCCGTCTGGAAGGAAAGGAAGCCTACGCGAAGGCCCGGGATCGACAGCGCGCCTTCAGTGCGACGCGGAGGGCCGGGAGGGAACCACACGTCGAGGGCCCGCGCGTTCATTTCGGCCTCCGCCTGGTCGTCCGATCCCACTTCGAGAAACACCAGGCGTTCGGCACGCGCCCCGCCGCTCCAGTGGCCGGTCACGGCCTCGAGCACGAGACGCCCCTGCGTCGCCTCGGCGAGCCGGTACGGCCCGGTCCCCGCGTAGACGGGGCTCCCGTCCGACGCCGTCGAGACCTTCGCGATCCCGAACCCGGGGTGCGCGAGGACGGTGAGGAGCGGCGCGTACGGCTGGGCGAGAGAAACCTGCAGCGTCCGCGCGTCGGCCGCCCGCACGTCCTTGACGACCCCCGGCACGCCGCGCAGAAGCGCGCTCCAGACCACGGGATGCCCGCTGTCCGGCCTCACGTACCGCTCGAAGCTGGCGGCCGCTTCCTTGGCGGTGAGCGGTGTACCGTCGTGGAAGCGCACGCCCTCGCGCAGCGTGAACGACCAGACGAGCCCGTCGCGGGAGACCGTCCAGCGGGTGGCGAGCGCTGGCTCCACGTCCGTCGACGATTCGCGATACACGACGAGCGTGTCGAGCACCTGGCGGGCGATGAGGGGCCCGACGCCTTCGAGGGCACCCATCGGATCGAGCACCGCGGGCACCCCGGCCACACCGATGCGCACCTCGCGCCGCGGGCCCGGTGGCGGCCCCGGGACGGCCGGTTGCGCGAACACACGCGTCGGTACCCCGGAAGAAAGGGCCAGGATGATCACCAGCGCCAAGGCGAACCGCCTCGCCGACATAGCCTTTCTTATACGTGGAACCCCGAATGCGCGCCACCCGTTTCGACGTCACAGAGGCTCATAGAGGCTCATAACCTTGACTTTCATTTTTACAGCCGCCTATACTCGGACAGTTGTGAGGGATCGAGCGCGAGCGGCTCACAGGGGTCTTAAGAGAAGGGATGGGCTATGAAGGAGTTCGAGAAAAAGAGTAGCCCAAATCGGGAAGGGTTTTCGAAGTTCCTCCCTGCGTCCATGTCCGATACCAGCAGCCGTCGCCGGCTCACGGAGTACGAGATCCAAGTGCAGGACTTGCAAGCCTACATCCGCTCGCTGGAAGCCGAGACGGTCCACCTCCGCAAGAAGCTCGAGGACTCGCCCAAGGAGTTCATGGTCGTCGAGAACAAGCTCCGGGAGGCGAACCGTCAGCTCGTGCAGGCGTTCAACCAGAACGAGAAGCTGGTGAACGCGCTCTACGAGGCGCGCGAGCAGATCACCGCTCTCAAGGAGGAGGTCGACAAGCTCTGCGCGCCGCCCTCGACCTACGGCGTTTACCTCTCGACGAACGAGGACGCGACGGTCAACATCCTGTCCCAGGGCCGCAAGGTCAAGGTGAACCTCCACCCGTCGATCAAGCCCCAGACGTTGAAGCCGGGACAGGAGCTCATCCTGAACGAGGGGCTCAACGTCGTCGAGACCGCCGGCTACGAGATCCAGGGCGACGTCGTCATCCTCAAGGAGCAGCTCGACGAGGAGCGCGCGGTGGTGACCCTGCGGGCGGACGAAGAGAAGGTCGGCATCATCGCCGACCCGCTGCGCCTGCATCGCCTGAAGGTCGGCGATCACATCCTGATGGACGCCAGGTCCGGCTACCTCCTGGAGAAGCTGCCGAAGAGCGAGGTCGAGGACCTCACGCTCGAGGAAGTGCCGGACATCAGCTACGACGACATCGGCGGACTGGGTACCCAGATCGAGGCGATCAAGGATGCCGTGGAGCTGCCCTACCTCTACGCCGACTACTACAAGGAGTACAAGCTCACGCCCCCCAAGGGCGTGCTCCTCTACGGGCCTCCCGGATGCGGCAAAACAATGATTGCCAAGGCAGTGGCCAACAACCTCGCCGAGAAGATCTCCGAAAAGCGCGGCGAGAAGATCAAGGGCTGGTTCCTCAACATCAAGGGCCCGGAGCTGCTCAACAAGTACGTGGGCGAGACGGAGCGGAAGATCCGCGAGATCTTCATCAAGGCCAAGGAGAAGGCGGCCGAGGACGTGCCCGTCATCGTCTTCTTCGACGAGATGGACGCCCTGTTCCGCACGCGGGGCACCGGGATCTCCTCGGACGTCGAGACGACGATCGTGCCCCAGCTCCTCGCCGAGATCGACGGCGTCGAGGGCCTCAAGAACGTCATCGTCATCGGCGCCTCGAACCGCCAGGACCTCATCGATCCCGCGATCCTGCGTCCGGGGCGGCTCGACGTGAAGATCAAGATCGAGCGGCCGGACCGCGGCGCCGCCAGTGACATCTTCCTCAAGTACCTGACCCCCGACATCCCCATCGGCGAGGCGGAGACGCAGCGCCACGGCGGCGACGTCGAGGCGGCGATCCAGGAAATGACCGTCTCGACCGTCGAGGCCATGTACAGCCTCAGCGAGGAGAACCGCTTCCTCGAGGTCACCTACGCCAATGGGGACAA
>Ga0184633_10000319_pt1 | contig 16655 bp, 9 predicted proteins | sample PLM31_170_b1_FD_133156 | JGI IMG/M metagenome (GOLD analysis project Ga0184633, IMG submission 133156) | Groundwater sediment microbial communities from an aquifer in East River, Colorado, USA - PLM3-1_170_b1 | ecosystem: Environmental > Terrestrial > Soil > Riparian zone | place: USA: East...
AATGCCTGAGAGTGAATACGAGGTCGAGCTCTTCCGGAAGCAAGGATTCTCGCGCCAAACGTGTTCGAAGTGCCAGAAGCCGTTCTGGTCCCTGGGGCATCACGAGACGTGCGGCGAAACGCCGTGCCAAGAGTACGATTTCATCGGCAACCCGCCGTTCAAGAAGAAACTCACGTACCGGGCGATGCGGGAGGACTTCCTCTCGTTCCTGGAGCAAAACGGACACACGCGCGTGAAACGCTATCCGATCGTCGCCCGGTGGCGGGACGACGTCTTCTTTGTCCAGGCCAGCGTGTATCCCTTCCAACCGTGGGTGATCAACGGCCAAGCGAGCCCGCCCGCGAATCCCCTCGCCATGAGCCAACCGTGTGTGCGCTTCATCGACGTGGACAATGTCGGCAAGACGGGCCAGCACTTCACAATGTTCGAGATGATGGCCCACCACGCGTTCAACTTCCCGAATCGGCCGGTTTACTGGAAGGACCGCACCGTCGAGCTGTGTCAGCTGTTCCTCACGGATCGACTCGGCCTCGATCCGAACGTCGTGCGGTACAAGGAGTCGTGGTGGGAGGGCGGCGGGAACAGCGGACCCTGCCTCGAAGTCGTCTTCGGCGGCGCGGAGGCGGCGACCCTCGTGTTCATGCAGAACCGCGACGTGAACGGGCACCGCGTTCCGATGGACACGACGGTCGTGGACACGGGCTATGGCCTCGAACGCCTCACCTGGCTCTCCCAAGGAACGACGTCCGCGTACGAGGCCGTGTTCGGCGATGCCCTTGCGTACCTCAAGCGGGCGACCGGCGCGAAGCGCGTGGACGACCGCGTCCTCCGGGAGTCTGCGAAGGTCGCGGGCATGCTGAAGATCGAGAGCCTCGCGGACATTCGCGAGATCCGGCGGCAGACCGCGGAGCGGATCGGAATCTCCGTCGAGGAGCTCGTGGCTCAGGTCTCGCCCCTCGAGGCCCTGTACACGGTCTGCGACCACGCTCGCGCCTTGATCTTCCTCCTCGGTGATGGCGTCGTGCCGTCGAATGCCCGAGAGGGATACTTCGCGCGCCTCCTCATCCGGAGGGGGATGAGGGCGCTGAAGGACCTGAACATCACGTACAGCCTCGGGGACACCGTCAGCTTCATGGTTGACCAGATCCGCGAGGATTATCCGGAGTTCTTCTTCAACAAAGGCGACATCCTCAAACTCCTCAAAGTCGAAGAGGCGCGTTACAAGGAGACGCTCGAGAAAGGCCGGGCCACCGTGGGCAAGCTCGCTGAGGATCTCAAGGCCGCGGGGAAGGGATTCGACGTGGAGACCCTCATCCAGCTATATGATAGTCATGGACTGAATCCCGACGTCGTGCGCGAGTTCACGGACGTTCCCGTCGAAGTCCCGGACGACTTCTATGCCCGCGTGGCCGCGCGCCACGAACGTCCTCCCACAGGGGAACCGGCGAGGAAATTCCAAGTGTCGCGGGAACTCCCGCCGACGAAGCTCCGCGTGTACGAGGACAAACGGAAGCGGTCGTTCCGCGCGAAGGTCCTCACCGTGGAGGGCGAGGCGGTCCTTCTGGACCAGACGTATTTCTATCCGGAGAGCGGCGGCCAGGAGGCGGATCACGGGACGATCGGAGACCACGAGTTGTACGACGTCCAGAGGATCGGCCCTTCGGTCCTCCACTTCGTCCGCGGCGACGCGACCCCGCTCATCGGGAAGCGGGTCCCCTGTTCGATCGACGCGGAACGCCGCGAGGCGTTGATGCGGAACCACACGGCCACCCACATCGTCCTCGGGGCCGCGCGCAAGGCGCTCGGGAACCATGTCTGGCAGGCGGGCGCCCACAAGGCCGCAGACCTTGCGCGCCTCGACATCACGCATTTCGACGCGCTCACCGACGCGGAAGTCGCGAAAATCGAAGAGCTCGCGAATGGGCAAGTCCTCGGTCATCGGCAGGTGCGGGTGAAGGTGATGGCCCGGGACGTGGCGGAGAAGAAGTTCGGGTTCCGCCTATACCAAGGGGGCTCCGTGCCAGGGGGCGAGCTCCGGGTCGTCGAGATCCCGAAATGGGACGCGGAGGCATGTGGAGGGACCCACGTCTCCCGGACGAGCGACGTGTCGCTGATCAAGATCCTCCGGTCCACCCGGATTCAGGACGGCGTCGTCCGCCTCGAATATGCCGCGGGCAAGGCCGCCCTGGATGCCGTGCGGAAGCAGGCCGAAGACCTCCGCAAGGCCGCAGACATCCTTGGGGTTCCGCCGGATCAGATCGTGGCGGCGTCGGAGCGGCTCGTCGCGGAGTGGAAGGAGTTCCGGAAGATCTCTCAGCGGACGACGGAGGAGCAAGCGGCCGCGAAGACTCGCCAGGAAATCGATACCGCAAGAGGCATGTGGCCGATCGTGAAAGACGAGGTTCCCCAAGGCGTCGGCTTCATGATGTCGATGTCGAAGGCGACGGCGTCGGAGTCACGGGCGACCGGCATCTACTGGGCCTCGTCGCCGAGCGATGTGAAGTTGGTCGTCACGAGGGGCGCGGAAGTCCCGATCGACGCCGCGGAGCTCGTCCGCACGGTCGCACCGGAATTTCACGGGAAGGGCGGGGGGAAGCCGGACTTCGCCCAAGCGAGCTTCCCGAACCTCGAGCAGGCGCGGGCCGCCGCCGCACGAATCGAGGAATTGATTCGCAAGAAACTCGGGAATCCGAGCGGATGACATGGACATCCGCGCTTGGCGCCGTCGTCTCCGAGAATACGATGAAATCACGAACGTCCGGCCCATCATCCGCCGATACTTCGTGATTGGCGCGTTCGATGGTGCACTGACCGTCCTCGGCATCATCCTCGGAGCGTCCGCGTTCGGTTCCGCGGAGGAGCACAAGGCGATCATCCTCTCCGCGTCCATTGGAGCCGCGATCGCCCTCGCCGTCAGCAGCGCCGTCGGCGCGTACGAGGCCGAGCGGGTCGAGAAGAAGCTCGACATCCGGACGATCGAGCGCGCCCTCCTCGCCCGCCTGAGCGAGGAACATCGGGAGGCCTTTCGCTTCGCGGCTATCCTCAGCGCGCTCGTCCATGGCGTGGCCCCTCTGTTCGCCGCGATCCTGCCCATCATCCCGTTTGTGTTCTTGGACGTCGATCGCGCGACGATCGCAGCAATCCTGATCACGTTCGCCATCTTGTTTTTCCTCGGAGCGTATCTCGGTAACCTCATCCGGGAACGGGTGGTCGTCACCGGCCTCCGCTTCGTCGCGGCGGGCATCGGCACAGCGATCGTCCTGTGGCTGTTCGGCGCGCGCGGTGGATGACCCGCGCACCTTTTAATAGACGGGAGGGTTGGTCGCCCGATGCTCTCCGCGGAGGCGGAAGTCGAGTCCATCCGATCCGTCGTCGAGAAGCATTTTCCGGTCTACGGGGTCGTCGTGACGCCGATGGCCCTCACGTTCCAAGTCCGGGTCCCGCCCACGGGAATCGATGAACCGTTCGACGCACTCCGAAAGGACCTCGTGCCGAAGGAGTACATCCCAACCGTGACGCAGGAGAGAGGCGAGACGATAGTCCACGTACAGCGTCGGCCGCCGGCGCGATTCGCCGGTCGCCACGTGAACCTGATCCTCCTCATCCTCACGATCCTGACGACCGTTTTCTTCGGCGGTGCCTGGAACTGGGCGGACTACGCGGGAACGCCCTTCCTGTCCGTCGAATCGGTCGGATACGGAGCCATCTTCTTCACGATCCCACTCCTTACGATTCTCGGCTCCCATGAGATGGGACACTACCTCGTCGCGAAGCACTATCACGTCCGGGCATCCCTCCCGTTCTTCCTGCCCTCCGTCCCGCCTCTCGGCACGTTTGGCGCGTTCATCAGCATGCGGGATCCGATCCCGAACCGGCGCGCCCTGCTGGACATCGGGGTGTCGGGCCCGCTCGTTGGCTTCGCGATCGCGATCCCCGTCACCTTGGCGGGACTCGCCCTGTCGACCGCGTCCCCTGCCGTGACGCCGGGGGCCGTCGGAGAGACGATTCAGCCCTCGCTCCTGTTCACCCTCCTCTCGCAGTTCTTCCCCCTCCCGGACACGTACATCCTGCACCCGCTCGCGTTCGCCGGATGGGTGGGCCTCTTCGTGACGGCGATCAATCTGCTTCCCGCCGGGCAGCTTGACGGTGGCCACGTCGCCCGTGCCCTCCTCGGTCGCCGGCAGTTCTACGTGAGTTGGGCCGCGATCCTGATCCTCTTCGGTCTGAGCGTCGTCTATCCCGGTTGGTTCATTTTCGGGTTCCTGATCTTCATGCTCGGGGTGCGGCATCCCCCGCCCCTGAACGATCTCTCGCGTCTGGGTCCCGCGCGGAAACTCGTCGGTGTCGCGGCCATCGTCATCCTGCTCATCACGTTTGTGCCCCAGCCCTTCGTCGTCGTCGGGAGCGAACGCGGCTTCTCGTTCGAGACTCCGGCCGGAGACCCCCTCCCCGAGCTGAACGAGACAATCGCTCTCGGGGGCGTCCTGGCCCTGAGGTTCGCGGTGAACAACACGGGCCTTTCGCGAGACCGGTTCGTCGTGACCTTGAATCGGATGAACCTAGACCGCTTGGGATTCGTGATCCGGCTCACCGCGTATGAGATCGACGGGAACGCAACCCCGATAACCGCCGAGCCCGTCACGATCGCGCTCGACACCTTCCAACGAGCGATCCTGATTCTGAGCGTCCAGGCGCCATCGTCCTGGCCGGTGCCGCTACCGGTGGAAGTCGAGTTCCTGGTCCACGTGACGACTCCGGACGATGTCGCATCGAGGGACCTGCGGGTCACCCTGTACGTCACGAATTGACGAACACGCAGAAATGCCGCACGAGGGACCGGTGCACCCGGAGAGCGTGGGACTCGACAAACTCGAATGAACCGGAAGCGAGTTCGATCATCGTCTCGTCGGGGAGGACGACCGCCGCGTACGCACCCTTCGGGAGAACGTCCGCGAACGCGCGGAACGCCCTCCCGTACAGGCTCCGGATCGGTTCGCCTTTCGTCGACGCCGCGCGACCATAGGGAGGGTCCGTGGCAATCCCGTGGATGCTGGCGTCCCGCAAGGGCAGACGGCCTGCATCCGCGACCGCGAGTCCTCCGTTCGCGCCGCCGATCCGGAGGGACGCCCGGGTGCCTTGCACCATCGTCCGGTCCCTGTCGAATCCGACCGCCTCGAACCCGATCGCCGCGGCCTCGAGGAGAATCCCGCCGGTCCCACAGAACGGGTCCAGGACGGTCCCTCCCATCGGCACCCTCGCGAGATTCACCAAGGCGCGCGCGAACTTCGGATGCAACGAGATCGGACGGGAAAAGGGACGGTGGGCAACCTTCGTCGCCTCGAGATGGGAGCGGTCCACGCGGTGGATCACTCGACCCAGGAGGAACTCCTCGCCGACGAGCAGGTGGTAGTCGACGGCAGGATTCTCGAGATCGACCCGACCGGTTCGGCCGAAGTCCGCGCCGACGGGCCCCTCGAGGGCACGCGGATCGATGTCGATCCCGAGGCCCCGGGCCCGCACGCGGAACGTCCGACCCGCCAGGTCCGCCTCCCGGGCGAAGGCTCGGATCGCCTCGAATTCGCCGGACGCCAGCTCCTCGCACACGACATGGGCGAGGCCGAGCCGGTGCGCGGCCCGCTCGACAGGTCCGATCGCGTCGATGCGGAGGAGGTGCAGCCCGAACGTCGCGGAACGGACCTCGAGACGCTCCGCCGCAATCGCGGCGAGGGCCTCCGCTCGAGGCAGGGTGGGATGTTCCCCGGAGAGCTCGATGAACGAGCGCACGACGGTCGAACGTCCGAACGGCAGATGAGCTTGCCGACAACCGTCATTTTGAAATCGGGCGGACCCATCGGTCCCGCGGCGTGCGGATCCGGCCCTTCGTCCCGAACGACATCCCCGCGATCGCGACGATCGTGCGAGAAGCCTTGCGGGAGAACTATCCGACGTCCCTCTACCTGGACATCCATCGCTGGTGGCGGGATGGCTTCCTCGTCGCGGACCGCGACGGCCATCCGGTCGGATTCCTCTCCGCGGTGATCAATGCGGACGGCCAGGCCCGGGTCCTCATGTTCGCGGTCTCCGCGGGATTCCGACGGCAGGGGATCGGCCGCGTGATGATGGACGCGTTCGTCCGGGCGTGCGCGATGCGCGGCCTCCGGCGGATCGAACTCGAGGTGCGCGTCTCGAACGAAGAGGCGATCCGGTTCTATAAGCGCTACGGCTTTGAAATCGCGCAGCTTCTCCCGACGTTCTACACGGACGGCGAGGACGGGTACAAGATGGTCAAGCACCTATGATCCCGCGGTTCACTGGTACCCTTGGACGTCGTCGGCTTTGTGCTCATTCCAATAGTGGTAGGGCGACGACTCTCGCTGCGCGGACGACATATCCGTCCCTACGCCCGCGGCGTACGATCCGTATCGTTCGCGGATCTGGTCTTCGATCGTCCGGGCGACCTTCACCGCGCGCCGGACGTGCTCCGCATCGATCACCTTCGCCTGTTCCGTGACTGCGATGTCTCCGGCGGACCGGATCAGGCCGCCGAGTTCCCGCAGACGCAGGCTGAGCCCCTTTTCCTTGTTGTCGAGGGACTTCGCCCGTCGACGGGCTTCCTCGATCACGATACCGACCGCGTCGCGGGACGCCGGCGGAATCCGCTTGTCCACGGCGATCTCCTGGGCGACGAACTGCGCCAGCTTCACCCGGTTCGAGTTCGTATCGGGCATCGTGGTCTCCACGAGGACTTCGTACCCTGCCCCCGTGATCCGGGAGCGCAGGGGGGACAAGAGGTGGGGCAGATCTTGGATGTTGCACGCGCCGACGAAAATGAAGTCGCACGGCACGCTCTCGACCTTCACGCTCGCCCCCGCGCTCTGCGGGTTTCGACCGGAGATCGGGAAGCGCTTCTCTTGCATGGCCGTCAGGATGAACCGCTGGAGGTGGCCGAGCTGCGGGAGTTCGTCGATGAACAAGACGCCCTGGTGGGCCTCATGGATCGCCCCCGCGACGACCCGGTCGTAGGGCTGCGTCCCGAGTTGCGGATGCCCGCCGTAGGGGTCGTGTCGCACGTCCCCGAGGAGCTCCGTTTCGCTCGCACCGGTCGCGAGCACGAACGATCGGCGGGTGATCGGGACGAGGACCTTCCGCGGGCTCTCCTTCTCGACCTCCCGGCGCTTCTCGAGGGCCCTCTGGTCGAGCACCCGGATCATTTCCCCCGCCCGTTCGTACACCACGACCTCTTCCTTGCCGAACTGCTGCCGCGTCGTCGTGACGCGATCCCGCCCGCTGAGCTGCGCAAAGGTGACTTCGAAGATGCCGCCGAGCAGGTCTCCGAACGGATTGCCCACGTTCCCTTGGGAGGCAGCCTTGGGCCGGCCACACTTCGGGCACATCCGGTCCGTCGGCGACGAGTATGTCCCGCAGTGGACGCATTTGTAGCCGAGCCGCTCCGCGACGTTGATCGGCGCCTCCTTCGGGTCGATCAAGTCTCCCTCGGCCCCCGCGAGGCGATTTTGCTCTGAGAGGACCGCGTCCCGCTCCTTCACCTCGACGAGGGGGCGCTCCGGGTTCTCGGGATTGTGGACGATCTGAATCTCTTCTGTAACGGAGGGAAGGTGCAGGGAGAGAGCCTGCGCGATCATCGACTTCCCGGTGCCCGGGGGCCCGACGAGAAGGAAATGTCGCCGCTGGTTCGCCGCGATTCGCGCGAGGGCGACCGCCTCTTCCTGGCCGACCACCCGCTTCAGGGGGTCGTCCGGAATGCCGATTTCCGCGGTCGTCTCGAACTCATCGAGGGCGAACCCCTCGTCCGCTGCAAGCAGTTTCGTTCGCGCGATGGGAGCCACCCCGTCCTAGGGAGCGAGGTCGCTCCGCGTCCAGACCTCAACGCCCGCGGGCTGCTTCGTGATCGTGCCCATCTTCGTCCCGACGACGGCGCGCATGTTCATCTCCGCTGCGATGTCGAGGATCCGCTGCGTGATGATCCCGTCGAAGACGACGGCGCGGGTCTCTTTCTTGATCTTGAGCGTGTCCACGAGCTCGCGGACCGGAACCTCCGTCACGACGCCGTCCCCATCATCGAGGAGGCGGGCGGTGGATGACCCACCCAGTTGGACGAGCATGTCGCGGTACTTCTCGAGCTTCGGGTTCAGGACCTTCGTCGTCGGCGTGAGCGGAGGAGGTGCGACCTCGCGAAATTCCCGCGTTTCCGACCGCGGCTCCGGCCGCGCCTCGGGTCCCCGCTCGACGCGGCCCGGGGGTGCCGGGGCCGGCTTCGGCTCCGGGAACTCGGAATCCGCCTTGTAGACCTGGCCCGAGAGACCGTACATCTCCACGTACTGGTCCGCGGGAATCTTGTTCCGCAGGGATTTCATGATCTGCTTCTGCGTGAGCTCTTCGACCTCCTTCCCGCGCGGGGCGCGGGCGATGAAGTCGACCTCCGCGACCTGGAGCAATTCCTTCAGGATCAGATCGCCCCCGCGGTCTCCGTCGACGAAGGCCGTGAGCGCACGTTCCTTCGAGAGTTCCTGAATCGTCTTCGGGACGTTCGTCCCTTCGACCGCGATCGCGTTCTTGATCCCCGATCGGAGGAGGTTCAGCACATCCTGCCGACCTTCGACGATGATAATCGCGTCGCTGTCCGCGACGTTCGGGCCCGCGGGAAGCCGCTCCGCCCCGAAGGACACGATCTCGGACACCTGGACGCTCCGGCGGACCTCGTCGAGCAGATCGGAGCCGGAGGTCTTCGATTCCTCCACCATGGTCGCGAGGAGGGACCGAGCCCGCTCGATGATCTTGTTCCGCTTCGTCACGCGGACGTCCTCGACCTTCTCGACCTTGATCGTCGCCTTGCACGGGCCGACACGGTCAATCGTCTCGAGGGCCGCCGCGAGGATCGAGGTCTCGACCTGGTCCAGCGAGGAAGGGATGAGGATCAGTCCTTCGCTCCGTCCCTTCTTGCTCTGCACGTCGACCTCGATGCGTCCGATGCGCCCGCCCTTCTGCAGGTCGCGCAAGTCCAATTCCTCTCCCAAAAGCCCTTCGGTCTGGCCGAACACGGCCCCGACGACGTCGGGCTTCTCCACGATCCCTTCGGCCTCCATTCGGGCCTGGATCATGTATTTAGTCGTACTTGGATCGATGTTCATGTTTGCACTCGTCCGGGTAACGGCCGTTCGCGGCTTACCGTTCCCCTGATCCGGATGATTCTGAGCCCCGCAGGGCCTTTCGGCCTCCCTTCGTGGAGGCAGGAAAGGATGATTCGGATGAGTGGGATCGGTGAATCGCGGTTTGGCCGCTATCCCTATTCCCCACTGGAGCCGGCCCTATTTAAAGATTCTTTGGACCCTGTTCTCACTTCCGAGACCGTCGCCGGGCCTGGCGGCGGAGGACCTGCTCCGAGTACCATCGCTTCGAGTCGCGCTGGTGGTGGCCCGAGGAGACGTGCTCGGACACACGCTCCACGAAACCGTGGAGCGATTCGACGTCCGTGATGTCTTTCCGACACAGGCGGGTGAGGCGCGCTCGACTCTCTTCGTCGAACCGCACGCCATTCGCCGCGAGCCCGTCCCGCAGCTGCCGCGCGAGACGTCCCCCGCGGACATCCCAGTCCGTCAGGATGATCGCCTCCCGATGGCTCGCCGCGATCGACTCGCAGAGCCGGAAGATCGCTGAACCTTCATTGATCATCCGGATATCGCCCATCACGCCGAGAGCCCGCAACGCCCGCCGGTCGAATTCCCCCTCGACGATGATCGGGGCTCGGCGATTCTTCTCGGTCAGGTCCTCGATCGCCTTCTCAAGATCCTGCTGAAGCTGCTCCCAATCCATCATGGACCCCATGGTAGGCCGGTGAATTCGAGGGTCGTCTCGTTCATCGCGTGCATCCGGTCGGTCCGGATGAGGGCGCGGACGATAAGGGTTGCGCGGGCGACGCCATCAAATAGCGGCCTCCGGATATTCGGCGTGTGCCGGGCGACGAGGAGGTGAATTTTGAGCGGGTCACAAAGGTCTACCGCGAGGAAAGCGGTAAGAAGACCCTGGTGAGCCTCGAGGCGGACTTCTACGACAAACTCGCGGCGTACATCGCCCGACTCAATGAATCCGCGAACTCGGAGGCGCAGAAGAATCCGAATTCTCCCAAGGCCCTCCTTCTCCAAGACGAGCTGCGAAAGGTGCGGAAGCGCCGCGATCAGATCTTCACCTACCGCGAGCGCAAGCTGGCCCTCCTGGCTTCCAGCCGCGCGAGTGGGGCGGAGGGGGAGGTCCCGAGCCTGACCGCCCAGGAGCGCGTCCTGTTCGATAGCATGGTCTCTCTCCTGAGGAAGTCTCGAGCGGACGCCTTCGGAGGTTCGCCGTTCGGATCGGAGCATCCGGTACCCGCCGCCTCGGCGGAACCGGAGACCGCTCCCTCGAAGGCGAAGCCCGCCGGGATGAAGGTCGTCCGCGCGGAGGACACGAAGCGTGCCCCCGTCGCGCCGAGCCTGAAGGACCACGTCCTCGTGCATGTGCTCGAGGACCTGCCGCCCTTCGCGGGAATCGACGTGACGTATCGCCTGAAGAAGGAGGACGTCGTGACGCTCCCGAAGACGATCGCCGAAATCCTCGTCGGACGGGGGAAGGCCCGGATCGTGACGATGCCGGCTTCGGCTTGACGAGTGGTTAGTTCGATCCCACTCGAATACCAAAGGTCCTTGGCCCGAAAACGGATACATTTCCCGTCCGCGCGGGTTTGGGCGTTGGTGCGGCCGTCCTGTACCAGCGGCGTCCCTGCCCCGATTACGGAGGGGAAGACGTGCGTCACGCCGTCGCCGGTGCCGTCCTCGTCGTTGTGGTGATCCTTGCGGTGGGGTGGATTCCATCCGGCTCTCGGGCCGTCGTGGGGAGGTCTCCGTCCTCTCAAGGTGGCCTCGTTGATACCATCCGTTTCTCCGAGCAGGCCAATTTGGAGGAGGCATTCCTCGCCCTGAAAGGCGGCACGATGGACATCTACACCGTGCCACTGGGAACCCCCGAAGCCATGCAGACCGCCCACACGGATCCGGACCTCCGCGTAATGGACTCCCGCGGTAGCGAGTTCAGCTTGTTGGCGAACCCGGTCCCCGTGGGGATCCCGGGCGTCTTCAACCCGTTCGCGATCCGGGAAGTCCGTGAGGCCCTCAACTACCTGGTGGACCGGAACCTCCTGAATGCGATCGTTCTAGAAGGATATGGGACAACCCATGCCACCCTATGGAACAACGGCACGCCGGAGGTATCCCGCGATCCCTTCTTCTTCGCGGACGTGAACAAAGACGCTACCTATGACTTTGACCGCGCGAATGCGATGGTGTCCGATGCCTTGGCCGCCGCGGGGGCGACCCACGACGGGAGTGTCTGGACGTGGCAGGGCAACCCGATCCTCGTCTCGTTCGCCATTCGCAATGAGGACGTCCGGTTAGACATCGGAAACTATGTCGCTAACCAGCTGGAGCGACTGGGATTGACGGTGGTCCGAGTATACATGAACGCGGGAGCCGCGTTCAGCACTGTGTACTTCGGACCGCCGGACACGGGAACGTGGATGATCTACACGGAACGCTGGGGATTCCCCCAATGGCTCGGAAGGTCCGATCCGGACTTAGACTATTTCCACTGTGGGGGCGACGGAATCCCCATCTGGTCCTTCTATTCGCCTCCTACCTCCCTTGAAGCGGCCTGCGAGAAACTCTTGAACGGACAATATTCGGACGAGGCAGAACGGCAAATGTTGGTCGAAGAAGGCGCGACCCATGCGCTGAGCGAGTCCGTCCGAGTCTGGCTCTTCGGGGGGCGGGTGCAGGCCTACTCCCCACGGGTCGTAGGGCTCGTGGCGGACGCGGGCTTGGGACTGTCGGGTCCACTCGCCATCCGAACGGCACGGTTCGCGTCCCCGGGAGGTGTGCTCCGAGTCGGTCAGTCCCACCAGCTGAACGATCCGTTCCAGCCCTGGCGGGGCTTCGTCTGGGCGGACGATCAGGCTATCGTGGACACGTTCATCGACCGGGGAGTGACAAGCCATCCGCGGACGGGCGATCAAATGCCAGTTCGCGCGGATTTCACGACGACGACTGCCGGGCCTGACGGCACCCTGAATGTCCCCTCCGATGCGCTTGCCTGGGATCCCGCCACGATGGGTTTCCGGACCGTCGACACCGGTACGACCTCGAAGTCCGTGGTCCGGTTCCAATTTGCCTTCGGCGACTGGCACCATGGATCCGCGATCAACATGGACGACGTGCTGTATCACATCGCCCTGATCGCTCGCCGGGATCGCGGGGACGTCCATGCGCATGACATGGACGCGGCCCTTCCTAGGGACGCCCGATTCATCGCCCTGCTCCGCGGACTTCAGGTGATCGATGACACGACCCTCGACGTGTACATCGACGAATGGAATCCAGACCTGTCGCTGGTCGCTGCGGCCGCCGACGTCTGGCCGGCGACCCCCTGGGAGGTCGGCGAACTCGCCATGAGAACGACCCTGCAAGACCAGACGCGCATCAGCCCGACATCGGCGACGGGAGCCAACCTCGCCGTGGTCGACCTCTCGCGAGGCGTCGCCCTCGGCCTGATGGATCGCCAGATCTCCGACGGGAACATCACGACCCTTGGCCCCGGGGTGACGAGACCCCCCGGCCTCGATCCGTACGTATCCCAGTCGGAGGCGGAGGCGCGGTGGTCGGCGGTCCAGTCCTGGCGCGCAGACCGGGGACACTACTTCGTGAGCAACGGGCCTTTCTTCCTTGACTTGGTCGACACGGGGTCGCGACAGGTCACGGTCACGCGGTTCGTGGATTACCCATTCTCGGGGGACCGATGGGACGACCTGCTGACCTCTCCGGCGCCGAGCGTGTCCATCGCGCCGATCGACCGCGTCGTCCCGGGTCGGCCCGCAAATGTGGACCTGACGACGGCGGTCAACGGAGTGCCCGAAAGCGACGCACTCGTCCGCTTCCGAATTCGATCGGAAGGCGATACGATCGCGCTGCTCATGGGAGAAGCGAGTCTCGTGTCCCCCGGCCAATGGAGGGTCAGCCTCGATCCCTCCTTCACGGAGACCCTGGTCGAGGGGACGCACCTGTTCCAGGCTATCGCGAGCGGAAACCGTTCCCCTCTCACCGTCTACACGGACCGAACCTTCCTTGTGACGGCGGACGTAACGGCGCCGACGTCGGAGATGGTTGCGTCGCCTGGGTACTGGCGGACCGGCGGGCCCATCCAACTTGATGTGACCGCAGGGATCGACCCGCATGGAGTCGCCTCGGTGGCCCTCTTCGTGGCCTATAGCGCGAGCGGATCGTCCTGGCCTTCGCCTACCTGGACGGCCACGGTCGCGGACGCGCCGTACACCTTCAGCTACGATCCCTCCTCTGGAGATGGCCGGTACCGGTTCTGGGCCCTGGCGACCGACGGAGTCGGCAACTCGGAGACGTTGGACTCGAAATCTCCGAACGGCGAGGTCGAAGTGGGACTCGACCGGGTCGCGCCGTCGATTGTGTCCGTCGTGCCGGCCGACGATTCGTCGGGCATCGCGTCGTCGGGCACCGTCATCCAGGTGCAGTTCGGAGAGGCCGTCGATCAAGCGGCGGCCGAGAGTGCCTTCTCGATCGCGCCCGCGGTGGCCGGCACGTTCTCGTGGGACCGTAATACGCTGGTCTTCACCCCTTCCGAAACCCTTCGTCCCGAGACTACGTATCGAGTGACGATTGCCGCATCCGGCATACAAGACGCTGCAGGGAACACGCTCGCAGCGGACTACACGTTCGAGTTCGCGACCTCAACGATCGCGACTCCGCCGTCAGGAATCTTGAGTGGGACAGCCCCGTTCGCAATTGGCGGTGCGATCGCCGTCACCATTGCGGTGGCACTGTGGGCGCTGTCCCGTCGGAGGAAGCCCTGAGCCGCGGCGCCGGTCCCCGTGAAGCCGCCGCCCCTGCTTGGTCCACCCTTTCCACACCAGCGCTTCGGGACCAAGTGAACGGCCGCGAGACAAGGATTAAATACGCCCATCGCATAGTGAATCGAGCCTCCGAGAGCTCTTGGGCTCTGCATACTTGGCAACCCGTTTTGCGCTTGGAGACGCGTGTGCACCCTCGACGTGCGCGGGCGTTCGAAGGGGAAGGGGTAAAGGCCGCGGGAGGAGCTTTCGGGCTCCGTTTGCACCGCGTCCAATGATACCGATCATATGCATCCTGGACGTGTGCTAAGCCGATAGGTCAGTGGCTAATATGCTGTCTGGGGAATGGCTCGGCTCGGGCGCCGACGAAGGACGTGCCAAGCTGCGAAATGCGTCGGGTAGGCGCAAGGAACCTGTGATCCGACGATCTCCGAATGGGACCTCCTAACCGCGAGGTTGTTCCGCAAGGAACGGGAACCCCCGGAATCGAAGCATCCTAGTACGGGGAGGAAAAGAAACCAATTGGGATGCCCTCAGTAAAGGCGATCGAAGAGGGTACAGAGCAAACCGAAGCCGCCGCCGAAAGGCGGTGGCGGTGTGGTGTTCGGACTCCGGCACACCCGACCCTGCCAACTCGAACTCCGGTGGAATGCCGAGGCCAGAGAGGGTGACAGCCCCGTAGAGGCAAGCAGGGTAGGTGATTCGGAGGATCCAGAGTAGCGTGCGTCGGAAATCGCGCGCGAATGTGGGTGGCATAAACATCCAACTCTAAACACGCCCCGAGACCGATAGTGAACTAGTAGCGTGAGTGAAAGCTGAAAAGTGCCCTTGACGGGAGGTAAAAAGAGCCTGAAACCAGACAGTAACAGACTTACACGGCGCGAAAGCGACGAAGTCCGAAAGGATGGAGCGGCGTCGTGTTATCCGTTGTGAATAACGGGCCAGGGAGTTCTGATCCACGGCGAGGTTAACCGCTTCACGCGGGAAGCCGCAGCGAAAGCGACATGCGCGCAACGCCGCAAGGCGCGAGGCGCGTCGTGGGCTCGCGAGGAGTCGTGGGTGCGATGCCCGAAGCCGGTCGATCTATGCCTGGCTAAGCTGAAGCCCGCCGAAAGGCGGGTGGAGGGCTGAACCGGTGTTGATGTGCAAATCACTCGGATGAGCTGGGCATAGGGGTGAAAGGCCAATCTAGGCCGGGAATGGCTGGTTCCCCCCGAAATCAGTCGCAGCTGGACCTCGGCGGAGGTCGACCATGGGGTAGAGCTACCGATTGGGCGCTAAGGCGGAGAAATCCGTCGGTGCCCTGTCGAACTCCAAATCCGTGGTCACCGTAGATGCCGGGAGTCGGGTGCCTGGGGTAATCTTGGCATCCGTAAGGGAAACCGCCCAACCTGCAGTTAAGGTCCCTAAGTGCGGACTCAGTGCGAATACCAAAGGGAGTTCGTGGTCTTAGACAGCTGGGATGTGGGCTTAGAAGCAGCCACCATTCAAAGATAGCGTAACAGCTCACCAGCCGAGATCATGGGCCCCGAAAAGGGACGGGGCTTAAGTCCGTCACCGATACTGCAGAGCACCGAAAGGTGATCTTGTAGGGGGGCGTCGTGCGCGGGTCGAAGTCGGGCCGTGAGGTCCGGTGGACCGCGTTCGAATGAGGATCCTGGGAGGAGTAGCAGCAAAGTGCGGTGAGAATCCGCACCGCCGAAGGGGCCAGGGTTCCTCGGCAATGCTCGTCAGCCGAGGGTTAGTCGGTCCTAAGTGTTCTCCTAACCGAAGAACGCGAAAGGGAAGCCGGTTAATATTCCTGCACCGTGCGGATCCCTGCCCAACGTCGGACGCATCGCGGTAGGCGGAGTCGTCTTGCCTGGCGATTCAACCGTTGAAGTCCCCGGAGTGCCGTAATGGCGAGAAGGGGACGAATGCGGGAGTAGGGGCGCAAGCCCTTCCGCTCATCCGCGGTGCCCGTGAAAAGGACGTTGGTGCCAATCCGTGCGACCGTACCAAGAACTGACACAGGTGCCCCTGGGTGAGAAGCCCAAGGCGTGTCGGCGAAAATCCACGCGAGGGAATTCGGCAAATTAGCCCCGTACCTTCGGTACAAGGGGTGCCAGCCGCGCGAGCGGCTGGTCGCAGTGACAAGGGAGCCCCGACTGTTTAACCAAAACATAGGTGGCCGCCAGATCGAAAGGTTGTGTACGGCCGCTGAAGCCTGCCCAGTGCTGGTATCTGAAAGCCGGTTTCAACCGGACGAAGGACCAGTAAACGGCGGGGGTAACTATGACCCTCTTAAGGTTCCCATACGCGAGCCTTAATAAAAATCGGCCATATGCGGGAAACTCCGAGCATCCTCGAGTACCCAACGCGGTAACAATCTCGAGGTGCGGACAATCCGCAGGGAAGGCCGATCTCGAAAGAGGTCGGAACCCTCAGAGACTTTACGCCGATCATCGCAAACGCGATGAAGATAAAGTCCGACCCTCACGGCGACGTGAGGAGGCCACGAGAAATCGTGGCCCGCCTGAATCCCTCGTGAATCAGGTCACGCGAAGTAACAGATGTGAGCGTAATACCTTGTCGCTTAATTGGCGACTTGCATGAAGGCCCAACGAGAGCTCTACTGTCCCCGCGTGGAGGCCGGTGAAACTGACTTACTGGCGCACAGTCCAGTACCTTCCACCTGAAAGCGAAGACCCCGTGGAGCTTTACTGCAGTCTGCCGCTGCCGTATGAATCTAGATGTG
>Ga0184633_10000320_pt1 | contig 16634 bp, 16 predicted proteins | sample PLM31_170_b1_FD_133156 | JGI IMG/M metagenome (GOLD analysis project Ga0184633, IMG submission 133156) | Groundwater sediment microbial communities from an aquifer in East River, Colorado, USA - PLM3-1_170_b1 | ecosystem: Environmental > Terrestrial > Soil > Riparian zone | place: USA: East...
AACGTCGAAGTGAACGGCCTTGGGGATCCCTACATTCCCCTGAGAAAGATTTGGTTGGAGCGACGGGGATGACCTTGCGCTTCACGTCGCTCCGCGCCCGGCTGCTCTGCGGCACGCTTCTCGTCATCGTCCTCGTCATGGCCACCGTCATGGCGGTGGTCGAGCACCGGCAGCGCGTGGCGATCATCGGCGAGGTCGAGCGGCGCGGCGAGAGCCTGGCCCAGAGCCTGGCCGCCATGTCGCACGGACCCCTGCTGCTCTACAACTTCACCGCGCTCGAGCAGAACGCCGCCCGCGTCGGCACCGAGGCCGACGTCGTCTACGCCATGGTCCTGGACGCCGACGGGCGCGTCGCCGCGCACAGCCGGCACTCCGAGCGCGTCGGCCTGTTGCTCGGCTCCGCCGTCGACCGACGCGCCGCCGAGGCGCAGGGGCCCGTGACGCAAGCGACGGTGCTGGCCGAGACCGGCGACGCGATCTACGACTTCGCGGTGCCGGTCCAGGTCGACCGCCAGAAGTGGGGGACCGTCCGGGTCGGTCTCTCGAAGCGGCGGATGGACGCCGAGATCCGCCGGACGCGGTGGGAGCTGGGCGCGCTGACGGTGGTGATGCTGGTCATGGGGGGGCTCGCCGCTGCCCTGGTGGCGGCGCGCATCGCCGACCCCGTCCGCCAGCTCGCCGAGGGCGCCGCCGCTGTCTCACGCGGCGAATTGGATCAGCGCATCGAGCCCTCGACGGTCGACGAGATCGGGGGGCTGGCGCTCGCCTTCAACCACATGACGGCGCAGCTCCTCCAGCAGCGCACCGCGCTCGAGGCCGCGCACGCCGAGCTGTCGCGGCGCTTCCAGGAGCTGGGCGACCTCAAGAGCTACACGGACAGCATCCTCAACTCGCTGACGACCGGCGTCGTTACCATCGACCTCGAGGGACGGGTGGTAACGCTGAACCCCGCCGCCGAGCTGCTCACCGGCTTCTTCGCCGGCGAGGCCGCGGGCCGGTACTGCACCGAGGTCTTCGCCGGCATGGGGGAGGTGAGCGAGATCCTGATGGAAACGCTGGCCAGCCGCGCGTCCGTTGCCGGCGTCGCCCTGACCCTCACGCGGCGCAGCGGCGTGGCGCTGCCCGTCGAGCTGAGTACGGCGCCCCTCAAGGGCAGCGACGGCAAGGATCTGGGCGTCGTCGGTGTCTTCCGTGACCTGACCGCCGTGCGGGAGCTGGAGCAGCGCCTGCAGCGCTCCGACCGCCTCGCTGCGCTGGGGACGCTGGCCGCCGGGCTCGCCCACGAGATCAAGAACCCGCTCACCGCGGTGCTGACCTTCAGCCGGCACGTCTCGCGCCGTTTCGACGACGAGCACTTCCGTGAGAAGTTCCAGGGCGTCGTCCCCCGGGCGCTGGAGCGGATCAACGACATCGTCGAGCGGCTGCTCGAGCTGGCCCGTCCGGCGCGACTGCACTTCACGATGGTCCGCCTCCCCGCCCTGCTGGACAGCGTCATCGAGCTGTACAGCAACGAGATCGAGGCGAAGCGGATCGCGGTCATCCGCGACTACGCTCGCGACGTCCCCGGCATCCAGGCCGACGAGGAGTCGATCTACCGCGCGCTCGTCAACCTCGTCGCCAACGGGCTGGAAGCGATGGGGCCGCGGGGGCGCCTGACATTGCGACTCGGGTGGGCCGAAGGCCCCGCTCGGGTCGCGCGGCGTTCGGGGAGCCAGCGTCGCGTGCGAATCGAGATCGAGGACACGGGGGCAGGGATTCCGCTGCCCGAGCGCGACCGCATCTTCAACCCCTTCTACACGACCAAAGAGGGTGGCACCGGTCTCGGGCTCGCTCTCACACACAAGATCATCGAGGAACACCGCGGCACCATCGACGTGGCGAGCACCCCCGGCGTCGGCACCACCTTCCGCGTCGTCCTCCCTCTCGTCCCCGACGCCGTCCCGCCCGACGAGGAACCGGCGGCCCAGCTGTAGAGTAGTTTCCTACCGATTCAGCTGACGACGCCAGAAGCCGAGCAGGCCCTGCGGCATGAAGATGACCATCAGGGTGAAGATGATGCCGACGGGGATCAGGTAGTACTCGGTGAAGAACCGCGAGAAGCCCTCGCGGAGGAGCAGGAAGAATGCCGCGCCCGCCACCGGTCCCACCAGCGTGCCCATACCCCCCAGGACGTTGAAGATGACGACCTCGCCGGAGATCAGGAAGAACACGAAGTCGGGCGCCGCAAACTTGTTCTGGATCGCGTAGAGGACGCCCGCCAGCCCCGCGAAGAGCCCCGAGAGCATGACCGCGACGATCTTATAGCGCTCGACGGGATATCCAATCGCCCGTGTCCGCGGCTCGTTCTCCCGGATGGACTGGAGCACCATGCCGAAGGGTGACTGGGTGATCCGGCGCAGGAGCAGATACGAGATGGTGACGACGGCGAGCACGAACCAGTGGAGCGTCTCGGGGGTGAATGGCACCGCGAACAGGCCGGGCACGCCGAGGGCGGGTTGACGGAAGGTGAGGCCGTTCTCGCCGCCCGTGACCTCCGTCCACGTGAAGATGATGACGTAAAAGATCTGCGAGAAGACCAGGGTCGTGATCGCGAAGTAGATGTCACGCAAGCGCGTGGAGAAGTACGCCACGAAGCCGGCGACGACGCCGGCGGCGACCAGGCCGTAGAGCAGCGCCAGCCACAAGTTCGGCGGGCGCACGCTGAGCAGCGCCGCCGCCGCCCCGTACATCCCCAGGCCGAAGAAGCCCGAGTGGCCGAACGAGACCATCCCCGTGTAGCCGATCAGGATGTCGGACGACATGGCGAGGAGGCCCCAGATCAGGATCTCCGTCGTGAAGCGCCGCCAGAACTCGGGCAGCACCAGAGGGGCCACGAAGAGCAGTCCCACGACGATGGCGAAGCCGATCCAGAAGGATCGGGTGGCCGTGCGAGCCGAGGCGGTGGTTCCGGCGAGGCGGCCGGTGAGATCGTTCGAGAGGTCTTGCGGCATGCGGCTACTTCGGCGTGGGGACGAAGAGGCCGGTGGGCCGGAAGAGGAGGGTCAGGATGAGGGCGATGAAGGCCACGATCACCGCCTGGGACGGGCTCACGATGAGCGAGGCGTAGGCCTCGAGCAGGCTGATGAAGATCGAGGCGAGGATCGATCCCGCCAGGTTGCCCATGCCGCCCACGACCACCACGACGAAGGCCTTCAGGACCCAGTCGCCGCCCATCACGTGGTTGACGCCGACCAGAGGCCCGAACAGGATGCCGCTGGCCGCGGCCATCGCGGCGCCGATCGCGAACACGACCGTGTGGACGATGGGGACGGGGATCCCCATGGCGGCGGCCATGACCCGGTCCTGGGTGGTGGCGCGGATCCAGATCCCGTACTTGCCGTACTTGAGGAATGCCCACAGCGCGCCGATGATCGCCGCCGACAGCAGCGCCATCACGAGCCGGTAGTACGGATACTCCAGGTAGAAGAGCTGGAAGTGGCCCGTGAGGGGCTCATGGATCTTGCGCGGGACGGGCCCGAACTGCCAGAGCGCGTAGTTCTGGAGGACCAGCGAGATGCCGAACGTGCCGAGGATGGTGTAGAGCGGATCGCGGCCGAGCAGGGGACGGAGCGTGACGACCTGGAGCGCGGCGCCCAGGATCGCGATCGTCACCGACGCCCCGAACAAAGCCATCCAGAAATTCCCGGTGACGGCCTGCATGACGACGCCCGCATAGGCGCCCAGCATGAACAGTTCGCCGTGGGCGAAGTTCACGACGTCCATGATCCCGAAGATCAGCGTGAGCCCCGACGCCACCAGCGCCAGGATCATGCCGTTGACGATGCCATTCAGGGTCTGGATGAGAAACGCGTCCACGCGCTACACCCCCAGGTATTGGTGGATGACGGCGTGGTCCGCGCGCAGCTCGGCCGCCGGCGCGTGGTGGCGCACCACGCCCTTCTCCATGATGTACACGCGGTCGCTGACCTCGAGGGTGAGCGGCACGTTCTGCTCCACCAGGAGAATCGCCACGCCCTCGCGGTGGAGCACCTTGATGATCTCGTGGATCTGGCCGACCATGCGCGGCATGAGGCCCTCCGTTGGCTCGTCGAGGAGGATGACCTTGGGCTCGAGCATCATCGCGCGCGCGATGGCCAGCATCTGCTGCTCGCCGCCGGAGAGCGTCCCCCCCGCCTGATTGCGTCGCTCCCGGAGCACGGGGAAGTTGGCGTAGACCTTCTCGAGGAGGGCGTCCCGGCGCGCGTCGGTGATCCCCTGACGGTCCAGACCCGTGCGGAGGTTCTCCAGCACGGTGAGGAGACGGAAGATCCGCCGGTCCTCCGGCACGTAGGCGATGCCGATCCGCGCCACGCGGTAGGACGGCATCCCACTGACGTCGCGTTGCTCGAAGACGACCCGCCCCTGGGAGGGCCGCACGATGCCCATGATGGTCTTGAGCGTCGTGGACTTGCCCACTCCGTTGCGGCCCAGGAGCCCGACGACCTCGCCCGCGCCGACCTCGATCGACACTCCGTGGAGGATGTGGGACTTGCCATAGTAGGTATGGACGTCGTGCAGGGCCAGCATCAGGTCTTGAGATAGACCTCTTGCACGCGGGGGTTGGCCTGGATCTCCGCCGGCGTACCCTCGGCCAGTACCTCGCCGTAGTGCAGGACGGTGATCGTCCGTGCGAGTCCCATCACCACCTCCATGTCGTGCTCGACGATCAGGATGGTGAGGTTCGTGGCGATCCGGCGGATCAACTCTACCGTCGCGTGGGTCTCGGCGACACTCATGCCGGCCGTGGGCTCGTCGAGGCAGAGCAGCTTCGGCTCCGTGGCCAGGGCGATGGCGATCTCGAGATTGCGCTGCTCGCCGTGCGAGAGGTTGGCGGCCAGCTCGTCCTCCTTGCCGTCGAGGGCGACGGAGGCGAGCACGGCCCGGGACTTGTCGATGACGTCGCCGAATGAGCTGTAGTGGCGGAGCAGGCTCCAGCCGTGATGGCGGGACTGGGCGGCGATACGGACGTTCTCGAGCACGGTCGCTCCCGGCAGGATGTTGGTGATCTGGTACGAACGGGCGATGGCCTTGCGCGAGATCAGGTTGGGGGGCAACCCGGCAATGTCCTCGCCGTCGAAGACGATGCGTCCCGCGGTCGGCAGCAACACCCCGGTGAGGCAGTTGAAGAAGGTCGACTTGCCCGCGCCGTTGGGGCCGATGATGGCCCGGATCTCGCCGGCGGGGACGGCGATACTGACGTCGTTCAGCGCCGTGAGGCCCCCGAAGCGCATGGTGAGGCCTTCGGTACGGATGAGGGGCGTGGCCCCCGCGCCGTTGCCGGCGACGGGGGCCACCATGTGACTCGACGCGGGGGTCACGCTAGGCGAACTTGCAGGCCGGCGGGAAGAACGTCTTCTCCTTCGGCACCACCTCGAGGATGCGGTGCTTGCCGTTCTTGATGTCGAAGATGAACTCGCGGAGGAAGGCCTGGTGGTCTTCCTTTCGCAGGGTCTTGTCGCCCTGCGGAAAGTCGTCGCCCTCCTTCATCTCCAGGCCCTCGAGGGCCTCGATCAGCTTCATCGAGTCCTCGCGGCCGCGGAATCCGCTCTTCTGCATGCCGATCTTGAGGGCGTTCATGGCCTCGAAGTTCGACTGCACGTAGCGGTCGGGTAGCGGGCCGGAGGGGTCGATCTTCTTCAGCGCCGCCACCGCCTCGTCGAAGAACTTCTTGTGCGCGGGCGTGTTCAGCGGCGGGTCGAGGACGGGAACGTACCGGTTGATGCCGACGAAGCCCTCGATCTTGTTGCCGAGGGTGGGCAGGTGAGTGGACTCCGCGATCGCGCCGTCGCCGGCGAACTTGTACTTCTTGGTCAGCCCGAGGTCGTAGGCCTGACTGGCAAAGACGATCCCGTTCGCGCCGAAGAAGATCCCGAACAGGCCGTCGAAGTTGCCGCTGATCTTCGAGAGGAACGCCGTCATGTCCGCGGTGCCGAGCGGGATGCCGGTGCCGCCGACGTACTCGCCACCCGCCTTCTTGATCTGCTCGATGTAGGCGTCGCGGGTGGACTGGCCCCACGCGTAGTCGAGGTACGCGATGTGCCACTTCTTGCCCATCTTGTTGACGAGATACGGCGCGATCGCTGCCGCCTGGGCGGGCGCGTAGTCGAAGGGGCGGAACACGTAGCGGCTGCACTTGGTCGTCGTGATGGTCGTGTCCAGACAGACGCCGATCATCCAGACGGTCCGGTGCTCCTCAAAGACGGGCATGCAGGCCAGGCACACGTTGGACAGGTAGCCGCCCTCGGCGACGTCCACCTTGTCTTCGACCACGAGCTTCTCGGCCTTGCGCCGGCCGACGTCGGGTTTCGACTCGTAGTCGGCGATCACCAGCTCGACCGGGCGGCCGTTGATGCCACCCGACTTGTTGATGCGCTCGGCCGCCATCTGCGTGCCGACGAGCGCCGTCTTGCCGCCGGCCGCCGCCACGCCCGACAGGGGCTGCAGAACGCCGACCTTGTACGGCTTGGCCTGGCCGAACGCCTCACGCCAGGGGGCGGGCACGAGCATCGCCGCGCCCAGCGCGCCCGCGGCCGTCGCCGAGAGCCCGAGGAACGTGCGCCGCGTCGTCTTGCCGCTCCACCACATGTCTTTCGCCCAGGGTTCGTCGTGCCATCGTTCGGCCATCGCTGACCTCCTTGATGTCTCACGCGTGAGCACACCGGTGATGAAAAGGTTGCTCCTATCTACACGAAAAGGCGGCCCGACGCAACGCCGGACCGAGCGACCCTATCGGCGCTGCGAGCTTGCTTACGTCTAGCTCAACAAGCCGGAGGCGACGAGAGCTCGCCGGATCGCCTCGCGCTCGGCCGGGGATACGGGGGTGAGCGGTGGCCGCACGTGGGCCGCCGGGATCCGACCGAGCAGGACGAGCGCCTCCTTCATGCGGTTGTGCATGTCGACGAAGGGCGGGGCGTAGAAGACCCGGACGAGCGGGTCGAGGCGATCGTTCACGCGACGGGCGCCGTCGAGATCCCCCTTCTGGCAGGCTTCGAACAGCTCGGCCTGGAGATCCGCCGTCACGCTCCCCATCCCGGAGATCGCGCCGTCGGCGCCCAGGAGGAAGCTCGCCATCAGCGACATGGTGAAGGACGACAGCAGCGCGACCGGCCGCCCGGTCGCGCGGAGCGCGCGGAGGTTGTGCTCGAGCGCCACGATGTCATTCGACCAATCTTTGACCGCCGCGACCTGAGGGATCTCGGCGAGCCGGGCGAGGGTCTCCGGCGCGTAGCCGATGCCGGACGCGGGCGGGTACTCGAAGACGACGATCGGCAGGTCCGCGCCCGCGGCGATCTCGGAGACGTGGCGGATCACCATGTCGGGCTTGAGCTGCGCGCCCCACATGAACAGCGTGGGCGGGAACACCAGCACGCCCGCCGCGCCGGCTGCCTTGGCGTCGCGGGCGAGATCGACCGCTTCGCGCGTGCCGTCGGAATAGACGCCGGCGATGACCGGGCAGCGGCCCGCCACCTCGTCCACCGCGATGGCCAGCGCCCGCTTCCGTTCGTCCCGCGTCAGCGACGAGACCTCGGCGGCGTGGCCGTTGGCCACGATCCCCGTCACGCCGCGCGTGCCGGCCAGCCAGGAGAGGTGCCGGCGATACGCCGGCTCGTCGATGGCGAGGTCGGCGGTGAAGGGCAGGATGTTGGCAGGCATGACCCCGGAGAAGCGAAGCGGCGCGTTCATGGTAACGTCTCCCGCTGCATTATCGCAGACGAGGGAGGATGTCGCGGGCGATGATCTCCACCTGCTCGGGTTCGTAGCGGTAGGGGATGAGGATGAGCCGGTGGACCCCCGACGCCACGTGGGCCCGGAGCTGGGCCACGCATTCCTCCACGCTGCCGCGGATGGCGTGGTCGATCGTCGACTCGCTCCAGGCCGCCACGTCCCACTCGGTCTGGAGCCAGTGGCGCAGCGGGCCCTCCGTCTCAGTCCGCGAGCGCCCCACGTAGATCGCGAGCTGGTTCGTCCCCGTCAGCGTTGCGGGGTCGCGCCCGGCCTCGCGCGCGAACGCCGTGATCTTCTCCCAGGACTTGCGGTAGCTCTCCGGCGTGTAAAAGTAAGTGAGCCAGCCGTCGCCCTTCGTCGCTACGCGCCGGAGCACGGCGTCGACGTAGCCGCCGATGAGGATAGGCGGCCGCGGACGCTGCGCCGTCTTCGGTCGCATCACCGCCTCGCGCAGGTTCAGCTCGTCGACCTGGAGGGTCACCCGGTCTTCGGTCCAGAGCCTGATCAAGACGTCGAGGTTGCGCTCGAAGAGCCGGCCGCGCTGCTTGAACGGCACCCCCACGGCGTCGAACTCGCGCGCGTACCACCCCGCCGCCACGCCCAGGATCAGCCGGCCCTTCGAGATCACGTCGAGGGTCCCCAGCGCCTTGGCCGCGACGGTCGGGTTGCGGAGCGGCAGCACCATGACCCCGGTGCCGAGCTTGATGCGCCGGGTGCGCGCGGCGATGGCGGTGAGCGTGCCCACGGCGTCGAGGATGGGGAAGGCCGGCTCCACGCCGAGGATCACGTGGTCCCACGCCCACAGCGACTCGAAGCCCAGCGCCTCCGCGCGCTCCGCGTAAGCGATGAGCGCGTCGATGTCGGGCGTCTCGGTGGGACCGACGAAATTCTTGATGGCGAGACCGAAGTCCACCGGACCCCCTGCTAACCGAGAAAGCGGCGGTCGGGATCGAGGGCGCGGAGCATGTCCAGCTCGTCCGGTGCGGGGGGATCGGTCTCGGCGATCGCCGGCGCCTCGAGCAGCTCGAAGCCGGTGTTCTGCCTGATGGTATCCACGCTGACGCCGGGGTGCGTCGCCTCGATCCGCATGCGCCGGGTCGCGGGATCGAAGCCCAGGACGCCGAGTGTGGTGACGACGCGCGAGACGCCGCCGAAGAGCAATCCCGCCCGCTCGCGTGACCCGTCACCCTGGAGCCAGCCGGGGCTCGTGATGAAATCGACGCGAGGTACGAAGCGGCGCTTCTCGTGCGCGGTGACGATGATGACCTCGCGGCAGAGCGAGGCGATGTCGTTGGCGCCGCCGGTACCGGGCAGGCGCACCTTGGGCTTCCCGTAGTCCTCGCCGATCACCGTGGTGTTGATGTTGCCGTACTGGTCGATCTGGGCGCCGCCCATGAATCCTACATCGACGAACCCGCGCTGGGCGAAGAGGAAGGCGTCGGTGATGGCGGGCAGCATCGTGGCGCGGTAGGCGGCGCGCATCTCGTTGGTCGAGATGGGCAGGCGGCCCGGCGCGATCTCGGGGCCGATGATCCCGCCCTCGATCACCATCGTCAGGCGCGGCGCGTGGCGCTGCTTGGCGAGCGCGGCGGCCAGGAGGGGGACGCCGACGCCCGCGAAGACCGTGGTGTCGTCGCGCAGCTCGCGCGAGGCGATGACGGCCAGCAGCTCCTGCGCGTTGAAGCTCATCCAGTCAGGTCCCGCGCCCGCGTCTGCTGGAGGGCGAGGCGCTCGCCGCCGAAGAGGTCGAGGTAGTCGGTGAACGTGGGCGGCGCGTAGACGTAGCGCTCGAGATAGTCGGCCACGGCCTGTGGCCCGCGCGCGTCGATGGCGCCCGCGTACCCGTCGAAGTGGTCGAAGTCCGCCTCGTAGAGGCCGTAGCACTCGTGGGGAAAGGCGCCGAACGGTACGTGCACGAGGGCGTCGACGACGAAGCCCGGGATGACGGTGCGGTCGGGATGGCGCCGCGTGTCCTCCTCCGGGATGATCTCCTCCGTCGTCACGAGCACGGTCGACGCCGCGCGCGCGATGTCGGCGTCCATGTGCGGGTAGCCGTCGATCTGGCAGTTGCCGAAGCGGTCGGCCCGGTGCACGTGGAGGATGGCGACGTCGGGGAAGAGGGCGGGCACGGCCGCCAGGGTTGCGCCGGTGTACGGGTCCGCGAGCGTCTTCACACCGCCGACGCCCATGAGGTCGGACCCCAGCATGGTCAGACTCGGCAGGAAGGGAACACCCATGGCCCCGGCGCGGAAGCGGAGGCCGAGGGCCAGGTGGCTCCACTCCTCCATCGCGACCTTCCCCGACTCGACGTGGTGGCGCATGATCTTCGACACGCCCCACGGCAGCCCGATCGACATCCACGCGGTGACCACGCGCTCGACGGCGCCGGCGACCATGAACAGCTCGCCCTCGTAGCACATCAGGTTGCGCGTGAGCGTGAGCCCGCGCCGGCGCTGGCGGAGGATCTCGCGGACCAGGGCCATCGGTGTCCGCGAGAAGAGGATGCCGCCCACGGCCACGTGATCGCCGTCGCTCACGCGGGAGACGGCGTCCTCCACGTCCGTCAGCTTCTCGCCCGCCGACTTCGCCTTGCCTTCCAGGCGGCGGCGCGCGGCGACGAAGTCGTACTCGGCGGGCTTCAGGTGAGGATCTCCCAGGCCGCCTGGTGGCGGTCGAGGAGCTGGCGCGTGCGCTCGTCCATCGGGTGCTCGCGCTCGGGAACCTCGACGTGCTTCTCCGCGCCGCAGAGCGGGGTCGTGAAGTAGCGCTGTCCGGTGTCGTTGGCCATGGTCACGATCGAAGCCAGCTCGGGATGCCGGTGGGCGAGCTTCAACGCCGCGGCCACGTTGCAGCCCGTCGACACGCCGCAGAAGATCCCCTCTTCCGCCGCGAGACGCCGCGCGAGGACCAGGCTTTCCTCCGTCGTGGTGGTGATCACGCCGGCCAGGTGCGACACGTCGAGGTTCTCGGGGATGAAGCCGTCGCCGATCCCCTCGATCCCGTGCGGGCCCCACTGCCGGCGGGCCAGCAGCGCGCACTCCTCCGGCTCGACGGCGTAGAGCCGCACACCCGGGTCCCGCTCGCGCAGGAACCGCCCAGCGCCCGTGAGCGTGCCCCCGCTGCCCTGCGAAGCGACGAACGCCCCTATCGTCCCGCCGCACTGCTCCCAGATCTCCGGCCCCGTCGTCCGGTAGTGCGCCTCGATGTTGTCGGCGTTGGAGAACTGTCCGGGCACCCAGTAACGCCGCGGATCGTCGGCGCGGATCGCCTCCAGCCTCGCGAGCGACAAGTCGACGTCGCTCTCGCCGCCCGGCGTGAAGACGAGCGTCGCGCCGTACGCGCGCATGATCTTCTTGCGCTCGTCGCTCATCCCCTCGGGCATCACGATCGTGCAGGGATAGCCCTTCACCGCGGAGACGAATGCGCACGCGATGCCGGCGTTCCCCGTGGAGCACTCCAGCACCTGCATCCCCGGCCGCAGCTCGCCCCGCGCCTCGGCGCGCTCGAACATGTGCAGGTAGATCCGATCCTTGAGGCTGCCGCTCGGCCCGTACCACTCGATCTTGAGGTAGATCGGCGGCCGCACGCCCGCGGTGACCCGGTTGAGCGTGACGAGCGGCGTGCGCCCGACGGCCTGAGCGATCGAAGGCAGCGCGGTCTGGTACGCGTCCCAGGAGATCGGCATGGGCACGAATTGTACGCGAGCGCTCTCCGGCAAGCCACTCGCGCGACTGACCGAAGGACGTTACCGCGGACCCGTAGGGCACTCGACGACGTACCCGGTTCAACGGGATCGAGGCGCTGACGTCGGTGACGGACGCGCTGGGACAGACCACGACCTATCAACGCGGCGCGGCCACGAATCTGGTGCAATCGGTGACGGACGCACTGGGGCGAGTGACGAGCTACACCTACGTACGGCAACGTGCTGACGGTGACCGATTGACAACGCCCGCCGTCTGCGTGCTCGAAAATGAACGCGGCCCGTAGCGGCCACTTGCGTTCTTACCGCAACAGCTTCGATATATCGCTCTTTCGGCATTGTCCGTGTCCGTCCGCCGGGCGTATGTCCCGCGCATGCCACGCGCCGCCTATCATGCACGAACGGCCTCACACGAGGTCGGGGTACGCTCGTCCGGGGCTCCGAGGCCCGCCCCACCTTCTCTTGTTGACAACCCTGTTATCCGCACCGTACAAAGCCAGCAAAGGGGGGCGAGGGGCACCCGTGAGCCGTTGTCCGCACCGTCTCTGGGGGGATGCGAACTTCCGAGAACGGCGTTTATGTCTCTTACGCTCTGAGGACGCCGCGTGACTCATATCGGCGGCTCGGCCGGCGAGGGGCGACGTCGATCGCTCCCAACCCATCGGCGGTGGGGCCGCGATCCACGGCGACGGCGACCGTCCCGGTCGTCGCGAGGCGATCTCCGAATCGCGTGCGACATCGGGGATGGGCGGTGGTTCGACGCGGCGAGAATGCGTGCCGCCTTGCTGCGCACGTGACGACGCGTCTCCGAGAGGCGCCTCGGACGCAATGAATCTCCCACCCGAGCAGCAGTCCATTCGGGCGAGGTGCATGCATCCGAGCGGGACCTTCCTCGAGTTCGGGACGGCCGAGCTCGAGCACTCCCTCTCGGCGCGCTTCGAGCAGCAAGCGCGCACGCATGCCGAGCGGCTGGCCGTCAAGACGAACCGCCGCGCCGTGACCTACGGGGCGCTGAACGCGGCCGCCAATCGGGTGGCGCACGCCATCGTGGCCAGGCGTGGGCAAGGCGCGGAGTCCATCGCGCTGCTGTGCGAGCAGGGGCTCGCGGCGATCATTGCCATCCTCGGCATCTTGAAGGCCGGCAAGACCTACGTCCCGCTGGACGTCGCGTTTCCCCGTGCGCGCACGACCTACATGTGGAACGACTCCGAGGCGGCGCTCCTGGTGACGACGACCCGCTATCTCGGGCTCGCTCGGGCGCTGACGAGCCAGGAGCAGCAGGTGCTCGACCTCGAAGTGCTCGCGGCCGACACGCCCACGGAAGATCTCGGGCTGGCCGTGCCGCCGGATACGCCCGCCTACCTTCTGTACACTTCTGGCTCCACCGGAGAGCCCAAGGGCGTGCTCGACAACCATCGCAACGTGCTCCATCACGTCAGACGGCACGTCAATGACCTGCACATCTGCCCGGACGACCGCCTGACCCTCCTCACCTCCCACAGCTTCCACGGCGCCGTGAAGCAGCTCTACGGGGCCCTGCTCACCGGCGCAACGCTTCTGCCATACAACCTCGCCGAGGAGGGGATGGCCCATCTCCCGCCCTGGCTGGCCCGCGAGGACATCACCATCTACCACTCGTCCCCGACGCTCTTTCGTCAGCTGGGCGGCGCCCTGACCGGCGCGGAGACCTTGCCCCATCTGCGCGCCATCGTCCTGGGAGGGGAGCCCGCCTACAAGAGCGATGTGGAGGTCTACCGAGCGGCCACCGCGCCGAACTGCATCCTGCTCAATACCTGTGGGGCAACGGAGACCGGGGTGATCTGCCACTACTTCGTCGACCACGAGACCCCGTTGAGCGACAACGTGTTGCCGCTCGGCTATGCGCTCTCCGACATCGAGATTCTGCTCCTCGACGAGGCGGGTCGCGACGTTGGGTGCAATCTCACCGGGGAGATCGTGGTCGAGAGTCGCTACCTGACCATGGGCTATTGGCGTCGACCCGACCTGACACGGACGGCCTTTTCGTCCGATGGGGCCCGCGCCGATGCTCGGCGGTACCGCACGGGAGACCTGGGCCTGATGCGGCAGGACGGGTGCCTGCTCCCCCGCGGGCGCAAGGACTTGCAGGTAAAAGTCCGAGGCCACCGGGTCGAGGTGGCCGAGATCGAAACGGCCCTCCTGGGCCATGCCGCGGTCAAGCAGGCGGTGGTCATGGGACGGGAGGATGGATCCGGCGGCACACGGTTGGTCGCCTACGTGGTGCCCGTCGGCGGCGCGAGCCCCACGGTCAGTGAGCTGCAGGGGCTCCTGCGTCAGACGGTCCCTGAGTACATGCTGCCCTCTGCCTTCGTGTTCGTAGACGCCGTGCCGCTCACACCCACCGGCAAGGTGGACCGCGCGGCGCTGCCCGGCCCCGGTGGGGCGAGACCCGATCTGGATGCGCCTTTCACGGCCCCGAGCACCCCGGTCGAGGCGCAGCTCGCGCGGATCTGGGCCGACGTGTTGAGTCTCGAGCAGGTGGGCATCCACGATCACTTCCTCGACCTGGGCGGCCACTCCTTGCTCGCCACCCGGATCGCCTCTCGCGTGTGGGACACGTTTCGCGTGGACGTTCCTCTGAGGGCGCTGCTCGAGGCTCCCACCGTGGCGGAGATGGCGACGGTGATCGGCCAGTGTCAGTCGCGGCAACTCGCGCCGCGCCCCGATGATCGGCCATGAGCGGGCTTGGTCCGTTTCTCCCGTCTCTGGGGGGATGCGAACTTCCGAGAACGGCGTTTATGTCTCTTACGCTCTACGCTCTACGTCTCGACGTTGTCGGCTTGGAGAACTGTCCGGGCACCCAGTAACGTCGCGGATCGGCGGCGCGGATCGCCTCGAGCTTGGCGAGCGAGAGGTCGACGTCGCTCTCGCCGCCTGACGTGCAGACGAGCGTCGCGCCGTACGCGCGCACGATCTTCTTGCGCTCGTCGCTCATCCCCTCCGGCATCACAATGGTGCAGGGATAGCCCTTCACCGCGGAGACGAACGCGCACGCGATGCCGGCGTTGCCCGTGGAGCACTTCAGCACCTGCATTTCCTGCCGCAGGTCACCCCGCGCCTCGGCGCGCTCGAACATGTGCAGGTAGATCCGATCCTTGAGGCTGCCGCTCGGCCCGAACCACTCGATCTTGAGGTAGATCGCCGGACGCACGTCCGCGGTGACCCGGTTGAGCGTGACGAGCGGCGTGCGCCCGACGGCGCGGGCGATCGAAGGCAGCGCGGTCTTGTACGCGTCCCAGGAGGTCGGCATGGACCCGAATTGTACGCGAGCGCTCCGCGAGGCCGCAACCAGCGGACGCGCGCGCGCGCGAGACTTGATGAGCGCGCAGGGACCGCTTACGCTGTCCCGCCACTACGTCATTTCGGAGGAGACATGCGCATGCCTTTCGTTGCCTGGCTGATCTTCCTGGCCGCGGCCCTTTTCGAGGTCGCTGGCGACGCGGTGATTCGTAAGGGTCTGCGCGGCGGCGGGCTCGCCCTCGTGGCCGCGGGGTTTGTCATGCTGGGCTGCTACGGCGTGACCGTCAATAGCGTCCAGTGGGACTTTTCCCGGCTGCTGGGGGTGTACGTCGCCGTGTTTGCGACAGTCAGTGTCCTGTGGGGCCGCTTCGTCTTCGGCGAGAGCGTGCCCCCGACCACGTGGATGGGGCTGGCGATCATCGTGGCGGGCGGGCTGGTGATCCAGTTCGGTGCGAAGCTGACCTTCTCGAACGGGCTGTAGAGACGGTCTCACGAGGCGTCAAACGCGGCGGGCAAGTGGCGGATCGCGAGGGCGCCGTCCCGGCCGACGGTGACCGCGACGACGTCGAAGCGGCAGCGGGCGCTCGTGAGTCGGCGTGCTTTCAGGTAGTGCTGGGCAAGGCCCACGAGCCGTCGGCGCTTGTCCCAGGAGACGGCGTCGCCCGGGCGCTCGCCCCAGTGCGCGCGCCGGCACTTCACGTCGACGAAAACGATCGCGTCGCCGTCGCGGCACACGAGGTCGATCTCGCCCTCCGGGAACCGCACGTTGCGCTCGAGCACGGCGAACCCGGCCCGCGCGAGCCACGCCGCCGCCGCGTCCTCGGCCGCCTGTCCGATCGATCGCCGCTCGTCCGCCACGCTCCCCGTATACGCCCCCGTCCGCCCTCGCGAAAGTGTCGCCGGACAGATACAGCCTGCTAGTCATTCTTCTCCAGCAAGAACAATTCGCCTTGGCGCCATACACCAGCGAAGGTGCGGCGGTGCAACGGGCAGGGGCCGTGGCGGTCGAGGGCGGCGAGGTGCTGGACAGTCGCGTAGCCCTTGTGGCGGGCGAAGCCGTATTCCGGGAACTGCTGATCGGCCTCGACCATCAGGCGGTCGCGCGTGACCTTCGCGATGATGGACGCGGCGGCGACCGTCGCGCATCGCGCGTCGCCGTTCACGAGGTTGCGCTGCGGGCAGGTCAGGCCGGGGAGCTTCACGAAGTCAGTGATGACGAGGTCGGGGGCGACGGCGAGCTGGCGGAGCGCCTCCAGCATCGCCAGCCGCGTGGCCTGCAGGATGTTGACCCGGTCGATCGTCGTGTGATCGATGATCCCAACGCCGACGCCCACGGCGTGGGTGGTGATGGCGTGGAACAGCGCCTCGCGGCGCTCGGGGGTGAGGAGCTTCGAGTCGCAGAGCTTCCGGACGCGGCGGTCGGGCGCGAGGATCACCGCCGCCGCCACCACGGGCCCCGCCAAGGGCCCGCGGCCCGCCTCGTCGAGGCCGGCGATGCGCGCGATGCCCGCGCGCCAGGCCTGGGCCTCGTAACGGTACGGCGCCGTCGGCGGCGGCACGCCCGGCGGCCCGGCGCTACTCGGTCGTGGTCGGGACGGGGGTCGTGGTCGGGACGTGGATGGTCCGCCGCTCCTTGAGCCGCGCCGCCTTGCCGGCGAGCTTTCTCAGATAATAGAGCTTCGAGCGGCGCACGCGCCCGTGGCGGACGACGTCCACGCGATCGATGCGAGGCGAGTGCAGCGGGAAGGTCCGCTCCACGCCCACCCCGTACGAGATCCGCCGCACCGTGAACGAGGCGCGCGCGCCCTCACCGCGCTTGCGGATGACCACGCCCTCGAAGGCCTGCATCCGTTCTTTCTCACCCTCGATCACCTTGACCTGCACGCGT
>Ga0184633_10000321_pt1 | contig 16616 bp, 17 predicted proteins | sample PLM31_170_b1_FD_133156 | JGI IMG/M metagenome (GOLD analysis project Ga0184633, IMG submission 133156) | Groundwater sediment microbial communities from an aquifer in East River, Colorado, USA - PLM3-1_170_b1 | ecosystem: Environmental > Terrestrial > Soil > Riparian zone | place: USA: East...
AACATCGCGCTCGGCACGAGCTATCTCAGGTACGTGCTCGACTCGGTCGACGGTCATCCGGTGCTCGCCGCGGCGGCGTACAACGCCGGCCCCGGCCGCGCGCGCAAGTGGAAGGCCGACCGCCCGCTCGAGGGCGCGATCTACGCCGAGACCATCCCGTTCACCGAGACGCGCGACTACGTGAAGCGGGTGATGAGCAACACCGTGTACTACGCCGCCCTGTATGGCGGCGACGCGAGATCGCTCAAGGCGCGTCTCGGCGTCGTCCCGCCGCGCCGCTCCGGCGAAGGCTACGAGGCGACGATCACCGGCGACGCGACGGTAGAATAGCGCCCGCATTCCCCTCCTCCGATGAGGAGGGGTGGCTCGCGAAGCGAGCCGGGGTGGTGCATAGCCCCCTCCTCATCGGAGGAGGGGAATCTCGATCTCTCTTCGCCCATGGCCAAGATCTGTGTCCTCGGCGGCAGCGGGTTTATCGGCCGCCACATCGTCGAGAAGCTCGTCGAGCGCGGCGACTTCGTCGTCGTGCCGTCGCGCCGGCGCGAGCGCGCCAAGCACCTGATCACGCTGCCCACGGTCCAGGTGGTGCAGGCCGACGTCCACGATCCGGCGACGCTCCAGCGCCTCGTCGCGGGCTGCGATGCCGTGATCAACCTGGTCGGCGTGCTGCAGAGCCGCGGCGGCGACCCTTACGGGCCCGACTTCGCGCGCGCGCACGTCGAGCTGCCGAGGAAGGCGATCGCCGCGTGCCTCGAGGCGAGGGTGCCCCGGCTCCTGCACATGAGCGCGCTGAAGGCGTCGCTCGACGGCCCGAGTCAATACCTGCGCTCGAAAGCCGACGGCGAGGCGGCGATGATCGCGGCGCGCAACGAGCTCGCGACCACGGTCTTCCGCCCCTCCGTCGTGTTCGGACCCGAGGACCGCTTCCTCAACCTGTTCGCGAAGCTCGCGCGGTGGCTGCCGGTCGTCTTCCTGGGGTCCCCGGACGCGAAGTTCCAGCCGGTCTACGTCGGCGACGTGGCGCAGGCCTTCGTCGCGAGCCTCGACGGGGACGAAGCCGTCGGCCGCGCGTACGACCTCGTCGGCCCGATCGTCTACCCGCTGCGCGAGCTCGTGGAGTACGCCGGCCGCCTCTCCGGCCATCCGCGGCCGATCGTGGGCTTGCGCCCCCGGCTGTCCTATTGGCAGGCGTGGGCGATGGAGTTCGCGCCGGGCAAGCTGCTGAGCCGCGACAACTTCCACTCCATGAAAATCGACAGCGTGTCGGACGCGCCGCTGCCGTTCGGCATCCACCCGACGCCGCTCGAAGCAGTCGCGCCGGTCTATCTCAAGGGGATCTATCCCCGCTCGCGCTATAGCGTGTTCCGCTATTACGCCGGCCGGAAGACGCGCGAAGTATGACGAAGCCGACGCTCGTGATCGGCAACAAGAACTACTCGTCCTGGTCGATGCGGGGCTGGCTGCTGCTGCGCGGCGTCGGGGTCGAGTTCGACGAGGTGCAGCTGAAGTTCCACACCGAGGGCTGGCAGCAGAACATCGCTCGCTGGTCGCCGTCAGGGCTGGTGCCGGTCCTGTGGCTCGACGGCGAGGCGGTCTGGGACACGCTCGCTATCGCCGAGACGGTGGCGGAGCGCTGGCCGGAGAAAAATGTCTGGCCGCGCGACGCGCACGCCCGCGCGTTCGCGCGCTCGATCTGCGCCGAGATGCACGCCGGCTTCCGGACGCTGCGCGGAGCGATGCCGATGAACATCCGCGGCTCCTACCCCGGAAAGGGCATGAGCGAAGAGGTGCAGCGGGACATCGACCGCATTCTCGCGAACTGGACGCGGTGCCGGGAACGCTTCGGGCAGGGCGGCGAGCTCCTCTTCGGCGGCTTCACCGCCGCCGACGCCTACTATGCGCCGGTGGCGTCGCGCTTCGCGACCTACGGCGTGCAGCTGCCGCAGGTCGCGCGGGCGTACGTGGACGCGGTGCTCGCGCTCCCGGCGGTTCGCGAGTGGAGCGCGGCGGCGCGCGCCGAGGTGGAGTTCATCGCCGAGGAAGAGCCGTACGCGCAGCGCTAGCTCGCGCGAGGCCGCGGCGCGACTCGGGAATGAAGATCTATCAGGTCGGGGGCGCGGTCCGCGACGAGCTGCTCGGGCTCCCGGTCAAGGATCGCGACCACGTCGTGGTCGGCGCGACGCCCGAGGAGATGGAGCGCCTCGGGTTCAAGCCGGTCGGCAAGGACTTCCCGGTCTTCCTTCATCCCGCGACCCACGAGGAATACGCGCTCGCGCGCACCGAGCGCAAGACCGGCCGCGGCTACAAGGGCTTCACCGTCTACGCCGCGCCCGACGTCACGCTCGAGCACGATCTTGCGCGCCGCGATCTCACCATCAACGCCATCGCGAAGGACGAGCAGGGCAACCTCCTCGACCCGTTTGGCGGTGCCGCCGACCTGAAGGCGGGGGTGCTGCGGCACGTGAGCCCCGCGTTCGTCGAGGATCCGGTACGGGTGCTCCGCGTCGCGCGGTTCGCCGCGCGGTTCGGCTTCCGCCCCGCGCCGGAGACGCTGGCGCTCATGCGCGAGATGGTCGCGAACGGCGAGGTCGACGCGCTCGTGTCGGAGCGCGTGTGGCAGGAGTTCGCCAAGGGGCTCATGGACGCCGCGCCGCGCCGGATGTTCGAGACGCTCGCCGAATGCGGCGCGCTGCCTCGGGTGCTGCCTGAATGGACGCGCCTCGACGGCCACCGCGCGCTCGCTGCGCTGGACCATGCGGCAATGCGCGGCCTCCCCCTCACCGTCCGCTATGCGGCGCTCTTCGCCGGCGGGCCGGTCGAGGCGGCGGAAAGCGTCGCCGCGCGGTTGCGGGCGCCGACCGAGTGCCGCGACCTCGCGGTGCTCGCGGCGCGCTGGTCGGCAGCCGTGCGCGAGGCCCGCCGGCTCGGCGCGGACGCGCTCGTCGATCTCTTCGAGCGCGCCGACGCATTCCGGCGGCCCGATCGCTTCGCGGAGCTCGCGGATGCGTGCGAATGCGATGCCGCCGCCGTAGGGGACGCCGACCCGCAGCGAATCCCGCACCTGCGCCGGGCGCTGGCCGCTGCGCACGGCGTCGATGGCGGCGCGATCGCGCAGGCGCACCCGAACGACGTCGCCGCGGCGATTCGCGCCGCGCGCGTGGCAGCGGTTGCGGATGCGCTCACCACGCGGCACTGACGCCGCCGCCCGCGCTAGAATCAGCGCGGTGTCGGTCATGCTTCCTTCCATGAAGTCCGCCGTCGCCCGGCTCGCGCACGGCCTACGCTGCAACCTTGTCGCCGGTGTCCGCCTCGCCGCGTTCGTCCGGGTGGGGCCGCTCGACTATCGCGTCTCGCCGGCCGACTTCACGGTGCTGTTCGCGTTCAGCGCCCTGGTCGCCGCAGCGGCGAGCTTCGTGCGCGGCGGCTTGCCGGGCCGCTTCGACTTCGGGGCGATCCCGGTCCTGCTCGCCGATATTCCGTTGGTGCTCCTCGCGTGCGTGGTCGTCGCGGCGATCCTCGGTCGGCGCGAGCTCGTGCTCGGGCTCGCCACGGCGCTCTTTGCCTCCGACCCGCTGTTCGAGGTCGTCGGCACGCCGCTCATGTTCGCGTTCGACGGGCTCTCGCCCGGGCTCGCAGCGGCGTTCGGCTACGCGTTTCTCGCCTGGGGATTCGCGACGATGCTGCGGGCGCTCCTCGTTTTCGGCGGCTGGCGCGGCGTGCGCACCGCGGCTGCAGGGGGCGTGCTCGCGTGCCTGTTCGCGGCCTTCGTGCTGGTCATGCCGCGCTCGGAGCTCTGGGTGCCCTACGAGCCGGAGAGCGCCGTCCCCGAGCCCTCGATCGCCGACGAGCCGCTCTTCCACCGGCAGCAGCGGCTCCTCGACGACTCGATCGCCGGCCTCGCGCCCGAACGTCCGGGCGTGGAAGACCTCTATTTCGTCGGCGTCGCGCCGTACTCGCCGCAGGACGTGTTCGCCCGCGAGCTCGCCGCCGTGCGGAAGCTCTTCGACGAGCGGTTCGGCACCGCCGGCCGCTCGATCGCGCTCGTGAACAGCCCGGCCACGCTCGGCGACACCCCGATCGCCACCGCGACCAACCTGCGCACGGTGCTGGAACGGCTCGGGCGCGTGATGAATCCCGAGGAGGACGTGCTGTTCCTCTTCATCACCTCGCACGGCGATCGGCGGCACGAGCTCGCGTTCGAGCTGCCGCCGCTGCAGCTCGCGCAGCTCACGCCGACCGCGCTCGCGCGCATGCTGGTGGACTCGGGCGTCAAGTGGAAGGTGCTGGTCGTCTCGGCGTGCTACTCGGGCGGGTTCGTCGAGCCGCTGAAGGACGCGAATACCGTCGTCATTACCGCCGCCGACGACAAGAGCTCGTCGTTCGGCTGCGCCCCGGGACGGGACTTCACCTACTTCGGGCGTGCCTACTTCGACGACGCGCTGGCGCGGACGTTCTCGTTCACGGAGGCGTTCGAGGCGGCGAAGCGCGCGGTGACCGAGCAGGAGCGCGCGGAGCAGCTCGCGCCGTCGAGCCCGCAGATCTTCATCGGCAACGCGATCCGCCAGAAGCTCGTCTCGCTCGAGCGGCGGCTCGCGATGCCGCGCTAGAAGCGTCAACGCCGCCCGACGGCGGCGCGTTGCTTATCACTGGATGAGGCGTCTCGGTTTCGCGCTCGCGCTCTGTGGCCTCGCCGCGGCGCCGCTTGCCGTGGTGGCGCAGGAAGGGCGGTTCGCCGCGGCCGACGCCGACCGCAACGGCGTGCTTTCCCGGGCCGAGGTGCAACGCAGCCTGCCGCGCCTCGCGCCGCGGTTCGACGAGCTCGACCGCAACCGCGACGGCAACCTCTCCCCGGAAGAGCTGCGCGCGCAGGCTCGCGCGGGCAACCGCCGCGGCGGCGCGGGCGAGGGCGGGTTCGTCGAGCACTTCCGCCGCGCCGACGCCGACGGCGACGGCGCGCTCACCAAAGCCGAGGCGGAGAACGCGCTGCCGCGCCTGGGGGCAAAGTTCGACCGCATCGACGCGAACCGCGACGCGCGGCTGACCCCGAACGAGCTGCGACGCTACTTCGACGCCCGGCGGGCGGCCCGGGGCAAGCCTGGCGAGCAAGCCCCGTGAAAAAGGGGCCTAGAGAAGCCGCGCCAGCAGCGTCAGCGCGAGCGACAGCAGGATCGTCGTCGTGAACGGCAGGAAGTAGTCGCGCCCCTTCACCCGGACCGACAGGTCACCGGGCAGTCGCCCGAGCCCGAACCGCGCCAGCCACGGCGAGAGTGCGGTGAGCACCACCAGCGCGACGAATACTGCCAAGAGCCACTTGAGCACGACCGGTTTCCTCGACGACTCGCGCGTTGAGCGGCGCGCTTGCGCGTCCGCTCCAACGCGGGCACCGGCCCTGGCGCTAGCTCGCGACGCCGCCTTGAATTGTATAGGCTCGCGCGCTCACCGAAGCGGAGACGCGCATGATCGAGCTCTACACCTGGGGGACCCCGAACGGCCGCAAGGCCTCCATCATGCTCGAGGAGGTCGGGCTGCCCTACAACGTCCACCGCATCGACATCGGCAAGGACGACCAGTTCAAGCCGGAGTACGTCGCGCTCAATCCGTACAGCAAGATTCCGGCGATCATCGACCCCGACGGCCCCGACGGCGAGCCGCTGAGGCTCTTCGAGTCCGGCGCGATTCTCGTCTATCTCGCGGAGAAGACCGGGAAGCTCCTTCCGGCGGCGCCGCGCCGCAAGTACATCGCCCTGCAATGGCTCATGTTCCAGATGGGGGCCGTCGGGCCGTTCTTCGGCCAGGTGCACCACTTCCTGCGGGTGGCGAAGGTGGAGGTCCCCTACGCCATCGAGCGCTACCTCAAGGAGAAGGATCGCATCTACGCCGTCCTCGAGCGGCGCCTCGGCCAGGCGCCCTATCTCGCCGGCGACGAGTACACGATCGCCGACATCGCCACCTACCCCTGGGTCGCGCGCCACGAATGGCACAAGACGGACCTCAACGCCTTCCCCAACGTGAAGCGCTGGTTCGACACGGTCGGCGCGCGGCCGGCGGTTCAGCGCGGGATGGCGGTTCCGGGTTAGCCCGGGCACGCCGTCATGCTCGAGCCGGGCTGGCAGCGCGCCGCGGACCGGCTGATCCACTGGCTCACCGGCGTGGCGTAGCGCCCGGACTTCCCTGGTGTGGCGCCGGGCGTCGGCCGACCGGCGGACCCGCCCATCCCCCGTTTGGCCGATTTCCCGTGTAACACTTCACGGGGAAACTGAACGGCGTGAATGCGTCACCGCGGCGGCGCCGATAGTCACCGCCTCCGCCGCGATCGGGCGTCTAGGCTCCGAGTCGAACGGGCCGACGGCTCGAGGAGGAATCGCCATGGGATGGCTCAGACCGGTGCTGGACGTAGTGTTCGCCTTGGGCGGCGTGGCCGCCTTCGGCTTCCTCGCCTTCGGCGCGTGGCTCGTCTTCAAGCACTCGACCGGGTTCGTTGCCGAGGGGCAGGGCCGGTTCGAGAACCAGCACCGCCGGCGCGCGCGGCGGGAGCCGCGCATCAGCGTCGACAAGGGAAAGCTCGTCTAAAGCCCGCGCGGCGGCGCCTCACCCTCGCCGCGCGTACTTCTGCAGGAACCAGAGGATCTCGTCGACGCGGAGCTGCGGCTCGCGCGGGTCGGGCTGGTTGCTGACCACGCGGTTCATCCACGCCATGTTCTCCTCCATCCGGGCGACGACCGCGGGCCACTCCTTGGCGGTGTAGCGGCGCGGATCGGGCAGCACGTGGCACTGGCCGCAGGCGAGCTTGAACGACTGCCCCGACGGCCGCTCGAGCTCGGGGTACCGCCTCGGATCGATCGCGCGCTGGCCGTGGCGCCTCAGGTAGGCGACGAGGAGCTTTTCCTCTTCGTCGCTCGGCGCGCGCACGCCGGCCATCATCTCCGTCATCAGCTCGCCCAGGTTGCCGTTGCCTCGCATGCGGATCACCATGCGATCGACGATGCCGGGCCACTTCTCGGGATTGTGCATCGCCGGGTTGGGCAGGTTGTGGCACTGGACGCAGTACTGGACCACGAGCTTCGCGCCGCGCGATCCCGGCTGCGGGAGCTGCGCGGGCTCGAACGTCGGCGGCAGGATGCGCTCGAGCAGCGGCCCGTGCGGGCTGTCGGCCCAGCGCTTGCGCGCCTCCTCGACCGCGCGCTCGTAATCGGCGACCGGCGCCGCGATCGCGGCGATCGCGACGAGCATCGCGGCGAGGAGCCATACGCGCGGGAAGTGCATGGATCAATTATATCGGCGCGCCCCGGTCTCGCTGCAAAACAAATCCGCCACACGGTCGCCGAACCAGGCGGGCCCCGCCGGTAGAACCGCACGCCTCAGAGCGTGTGTCGCCGATCGCCCGACTTGAAGGCCGCGAGGTCGTCGGCGACGCCGCGGCCGAACGCGATCGCCTTGAAGAGCTCGCCCATCTCCGCGGGGCTCGTCAGCTTGTTCGCGGCGGCGGCGAGCGGAAGGTAGCGCTTCGCGTCCTCGGGCGAGACGCGGCTGAGCAGATCCGTCAGGCCGCAGTTGATCAGGAACTGCGCCTGGTTCGTGTAGCCGAGGAGGCTCGCGCCCGCGCCGCGGGCGCCTTCCGCGACCGCGGTGAAGTCGACGTGCGCGGTGATGTCCTGCAGTCCCGGAAGGAAGAACGGATCGGCGTGCGCCCGGTGGCGGTAGTGGCACATCAAGGTGCCCGCGCTGCGCTGCGGGTGATAGTACTCGCGGCGCGGGAAGCCGTAGTCCACGAACAGCGCGACGCCGCGCTCCAGGGTTCTCGCGAGGCTCGCGAGGAACGCGCGCGCCACGAGCCCGATCTCGGTGGTGTAGCCGTCCGGGAGATCGAGTTCGCTCGCGGCCCCGGCAAGCGCGCCGGTCGCGGGCCGGTACGCCCACTCGAACGCCCCGTCGCGCCCGAGCGCGACCCCGGCCTCCTCGATCGCGCCGCCGCGCGCGCGCACGACGTGCACCGGCATCGCGTCGAGCACCTCGTTCCCGATGACGAACCCCACGAACCCGGGTGGCAAGCCGTTCAGCCACGCGACGCGCTCCATCAGGTGCGGCACGCGCGCGGCGAGCGTGTCGCGGCTCCGCGCCCGGAGCTCGGGCGAGAGTTCGAGGATCAGATAGCGCGCGGGAAGCGCGCCGAGCCGCTCGAGCTCCTCGAGCAGGGCGGCCGCGAGCGCTCCGGAGCCGGCGCCGATCTCGAGGATCTCCTCGCCGGCCGCGGCGAGCGCCTGCGCCGCGGCGCGGGCGACCGCATGGCCGAAGAGCGGCGCGAGCTCGGGTGCGGTCGTGAAGTCGCCGTCGGCGCCGAGCTTGCGGCTGCCCGCCATGTAGTAGCCGAGCCCCGGCGCGTAGAGCGCGAGCTCCATGTAGCGCGCGAAGCCGATCCAGCCGCCCGCGCGCTCGATCTCGGCGCGGATGTGCGCGGCGACCTGCGCGCTGTGCGCGCGGGCTTCTGCGGACGGCTCGGGGAGGCTCATGTGCAGCGGCAGCGTGTGCGGGGGAAATGGTGCGCGCATCGAGTAGAATCTGCAACGCAATCACTGATTGGGGGATGTACAAGGGGCGTCGCCCCCTTGTTCCAGGAGCTCCAACGGCATCCGGCTCGACGCGCGAGCGGGAGGGCGAGAAGCGTGGCCGAGGCAACCCTCAGCGGGAAGGTCGTTCTGATCACCGGCGCGGCGAAGCGGGTCGGCGCCGCGATCGCGCGGCGGCTGCACGCGTCGGGCGCGAGCCTCGTGCTCCACTACCACTCCGCGAAATCCGAGGCCGTCGAGCTGCAGCGCGCGCTCAACGCGGCGCGCGCGAACTCGGCGGCGACCGTCCAGGCGAACCTGCTCAACGCCGCCGAGCTGCCCGAGCTCGTGCGCACGACCGTCACGCGCTTCGGACGCCTGGATGTGCTCGTCAACAACGCGTCGAGCTTTCACGCGACGCCGCTCGGCGAGATCAAGATCGCCGACTGGGACGACCTGATCGGCACCAACCTGAAGGCGCCGCTGTTCCTGTCGCAGGCCGCCGCGCCGCACCTGAAGGCCGCGGGCGGCTGCATCGTGAACATCGCCGACATCCATGCCGACCGGCCGCTGAAGCGCTATGTCGTCTACAGCGTCGCCAAAGCCGGGCTCGTCGGGCTGACGAAGTCGCTCGCGCGCGAGCTCGGTCCCGAGGTGCGGGTGAACGCCGTGGCGCCCGGCCCGGTGATGTGGCCGGAGGACGAGTCGTTCGACGAGCTCGCGCGCCAGCGGGTGATCTCGCACACGCTGCTCAAGCGCGCCGGCGAGCCGGAGGACATCGCGAACGCGGTGCACTACCTCGTCGTCGAGGCGCCGTACGTCACCGGCCAGGTGCTCACGGTGGACGGCGGGCGCAGCGTGAACCTGTGACGGCGGCGCTCGCGGCAGCGCTTGTTGCGTTCGCGCTCGTCGCGGGCGCCGCGCGCGCCGATGTCCCCGACGACCTGCTGCCGATATACGGGAACTTCGACCGCACGCGCGATCCCGCACTCGCCGCGGCCGACAAGCTGTTCGTCGCCCTGATCGCCGCCGACGCCTGGCGGCTGCTCCGCGGGAACGACGCGGCGAACGCGATGCGGCTCTTCAACGAGGCGTGGATCGTCGACCCGCACTACTACGACGTCTACTGGGGCTTCGGCGCGATCCTGCTGGCGCAAGGCCGGGTGGAGGACGCGATCGTCATGCTCGAGCGCGCGAACGGCCTCTCGGACGTGCCCGCCGGGAACCGCGCGCCGCTCCTCGGCGATCTCGCGAACCTCTACGCGCTGAAGGCGCTCCGGCTCGCGCCGGACGCCGCCGACCGGGCCGACTACTTCGCCCGGGCGAACGCGATGCTCGCCGCCGCGACCACGTCCGATCCGGCGAACCCGCAGCCCTGGATCCAGTGGGTCCTCGGGCTCTTCTACGAGGCGCGCTACGCGGAAGCGTGGGACAAGGTCGCGGCCGCGCGCGAGCGCGGCCACCGGGTGCCCGAGCCCGTGCTCGGCGCGCTGCGCGCGAAGCATCCCGAGCCCGGGCGCTAGAAGCTCTGGGATAATCTCCCGCTCCGCCGCGTCGCGCCGTCGCCCGATGAACGCACCCACTGCGAAGCAGGCCCACAAGGCCGCCTACGAGGCCAACAAGCTCGAGAAGCGGTTGCGCCGCCTCGCCGGCCAGGCGATCGCCGACTTCGGGATGATCGCCGCCTCCGACCGGGTCATGGTGTGCCTGTCGGGAGGCAAGGACAGCTACGGTCTGCTCGACATCCTGCTGAAGCTGCGCGACGCCGCGCCGCTCGACTTCGAGATCGTCGCGGTCCACCTCGACCAGCGGCATCCGGGCTACCCCGAGCGCGTGCTGCCCGAGTACCTCTCCCGGCTGGGCGTGCCCTATCGCATCGAGCGGCAGGACACTTACTCGGTGGTGAAGCGCGTGGTGCCGGAGGGCAAGACGATGTGCGCGCTGTGCTCGCGGCTGCGGCGCGGCGTTCTCTATCGCATTGCCAGCGAGCTCGGCGCGACCAAGATCGCGCTCGGCCACCACCGCGACGACATCCTCGAGACCTTCTTCCTCAACCTCTTCTTCGGCGGGACGCTGAAGGCGATGCCGCCGAAGCTCGCCTCCGACGACGGCCGTCACGTGGTCATCCGCCCGCTCGCGTACGTGCCGGAGGAGGACCTGGCGGCGTACGCCGGGTCGCGCGGGTTCCCGATCATTCCGTGCAACCTCTGCGGGTCGCAGGAGAATCTGCAGCGCGCTCAGGCGAAAGCGATGCTGCGGGAGTGGGAGCGGCGGTTCCCCGGGCGGCTCGAGAGCATCTTCGGCGCGCTGACGAACGTCGTCCCTTCGCATCTCCTCGACCGGAGCCTCTTCGACTTCCGCGCCGTCGGCGCCGGCGGGGGTGCGGCCTCGCGCCCGCATCCAATTGATTCAGAAGAGAATTTCTCCGAGTTCGCCACCGTTCCGGCAGTTGTCCGGGCGGCTGCGCCTTAGCAAGAACATCAAGCCAAGTTTGTCAAACTGAGTTTGTCATGGCAGACTCGGCGGCATGAATTGCGCCGAGCGCCTCGTCACGCTCTTCGGCAGCCAGGCCGAGGTCGCCCGCCGCCTCCAGCTCGATCGCGCCGTCGTCAACAACTGGGTGAAGTCGGGCTACGTCCCGGCGCGCTGGGCGATGGAGATCGAGGGCGTCACCAGCGGCCGCATCGCCGCGGTCGACATCCTGAACGAGGCGGCCGCGAAGAAACCCGTCCGCGTGAAATCCCGGCCCGAAGGCGCGTTCTTCGGGTCACCCATCCCAGGGAGCGACACCATGAACGACTTTGCCCCCGCGAAGCGCATCTTCTCGTTCCATCCCCCGCAGCGGACGCTCATGGGGCCCGGCCCGACCGAGATCCATCCGCGGGTGCTCACGACGATGAGCCAGCCGGCGATCGGCTACCTCGACCCGGTGTTCGTCGAGATGATGGAGGAGCTCAAGCAACTCCTGCGCTACGCGTACCAGACGGCCAACCCGCTCACGTTCCCGCTCTCCGGGCCGGGCTCGGTGGGAATGGAGTATTGCTTCGTTAACATGGTGGCGCCCGGCAACAAGGTCGTCGTCTGCCGCAACGGCGTGTTCGGCGGCCGCATGCTCGAGAACGTGGAGCGCTGCGGCGCGGTCCCGATCCTCGTCGACGACGAGTGGGGCGCGCCGGTCGATCCGAACAAGGTCGAGGACGCATTGCAGAAGCATCCCGACGCGCGCGTCGTCGCGTTCGTCCACGCGGAGACTTCGACCGGCGTGCAGTCGGACGCGAAGCTCCTCACCGAGATCGCGCACCAGCGCGACGCCCTGGTGATCGTCGATGCGGTGACCTCGCTCGGCGGCTCCCCGGTGAAAGTCGACGAGTGGGGGATCGATGCGATCTACTCGGCGAGCCAGAAGTGCCTGTCGTGCACGCCGGGGCTCTCGCCGGTGTCGTTCTCCGACCGCGTGGTCGACTACGTGAAATCGCGCAAGGATAAGATCCACAGCTGGTTCATGGACATGAACCTGCTGCTCGGCTACTGGAACGCGAGCACCCGCACCTATCACCACACCGCGCCGACCAACGCGCTCTTCGCCCTGCACGAGGCGCTGCTCCTGATCCGCGAGGAAGGGCTGGAGAGCTCGTGGGCGCGCCATCAGCGGCATCACGCGGCGCTCCGGGCGGGCCTCGAGGCGATGGGGCTCAAGTTCCTCGTCAAGGAGGCGTACCGCCTGCCGCAGATGAACGCGGTGCTGTGTCCGGAGGGCGTCGACGAGGCCGAGGTCCGGAAGATGCTCCTCGAGGAGTTCAGCCTCGAGATCGGCGCGGGGCTCGGGCCGCTCAAGGGCAAGATCTGGCGGTTCGGCATCATGGGCTACTCGTGTCGGCCCGACAACGTGATGCTGTGCCTCGCCGCGCTCGGTTCGGTGCTCTCCGACATGGGGCTGCCGCTCCACGTCGGCGACGCCGAAGCGGCGGCGCACCAGGCCTACGCGTCGATGCACGCGAAGGCCGCGCAGCAGAAGCAGCAGCAGAAAGAGCGCGCCGCGGCGTAGGGAGCCCGAGGGGGCGAACGGAGGGCGCCCGGTGGAAGCCGGCCCCCGCGTCCTCGCCGTCCTCTTCGCCAGCTGATGCTCCGCGGCCGCGGCCGCATCAGCTTTGGCCATTCGTCGGGCGATGCCGACGCCGAGGTGGTGACGTTCAGCTGCGAGTGATCCGTTGTTTCGCTCCCCTCCTGGAGAGGAGGGGAGACACCGGGGTCATTTAACCCCAACGACGCGCGTGTAGCGCTCCGAAACCTGCGGCTGTGTCGCGTAGCGATCGAGCTTCGTGCCGGTCACGCGCTCGAGCGCGTCGAGGCGATCGTTCGGTGGCGGATGCGTTGCGAACAGCAACTCGAGCGCCGAGTCCTGCGGCATCGTGTTCAGGAGCTGCAGGACCGCGGGCAGCCCGAACGGGTCGTAGCCGGCGCGCGCCGCGATCACCACGCCCATGCGATCGGCCTCGAACTCGTCGTCCTTGTCCAGGCCGCGCAGCATGATCTCCTTGATCCCGCTCAGCAGCTGCTGGCCGGCCGCCGAGCCGACCGGGCTGCGCGAGCGCTGGCTGAGATACTCGGTCGCGACGTTGGCGCCGACCTTTGCCCAGGCGCCCTTCTGGATCGCCTTGAGGTGGTGCTTCTGCACGACGTGCGCGATCTCGTGCGCGAGCACGCCCGCGAGCTCGGCTTCGCTCCGCATGCGCATCGCGAGCCCCTTCGTCACGAGGATGTAGCCGCCGGGCGTGGCGAAGGCATTGATGTTGTCGCTCTCGAGCACGCCGAACCGCCAGTTGAGATCGGGACGCTCGGACTGCGACGCGAGCCAGCGTCCGACGGTGTTGACGTAGCGCTGCAGGCTCGGGTCCGCGACGAGGGGCGCCGCACCGAGCAGCACCGCGGCCCACTCCTGGCCGAGCTGGACCTCCTGCTTCTCGTCGATCTCGGTGCTCGCCTGCACCACCGATCTGGCGGTGTCGATGAGCCGCCCGAAGTCGATGTTGAGCTGGGCGTGCGCCGGGACCGGATTCGACAGGGTCGCGGGCACCGCGAGCGCGACGACCAGGCCGACAAAGGGGAGAGCGCGCTTCATGGTGGCCCCCGCTACTGGGTGAACGGCGACGAGCCGGGCGGCGGCGTCGAGGACGCTGCCGCGGCGGACGGCGCCGTCAGGTAATCGACGCGCTGCGAGGCGAGCCGGGGATCGCCGCCCGCGAAGGCCTGCGCATCCTGCCTGCTCACCCCGAAGCTCTGCATCTTCTGCAGCTCGGCGAGGTTGGGCTGGGCGTTCTGGATCTGCTCCTTGTCGAGCCCGCGCACGCCGGTCGTCACCGACGCGCCGCTCGATCCCGAGCGCGCGATGCCGAAGAGCGACCCGAGCCCGGAGGACCCGCTCCGGGTCTCGCCGGGCGAACCCATCCGCACCGACAGCATCCGGACCCAGCCGGTCAGGCTGCTCGACTTGATCTCGAGCCAGCCGCCCAGGCGCTTGGTCACCTCGACGGGCGCCTTCTCGGCGAGCTTGCCGACCGTCGCCGCGTCGTCATACGGTTCCTTCTTCACCGTGACGTCGCGAATGGTGTAGCCGGATTGCGCCGCAGCGACGCCGCAGACGAGCGCGAGCACGAGCGCGGTAACGAAGGCCTTCATGGCGGGGTTCCCTCCCCCTGATGTCCCGCTGGCGCGGGGATGACCCTCACGCGGGTTTCGGCGCGGGCTCGAAGAGCTCGACCTCCTGCGTGCGACCCTTGACTTTATAGGACCCGCGCGGCGCAAAGTCAAAGGCACTTCCGCACGCCTCGACGGTGTCGCGCGAGACGAGCACCCGACTCACCCCTTTCGTGAGGCCCTCGATGCGGCTCGCGAGGTTGACCGTGTCGCCGATCGCCGTGTAATCGAGCTTCTGCTCGGCGCCGATGAACCCGACCACCGCGCGTCCCGAGTGGAGACCGATGCCGACGTCGAACGCCTCGGCGATGTCGCTGCCCTGCGCGGCGAGCTCGCGCTTGAACGCTTCGAGCACCTGGGTCATCTCGAGCGCCGCGGCCACCGCCGCCCGGGCGTGGTCGGGGCGCTCGACCGGCGCGCCCCAGAACGCCATGATGCAGTCGCCGATGAACTTGTCGAGCGTGCCGCCGTGCCGGAAGATGACCTCGACCTGGCGGCTGAAGTAGCGGTTGAGGAGCGCGACGATCTCGCCCGGCGGGTGCGTCTCCGAGTGCGCAGTGAAGCCCCGGATGTCCGAGAACAGCACCGTCACCTCCTTCTCCTGGCCGGAGAGCGACTCCGGGGTTGCGCCCTCGTCGACGAGCTGGCTCACCACCTGCGGGTTCAGGAACCGGCTGAAGAGCGTCACCGCCTGCTCGCGCGTGCGCTTCTCGCGCAGGTACGCGATGAGCGAGGCGGCGAAGAAGAACGCCCAGGCGAAGGCGAGCGGCTCGAACACCGGGACGAGCGAGCCGCGCCCCACCGCGCCGTAGCTCGCCCACAGCAGCACCACCGACACCACGGCGAGCGAACCGGCGAGGCGGGCCGCGTTCCAGCGGCGCCGGAACGCGAGGAACAGCAGCCCGATCAGAGCGAGCGCCAGCACGATCGGCACGGCGTTCGGGGCGCGGGTCATCCAGCGTCGGTTCTTCAGGTTGTCGAGCGCGGTCGCGATGACCTCGACCCCCGGGTACAGGCTCGCGATCGGCGTGACGCGCCGGTCGTACATCCCGGTCGCCGCCGTGCCGACGATCACGATCTTGTCGCGGAACTCGTCCGCCGGGCGCTTCCGCTCCTTGCGTCCGAAGTCCTGGTGGAGGTCGCTATACGAGACGTGCTCGAACGCGCCGACGCCGCCGCGCCACGCAAGGACGATGCTCTCGCCGTCCGGCACCTCGTACCCGAGATCCTGCGCGACGCGCGCGGGCAGGCTCGGGATCTCCCAACCGTACGCGTCGTAGCGCAGGTAATAGCGCCGCCCGACGCCGTCCGGGTCCTCGAGGAAGTCGATCAGCCCGAGCCGCCGCCAGTGCGCCGGATCGACGACCTCCGGCGACGGGACGAGCAGCGCGATTGTTGCGTCGGGAATCGCGCGCGCGGTCTTGCTGATCCCCAGCAGCGGCGCGACCTTGGCAAGCGGCTCGCCCTTCGGATCGGCCTCGTGCGGCAGTCGCGACATCGCCAGGTACACATTCGTGACGCCCCCGAGCGCGTCGTTGAAGACGCGATCGTGCTCCGGGCGAAACTTGTCGGGCTCGGCGAAGAGGATGTCGAACACCATCGCCTTCGGCTGCTGCGCCGCGAGCCCCGCGACCAGCTCGCCGTGCACCGAGCGGGGCCACGGCCAGCTGCCGGCGGTCTCCTGCATCTCGGCGAGGCTCTTCTCGTCGATGTCGACGATCACGATGTCTGGGTCGGGCGCGAGCGTCGCCGCCTGGGCCCGGACGAAGAAGTCGAGCAGCCGGTTCTCGAGCGGTGCGAGGACGTGCAGGTACCCGATTTCAAGCACGGCCAGGACCGCGACGAGGGCGGCGGCGATGTGGAGCGGCTTCTTCTGGGCGGGGCGCACGGCCTGAATCGTAAGGGATGGACCACGACGCGGCAAAATCCGGTCTAATGGAGCCGGCCGCTGCTCGCGTCAGCGTTGCTGCGGTCGGAGAACGCGATGGACGATCCGGGTGCCGTGCGCTTCGAAACCTCGGAAGTGCTGCGCCTCTTTCCGGTCTTCGTGTGGAAGGCGCAGCTCGCCTCCGCAGCCTGTCGGCCGATCGACGCCGCGGTCCGCGCGCTGCTCGCCGAGCTCGCGCCCGGCGCGCCGGCGCCCGGGACCCTGTGGCAGTCCGGCCATGGGCTCCATCGCCGCGCCGCCTGCGCCGGCCTCGTGCAGGCGATCGAAGGGGCCGTCCGCGAGGTCCTCGACTTCCTGAAGATCGGCCACCGCGAGTTCGCGATTACCGGCTGCTGGGCGAACGTCGCCGCGCCCGGCGGCTCGCACCGGATGCACAGCCATCCGAACAACTTCCTGAGCGGCGTGTACTACGTGCAGGTGCAGGAGGGCGC
>Ga0184633_10000322_pt1 | contig 16583 bp, 15 predicted proteins | sample PLM31_170_b1_FD_133156 | JGI IMG/M metagenome (GOLD analysis project Ga0184633, IMG submission 133156) | Groundwater sediment microbial communities from an aquifer in East River, Colorado, USA - PLM3-1_170_b1 | ecosystem: Environmental > Terrestrial > Soil > Riparian zone | place: USA: East...
GCCCACGGCCGAGGCGGCCGCCGCAATCGTCACCGGCCGGACGACCGTGGCCGAGGCCAGCCGCGCTGCCCTGCGCGTCGAATGGCAGTCGGGCGGCCTTCAGCACGGCATAGGCCACTCCGGCGGCCTTCAGCACGGCATAGGCCACTCCGGCGATGACACGTTCCTTGCGGACGCCCTGGGCATCACGGCCGCCGAACTGCAAACGGCCAAAGAAGAGGCGCGCACGGCCGCCATTGAGCAAGCCGTCGAGGATGGCCTGCTCACCCGCGAGCAGGCGGACGAGCTGCTGCTCAACGGAGGCAGAGGTTTCCACGGCCTGGGTGGCCACGGCCGGTTCGGCTTCAGCGTGGGCATAGACTATGACTCCTTCCTGGCCGATGCCCTGGGCATCACCACCGAAGAGCTGCAGTCGGCCCGGCAGGAAGCGCGCGAGGCGGCTATTGCGGATGCCCTGGCCGAAGGCCAGATCACCGAGGAGCAGGCCGAGTTGTTGCGCGCGCAAGCTGCCGTAAAGGAGGCCATTGACGCCGGAAGCCTGGCAGCGGGTGTGCTCGGCATGACGGTTGAGGAGCTCCAGCAAGCGCTGGTGGATGGCGAAACACCTGCTGCCATCATTGAAGAAGCTGGCCTGACTGTCGCCGAGTTCCGCACCGCCCTGAACGAAGCCTACCAAGCGGAGATTCAGGAGCTGGTGGACGGTGGCGTGATTACTCAGGAGCAGGCCGACCAGATCTTGAGCAGCGGCCTCGGTGGAGGCTGCGGCTTCGGCGGGTTCGGTCGGTTCGGTGGATCAGGTTTCTTCCGCGGACCGGGCTTCTTCCGGGCGCCGGTTACGCCTGAGACCTCTTCGAGTGACGCCTGACAGGACATAGGGCTGCACAGCAGATTGCCCCAGACCGGCAACCTGCTGTGAAGTCCGTTCTTCACCCAGATCCAGGGAGCGCCGGCTCTCACCGGCGCTCCCTTTTTGATGGACTTATGTGACTTTGAAGGAGGAAAAAATGACTACAACAGTAAATCGCAAGCTCGTCCCGATCATCGCACTCCTGCTTCTGTTCGCCACTGCTTGTAACGTTGCGGCGCCAGCAGCGGTCGCTCAAGCGCCAACGGTTGACACCAGCCAGATCGTCGAGACCGTGCTGTCCCAGGTGGAGCAGCAATTGCCGCAGCAGCTTGAAACTGTGCCGGTCGTCCAGACCGGGGCGGCAGCGGTCGCCGACACGGAGCTTGAGGAGGCCCTGATTCAGCTCTATCAAGAGGCTAATCCGTCTGTGGTCTACATTGTCACCCCATCGGGCAGCGGCAGCGGCTTCGTCTACAGCGACGAGGGATACATCGTCACCAACAACCACGTCGTGGAGGGCAGCAGCCGAATTGAAGTGGTATTTGCAATCGGCGAGCGGCAGGGGGCCACCCTTGTAGGGGCAGATGTGGATAGCGACCTGGCCGTTCTCAAGGTGAGCCAACTACCGGATGGCGTGACGCCCCTGCCGCTGGCCGGCCCCGATGACCTTCAGGTAGGCCAGTTTGTGGTTGCCATCGGCAACCCCTTTGGCGAACAGGGTTCCATGTCCCTGGGCATCGTCAGCGGCCTCGGCCGCAGCTTGGCCTCCCAGCGCGGGCAGGGATCCGGCAGCAGCTACTCTCTGCCCGACGTCATCCAGACCGATGCGCCGATCAATCCGGGCAATTCGGGCGGCCCGCTCCTCAACCTGCAGGGAGAGGTGGTGGGCATCAATTCTGCCATTGCTTCCACCACCGGGGAGAACTCCGGGGTTGGGTTTTCCATCCCTGTTCGCGCCGTCCTTCAGATCGTGCCTGGCTTGATGAATGGAGGTGAATACCACTACCCTTACATTGGCGCTGCCTTTGACGCAGAGGTTTCACTAGAGGAGCAATCTGCCTATAGGCTGGATCAGACCCAGGGCGCATATGTGGTGAGCATCACATCTGGCGGACCGGCCGATGAGGCCGGGCTGGTTGCGGCGAACACCACCACCGGGCGGGGCGGCGATCTCGTCGTCAGCATTGACGGCCAGGCCATCAGCAACTTTGGAGACCTCAACAGCTACCTCGTTTTCCACACAACCGTCGGCCAGACGATTGAGCTGACGATCCTGCGGCAAGGCGAGCAACTCGTGCTGCCGCTAACCCTGGGTGAGCGTCCATAAGCTCTCATCTTGTAACCCTATCATTTCGAAAGGAGAAACAACCATGTTGAAACGATTCTTAGCCCTGGGCGCCGTCGTGGCGTTAGCCCTGATAGCCCTGGTGGCCTATTCCGTCTTGAGGGCGCCGGCAGCAGCCAGTGAGCCTATTGAGGCCATTCCACTTGAAGTTGAAACCCAGGAACCGCCAACGGAGGCCGTATCCGCAACCACCGAGACCACCGAAGCTCAGGACACCGCCGCGCCCGTGGCCACTGCGACGGAGGCGCAGGCAACCGACAGCCTGCTGGTGTTTGAAATTAGCCCGGCCGATTCCGAGGTCCGTTTTGAACTGGACGAAGACCTGCGCGGTGTGCGCACCACCGTCGTAGGGACCACCGACCAGGTCGCGGGGCAGATCGCCTTTGACCCTGCGGACCTGGCAAGCGCCCAGGTCGGCATCATCCAGATCAACGCCCGAACGCTGGCGACCGACAACGACTTCCGCAACCGCGCCATTCAGAATCAGATTCTGGACACGGGCGACTATGAGTACATCACCTTCACGCCGGAGTCCATCCAGGGCCTGGAGGGCAGCACGCGCGTCGGGGAAACCGTCACCTTCACCATCCTCGGAGACCTCACCATCCGTGATGTCACTCAGGAAGTGACCTTTTCCGTGGAGGCTACTCGCGTTTCGGAAATACAACTGGCGGGCACAGCCAGGGCCACCGTCTCCCGGGGGGACTACAGCCTGGTCATCCCCAGCGTCCCGCAAGTCGCTAACGTAGAAGAGGAAATTGAGCTAATTCTCGAATTCTTGGCTGCGGCCGCGTAGGAAGCCGTTGGAAGGCAGAGTATAATTGCTCAATGGAAAGCGAAGAAGCCCGAATCAACACATGAAAATACTCAGTATTTTCACGTGTTGATTCGGAGACTCGCCTCTACCTTTCCGGCCACATCAGAGGAGTTCTCATGACGCAGACCATTCTCGTTGTCGAGGATTCTAAAAGCCTCCGGACGATGGTGAAAAGCTATCTCACCGAAGAGGGCTTCCGCGTTGTTACAGCGGCCAACGGCCGCGAAGCACTTTTTGTCGCCCGCGAAGAAAAGCCCGATCTAGTGATCCTAGACCTCATGATGCCAGAGCTGAACGGGTATGAATTCATGCGCGTATACAGCCGGGAAGCCGACACCCCGGTTATCATGCTGACGGCCAAACTGGAAGAAAACGATAAAGTCCTGGGCCTCGAGCTGGGCGCCGACGATTACGTCACGAAGCCCTTCAGCCCACGCGAGCTGACCGCCCGTGTCCGCGCCGTCTTGCGCCGGGTCGGCAAGCAGGCGGCAGATCCAGAACTCCTGCGCGCAGCCGGCATCGAAGTGGATCGGGCTGGCCGCCTCGTCATGGTCCGCGGGCAGCCGGTGGAGTTAACGCCGTTTGAATTTGACCTGCTGGCGACTCTGATGACGGCGCCCGGCCGTGTCTTTTCTCGCCTGGACTTGCTGCGGCACTTGCAGGGTACTGCTTACGAAGGCTACGAACGCAACATTGACGTTCACATCCGCCACTTACGAATGAAAATAGAGACTGACCCCGCCGACCCCCGCTGCATCGAAACGGTCTATGGCGTGGGCTATCGCTTTACGGCCAATATCTAGATTCGATGCGTTCCCTGGCCCTCAAGCTCACCCTCGCTTTTCTCGCCGTCAGCATTCTGGGCGCCGTCCTGGTGGCTCTGCTGGTTAACTGGCAGACCCAGCGCCAGTTTGATCGGTTGGTCTACGACCTTTATCAAGGTGACCTGGTCAATCTAAGCAGCCAACTGGCTGCCTATTACCAGCGGGAGGGAAGCTGGGCTGGCATCGAGGCCGTCGTCATTCGCGACCAATCCTCCTGGCATAACCACCCCGGCCGGAATTACGTCTTGCCGGTCACTCTCGTGGACGCCGACCGCCAGGTGGTGTATGGTGGCTTGCAACACAAGCCTGGCGATCAGTTGTCGCGGCGCACGGCCAATAGAGGTGTCCCCATCGAGACAGACGGCGAGACGGTTGGCTGGGTGCTGCTCGATTCCTTTGGCGGACGCCGGGGCCTCCTTCCAAATTCGCCTGAAGCCAATTTTCTGACTCAAGTCAACCGGGCCACGATTCTCAGCGCGTCCGGCGCGGCCGCCATTGCACTGTTGCTGGGTGTGCTGTTGGCCCGCACCATCTCCCGCCCGATGAGCGAGTTGAGGGCGGCCACGCAGCTCGTCGCCCGAGGCAAGCTGGGCCATCAGGTGCCGGTCCGCTCCCAGGATGAGATTGGCCAGTTAGCCACCTCTTTCAATAAGATGAGCGCCGACCTTGCCCACTCCAATGAGCTGCGCCAACAGTTGACGGCTGATATCGCTCACGATTTGCGAACGCCATTGAGCGTGATCCACGGCTACACCGAGGCACTGGACGAAGGTAAATTGCAAGGCAGCCAGTCCATCTACCGCACGATGCACGTGCAGGTGCAGCACCTGACGCGCCTGGTCGAGGACCTGCGCACCCTGTCGCTGGCCGACGCCGGGCAACTTCCCCTTATGCGCCAGCCTGTTGATGCCCAGGCGCTCCTGGAGCATACGGCCCTCCTCTACATGGACCAGGCGGCCCGGCAAGGGGTCGCCCTGCGCGTGGAAGCAGATTCCGGCCTGCGGGCCCTCGAAATTGACGCCGACAGGATGGCGCAGGTCCTGGGCAATTTGCTGAGCAATGCCCTTCGTTACACCCAGGCCGGCGGGAAGATTCTGTTATCCGCCGAAGAAACCGACCATGCTATCGCACTCCGGGTTGCCGACACCGGGGCGGGTATTACGCCGGAGGACCTGCCTCACATCTTTGATCGCTTCTACCGCGCCGACCAGTCACGCTCAGATAGTGGCGAGTCGGGGCTGGGATTAGCCATCGCCAAGTCCATCGTCGAGGCCCACGGTGGTACGGTCGGCGTCGAGAGTCAGCCCGGGACCGGCACCACCTTCACGATTACTCTCCCCTACCATGGCCCGGCCAGAGCATAATCCCGGACCGTAAGGATGCCCTCCGAGACCAGAGACTGTAATCCTTCCTTAAGACTTCTGTAAGAACTCCATTCTAATATGAGGTCGGTGATGGCGACCCGACCTCTGCAAACCTCTGCATCGCCCCCGGCTTTCTATCTTCCGGATCGGGAAGGCCGCGAGTTCCTGCCTGCCGCCTATCAGGCTGTCGCGCCAGAGACGCGCACCGCGCTCGCCACGCACCGCCCTCGAAACGTCTTCATCGAAGTCACCAACCACTGCAACCTGCTCTGCGAGACCTGCCCGCGCACTTTCGTCACCTATGAAGAACTGAAGACCCTTTCGTGGGAGGATTTCTGTTGCATCGTCGAGCAATTCCCCGAAATGGAGCGGGCCGTCCTGCACGGCATCGGCGAGCCGCTGATCAACAAGGAATTACCGCGAATGATCGCCCATCTGAAGGCGCACGGCGTCACCGTCCTCTTCAACACCAACGCCACCCTGCTCAACGAGGACTGGTCGCGCAGACTGATCGCCTCCGGGCTGGACGAACTGCGCGTCTCGATTGACGGTGCCGACCCCAGGACGTACGCTCTGATTCGCGGCGCGCCGCTCTTGCACAAACTCGTCGCCAATCTCACGCAATTCATCGCAATCCAGAAAGAACTTGGCGCCGTCGCCCCGCGAGTCTCGCTGTGGATGACGGGGATGAAAGAGAACATCGCCGAACTGCCCGACGTGATTCGCCTCGCGGCGCACATGGGCGTTCCCGAGGTGTATCTTCAGAGAATGGTGTACTACGCTGGTGAGGCAGACGCGCCCGGCATGATGGACGACGGTCACAGCCTGTACGCCAGCTTCGATGAGCAAGTGGATCGGATCGTCGCCGAGGGTGAGGTTCTGGCGAAGAGTCTGGGTGTCGTCTTGTGGGCTTCAGGCGCAACCACTCCTCGCCGAAGTATCCAGCCCAGCGGAGCTCACCGCCCCTGGTCGGCTTGTATGCGCCCCTGGACGACGGCCTACATTACAGCCAACGGCAATGCCCTGCCGTGTTGCATCTCCCCCTTTGCCACCAGCGACTACGAGAGTTTGAAACTGGGCAACGTCTTTGAACGCCCCTTCGACGAAGTGTGGAACGACGAGCGTTATCGTCTTTGGCGCGAGCGCCTCTTGAGCGACGATCCGCACCCTGCCTGCGTCGGATGCGGCGTCCATTGGAGCCTGTAGGATGTGGAAACTGTGGTTGTACACCAACTACGACTGCAACCTGCGCTGTTCGTATTGCGTTGCCAAATCGAGTCCGAACGCGCCGCGCCGGGCGCTGGGGCTCGCCAATGTCCAGCGGCTGGTGGACGAAGCCGTCGCGCTCGGCTTCAGCGACGTCTTTTTCACCGGCGGCGAGCCATTCCTGCTCAACGACATCTACGCCATGCTGGCCTACTCCTCGGCGCGGGTCAAGACGACTGTGCTGACCAACGCGATGGTCCTGCGCGGGCCGCGGCTGGACAAACTGACCGCGATTGCCAATGACCACCTGATCGTGCAGGTCAGCCTCGACGGTGGCCGCCCCGAGGATCACGACGCCTACCGAGGGGAGGGCACGTGGGCGAAGACAGTGGAAGGCATTCGCCTGCTGCAGGAGCGCGACTTCCGTGTCCGGCTCGGGACGACCGAAACCCCGGCCAACTCCGCCCATCTTGGGACACTCTGCGAATTCCACCGCTCCCTGGGCATCCTCGACGAAGATCACTTCGTTCGTCCCCTCGCCAGGCGCGGCTACTCCAAAGAAGGCATCGAACTCGGGATGCACAACCTTGTCCCGGAGATCACGGTGAACCTCGACGGCGTGTTCTGGCATCCCCTGTCCACCGACGCCGACATGCAGGTGAGCAAGAGGATGTTCCCGCTCGCGACGGCGGTCGAGCGCGTCCAGAGTCAACTGGACGCGCTCCTGAGCACGGGCGCCGTCCCACTGATGACCTTCACCTGAGGCTAAGTTTATCGCTCCCGTGCGGAGTTGACCAATCCCTGATCTCCAATCGCTACTCACTCACTCCTGGAGGCCCCCCATGATCCACGCTTATGTCCTCATCGAAGCCGAACCCATCCGTGTGCAAGACCTGATCAAAGAACTTCCGAACATGGAACTCGACGGTTCGGTTATCAAGCAAGTCCACGCCGTCACCGGCCGCTACGATTTGATTGCCTTCGTCGAGAGTCCCGACCTGCAATCGCTCGGTAATTGAGTGACGGCCGGCATTGCGGGCGCCGTGGGCGTCCGCCGAACTGAGACCTGTCTCGTGGTGTGGTGACGATGCCTCCCCTGTCCTGGAAAACACGGAGCACGCGGGAGATCTATCGAAACCAGTGGATGCGCGTGCGCGAAGATGTCGCCGAGATGCCGGACGGCAACACGACGATCTACGGCGTGTGCGAGTTCGGTCAGTGCGTCGGCGTCCTGCCGTTCGTGGACGCCAGCCACGTTCTGATGCTCCGCCAGTATCGCTATCCACAACGGGAAAACCATCGCTGGGAAATACCGACCGGTGGGATTCGGGCGGGCGAGTCGCCGGAAGAGGCCGCCCAGCGCGAATTGATGGAAGAGGCGGGCTGCCGCGCCGGGCGGCTGACATGGGTGAGCACCTACTACACCACCAAGTGCATTACCGACGAGATCGGCCACCTCTACCTCGGCCACGACCTCGCCGCCGGCTCCCTGTCGCCGGACGACACCGAATTCTTCGAGCGGGCGATTTTGTCCTTTGACGAGATGCTGAAGATGGTCAACGCCAGCGAAATCCGCGACAGCATGACGGTAATCGCCGTGCTACACGCCGCTCGCCTGGGCGAGAGAGGAATGTTGTGATGAAAGCCTCATTCAAAGTTGGTGAAGAGCGCCTGCAAAAGGTCGCACTGGTGGTGGGGCGCGTCGCGCTGGCCTACCTCTTCTTTACTCAACTCTGGTGGAAAACGCCCCCGACCTTCGGCTGCCCGCCGGACTACTCCTTCACCACAGCCGACTCGAGTGGCAATTTGAGCCGCACCAGCGGCCTGTGCGACTGGGTCGGCATCGAGACCGTTTGGTCTGCCAGACCACGCCCTGTTCTCGCCGCGAACATTGATAACAAAGGCGCGCCAGAGCTCGCCATTGACATTGGCTTCATCGCCAGAGCCAACGGGGCGTTTCTCGAAGGCTTTGTCCGGCCCAACATCCGCTGGTTCGGTTACATCATCTGGGGCATGGAGGCGTCTATCTTCGTCAGCCTCCTGCTCGGCCTGTTCAGCCGCCTCGGCGGACTGGTCGCCATCGCTCAATCGTCTCAGTTGCTGATCGGCCTGGCCGGGATCAGCACGCCGCCGGAATGGGAGTGGAGTTACAACCTGATGGTCGTGCTCTCGCTGCTCATGTTCGCCTTCGCGCCAGGCCGGGTATTCGGTCTGGACGCGCTCTTGCGCCCTCGTCTCGAAGCCGCCGCGCAAAAGGGAAACCGGCTGGCAGGGTCGCTGCTCTGGTTGACGTGACTTGGGTGAAGATACCGCTCGCCACACACTTCCCTTCACGCAGTACCGCCCCATGACTCGCTCGATTGTCTTTCTCTCCGTTCTGGGGACTGCTTCACTCCTGCCTTACCTCGCCGCCCTCGGCCTGGCCGACTTGCGCCAGAACACCGTAGGCTTTGAAGTCGCCTACTTCACAGCGTTCGCGTTGTATTTGGCCGCCGTCGCCCTTGTCCTCCGCCTCAATCCCCAACCCCTGAGGGGCGCTACGCATTCTCCAATCACTGATCGCCGACTCCTGCTCATTTTTGCTTTCGCCCTCCTCTTCCGCCTCATCCTCCTCCCCACCCGCCCGGCGCTCTCCGACGATATGTATCGTTACCTGTGGGATGGGCGTGTACAGGCGCGCGGCCTCAATCCATACCGTTATCCGCCCAACGCTCCCGAAGTCGCAGGCTTGCACAAGGGCGATCAGGCGGTGTGGAAGTACATCAACCGCAAACCGGCCGTGACTGTCTATCCCCCGGGTGCGCAGATAGCCTTTGCGGGGATATGGCGAGCCATCGGCGACAGCGTGACCGGATTCAAGGTTGTGTTCGTTTTGGCCGAAATGCTGGGTGGGGTGCTGCTCCTGCAACTGCTGCGCTTTTTCAGCCAGCCGCCGGAGCGAGTGCTCATCTACCTCTGGAGTCCGCTGTTGATTTTTGAAGTCGCGCACGCCGGGCACGTGGATGGCCTGATGTTGCCACTGCTGATCGCCGCCTTCCTGGCACGGGCGAAAGGATGGCCCTGGCTCCTGGGCTTAAGCCTCGGTGCGGCAACGCTGGTCAAACTTTTCCCGGCGCTTCTCCTCCCGGCACTACTGCCCCTGCCCCAGCAGATTTCGTGGCGAGCCCTGCGCGCCGGTACGTTCCCGACGCTGATTGCCTTTGGCGAGATGATTGCGCTCGGGTATCTGCCCTACGCTTTCGGCAATGCGAGTCCACTCGGTTTCCTGCCGAAGTATTTCAGCGAGAACTTCAACATGGGATTGGCTCGCCTGCTCTTCGACGTCGCGCCGAGGTTGCATCTTTCGGGCTCGAACCTGGCCAACAGCGTGACCTTTGGCGGGTTGGCTGTGCTGGGCATTGTCTTTCTTCTGCGCCCGGCAGACTCGGCAGGCATCTCACTGTGGCGTTGTGTTTGGATCATTGGCTGGTTCATGCTGTTCACTCAGAACCTGTACCCGTGGTATCTGCTCTGGCTTCTTCCGCTCATCGTACTGTTTGTGGAGCCGGGGCGATTGCTGGGATTGAAGCTCGCGCCGGCTTCGGCCTGGTTGGTCTTCACCGGCACAGTTGCCCTGTCGTACATGTTTTTCATTCGCTGGCGTGTCGTGCCCTGGGCGCAGGCCGCCGAGTATTGGCCGCTCTATGTCTTGCTGGTGCTGGCCGTCCTGGCCCGTTTTCGTCCTGTGTTAGAAAAGGAGGCCGTAGATCATGGACAGATCAGGACAACTGCGTGAAGGCGTGCGTCGCGCCTATTCGGCGGCGGCAGAAAGACCGGAGGCCGACCATCCCTTCTCCCTCGGGCGGCTCTTCGCCGAAGGCCTCGGTTATCCTCCAGCGCTGTTGGCCGAACTTCCGTCAACCTCGGTGGATGCCTTCGCGGGAGTCTCTAACGTTTCGCTGTTCGCCGACCTGCCCCCCGGCGCCGTTGTGCTCGACCTGGGTTGCGGCGCGGGATTGGACTCGCTCATCGCCGCGCGCCGCATCGGGCCGGAGGGGCGGGTCATCGGCGTGGATTTCAGCGCGGCCATGCTGGCCCGTGCCCGTCCGTCGGCGATGGAGATGGGTTACGCCAACGTCGAGTTTCGACACGGCGATGCGGAGAACCTTCCGCTCGAGGACGCGAGCGTTGACGTCGCGCTGGTGAACGGCATCTTCAACCTGAATCCGGCGCGGGAGGCCATCTTCGCGCAACTGGCGCGAGTGCTGCGGCCGGGCGGCGCCGTATTCGCCGCCGAACTGATCCTGCGCGAGCCGCTGAACGCGGCTGAACAGAATAACCCCGACAACTGGTTTGCCTGAATTGCCGGAGCCAGGGAGGGCGTTGCCTTCCTGCAAGAATTCCGGGCCGCCGGGTTTGGCGAGGTCAGGCTGTTGCAGGCGATCAGAAACGCGCGGACGAAGAACCCGCGAGTGCTGGCCGCCGAGGTGTTTGCGGGGAGATAGCCGGTGATCGAGCAGCCCTTAAACAAGTATTGGCGACGCAGCCTGATCGGTCTGATCGCCGGATTGCTCGGTGGCGCTCTGCTCGCCACGACGATCGGGTCTCCGCTCACGGGCGTGTTGGTCGGCGCAGTCGTCGGCGTGGGTTATGCGCTCAGCTTTCGCCCCAGTCCGCGCGCCTATCTGGATAGCGGCATGTCTGCCGCCGCGCTCGGAGTGCCGCTGTGGGCGCTCATCAACGTGATTGCTTTGCCCCTGCTCATGGGCCAGGTACCGCAGTGGACTGCCGACGGAATGCGGGCGCTCTTCCCCGGACTGGTCGGCTGGGTGCTGTATGGCGCGGCGCTGGGCATCATCACTCAAGCCCTCAACGATCTGGCTTTCTGGCGCCTGGGGCCGGAGCCTGTCCCCGCCCCGCCAACCCGGCCGGCCGCCACGCGCATTGTGATCCTCGGCGGCGGCTTCGCCGGGATGACCACGGCCCAGACGCTCGAACGCGAATTCGGGGCCGATCCGGCAGCGACGTTCACGTTGATCAGCGACACGAACGCTCTGCTCTTCACCCCCATGCTGGCCGAAGTCGCCGCCAGCAGTTTGGAACCGACGCACATCAGCTCGCCGCTCCGCACCAGCCTGCGCCGCACACAGGTCGTGCGCGGCCGCGTGGGCACGATTGACCTGGAGAGGCACATCGTCCGCCTCGCGCCTGGCGATCACACGACGGGTTCGCGTGAAATCCCCTACGACCATCTCGTGCTCGCGCTCGGCTCCGTCTCCAACTACATGGGGATGAAAGACGTGCAGGACGCAGCCTTCGACTTCAAAACGCTCTCGCACGCCGTGCGCCTGCGCAATCACGTCATTAGCATGTTCGAGCGTGCCGATCAGGAACCCGACCCGGCGGCCCGACATGGGTTGTTGACCTTCGTCGTCGCGGGGGGCGGCTTCGCCGGCGTGGAACTGGCCGGCGGGCTGAACGACTTCGCGCGCGGCATATTGGCCGACTATCCCAATCTGCAGGCCGACGACGTTCGTATCCTTCTCGTTCACTCGCGCGATCGCATCCTGCCGGAGCTGAGCGCGCCGCTGGCGGCCTACGCGCTGGAGCGGATGGCTGCGCGTGGGGTCACCTTCCACCTCAAGACCCGGGTCACTGGCGTACGGCCCGGCGCCGTGACTTTGAAACCCGGCGGCGAGATTCCTTCGCGCACGCTGGCCTGGACGGCGGGCACGACGCCTCACCCTCTGCTGCAGACTCTCGCGGTCGAACGCGATGGCCGGGGTTCGGTGGTCACAGACAGCACGCTGGCGGTGCCCGGACACAACGGCTTGTGGGCCGTCGGCGATTGCGCCGCCGTGACCGACGCGCGCAGCGGCCAGCCCTGCCCGCCCACGGCCCAATTCGCCCTGCGCGAAGCCGAGACGCTGGCGGGCAACATTCGGGCCAGCCTGCGCGGCCGTCCGCCCAGGCCGTTCCACTTTGAGGCCCTGGGGGCGCTGTGCGTCGTGGGCCATCACACCGCCTGCGCGGAACTCATCCTGCCGTTCTCCGGAGGCAAGCCCCTGCTCTTCTCCGGGTTGCTGGCCTGGCTCATGTGGCGCGCGGTCTATCTCGGCAAACTGCCCGGCCTCGACCGAAAAGTCCGCGTGCTGGTGGATTGGGTGATCGAACTATTCTTCCCGCGCGATATCGTTCAGACAATCGAATGATTGCCATCCTTTCCTCTCGTCTCACTGCACTGATCGCTTGCGCCGTCGTCGGCGCATTGGGTGGCGCGGCCTGTGCCCTGTTGGGCCTCGCCTCGTGGGCTGCCGGCCCGGCACTGGGCGCGGCCTACGGGTCCCTGTTTGCGTTATTGGGTGCGCCGCGTGCCGCCGGGCCAGGATCGGGCTTGCTGTGGGGCCTCGGCTACGCATTTCTGCTCTGGCTGGCCGGCCCGGCGGGAATCTTCGCGCTCCTGGGCGGAATGCCGGAGATGGGGATGCTCGATGCCGCCCGCGCCCACTTTCCCGAGCTCGTGGCCTACCTGCTGTGCTTCGGCTTGCCCCTCGGCCTCACGCTCGGGGCGTGGGGAAGCCTGCAACCCCGACCGGAGGTGGCCCGCTTCAGTTGGCCGCGCGCGCTGGTTGTCGGCGGGATCGGTGGCATTATCGGCGGCTGGGCTTTTGGAGTGTGGATGCAGAAGGTCGGTTTCTTCCCGCTCATCGCCGGGCTGGTCAATTCGACTTCGAGTGAGGTGGGTGTCGCTCTGCACTTCGTCTTCGCGGTCATGATCGGCGCGACCTACGGCCTGCTCTTCCAACGCGACGTGCGCGGCTTCGGGTCGAGCATGAGTTGGGGCCTGGCCTACGGCCTGTTCTGGTGGTTCCTTGGACCGCTGACCATCATGCCCATCTGGCAGGGCAACCCGCTCGATTGGTCCTATGAGCGCGGAAGCGCGTTGTTCGGCTCGCTCGTCGGCCACATTGTCTACGGTTTGTTGCTGGGGCTGATCTATACCGCGCTAGACCGCCTGTGGGTCGGTTTCTTCACCGAGTCCGATCCGATCAACCGCCAGCCGGAGGGCGCGGGCGTGCGGGCGCTGCACTCGCTGGGGTGGGGCGCGGCGGCGGGGCTGGCCGGTGGAATCCTGTTCGGCCTGATCTCCCTTGCCACCGGCTTCCTCACGCACATCTCCGGCATGATGGGCGGCTCGTCATTCATGCTGCAGAGTTTCGTCTTCCAACTCGCGATCAGCGTCCTCATTGGCATGAGTTACGGCTTGCTCTTTCAATACGAATCTCCCAATCCTGGCTCGAGCGTGGCATGGGGCATGGTTTACGGCGTGGTGTGGTGGTTCATCGGCCCGCTGACTCTACTCCCGGTACTGCTTGGCAGCACGTTCACCTGGACGGCAGAGGCCGCCAACGCGGCATTGCCCTGGCTCCTCGGCCATCTGATCTACGGCGCGGTGACAGGGGCCACCCTGGCCCTGCTCCAGAGCCGCCACGCCGATTGGCTCCTGCTCGACCCGCGCATCGCCGCCCGCGAAGCGCGCCGACGCCGCCCGGTGGGCACGCCCGCCCCGGCGCTGTGGTTGTTCGTTCTTGGCCTGGGCGTTCTGCTGCCGATCGTGTTAGGGTAAGTCGCATGTTGCCACTGGGATTCCGAGCCCCACGCCGCTGGCTTGCGCTTCTTGCCTTGTGCAGCGCCAGCCTGATCGTGTACTGGCTCGGCCTTCTCTTGCCTTACAATCTATTCGTCTTGCAACTCAGGCCGCTGCGCAGCATCGCCCTGTTGACGCGGGGTGATCCGGTGGCGCAGGTCAGGTTTGTCTTGACCTTCGCCGCCCTGTCCGGCCTGTATTACCTGATGTGGAAGCTGTGTCGTGGCCGTCAGCCGAAAGCCATGTGGATCGCGCTGATCGCGCCCCTGCTGGCCGCCAACCTCACGTTGATCTGGCTCTACCCGGTTGGCGCGGCTGACCTCTTCGACAATATCGCGCGGGGTCGCATCACCGCGCAATACGGCGGCAACCCATTCTACGAAACCCCGAACGATTTCCGTCGCGACATTTTCCGCTACTACGTGGCGTGGCCGCATTCCACCTCGGCCTATGGGCCGCTGTGGGAACTGCTGGCCGCCGGAACCAGCCGCATCGCCGGCGACGGCAAATTGGCGAACGTGCTGGGCTTTAAGGCGCTGGGCCTGATCTTTTATTTCGGCAGCATCGCCCTCGTCGCCGGCATCCTTCAGCGACACGCGCCGGAACGTGCTCTTCAGGGTGCCTGCTTGTTCGCCTGGAATCCACTCGTGATTTACGAGACGGCGGGCAACGGCCACAACGATATCGTCATGGTGTTCTGTATCCTATTAGGCCTGTACGCTGTGTTGGGCAAACGCTTCACACTCGCGACCCTCGCGCTCACTGCCGGGGCGCTGATCAAATTCATTCCGCTTCTGCTTTTGCCAGTGGCAGTCGCAGCCGGATTGCGCGCTCAGCGCACGAGAGGCCAACGATTGCGCTTCGCTCTCAGCGCGGGCTTGGTCTGTGTCGCATTGATCGTCGCGCTCTCCGCGCCCTTCTGGCGTGGCGGTGATCCGTTTGGCCTGGAGCGGCGGGAGCGAATGTTCACCACCTCCCTGCCCGCCGCTCTACAGGCGCGGCTCGAACTGCGCCTGGGGACAGAGGCGAGCCAGCAGATCGTCAGGAGCGCGTCCCTGTTCGCCACCGGTCTGGTTGTAGTATTCCAGACGTGGCGGGCGTGGCGCGAGAATGATTGGCTGGCGCCGATCCGTGCCTCGGCCTTTATTCTCCTGTTCTATTTGCTCTTCACCTGTCTGTGGTTCCAGCCATGGTATGTAATCTGGCCGCTGGCCCTGGCCGCCATTCTGCCAGAGGGCGCGGCCGGTCGGATCGCCGTCCTGCTCTCCTACGCCGCAGTCTGGAAACCGATCGTCTTCAACGATATCATTGTCCGGGAAGGGTCGCTTCCGCCGCGCGTCTGGCGCGAGACCCTCCTCGGCCCGATCCTGCTCGGCCTCGTCTGGCTGTACGCGGCCTATGCGTCCTTTATCAGCGCGCTGAACTCAAAACGCAGCAATAGGAATCAGGAATCAGGAATCCCCAATCTATGAATGCTCTTCTCGTCGTCGCAAAACGTCCCGCGCCCGGCCACACCAAGACTCGCCTGACTCCGCCGCTCACTCCACTGGAGGCGGCGCAACTGTACGAGGCGTTTCTGCGCGACACGCTCGACCTCATACGGCAAATACCGGGCGCTCGCCCAATCCTCGCCTATCTCCCCGAAGACGCTGACGACTATTTCCGTTCGCTCGCTCCGGATTTTGAACTTCTGACACAGCAGGGTGGCGACTTGGGCGAGCGTCTCGACAACGCTCTGAGCCATTGCCTGAGCGACGGTTTTCAGCGAGCGGTCATTGTGGACAGCGACAGCCCAACTCTCCCGCTTGAATATCTTGCCCGGGCCTTCATTGCGCTCGAAACCGCCGACTGCGTCGTCGGCCCTTGCGACGACGGCGGCTATTACCTGATCGGCCTGAGGCGTCCAGCCTCACGGTTGCTGCGCGCCGTGCGGATGAGCACGGCGACCGTAACGCGCGATACGCTGGCACTTGCGGCCGAAGAAAAACTGTCCTTCGCCCAATTGCCAACGTGGTATGACGTGGACACTGTGGCCGAACTGGAACGCCTGCGCGCAGAAATGCCGTCACTCCCTTGCAACAGAGCCATCCACACCCGCCGGTATCTGGAAAAATGAACGTCGCCGTCATCATCCCTGCACTCAACGAGGCCGAGTGTCTGCCGCGCCTCATCGCCGCGGTCCCGCGAATGCCCGGCGATTGGGTGGAGGTCATCGTGGCGGACAACGGCTCCACCGACGGCACCGCCGCTGTGGCACGCGAGGCGGGCGCGCGAGTCGTCGTCGAACCGCGCCGGGGGTACGGGTTTGCGTGCGCCGCCGGGGTGGATGCGGTGGACGGCGCACAGGCTATCGTGTTCCTCGACGGCGACTATAGTTTCGATCCGGCTGAAATGCCTCCCCTGCTCACGCCTCTGCGTGAGGGTCGGGCCGATATGGTGTTGGGCTCGAGGTTACTGGGGGACAAACATGCCGCCATGTTGCCACATCAGCAATTCGGCAACTGGCTCACGGCGCAGATCGTGCGGCGGCTCTACGGCCTGCGTCTCACTGAC
>Ga0184633_10000327_pt1 | contig 16447 bp, 17 predicted proteins | sample PLM31_170_b1_FD_133156 | JGI IMG/M metagenome (GOLD analysis project Ga0184633, IMG submission 133156) | Groundwater sediment microbial communities from an aquifer in East River, Colorado, USA - PLM3-1_170_b1 | ecosystem: Environmental > Terrestrial > Soil > Riparian zone | place: USA: East...
CCTGTGCGCGGCGAGCTCTTTCCGGGTCGGCAGCGCCCCGTACCAGAGCAGGGCGATGACCTCCTCGAACGTGGAGTGGGCGGCCAGGTCATCGATGTCGTAGCCCCGGTAGAGCAGCCGGCCCTGCTGCCCGTCGATGAAGCAAATTTCGGAGGTGGAGATGACAACGTCTTCGAGGCCGGGCTTGATGAGGGTGGTCATCGCTGTCCTCCGATGAGCGGGTCAGTCGGTGCATTGTGCCACAGCCCCCGGCGCTCTTCAAGGCTACCGCCCTCGCGCGTCCGGCCGGCCAAGGCGCTCGCGGCCAGGGGCTTGCCCGATCCGGCGAGACGATGTATGTTATACATCGTCACGGATGACATGAGAAGAACTCAGCTCTACCTCGATGAACAGATGGCGAGAACTCTGGCAGCCCTGAGCCGGCAACGGGGCACGACGGTGTCTCAGCTCGTGCGGGAAAGCGTCGAGGCCAAGTATATGAGTCACAAAGAGATGGATAAGGTCTCCCTCGCCCGGCAACTCGGCGGCATCTGGAGAAGGCGCAGGGATTTGAAAGCGATTGATCTGGCCATCCGAAGATTGCGCAAAGGGACCCGCCTCAAGAGGATAGGGCTTGGCTGAGATCCTCCTGGACTCAGACGTCATCATCGCCTGGCTCCGCGGCTATGAACCCCTCGCCCAATTGATTCCCCAGCTCCTCGAGAGGGGCGAAATCCTGGCCTGGACTCCAATCTCGGTTGCTGAAATATTCGCGGGCGCCAGGAAGGGCGAGGAGCGGAAATTGGAGAATCTGTTTCTGGTGCTTCAGCCTCTCGACCTCTCTGCCGAAATAGGGAGAAAAGCAGGCCGCTATCTGCACGCGTATACGCGGTCTCACGGAGTGGAGCTCGGCGACGCGTTGATGGCCGCAACCGCATACGTCAATAGAACCGCGCTCTGGACCCTTAACCGGAAGCACTATCCGATGCGGGACATCCCCTTTTTCAGGCCCTCCCGTTAGGCAATAACTGCTTCACTTCGTGAGGCCTTCGAGGAACTTCTTGAGACGATCGGGGATCCGTTCGGGCTCGGTGCGCAGGAGGCTCCCCGGCAGTACCCGGATCGAGGGGGAGGCGGCAGTGCCGGTCACCTTGGCTTTGATCTCGCCCCGGCCGTGCGTCAGCGTGAGGTCGAAGTTCATCCGCCCGTCCGCCAGCCCGTAGTCGCCCACCCCGGCGATCTGCATGCGTTCGCTCGTGTAGAGGAAATCCTGAGTGGAGAGGCGCCCGTCGGCAATCCGGTAGCTGACGGTGATGGATCGGAAGTCGAGCGGCGACGCGAAGAGCGACAGGGGAAGGTCCACGTTGAGGACCGAGGAAAGGGCGCCACCAACCCGGGCCACGCCACCGAGGAGCGCCAGCGCCGCCGGTCCCACCACCTTGCCGGCGCCGATTTTCAATTGTCCCTGCCCCGCCATGGTGCTCATGAGGTTTCCCGGCCGGCCCGAGATCTCTCCGGTGAGATCGAGCGGCCCGCTCACCGCATACCCCTGGCAGAGGTAATCCACCAGGACCGGCGCGAGGGGAAGCGCCTTGATCGTGATCTCCTTCAGGGAGAGCAGGGGCGTCGGCTCCCACCTCAGGTCAAGGGCAAGCGACACGCTCCCTCCTCCAAGGGACGCGGAGAGGGGACGGCTCGTGAGCCGCGCCGGATCGTAGGAGAGCGGAACGCGCACCGACTCCAGGGTGAGACGGCGCGTCTCGGGCGGCGGGCAGCCCGGCTGCCGCTCGCTCAGCGTGAGGCGCGTGGAATCCAGCTCGCCCGTGAGGGAGAGGCGGCTGAGCGTCCCGCTGAGGGCGAGTTTGCCTTTGACCGGGCCTACCAGGCCGGGCGAGGGGCCGACGAGCAGGGCCGCCAGTGGGGCCACGTCCTTGGCGTCAAGCGAGATGCTTCCGTTGACCGGCGCGGCCAGCAACAGGGTTCCGCTCAGGGGTGGACCCAGCGCGCCGTCCAGCTTGACGGCCACCGCGCCCGGATTGACCTGAGCTTCGCCCTGGATCGCGATCGGCGCCCGCCTCCCGAGACCCTCGACGGTGAGCTTCATGCCCTCCACGCGGTAGGTCGTTGCCGGTCCGCTCTTCGGGCGGACCTGATAGGTCAGCCCGCCGTCCACGATGCGGAGGCGCGAGACCACGGGCACCCCCGCGCCGGCCCCGGCGCCGGCCGTCTTCGACGACGCCGGCTCCCCGCTCGGAGCAGCACCGAGGCTCGCCACATTCCACCGCCCCGCGGGATCCTGGATCAGCTCCACGCGCGGCCGGGTCAGCGTGAGCTCGGCGAACTCCACGCGCCGGGAGAGGAGCGGCGCGAGGCGCAGGCGAAACCGCCCTTCTCCCACGCTGAGAAACGGCGCGCTTCCGAATCGAGGATCCTCGGCAACCTGAAGGTCCTTCAGGACAACGGCGGGCAACGGCAGGACCGAGAGCGAAAGGGTCGAAAACTTCACCGGCCGAACCAGGGCCTGGGTGGCGGACTGGGCGACGTACACCTGAATTTGCGGGAGGTCCACGAGGTACGGCACCGACGCGAGCAGGGCGAGCGTCAGGACGGCCAGAGCCCCGACGGCGATGAGAACCCACTTCATGGAATCAGCAACACCTTGCCCGTGGTCTGGCGGCCTTCCAGCTGGCGGTGAGCCTCCGCCGCCTGGGCCAGCGACAGTGTCAGGTCAATCCGGAGTTTGAGCTTCCCGCCCTTGACCCAGCCCAGGACGTCGCCAGCGCGCTGGAGCAACTCCTCGCGCGCGGCCGTGTGGTGAACGAGGCTCGGGCGCGTGAGAAAGAGCGAGCCCTTCTGGTTGAGGATGGCCGGATCGAAGGGTGGCACCGGGCCGCTGGACTGGCCGTAGAGCACGAGCATCCCGCGCATCGCCAGGCAGTTCAGACTCTTGTCGAAGGTGGTCTTCCCCACCGAGTCGTAAACGACCTGAACGCCGGTGCCGCCGGTGATGCGTTTCACCTCGGTGTCGAAGTCCTGCTTCGTGTACAGGATGACCTCCTCGGCGCCGGCCTCGCGGGCCAGCTTTGCCTTCGCCTCCGTGGAGACCGTGCCGATGACCCGGGCGCCCCGCATCTTCGCTATCTGGCAGAGGAGCAGTCCCACGCCGCCGGCCGCCGCGTGGACAAGGCACCAATCGCCCGGCTTCAACGGGTAGGTGGTGTGCGAGAGGTAGTGGGCGGTCATGCCCTGGAGCATGGCCGCGGCCCCGGCCTTCCCGTCCAGTCCGTCGGGGAGTTTCACCAGCCTCGCCGCGGGAACCGCGGCCATCTGAGCATAGGCGCCGGGGACTCCCGTGTACGCCACCCGGTCGCCGACCCCGACCTCCGTCACGTTCGGCCCCAGCGCCGTGACAACGCCTGCCCCTTCGAGGCCGAGCGTCAGCGGCAGCTGGGCCTTGTAGAGGCCGGTGCGGTAATAGACGTCGATGTAGTTGAGCCCCGCCGCCTCGATCTTCACCAGCGCTTCGCCGGGACCCGGCGTCGGATCGGGAATATCCTCCAGCACGAGCACCTCCGGACCGCCGTTGGCATGGATCCGAATCGCTTTCATGAGTCCTCCTCGCGCAGTTTCTCCCTCTCCCCCTCACCTTTATCCTCTCCCCCCGGGGGGAGAGGGCGGGGTGAGGGGAGACGGCTTAGGTGAAGGTTCATGACTTGACGAGCGAGCGCAGGAAATTATACATGGCGAAGGCCTCCAGCGCGAACGGGGGGAAGCCCAGGTAGCCCAGGATCGGCATCTCGAACAGCGTGAGGTCCCCCGCGTAGGGCACCGTGTACGTCCACTTCGTCAGCGCCCAGTAGTTCCAGAACTCCCAGAGCACCCCGCAGATCAGCCCGCTCCCGAGCAACGCGGCGAGCGTCCGATAGTCGCCCGTCTCGACCTCGCGGAGCCAGGCGGGGGCGCCGCGCCGGTAGTTGACCGGCTCCAGCAGGAGAGCGTAGCCGACCCAGACCAGCGGCACCAGCCACCGGGACACGACCAGGAGCGGCAGCACCACCGCGACGCCGCCCAGGATCATCGACGCGGCGTGCCCCCAGCCTGGCAGCCTGAGCGGGCGACGGCGCGCGAAGTCCGCCAGGACCGAGGCCTTCAGTGCCTCCGCGGTCAGAAAGAGCGCCGGGAAGATCGTGGCGAACGCCCAGGTGTACCCGACCAGGCGCAGGAGAAAATTGGGTTCCAGATTGTGGTACTGCCACCACAGCCCCTGGAGGTCGGCGCCGCCCCGCCAGAAGCGGGGCGCGTTGTAGAGCTCGAACAGCCACCAACAGCCGATCGAGGCCGCGATCACCCCGGCCAGCTCTCGACGCCGGGTCGTCAGATACGACTGCCCCGTCCACGCGTGGACGAGTCCATCCATGAACAGGATGTAGCCCGTCCAGACGAGCGCCGTGAACCACTCGCCGACCCAGCGGTTCCCCGCGAACAGCAGGGCTTCTGCCGCCGCGATCGCAAGGAGCCCGACCCATCCGTGGGCCGTCACCGACCCTCCGCCGCCTCAGGCCTTCAGCAGCCCGCGGACCTCGTCCACCACGGCCTGGCGCCACTCCTCCACATGCTCGACCCGCAAACCCCGGCGCACCTCGAGCATCTTCTTCTCGATGACCTCCGTCACCTTCGGCGGCCGCTCGATGAACCGGGCCAGCTCCTTCATGTTCTCGTCGAAGAAGGCGAAGACCGGGATCGACCGGTAGAGTCCCTGATTCAGGTACTGGTCCGTGAGGTCCGGGTTCTTGTCGCGAAGGAACACTCGCATCTCCACGTTGGCATTGCCCTCGACCAGCTTGGCGAGGACGGGGAAATTATACAGCGCATCGCCGCACCAGTCTTCGGTAATCACCAGCACGTTGAGCTTCTTCCCGAGCTTCTTGAGGGCCTCGCGGTCCTCCGGCCGGATCTTGATCCCCTTGAGAAACTCGAGGAACTTCTCCTTGTTCGTCCCCATCTGGTCCAGGTACTGCTGGAATGTCATCCCGTGCATGAACCGCTCTTTGGTAACCATGAGCCCCTCCCTTCGCCGCGGATCAGCGCATCGTAGAAAGATCAACCGAGAACTTCGCCACCTCGTGGTCGTCCTTATCCCGAACCACGAGGGTGACCCGACCCTTGGCGGCCAAGCCGTCCGTCGGAAAGACATAGAGAGAGCGCGAAAGAAAGCGTCCGTCCTCCTGCCGGAGGGCCGTTCGCTCGTTCTGGACGAAGGACGGCTTGATCTCGTCCCTGCCCGGCACCAGCAGGACGGGCCGGTACCACCGGGAAAAATCCACCTGCCTCCCTCGGAGAAAGGCCCAGAAGAAAAGCTTCCCCTGGTGTTGCCTGAGGAGCGCGTCGATATCGTTCTGCTTCGGGGTCTCGCTCTTGAACGCGGCATTGCGCGCCGCCTGAGCCAGTCGGAAAAAGGGGGTGACGACCATGAGGGTCTCACCTGACGAGTTGGCGGTTTTCCACTCGCGGTCGAAGTCCTCGGAGACCACGCTCCGCTGGCCGAACCGGATCGCTTCCTGGGTCTCGCGCGGCGTGAGCGAGAAGGAGGCGGCGGAGAGCGGCGCGCTCCCGAACACGCAGCTCAGGAAGACGATCACGAGCAAGCCGCGCCGCAATGTGCCGCTCATTCTATCACGCACCGCATACTTGAAACGGCCGCAAGCGCGAGCGGAGGCGAGCCACCTCAGCGCGGGGACCCACCGGAGGTGGGTGGCACCCCTTGCGGGTGGGTCGGGAGGTTGCCCACGGTCACCGCCGAGAAGCCCGAGGGGTCCAGGTACCGCCGCGCCACCCGCTGGATATCCGAAGCCGTCACCTTCTGGATCCCCTGCGTGTAGCGGACCGGATAGTCCAGGCCCAGCCCCAGTTCCTCCACGGTCTGGAGCAGGCCCGCCACTTTCGCCGTGGTGTCCAACCTCAAAGGAAAGCTGCCGATCAAATAGTCCTTGGCCAGGGCCAGGTCCTTCGCGGAGACGGGCTCGCTCCCCATGCGCGCCATCTCCTCCTGCACCAGGCGCGTGGCCTCGGCCACGCCGTCGGTCCGCGTCTGCAGGCTCACGACGAACGAGGCACCGTACCGTCCCGCCGCGAGGTGGCTGGACACGTCGTAGGCGAGCCCGCGCTCCTCGCGCACGCGGGCGTACAGTCGCGAGGTGGACCCGCCGCCCAGGATGTAGCTGGCGACCACCAGCGGATAGAAATCAGGGTGCCCGTGACCCACCGCCGGGCGACCCAGCAAGACCGTGGCCTGGGTGAGCTCTCGCTTGATGGTCCGGGACTGGACCGGCGGGGAGGCGGGGGCCTGAGGCGGTCGGGGCTCGGCGCCGCGGGCCGCATTCCATGCCGGAAGGCGCCGCTCGATCTCCTTCTGGATTTCATCAGCCTTGACGTCGCCGGCGGCGACGAGGATGGCGCCGTCGGGGCGATAGTGCTCACGGTAAAACTGCACCACCTGGTCCCGCGTGAGTTTCCCGACGGCCTCGACGGTCCCTGCCACCGGGTGCGCGTAGGGATGCCCGGGGTACAGCAACTCTCCCAGCGCGCGGGCGGCCACCCTTTCCGGATTCTGCTCCGAGTGGCGGATCGCCGCCTGGATCTCCTTCACCTTTCGTCCGAGCTCCGTCTCGGGAAACGCCGGCTGGGTCAGTACCTCGAAGAGGAGATCGAGCCCGAGCCCCAGGTCCTTCTTGAGCACTGACAGCGACACCGTCGCGCCGTCCCGTCCCGCCTGGGCGTCCAGGCTGCCGCCGACGAATTCGATGGTTTCGTCCAGGGCGGGACCGGTCCGCTGAGCGGTCCCCCGGGTCAGCATCTCGGCGGTGAGGTTGGCAAGCCCCGGGACTCCCGGAGGGTCGAACGCCGAGCCGGCCGGGAGATACACCCGGATCACCACGAGGGGAATCGCCGGCCGCTCGGACACCAGGAGGACGGCGCCGTCGGGGAGCACAAATCGCCGGGCAGGGAGCGGCGCGGCCCCGAGGGCGGGGAAAGCGAGGAGGACAGCCAGGAGCGCTACGCCGAGCCGCCGCATCAATCGAGCTGCTTTCTGAAACGCAGTACAGACAGCGTGAAGACCACCCCGCCGAAGGCCAGGAGCGGCAGGAGATTGGGCCACAGGTAGTCGAGGCCCACGCCCTTGAGAACGATGCCGCGCACGATCCTGAGGTAATAGGTCAGCGGAATGACGTGGGCGAGGTACTGAGCGCCCTTCGGCATCCCCTCGATGGGGAACAGGAGGCCGGAGAGGTAGATCGACGGCAGGAACGTGAGGAACGACAGCTGCATGGCCTGGGGCACGGTCCTGGCCGCGGTGGAGACGTAGATGCCGATCCCCAGCGTCCCCATCATGAAGACCAGTGAGAGCACGTACAGGAGCGCGAGGCTTCCACGAATCGGCACGTCGAAGACGAAGTAGGCCACCAGGAGCGCCATCGTCATCTGGCCGTACGCCACCAGGAGGTTCGGGATGATCTTTCCCAGCATCAGCTCCCAACGGCGGATGGGGCTCACGATGAGCGCCTCCAGCGTCCCCTTCTCCCGCTCGCGTACCACCGTCACCGCCATTGCCGTGATGGTCGTCTGCATGAGGAGGGCCCCGATCAGCCCGGGGACGATGAAGATCGCGCTGACCAGATCGGGGTTGTACCAGGCGCGCACCCGGAAGTCCACCGGCGGCTCGTCACGCCGGAAGACCACCGTGCCCTCGAGATTCCGCGTCAACATTCGAAGGGAGAGTTCAGCGCCGAGGGAACTGGCTGCGTTGATCGCGGAGGTCGCCACCATGGGGTCCGACGCGTCCACCAGCACCTGGATCTCGGCGCTCTGCCGGGAGAGGCGCTTGGCGTAGTCGGGAGGGATCACCACCCCCACCTTCGCGCTCCCATCATCCATCAACCGCCGGAGCTCCGCGTGGCTCGATACCCAGTAACGGATGTTGAAGTACTGGGTGTTTTGGAAGGATTCCAGCAGCGTGCGCGCCTCCACGCTCCCGGACTGATCGAAAACCGCGGTGGGGATGTGCTTGACGTCGGTGTTGATGGCCCAGCCGAAGATGAAGAGCATGGCCACCGGCACGAACAGGGCGAGCGTCACCGCCAGCGCGTCGCGCCGGAGGTGAATGAACTCCTTGGCGATCATGCCGAACAGCCTCGACCCCATCTCTAGACCGCTTTCAGTTGCTCGCGGAGTCGTGCCTTCCGCTCCTTGTCCACGAAGGAGACGAACAGGTCTTCGACCGATGGTTCCACCTCGCGGGCCCACCCGACGGACAGGCCCTGCCGCTTGAGGTAGGCGGCCACGTCTTCCGCGGCGCTCCGCTCGTCCGCCAAGACGAGGCGGAGCCGGGTCCCCACACGGGTCGCCTCCTCCACCGCCTCCCATTCGCCGAGCAGATCGGTGGCCCGGCGGAGGTCGTCTACCTCGATCTCCACGACGGGCTTCCGGAACGTCTCGCTCTTGATAGAAGCGGGCGTCCCCTGGGCGATCAGTTTCCCCTGATAGATGAAGCCCAGCGTGTCGCAGAGCTCGGCCTCGTCCATGTAATGGGTGGTGACCACGGCGGTGATCCCTTCCTCGACCAGCCGCCGCATGAGCCCCCAGAAATTGCGGCGCGACACGGGATCCACCCCGGCCGTGGGCTCGTCGAGGAAGATGAGGCGCGGTCCGTGCACCAGCGCGCAGGCCAGGGCGAGCCGCTGGCGGTAGCCGCCGGAGAGATAGGCCGCGCGCTTCGTCTCCTGGCCCGTCAGGTCGGCCAGGCGGACCATCTGGGCGATCCGGCGGGCACGATCCGCGCGCGGCACCATGTAGACGCGAGTGTAGAACGTGAGGTTCTCCTCCGCGGTCAGGTCGTCGTAGAGGGAGAACTTCTGGGACATGTAGCCGATCGCCGACTTGACCCGCTCGGGCTCGCGGATGAGATTGATCCCGAGCACGGTCCCCTGCCCTTCGGTGGGCTCCAGGATGCCGCACAGCATCCGGAGGGTGGTGGACTTTCCCGCGCCGTTGGGCCCGAGGAAGCCGTACAGCTCACCGGTGCGGACGTGGAGGTTCAGGTGATCCACGGCGACGAGCTTGCCGAACCGGCGCGTCAGCCCCTCCGTCACCACCGCGTATTCGCTCACAGCAGGATCTCGGCGTCGGCCGGCATGCCGGGCTTGAGTAACCCCTCGGGGTTGTCCACGGCCACCTTGATCCGAAACACCAGGTTCACCCGCTCCTTCTGCGTCTGAACGTTCTTCGGCGTGAACTCCGCCTCGGAGGCGATCTCGGTGATCCGGCCCGGGAAGTGCCGGTCCTTGAACGCATCCACCTTGATCCGGGCCGACATCCCCAGCTTGAGCAGGCCGACGTCCGTCTCGGCGACGTAGGCGCGGAGCCAGAGGTCCGTCGGGTCCATGAGGGTGAGGATGGACACGCCGGGGTTGGCCGTCTCCCCGGCTTCCATGTTTTTCCGGAGCACGATGCCGTTGATCGGCGCGTACATGGTCGTTTCGCGGAGCCGGCTCCTGGCCAGGTCCAAGGCCCCCTTCGCCTGGGTCACCTGGGCGCGCGCCGCCTCCACCTGGTGCGGGCGGGGACCGGCCTCCAGCAGCTGGAGGTTCGCCCGGGCCGAGCGCTCCTGGGCGACCGCCACCTCGTACGCCTGACGGGCCCGGTCCACGTCCTGGGCAGCGACCAGCTCTTTCTTGAACAGCTCCTCCACCCGCCGGAAATCTCGCTCCGTCCACACCCGCGTGGCCGTCGCGCTCCGGAACGCCTCCCGCGCCTGCTCGATCTCCTCCTGACGGGCCCCGGCCAGGAGATCACGGAGCTGGGCCTCGGCGGTGCGGAGCGTGGCCGTCGAGCGATCGACGTCGGCGCTCAGTTCCGCGTCGTCCAACCTGACGAGCAGCTGCCCCTCGGTCACCCGATCACCCTCCCGCACCCGCAGGGAGACAATGCGGCCGACGATCTTGACGCTTACGTCCACCTGCGTCGCCTCCACCGTCCCGGTGACCGGGAGGGTCGCGCCGCCACGGGGGGCGAAGATCCGCGATGCGTAGGAGCCGGCAACGCCAAGCATCAGGAGGATGATCAGGGCCGCCGCGCTCCGGAGCAGGCGGGAACGGGTGGCGGGAATCATGGGGTCAGGGCCTCGGGCCCCCAGGTGAAGCCGGCGGAGTGGGTGGAACCGGCAGCAGGACCCCGACGTTCCGGCGCTCATCGGGGAAGTAGGTTCGCGCCACGCGCCGGAGGTCCTCGGCGGTGACCGCGAGAATGGCGGGCACGAACGCTTTTTCGAGCCGCCACCCACCGATCAGCTCGAAGCGCGCGAGCAGCGAGGCCCGGCTATACACCGAGTCCTGGCGGAAGACGAAGGAGGCCTCGATCTGGTTTTTCGCGCGCTCGAGTTCTACCTCCGACACCGGCTCACTCTTGAGCCGCTCCACCTCCTGGATCAGCGCCCGTTCCAGCGCCTCGGGGGACTGGCCGGGCTGCCCCGTGGCAAAGAACCAAAACAGGTTTGGGTCGAACGAGAAGTAGGAGTAGTCCCCGCCGGCATTCAGGGCGATCTCCTGCTCGTACACCAGCCGGCGATGAAGCCGTGAGCTCCGTCCCTCGGAAAGGATCGTCGAGAGCAGCTCGAGCGCCGGCGCATCCTTGGACGCGTAGTTCGGGACCTGATAGCCGACGAAGACCAGGGGAAGCTGGGCCTCCTTCCTCACGGTGACCCGCCGCTCCCCGTTCTGCTTGGGCTCGACCATCTGCACCGAGGGTGGGTCGGCGCCGCGCGGGATGACGCCGAAGTGCCGCCGGATCTTCTCGAGCAAGTCGGAAGCCTTGAAGTCGCCCGCGGCCACCACCAGGGCGTTGTTCGGGACGTAGTAGGTCCGGTAGAAGGCCCGGAGTTCGTCCACGGTGAGGCGGCGAATGTCTTCCATCCACCCGACGGTCGGCGAGCGGTACGGGGACGCCAGGAAGGCGATCGCCGACAACTCCTCGGCGAGGAAACCCTCGGGGTCATCCTCGGTCCTGAGGCGCCGCTCCTCCATGACCACCATGCGTTCGGACTGGAACTCCTTGGGGTCCAGGAGGAGATTGCGCATCCGGTCTGCCTCCAGCGCGATCACGAGGTCCACCTTGTCCGCCGCGATGTTTACGAAGTAGGAGGTGACATCCTGGCTGGTGAAGGCGTTGTCCTGGCCGCCATTCTGCTCGACCAGGGTGGCAAACATCCGCGGGCCGTAGGTCGGCGTCCCCTTGAACATCATGTGTTCGAGGAGGTGGGCGAGGCCCGTCGCGCCGGGACGCTCGTTGCGCGAGCCGACCCGGTACCAGACGTGGAACGACACGACCGGGCTCCGATGATCTTCGAGGAGGAGTACGCGAAGGCCGTTGTCCAGGGTGGCTTCGACAACGTCGTCCCCTGCCGCGGCAGGAGGGCCGAGCCAGAGTGGGACGCAGAGCAGAAATGCGGCAAATCGTAGGAGGATTTTCACGAAGTAATTATACCTGCCGGGGTTCCTGGGCGGCAAGCGAGGGGTCGAGCCTCAGGCAGAAGGCAGGAGGAAACGCCATCGCCACGATGGCGCCCAGCCCCGCCACCACGGCCGCCCCGTAGCACCCCCAGGCGAAGGAACCGGTCACGTCCTTGATCCAGCCTGTGAGGAACGGGCCCACCACGGAGCCGAGGAAGCAGACGGTGTTCATCAGCCCGAAGGCCGTCCCAAGGATCGCGGGCGGGAACCGCTCGGCGAGGAGCGCGTAGTACGGCCCCCACGTCCCCCAGATGAAAAAGCTGGTGGCCATCATGAAAAAGGCGACGAGGCCCACCGACCCTTTGACCGCCATCACCCATCCCATGCCACCGATCGAGGCGCCGGCCAGGAGGATCGTGAGCGCGATGACGACCTTTCGCGAGATCCCGCGCTCGTGAGCGCGGTCGGCGAGCCAGCCCATGGCGAAGAGGCCGAACGGGGCGGCCACGCCCTGAAAGCTCGCGTAGAAGGCCGAGCGCGCCAGATCCGTCACCCCGACCTCCGAGAAGAAAAGTGGCCCCCAGGTGGCAAGCATGAACTGCAGGTACACGGGCATGATCCCGGCCGCGCCGAGCAGCCAGAGTTCCGGAGTGGCCGCCACGCGCCCAAAGGTCCACCCCTCGGTGTCAGCGCGCGCCACGCTCGGCGGCTCGGGAACCAACCGCCAGAGGAGAATGGCCGCGAGCAGCGGCGGGGCCGCAAACAGGACGAAGACGCCGCGCCAGGGCATCAGTTCCCCGAGGGCGCCCGCCAGTAGCAGGCCGAGCGTCGTGCCAACGCCGAGTCCCGAAAACGACACGCCCTGCCCCAGGGCCATCTTTTCTTTCGGCGTATAGGCGGCGATGATCACCCGATCGTTCGAGAAAAGGCATCCCTGACCGATCCCTGTGAGGAGCCGCGCCAGAAAGAGCGTCACGAATGATCCGGCGAGCCCCGTGAGGAGCGACGCCGCGACGCCAAGCAGAATTCCCGCGAGGATCACACGCCGGCGTCCCAGACGGTCTCCCAGAAAGCCCGCCGGGAGCTGCATCGCCATGTAGGCGTAGAAGAAGGCCGTGGCCAGGAGGCCGGCCCGGGTGTAGGAGAGCGAGAGCTCGGTCATGATGGGGGGGAGGAGCGAGGAGAGCGCCATGCGGACCATGTAGTTGGCGATCCAGGCGTAAACCAGGAGGCTCCAGATGAGGTAGGGAGACGGCACTGCCCGGAGTATACGGCAGAGCGGACAGGCGGCAAAGCACGAAAGTGGTGTAGTATGATTGGGTCCGCCAAAGGAGAGAGCGTGAATCGCACCACACGGTTTACGGCGTCCACACTGGTCGCGGTCATCGCGACAGCGCTCAGCCTACCGGTCCATGCGGTGGCCCAACCCTGCACGGAGCCGCTGTCGGCGATCTTCGAGCGGGTTTCGCCGGCAGTCGTGTCCATCAACGCCGTCAAGATCAACAAGATGAAGCCCCAGAGCCGTTTCACCACCGTGGTGGGGTCGGGGTTCATCGTAGACGGAAAAGGCCAGGTCCTGACAAATGCCCACGTGGTGGATGGCGCCACCAGTATCTCCGTCACCCTGGATTCAGGCGACCGGGTGGCGGCCCGGACCATTGGCCTCGATCCCGTCCTTGACCTCGCGCTCCTCCAGATCGCCTCCGACGAACGGCTCCCCGCCGTGATCCTGGGAGACTCGGGAAAGGTCAAGGTGGGCGACGAGGTGGTGGCGATTGGCAACCCGCTGGGACTTGATCAGACCATGACGCGGGGGATCGTGAGCGGCATCAACCGCATTCTCCCCGACGTGCCCGGCACCAGCGACGAACCCATGATCCAGACGGACGCTGCCATCAATCCGGGCAACTCCGGCGGGCCTCTGCTGGATCGCTGTGGTCAGGTGATCGGGATCACCACGCTGATCAGCCAGGAGGCCCAGAACATCGGCTTCGCGATCCCGATCAACGTCGCCAAGTCCGTGCTCCGGCAGCTCAGGGAGACGGGCCGGGTGATCCGACCCTGGATCGGCATTCAGGGTCAGATGGTCAGCCCCGGCCTCCTGAGTCTGCTGCGCCTGCCGTTGGTGCCCGGCTTCCTGGTCGAGGTGGTCGAGGACGGGAGCCCCGCCGAGAAGGCCGGGCTCAAGGGCGGCCACCTCTCCGTCGCGGTTCAGGGTGAGGAACTCCTGATCGGCGGAGACATCGTGACGGCCGTCAACGGCCAGGCCATCAAGGGACCCGACGACGTCCGCGAACGGCTCCGGCTCTTCAAGCCCGGCCAGCCTCTCCGCCTCACGGTCTTCCGGGACGGGACCAGCCGCGAGGTGACGCTCACCGTCGCGGACCGACCGCGCCAGCCCTACGACCTTCCCGCAGACTAGTCTTCGAGGATCTCCCGCGCCCGGCGGAAGACGGCGTGGAGCATCCGCCGCGTGAGCTTGCCCGTGAAGGTATTCTGCTGGCTCGGGTGGTAGGAAGCCAAGAGCCTGAGCCCGTCCGGGAAGCGCGTGGCGCCGCCATGACGGAAACGGGGACGCGGCTTCGGCACCGGACGGCCGGCGATCTCCCGGGCCCGGAGGTACGCGTCGAACCCGAATTTCCCCAGGGCCACCACCACGCGCACGTTGGAGAGCAGCTCCACCTCGCGGACAAGGAACGGCAGGCAGGCGTTCAGCTCCTCCGGCGTCGGCCGATTGGCGGGAGGCGCGCAGCGGACGGGCGCGGTGATGTAGGCGCCGCGGAGGCGGAGCCCGTCTCGAAGGTGGGCGGAGGTCGGCCGGTTGGCAAAGCCTGCGGCGTGCAGGGCCTCCATGAGCCACTGCCCGCTGCCGTCGCCGGTGAACATCCGGCCGGTCCGGTTGCCGCCGTGGGCCGCCGGGGCCAGGCCCACGACGAGCAGGCGGGCCTTCGCGTCGCCGAAGCCCGGCAACGGGCGGGCCCAATAGACCTGCCCCCGAAAGCGTGGGGGCGGATCCTGGGCTACCGCCTCTCGATGGGCCACCAAGCGGGGACACCGGCGGCATGCGACGATCTGATCTCTGAGCGTCCTGAGCGAGGCCACGGAGGCCGATGATATCACAGGCACCGCGGGGGTTCCCCTTAACAGCCCTCATGGGCGCGCCTAGACTCCCGCCAGGTTCCATATGATCGAAGTGAAGGATTTCGGAATCGACGGATGGGCGGCTCAGGTGTCCAAGGAGGAGCGCGCCCGCTGGTATTGCGAACGGCTCGAAGAGGGGGAGATCCTCTTCTTCGCCCGGACGCCTTTTGCGCTCCCGGATGAGGACCGCGCATTCCTGGTGAACGTGCAGCAGACGAGTGGGGCCTACCACAAGAATATCTCCTACCGCGACCGTCTTCTGCGCGTCTTCACGAGCATCAACCCGTCTGAGCCGCAGGCCCGCTCCTCCTTGGGCCGCCTGCGCCGGTCGCTGATCCGGTCGGCGCGAGCCGTCGGGCTTCCGCTCATTGACCGCTCCCCCTACGACCGGTTCATGCTCAGGTTTCACCACTACCTGAAAACCAACCAGGCCTTTCAGGCGAGCTGCCCGAAATTCCGCTGGGAGTTTCCGCCGAACTCGACCTGGCTCGTCTTCACTGACATGGTGCCTCACGCGGCTCTGTCCGGACGATTCGCACTGGAGCAGACGTTCCCCGTGCCCCGGGACGCGCTCCTCCTGCCGCATAAGTCTCCGGTCCAGATCCTGGAAGACTTGTCGGGCACACCACTCACGAACTGACCGGATCGCCGCGCGATGGCGGCGCGAGTGCCCACGCTCATCGTTCACGGTGGCGCCGGGGCCGATCCCGCGGAGGGGCGGGAGGAGCTCAGAGCCGGTATCCGTGAAGCGGTGCTCGCGGGCTGGACAGTGTTATCCGCGGGTGGAAGGGCGTTGGACGCGGTGGAGCACGCGGTCCGAAGCCTGGAGGCGCATCCGCGCTTCAATGCGGGCCGGGGCGCGGTCCTCAACACCGCCGGCGCGATGGAGCTGGACGCCTCGATCATGGAGGGCGATCGGCTGCGGGCGGGCGCGGTGGGAGCCGTGGCGCGCATCGCCCACCCCGTGACTCTCGCCCGGCGGATCCTGGAGGACGGGCGCCACGTGCTCCTGGTCGGGGAGGGCGCGCTCGCCTTCGCCCGACAGGCCGGGCTCCCCGAATGTGATCCCGCCGAGCTGATCACCGAGCGCCAGATGCGCCGCTACCGTGAACGGAGCGCCGGCACGGTCGGCGCAGTCGCCCTCGACCTCCACGGCACCATCGCCGCCGCCACTTCCACGGGCGGCCTGGCCGGCCAGCTCCCCGGCCGGGTCGGGGATTCCGCGCTCATCGGGTGCGGCACCTACGCGGAGAGTGCGATCGGCGGCGTCTCCTCGACCGGCGACGGCGAGGCGATCATCCGCGTGGTCCTGGCCCGGCGGGCCCTGGACATTCTCAAGGCCGTGGACGACCCGACTCACGCGGCTCAGGTGGCGCTGGATGTCCTCGTCCAGGAGGGGAAAGGCCAGGAAGGACTCATCCTCCTCGACTGGCGCGGCCGCGTGGGATGGGCCCACTCCACCCCGCTGCTGCCCGTGGGCTGGATCTCGCCCACCCAGTCCGCCCCCATCCTCCCCTTCTGACCTGCCCTCGCTTGACACCCCGCGGGTCATTGGATAAGGTGCGGAGGTGTTGTCCCTCTCCGACGTCGAGGCCGCGCGCCAGCGTCTCAGCGAGACGATCTACGCGTCGCCGTGCGCCTACTCCGAAACGCTCTCCCGCCTCACCGGCAGCCGCTGTTTCGTCAAGCTCGAAAACCTCCAGATGACCGGCTCCTTCAAGGAGCGTGGAGCAGCGAACAGGCTCTTGACGCTCTCGGAAGCGGAACGCATCCGTGGAGTCGTCGCCGCCAGCGCCGGCAACCACGGGCTCGCCGTGGCCTTCCAC
>Ga0184633_10000329_pt1 | contig 16426 bp, 26 predicted proteins | sample PLM31_170_b1_FD_133156 | JGI IMG/M metagenome (GOLD analysis project Ga0184633, IMG submission 133156) | Groundwater sediment microbial communities from an aquifer in East River, Colorado, USA - PLM3-1_170_b1 | ecosystem: Environmental > Terrestrial > Soil > Riparian zone | place: USA: East...
CCGTGACGGTGCCGGTGATCGCTGGGAGTGTCAGCACATCGATCTGAAGTTCTCCACCTGTATCGGTCTTCAGAAATCTGGCATTGGTGCCATCAGAGCCAATCACCATCATTCCGACCGTCGCCGCGCCGCCGCCGTCAAGGCGCAGCGGCTCGCTGAGCGTTTGAACCACGCTGAGAATCAGCGGGAGATTGTCGAGATTTCCCCCAGCCTCCACCGCGAGCAGTGACGTATTCAGGTTGGTACCCGCGTTCGCCGTGACGGCGAGTGAGGCATTCTGCACGTTGACGTGCAGCGCATTCGCCGTGCTGTCAATCCCGTTGCCCGCCTGATCAAAGAGTCGCGTAGTCCACACGCCGCTCTGCGTGACGGGCAACGACGCGTTCTGAATCGTCACCAGCCGCGGATCGATCACTGCATCGCCGAAGATCAGCCGCACCGACCATGCCGCGGAGGTGAGGACGGATCCGTTGTTCGTCCCTTGATCGACGGTCCCACCCCCACCCCCCGCGCATCCCGACGTGCAACTCACCTTCACTTCGTTGGCGGCGGTGACCCCTGCCGCGTCCTGCGTGACGGGATCGGTGATGATGACCGCTTGCGCCCCCTGCGCGAACGCCGGTATGGAAAGCAGACTCAGGATCAGCGCGAGCAGCGCGAGCCGCATAATTTTTACGGTGTCCATGTCAGTATCACCAATCCTCCTGGTGTTGAGCGCAACCAGAACGCCGTCTGATTGCGGCGGTAGAGCAGCAGCGCCGCCAGCGAGGCCCGAAACGGCCGCTCGACGCCTGCGGAGATATTCAGGAACTCCGTCCCATCACTGTTGGTGTGGATTTGCAACAGGGCAGCCGTGCCGTTGCCCACGAGGACTTCGCGGGCATCGATCGGCGGCGTGATGGCGGTCAGCACGGTCGCGGTCAAGATCCGCCGCTGAATGCGGAACGCGAGGGCGGTAGTCTGCGGCATGTCAGCTCACTGGCCCGTACGGCGACCGCGGCGTCTTGAGCGTGTGGATGATCCGAAGCAGCACGACGAGTTGCAGGATCAACAGGACCACGACCCCACCGAGGAGTGCAGCGATCATCACGACAGGCTATCCTGTCCCTGACCGTCAGGTCAACTAGGTCAACACGTCGACCATCTGCCGACCCATGGGCGTATCGAGCGCCTGCTTGCGCGGCACCCGCAGCCCCAGCTCCTGTCGCAGCAGGTTCGGGGGCGTCACCGACTCGCCTTCTGCACTCATTTCGACATGCTGTTCCCGGACGACGAACACGATGTCGTTGCCGTGATCGCGCGCGACTTCAATCGGCGTCTTCTCATATGGTGGGAGCACAGTCGGGATCTGGAAGCCGGCATCAACCGGATAACCGTCGACGATCAGCTCCAGCCGGACCGACACCCGCGGGTAGCAGATCGCGAGGCTGAAGCGCAAGTCATCTTCAATCCGTGCGTTCAGCTTGTCGAGCAGCGACCGCACCAGTTCCTTCAGCTCCAAGCCGTCGAGCGGGTAGTACTGTGCCTGCCCGGCGTCGCCGAAGCCACCGGTCACCTGCTTGCCAGGATCGGTGGTGGCCTTCGGGATGCCCCGACTGGGGCTATCGGTGTTCGACGCGGCGCGCTGATGCAGCAGTGGCGGATCGAGATCGGTGAAGCCGGTGGGCACCGGCTGCGCGGCCGATGGTGGCGGGGCGATCTCGTCAGCATCGGTGAGCACGACGGCGCTGCCAGCCGGCGCGGTGTCAGGCGCCGTGCGACGCACCTGCCGGATCCGACGCTGACTCGACAGGGCCTCAACGGCGCTGACCACCGGTTGCGACACGAGCGGGCGCTGCTCGAATACCAACGGCTTCAGCTCGCGCTCGTTCGCTGACGCACGCGCCAGTTGATCGGCGACCGCCTGATCGCTCAGCGGCTGCGTGAACTCGCGCGGCGCACCGGGCGGTGGCACGGCGCCGCCCGTGGACTCCAGGGACGCGGCAATGATCTCGGACCGGTCTACCATAATCTACGTCGCCTCCTCTAAAGATCGAACTTCACAATCCCCTTGGATAGCCAGCCTCACGCTGGCGCGATACTACGATCGAGTCGCACAGCAAGCTGGCGTTCGGCCGGCGTGTAGGTGCGACTCGGATCCTGCCATCCCATGTTGACCAAGAAATCGTCGAGCCGATCGATGAGCACCTCGCACTCGTCGAGATCCGGCTCGAAGGGCGTCCTCGTATCCCCAGGATCATAATTCTTTGTGGTGTGCTGAAGTAATCGGCGGAGACGCAGCACGGCCGGCCGAATCTGCTGTTTACTGATTCCTGGTTTCATAGCTAGTCGGACTGGGCTACCCTGCGTCGATCCTCCTCACCGGTACATATAATGCGCGGTGAACCGGCGCGAGAACTCGTTCCCATGCTGTTCGAGGAAGCGGGCTTGCTGCCGCATCCACGCCGCGATTGCCTTCCGACCACGAGGCGTCATCGTGTTGGCATCGCGGACGGTGATCACCGCGGCTGCTGGATGCGTTGCTTTGCTGGCCATGATCTCCTCCTCCTCCTGGTGCGTTTATCGCACCACTTCCTGCGTGCTGTCAAGCCACCGCGGTCAACGACGGTGCCGGTGCCTTTGTCCTCATCAGCGATTCGCGCGGTTGACACTGATAGGGGCCTTCGAGGATACGCCGAACCATCCACCCCTGTCCATCGATCAGCAGCGTCGCGGTCGGGCGCACCTCGGGCGTCAGCGGCAGCCACACAATAGCGGTCATGCTCCGCCCGTTCACGAAGGTGAGCAGTTCGACTTGGGCACGCACGCGACGATTGGGTTGGATCAGCACAGCGCGGAGTCTACCGCTCAGCTAGTGCGTCTGTCAAGTGCTGAGTAGATGATGAGTACAGGTAGAGGGAAAAAATAGAAAATCGAAAATCACGATCTCTCACCGGATCGCTCTAATCTGGCGCTGGCGGGGTAGTCCCTTTGACAATACATGCACCTATGGGCAATGACGGGTAGGTGCGTGCAGATGCGTACATGCCTGCGCGGGATCGTGCAGGTGCGGGTAGTACTGGTACTTGGTAGTCTGGGCCAGGGGAATGCACCTGAAAGCGGACAGCCTAGCCGAGCTATCAGGGATGTACAGCCTAAAGCCTACCCAGCCTATGCGTACAGCTCGGTCTCGTTATCGGTTAACGTGGCACTTATGGGCCAAGCACTATCGACAGCCTAAGACAGACTGTCGCGAGGTAAGCACAGTCTGGGTGTAAGGAGCCTTCGGCCAGATAGCAACGCTGATCCTGGGCTGATCCCGCTCGCCAAAGGTGACACTTTTTGTCAGTCGAAGGTGACACTTTTTGTCACTGACACTTTTTGTCACCGTCAAGTTTCTGACGGTGCGTCAGATGGTTGACGGTCTAGGCAGGATTGCACGGGATTACACGATATCTACACATGGCCCTATTGCGCGCTTGACAGCCGGCCGATAGCTAGGTTAACGTGGCGCTATGCGCATATGGCGCCCAGTAACAGGCTAGCTGCAACGGTCTAGCACGGAGGAGGATCAGACGATGGATCACAGAGTGTTAGCCCAGCTCCAACACGCGGTACAGTACCCGGCCGCGCACCTGGATCCGCGCGTCGCCATGGCTGCGCCGTGCGCCATTGGTGGACCAGCCTTCGAGATGAGTACCGGGGATAACCTCAAGCGCCACAATCCTACCAATGCTATCGTCGCAATGCTGCGGGACGATCCGAAAGATGATGATGCGCAGCCCGCGCCCCCTGGGCAGCTGGTCGATAGCCCGATCACGGCTACGGACGCGTGCAAACGGTTTGTACTGGCAGGCAAGGCGATCTTTACCCTGCAGGGGAAGGATAGCCGGTACACGTTCCGGGTGAACCGGGCTGAGCCGAAGCCCGGCTATACGAATCACGCGTACTTCGTGAGTCTGTTGACCGGTCCGGATAACCTGCAGGATTACACGTACGTCGGTTTGCTCATGGAGCACAGCGGGGAAGTACGGATCACACGGTCGAGCAAGTACCGTCCAGACTCTCAGCCCGTGCGCGCGTTCAACTGGGCCATGTCGCGGATCTGGCGTGGGCTGCCGATTGCGCCGGCTACGTTCTATCATATCGGCCGTTGCGCGCGTTGCGGCCGGGCACTGACCGTGCCTAGCTCGATTGAAACCGGGCTCGGGCCGGAGTGTGCGGGGAAGCTCGAAGGCTAAACAGCGGTAACCCTGAATAGGAGTATTGCGCCATGAAAACGCAATTTGACTACCACGTGCGGATTGTATCCCTGGAGAATCTACGCGCAATGTGCGCGCGTGCTGGTGGAACGTGCCACACGTACGAGATCAGCAAGATCAGCCGTTCACGTGTGCACGTCACGTACAGTAACCCAAACGAGTACGGCACGCCAGATCCGATTACGGCCGTGTTCCCCTGCTATCCGTCCACGCACGAAGGATCGGAGAACCCAGCCGTGATTATCGGCGAGATGATCCGGTGTATTGGGGACAAGGACGGGTACGGCTATCAGGCGTTTGATCTGCTGACCTGCGGACAGCCAGTGTATCGGGATCCGAGTACTGGCGCATGGAGTACGCGCCTGGAGATAGACGGAACGGATCACTATCTCTGCCCGGATAACAAGGTCCGCAAGGTTGATCAATATCATCCGTACACCGACGATCGTACGGCAGCCTTCGATATCACGGCTGAGACTTCGGCAGAGACATTCGCGCGGATCGGCGGTACGCGCCATTTTGCGTACTTCACTTGGACGGACCTACGGCCAGCCAAGCCCGGCATGTACGGCCGGCCAGTGGAGGTATAGCGCCATGCAGAAGTTTGCCGCACGTGACCGATTCGAGTTTCCAAATGGGGCTATCGGGTGGCGCCCAGGTGGCCCATTCGATTGTTTGGGACCGTACGCCAAAGTCGAGAATTGCCCGATCCATGGGACAGAGCTGAGACGCACCTGTTACGCGACAGGGTACGCCGATACCTATTTCAGCTTACCCGCATGCACGCGGGTAAAGGGGAAGTACATCGCGGGGTACTTCACCCTGGACGATGGCGCGATATCCTTCCGGCCGATGGATCGGCATAAGTATCGACTGCCGTAAACACTACCGAAGAGGAGCTAGCTATGCGTCTACTCATTGGGATCCTGTTCGCCATGGCGTTAGGGATACTGGCGTTAGGCGCCATGTTCGAGGCGCTCTCAGACTCAGCGAACCGGGGGAACTGGCCGATCACACGGCCGGTGGCGCGGTAGCCCGTGGAGATCAATCCGCAGATCGTGTGCGCATGGTGCAAGGCGGTACTTGTACAAGGTAACGCCGGCCATGGTACCTCGCACGGGATCTGCGACGCTTGCACGCGACGGGTAGAGGAGGAAGATCAGCTATGGCGTACACCGATTACGGACCAAACCCGTACAGGCAGACTCGAACCGTAGAGAGTCCGGACAGCGCGTCGATTACATTCGAGCTGAGTACGGCCAGCATCAAGGCTAAGCAACGTTGGGCCAGCCGGCCATTGTGCGACCTGTGCGGCCCGTTTCGCGGGCGATACCTTCGGGCGATTAGCGGGAGTACGACGGAGTACGGCCCGGAGTACCGCTGCAAAGGCTGCGACGAGGAATAAACACGGAGCTTGACAAGCCCCTATAGTGCCATGTTAAGGTAATCCAGAGATCAGCCGATAACGGGGATCAGGAGGAGGAGCTAGCCCAATGGAAGACATGATTACGCCTTGCTACGTCGTCAGCTCGAACGGGTTTAAGGATAGCCTGTCGTACCAGGATGGTTGGTGCTACGGCGCATCGCAGTACCTCGGTACGTCTAGCGACGACGACGAGATCCGCCGGCTGATCAAGGCAGACATTCGCGCGCACTACGACGAGCGCAACGGGATCCCGATGTACTTCGTATCGGACCACGGGAACATCAGCCGGCGGCGCGCGGTACGCCTGCGACGGCGGGAGACATAATCGTGCTGCACACACCTCGCTATGGCACACTCAAGGGGCCGACACTGGCAGAAGCCATTCGGAAGGCCCTAGCAGATCAGAAGGCGGCAAGCGAACGGCAAATCCTCCGTGCCAAAAAGGCCCGCATGTTGGCGTACGGACATAAAGTCAATGCGCGAAAGGGGCGATCGTGAGGCGTAGCGCCATGCGGTTTAACATCGTCTGGGGGGATTGATCATGCTCAATACGGAGATCAACACACCTGCCATGGAGAAGCGTGTACGGTCTGCCGCACTGGCGGTACTTGGCCGTAGACGACTACAGGCAGACTTCGAGCATGGTCAATGGTGGATCACAGACCTGGACAGCAGCGCGCAATGGAGCGTACACGATTGCAGCCGCCCGGCCGGGTTTGACTTCGAGCAGGTAACACAAGGCGACGAAGACTAATTAACGGGCTGCAGGCGTTAGACGCGTCAGCAACCGAGGAGGAGGATCGATCCATGGCTCAAGGCTTACAGACTCCACCCTTAACACAAGTGGAGTTTACACAAGGCGATCATCGGATCGCGGAACGTGTCGCGAAACATCTAGGGTACGAGCAGTACGTGTACACGTCTACCTCTGCACTCTGGGGTCTGTTCTGTCTTCCGGAGAATCCAGCCACGGCCAAACCTGGACAGCGGACGCAACACGCATGCATTATCAAAACTAAGGAGCTGGGCTTTTTAGTAGTGCAGCTCCTCGAAGATCTCGGCCTGAATGACTACGGACGAAAGGATTGATTATGAACTGGGCAGAATGGCGCGCGAAGTACCCCGGCATTCCAGTTGTACAGCCTCACCCGGAGGCGCTAGACGTGTACCTGATTAGCGGCCGGGATCCGCTGAATCAGGGAGGCGGTACCACGTGGGATCCGCCTATGTTCGAGCTGTTCGAGCTGTCGGATTACCACGTTACCACGTCAAACGTACATCGGGGATCCGTCTGGATCGCGCCACGTGTGGAGCGCGACGACTGGACGCGCGCGGACTATATGTGCAGCCGCTGCAGCCATGAGGCGTACTATCTGAGTATCGCGCGGCTGATCGGGCTGGGCGCCTTGGAACGGATCGTATTATCGATCGCCAGTCGCGAACAGCTGATCGAGGCATTCGGAACCGATCCAGTGCTCAATAACATCCCCCTGAGTAAATGGGACGGTATGCACGGCTGGGTAAGTACCCTGATCAGTGAGCAGAACCGATCCAAGGGCATCATGGCGCGGACCTGGAACGGCGCGCCGTTGCGCCCTGGTACCTTCTGCTGGAGCCTCAGCGAGTCGGTCTGTGTGCTCAAGGCAACCGCCCGGCATGTGGTGGAAAGGTGGCAAGGTGAGAACACGCCGATCGCCACGTAATCAGGATCGCCTCTGGCGCGAGCTGGGCCAACAGGGCGCCCAGCCGCAACCGGTACCGTACGACTGGGCACCGACCTTGTACGATGAAGTCGTCAAGCGCGGGATTCTTCACGCGAACCATTACAGCGATCTGTACCTACCGGCAACTGAGGAGGTACGTATTCTGTTGCTGCACTACGGGCATCACAAACGCGGCAACAAGGCGACGCCGACGACATTCGTTAATCAGGTCGAAGGGGGAACTTGGTACGATGTACCCTTCGCATACGCGCCATACTGGCGGGAAAGGTGCCGCTAATGTCACGCACCAAAACGATCGTACGTGTGAGAGACTTGCCCGATCTATTTGGAACGAAGTTCCCGTGGCCGGTCCTGCTCTGTACCGTCTGTGGCGGGGAATACTCCGCGCACAGCGGCGATTATTTCATGGCCGCGCCAGATACGATCATGAAATGTTGCAGGCGTCCTATGCGGCTGATGACAAAGCGCACGGTGTACACGGAGGTACAGCCGTGACCGATACCGAACGCGCCACGATCCGCGCAGTCGTCCATCAGCTTGAACTAGGGGAGGCGTCCGATATCCTGGACGCGCCAGACAGGCAACAACCGCCGGCCGAGTATGAGGCGGCTGTACGCGATCTCCGCTGGTGCCGTGGTCAGCTCCAAAAGCTGATCAGGGATTGGGATACGCTGTGAGCGCCTGTACACACCCTGACCGTGCGCACCGGTACGAGCTGAGCAAGTACGGCCGCAACATCCTCCGCGTGGAGAAGTGTACGCACTGCCGGCGGATTGTCAGCCGGCGGCGATCGCGGTGGAAGTCACGCCGGGATAGGCTCAATCAATTCCGGGCAGCGTCCAGCCGAAGCAGTCAATCACGCATCCAAGCAGACCGCCGAGAGCGTGAAGCTCGGCGGATCCGTTCGATGCCCATGCGCGATCGCTTATTGGCGGCTATGCTGGAGCTACACCAAGAGGCTGCCAGACTGCCCCAGGACGATGATCGGCTGTGGAAGTGGCATCCGGTGGCACGGCGGTACCGGAGGCTGGTACGCCAATGGTGGGCGTTGCCGGCGGCTGAGGGCGTGGTACAGGGTATTGATCGGGAGACGTACAAAGGCTTATTCGCGCCCTTGCGGGAGAGTACCTTATGGTGTGCAGGGCCGCACTTTAATAAGGGCGGTCATCTTGCCAAGTTACAAAAGGCCGTACAGGACTATCACACGTGGCGCGAGAAGGAACGTCTAACAACTTGGTACATGCAACTAGAAGATACGTTACCGGAGCTGACGCGCGCAGCGGTACATGCGATCTACCGTGTACTCCCGGAACTACGCAAGCGAGACATACCGACACAATTCAACTTATGGGAGGCACATGGCCAGTAAAGGGTTAGTGTACTTATTGTGCTTCGCGCATAGCCCGTACAAGCACGCCTGTCATGTGATATAATGGTGACATGCCTAGAATCCGTGATACGGCTACCGGCCGATTTACGCCTGCTCCACGTACAGCGAAGCAATCAGGACGTGGGGACGCACAACGATTGTACCCGTCTCTCGGTACATGTGTCATCTGCTTATTGGTGCCAGCCGTGGAGCGGCATCATAAAGACGATGATCCTACAAACAATGCACCTGAGAATGTACAGCTTGTCTGTCGGCGTTGTCACATGCAGTTAGATGGGCGCTTAGCGCGTGCAATCGAGGCACTTGCGCGCGTACGGCCCCCGCTCCGCCCCCAATTACCGTGCTCCAATTGTACACGTCCGTGGCGCCCGCTTCGTGCTGGGCGTTGTCAAGGCTGTTACGAGTGGTGGAGGCGTACAGGTACAGAACGGGATGTACTCCAACATCCATTTCAACGAAAGGGGAATGCGTGTCGAAAACCGGCAAAGGAATAGTGTACCTTTTACACTTCACACAAAAATATGTCCATGCAGGCCACTACCTCGGCGCCACCGGTATGACGCTCGAAGACCGCGTAGCGGCCCATCGTGGCGTTACGACCTTCGAGGGCGATCGTAGTTATGGCCGTTCAGCGAAGCTAATCAGTGCCTTATTGCATGCAGGCGGTGACTTCGTGGTTGCCGACGTGTGGGAGACTGACACGCGCGCGGAGGCGTTCGAGCTGGAGAGGCGACTAAAAAAGCAGGGCAGTCGGGCGCGGCTGTGCTCGATCTGCAATCCTGGCAACTGCCGCGGGGTGGGTACCGGCCGGTGGCCGAGGCTGACGGTGGAGGAGCGCAAGTTATTGACTGATCAGAGGGGCGAAAGTCCCCCCTAAAGCGAAGGCACCCCCTTGCTATATGCGGAAATAATGAGCCTAGAGCGATAACTGTAATTGTTGCAACAAGTTACTAGGCTCACGGGCCTGAGCCTTGCGTGAGCCTAATGAGCCTAAGTACCCCCAGCGGCTCATTAGGCTCACGCTAAACTCACCTTAGGCTCACGTGGTGTACTTAGATGTGTATTTAGGCTTAGGCTCACTATTCCTGCCCCCGACGAAGAGAGGACTTTCGCCAGTGCCGAGACTTTCGCCCGTCGATCTTGCGTATCCATTCCTGTGGGAGATATTCACGGATAGCCTGCCAGCCGGCGAGGTAGTAGAGATGCCACGTAGTCCCAGGATACCGTGTTGCAAGCTGCTCGGCACAGGCGAGCGCGTCTGCTTGTTTCCAACGGGCGTGGTGATGTCCACACGTCCGTGGTGGAAGACCCTCAGTGGACTTTAACACGTTGATAGCGCCCACGGCCGAGGCGGCAGATCCGCCCTTGCGTCAGCAACCGATCAAGGGCGCGTGTGACCGTCGCGCGGCTGTGTCCATGTTGGAGGAGGGTACGTTCCCGGAGTACCGCAATACTCGTTGGCCCCGTCGCGTCGAAGCAATCGAGGATTTGGGAGGCCGCTCCATCATCCTGCATCCAGTCGTACGGGATGAACAGGCCAGTCGCCGGATCACGCGTACAGGTAAACTCCTCTGGTGCGGACAATCGGGGGTTCCATCCAAGTACATGAAAAGGATGGTCAGGCGGCTCAGGGTCAATTAGGTAGATTTGGGTGTCACTGAATCCAGAAAACGCCGTCGAGCCCGCAATACGGTCCTGTGGGCGGGCATAGCGGGAGTTTTTATCCGCAGGCTGTTTCCCAAAGTGCGCCGCGCAGGTTAAATTGATCTGCCGCTGTTGACATTCGCGGGACATGCCGAGCAGAGTACGCGCAACGTCCCGTGAGTTATTTGGGCTGCCAGCAATGAACACGGGGGAGACGGGATCTACGATAACGTGCGCGCCGGGGATCGGTCCTGTTCCGTTATTGACCTTATCTAGTGCTCGGCGGAACAAATCGAGGGCGTTAAAAGGTTTCAGGAGTTCTTTCAGATCGAAGTACGGATCATCCGCAAGTGAGTACCGGGGAATGTCCGGATACCCAGCTCGATTGAACCACTGCTGATGACTCGCCCACTGCCGATCCGCCGCGAGGTAGCAGAACTGCACAGGTGGATTGGTCGGATGCCCCCAAATCGGTCGCCCCTCGCGCCAGCGGACAATCCAGTCAGCCAGCATGGCGGTTTTTCCGACGCCTGGGGCACCAGCAAAGATGGTGACGGTACCGAAGGGGAGGATGCCGGGGATAGGGTCAGGGAAGGCTGCCACGGTGGTCAGCAGCCTCCCTGGCGGGCGTGCCTGCCGCAGGTGCGGGGCTCAAGGCACAGGCAACAGCCCGACGAGGTGCGCCGGGCGGGGTGAGGCGCCAGAACGGTCATAGGTGAGTGTTGTTAGGCAGTGAACAGCGCAGGCTACACCCGCAAAAACACGTCTGTCAACGACAAAGAATTGACGCTCTGCCGCTAGTGCGCCAAGGACTTGACGCCCCACGATTGTGTGTACATTTTTCTGTTGACAGCTCGTGCGCGCGTCGTCGATACTCTCGCTGTCCGCAAGGGCGTGGAGGAGGAGCGAATCACCGTGAGGTATTACATCGCGACGGTGTGGGTGGAAGGCGGTCGCATGGGCGACGGGATCGTCCATCGCGAGATCGTGCGCCTCGCGGCGTCAACAATCCCAGATTTCCGCGCAAGCATCGATGCGCTGATGGCCGGGCGGTTCGTAGCCAACGTCGGTCGCGATATCACACTAACCTTCGGCCCCATCAGCGAAGCCAAAAATCAACAGCCATGACCGAGGCGCCGAAATATCCGCTGCTCTGGTACACGTCCGGCACGCCAATCAACATCGGCCAGCGCGATTGTGCCTTCGAGCGGTTCATGGGCACGCATGCCGGCAAGCACGGCACCGGCTATCGACGGATCACGCAAGCGGTCCCGCTGGCGACCGGCGGCGCCGTCCATGAGGGCGTGCAGTTGATCGGCGAATGGATCCTAGAGTGGCAGGCGACGCATCCGAATCGCCGACTGGTAAGTCTACAAGGCTGCGACGACGTGATCGCATGGGCTGCGACTGAAGCGGCGAGTCGGTATGAGCACAAAGCCCGTGCGCGCGGCCTCGCGCTGACGAAGACAGACACCGATGCCGCTGCAGCGGTGGAACAATTGATCCTCGAACAGCGCACGTTGACCGAGGCGCTGATCTGGATCTACGCGTTAGGCCGACTGCCAGTCATGCTGAGCAGCTATCGGCTGCTCGGGGTCGAGTACGAGGAAACGCCGGTCCTCGATTGCACGTGTGGGCTGGGTGACTGGGTAGCGCAGGCCGACGCACATGCCGCTCGCGGTTGCACCGGGATCGTCGCGCAGGGCCGTGCGGACGCACTCTGGGAGCATGCGGAGCACGGCGGCATCGTGTACGAGCAGATCAAAACCAAGGCCCAGGAAAAGAAATCTTGGGAGGATGCGTGGGAGCACAGCGGCCAGCTCCTGCTCGACATGGAAGGCGCCAGTAAGCGCCTCGGCAAAGATGTCAGCGAGGCGTTCGTGCCGATTCTGTTCAAGGGTTGGCGCGGGAGAGATCGTGGCGCGCCGGAGACTGAGCCGAAATATCAACACACCCCGTTGGTCTACGGATGGTTCAATCCCGGCGGGCTGAATCAGGATGCCGAATGGTCAGCGCGGTACAAGTGGGTCGATGACTACGGCAAGGGGCACACTCTCGGCAGCACGTACAAACGCACGCCAATCTGGGTGGACGATGTGCCGTTTCCACCTGGGCAGAATCCCAACGGCGTCATGTTCCGCGACGGGGCGAGTCGGGTGGAACAGTGGATCAGGGGATATATCCTCCCTGTCCAGCTCGTCGAGTTCCTGAAGACACTGGGACCGTTCCAGCGGCAGCGTGGGAGAGTACCGGCGGCGATCGCGTCCATTCTCGCAGAGGAGCGCATGTGGCGCGAGCGCGTCGAGTATCTACGCAGCATCAACGCCGTCGATCACATGCACGCCGAAGTGGTGAACCTAATCCCGCGGAGCTGGAACTGCATTCATTATGATGGAACCCCCTGTCAATTCAAGCCTCTGTGCTTCCGTGAGCCGGGGTACGAGCAGATTGAGGCGATGGGGATCTATGAGATCCGCACGCCTCATCATCTGCCGGAGAAGGTGGCCTTTGAAACGCAGGGGGTCGTGTTCCCCGAACAGGACGAAGAGGAGAGCGACGAATGACAGACACACAGGCGCCGGCCGCCCAGCCTACCACGCAAGAGCTGATCGATCAGATCCTGCGGATCTCGCCGGAGCTGCGCGAGGCGAACACCGCCGTGCAGGCCAACAGCGTCACGGCCGTGTACGGGATCTCCGGTGGCGGCAAGTCGTCGCTCGGTGACACCGCAGCCGAGTACGCGCATGAACGGTTTGGCGGCGTGACGCTCTGCTATCACACCGATCCCGGCGGCTTCGGGAACAAGCGATTGAGCCTTGTCAGGCTCGGGATCATGAAGGTCTGGGATCCCTCCAACCATGTACGGCCGATCGAAACGATGGAACTGATTTCGCTCGGCGCATGGCCCGAGGAAATTCTGGACCCAGATCGCGGCTACGCCGATCCGAACGTGCGCCTGATCCTGCCGCGGCGGCTGGGCTTTGTCCTACTCTGCCCCGCCGGGCATCAAGCCGCGAAGTTCGACAGCGAGGCAGCCGCCGCCGCGGCTAATGTGCAGTGCCCGACCTGCAACCTCCTGACGACGATCACCAACACCAAGGGGGTTGAAAAAGTCATCATCAAGTCGAAGCTGTTTCAGGATGTCGTACTGCGGATCTACGACAGCGTATCGGCGATGAACGACCGCGGGCTGCTGATCGAACTGCCGGCCATGAGCGCACGTGGAGATCTGCCTACAGGGACAACGGGTGGGGCCGCCCTTGGTAGCGCCGATGCCGTGCGACAGGGATCAATGGTGTTCGGCACGGGCAGTATGGCCCAAGTGGGCTTCATGCAGAACCGCAGCTACGGCTGGCTGATCAACATCCGGCAGATCCCCGATCAGCGCGTACCGTCGATTGCGATGTTCGGGGTCGAAGCGAGCAAAGCTACCGACGAATCTGGCGGCGAACTACTTCTGGGCCTCAAGATTTCAGGGAATGCGCGCACCGCCGCAGCCTGTGGGTGGGTGGGCAACATGCTGCACGCGACGAAGGAACCCGACGCCGAAGGGCGTATGCGCTTCCGCCTGTGGCTGACAAATCACTATGACCCCCGCGATCCGCGCAAGATCCCGTACGTCGCCAAGCACCGGGGCACGCCGCTCGGGATGCCGGACTACCTCGAAGATCCCTGGGATGACGATCCCAAAAAGCGTGCGGAGAACGCATGGTCCGTCTGCTCCCTGAAGTATTTCTTCGAGCTGCTGGAAACACAGTTCGAGGCGCAAGTGCGGCGGGACGCGGCGAAGTATCCGAATGCGCCTGCGCTCCAGCCGGCCGAGAAACCCGCAGAGGATGAAATTATTCCGCTGACCACAGCCGGCCCGAGCATCGGCGAGATTGCTGTACCAGTGACAGGAGGCCGCACGATCGGCCGGCGTGGTCGGCGTCCAACTGCGACCGTCGTGACGGTGCCAGCAGCAGCGTCGGCACCTGTCCCGGTGGCGTCTACGGACGTTGGGACTCCACAGTCGGCGCCGGCTGCCGTGGGAGTGGTACCCGGCGCAGTGGAGAAGGGTCCGGCAGCGCCACCGGTACAGCCGCCGGTACACGTGCAACAGATGCAGGCATCAATCGATGCGGCAACGACAGGGGCGGCGGTGGGGGCACAGTCCCCGGCACAACCGAGCACGCCGAGCACGGCTGCTACACCGCCTGCTCCGACTCCCCCGGCACCAACGGCAACGGCACCACCCGTGGCACATTCACGTATTCGACGGGTACCACGACCACCAACAACCTAAAGCACAGGAGAACGCAGCATCATGCGCACCTTTGAATCGACACTGTTCTATCAGCAACCCGACGCGGCGGCAGGCGGCGTCAATTCCCCGGCGGCCCGCACGGACATCAACGTCGACTGGCCCGAGGAGGAAGACATCGGTTCCTTGCAGATGGGTGGTCAGCGCACGACGCTGCTGCCAGGGATCGACACGTTCAAGCTGCCAGAGAATCTGTCCCAGCTCTGGCACGAGATCGAGATCGAAGACACACGGCCGTTCCTGAGCAACGGGCAGCCCAACCCTGGCAAGGGGCAGAAGGTCAAGCGGCGTCAGCTCAAGCTCGATCGCAACCATCCACTCGTGGTCGTTGGTGGGCCGCACGACGGCGAGCCGATGACGGCGACGTACTCGACCAATCCACGTCCGCGGGGGAAGAAAGATGATCCGAAAACCCCGTGGGTCAGCGATCTCGCTATGCTGCTCGACGTGAGCTTGGGTGACAAGTCGCGGCCAAAGACGGCGCCTGAGCTGGAAGCGTCCGTCAACCGCTATGCGGGGAAGACGATCCGCATCGAGCATGGCCTGACGGCGCGCTGCCGCCCGGACAAGCAGCGGTACATCCTCGTGCAGACGCAGGAGGCGACCGGGGAAGTCGATGCGGCCACCAGCCAGCCGAAGATGCGGATCGTCGAGTCGACGATGCTGGATCCGAGCGGCACGAAGGGCTGCGGCGAGGCGTACTACACGAAGGATTTCAAAAATCCAGACGCCAAGCCCGGCGAGGCGCAGTACGATACCGAGATCGCCTGCGACTGCAATGCCGTGCTGCGCGGATTCGAGAGCACCGAGCGGTTTTTGCCCCCGCTCGGCAAGTAGCGCACGCAGCGAGTCGTCCACGTCAACGGATCGAAGGCTCACAACCTGATCGATCGCGGTGCGTGGTTGGTGACCGGGGGGGATAGTTCCCCCGGTCACTGTAATCAACGCAGACAGAGCAGACAGATGAGAAGAGGAGTCCAGACCATGCCACGTCGCGCGAAGTCTCCCACACTGATGATCGTCAATTACTTCATGTCCGCTGGCCTGTCAGAAGCCAAGCAGGCGCTCGATACCGCGAAGGCGATCGTATCGAGCCGTGAGGCCGCTGGGCTCCAGCAGCCCAACCTGCCAGTGGCACCGAAGACGCGTAGGCGCCGCGGCCCCAACAAGCCGAAACAGGGGGATTTACCGGTGCCGGGCTCCCCAGCGGCGACCACAGGCACAGCTGGCCCAGTCGCCGTGCCGGATGCCCCGAAGCCCCGGCGTCGGCGTGGAGCCGGCCAGCGGCCCGTAGTAGCGGATACAGCAACAGCCGCGACCGCCGCGACCGCACCGCTGCCGCCAGTCCCGTCCGGTGTCGATCTGGCGTCCTTGCCGCCGCCTTCGGAATAGGCCATGGACCGGAACGAACGTGCGCGCCAGCAGCTCGCGGCGCAGCAGCAGATCATCACGCAGATCCGCGCCCAACTCGCGGCCTTCGCCCAGGATTTTGCCTCGGGCCGGGCCGCGGTGTTGGATCGGTTTGCCACAGCCGTCAAACCCCACGATCTTGTACTATGGCATCCGCCGCACGATCTCGTGTACGAAGTAGTGCAGATCGACCCGATCCTGAATCCGGCACCGAATCAGCCGATCGGGATGATTCAGGTCACGCTGACGATGACGGCGCCCGTGCAGTTCCTGGCGCGCCAGCCAGCG
>Ga0184633_10000330_pt1 | contig 16424 bp, 16 predicted proteins | sample PLM31_170_b1_FD_133156 | JGI IMG/M metagenome (GOLD analysis project Ga0184633, IMG submission 133156) | Groundwater sediment microbial communities from an aquifer in East River, Colorado, USA - PLM3-1_170_b1 | ecosystem: Environmental > Terrestrial > Soil > Riparian zone | place: USA: East...
GCGTACTCGTCGTCGCGGATCCCGCTCCCCGCGCCGGCGCCGCGCTCGATCAGCACCCGGTGCGTCGCCTCGGCCAGGGCGCGCGCGCCGGCCGGGGTGAGCGCGACGCGCTGCTCACCCGGTTTGATCTCGCGCGGCACTCCGACGATCATCGCGGCTCCTTCGTGACGGGGGCGTCGCCTGTGGCCAGAAAGCCGCGGATCAGGCGGTTGACCCGCTCCGGATGCTCGTTCACGACCCAGTGCGATCCCTGAGGAATCCGCTCGACCGTGAGATCCGGGACGAAGCGCTCGAGCCCGTCGAGGTTCCCGGTGAGCAGCGCGCGGTCCTGCTCGCCCCAGATCACGAGCGTCGGCACCCGCACGGTCAGTCGCGACGCATCGCCGCCGAAGCCATGCGCCAGATCACCCTCGCCGGGCGGCCCCACGCCGGCCGCGCGATAGTAGTTGAGCCCACCGGTCAAGGCGCCGGGCTGCGCCCATGCCTCGAGGTACGCCGCGCGGTCCGCCGCCGTGAAGCGCTCGCCGAGGTCACGGCTCAGGATCTCGATCAGCCGCGCGTAATTGTTCGCGGCGAGCATCTGCTCGGCCTCCGCGCTGCGAAAGACCAGCATGTAGCGACTCGCGGTCTGCTGGGCGGGATTCTCGCGGATCTCGCGCTCGAAGATCGCGGGATGGGGCGCGTTCACGATGACGAGCTTCCGGAGACGCTCGGGGTGGGCGATCGCGAACGCCCAGGCGACGACGCCACCCCAGTCGTGGCCGACGAGGACGAACCGCTCGTGGCCGAGCCGAGTCGCCAGCGCGTTGAGATCCTCGACGAGGTGCCGGACCTCGTACGCGGCGAGATCGGCCGGCTTGGACGAGAGATTGTAGCCGCGCATGTCGGGGGCGACGGCTTCGTGATCGCGTCCGAACTCCCGGAGCTGGTGCTTCCACTCGTACCAGAATTCGGGGAAGCCGTGGACGAACATGATGAGCGGGCCGCGGCCCACGGTCACGTAGTGCAGGCGTACCCCGTTGACGTCGGCGTAGGCGTGCTTCATGTCACTGCACATATAACAGGAAAAACTGGGCCAGGCGCGCATCGAACCCCGGCGGCAGCTCGCCATGGCGGCCGCGGTCCATCAGCAGGAACTCGGCCCGCGCGTTCCGGGCGAGCGCCCGGCGCAGCCGCTCCGTGTGCTCGAAGGGGATCTGCTCGTCCTCACGGCTGGCGACGATCAGCACCGGGATCGAGAGCGCCGCCGCCGCGCGCTCGGGCGACGCCGCCGTAATGTCGTGGCCGAGGAAGAGGAGCGACCAGCCGCGCAGGAGCGCGACGAAGGGGTACTTGAGCACCCAGAGCCAGCCGTAGAGCTCGTAGCCGAGCGTCTTGAGATCCGCGAACGGCGCGTAGGCGGCGACGGCGCGGATGCGGGGATCCTCGGCGGCGGTCAGCAGCGCCACGGCGCCGCCCAGCGAGAAGCCGAAGACGCCGACCTCGTTGAAGCCGCGCGTGGCGAGGAAGTCAATCGCCCGCCGGAGGTCGCCGCGCTCCCGGTAGCCGATCGTGGTCGCGCGCCCGCCGCTCGCTCCGAAGTACCGCTGGTCGAGGAGGAGGACGGTGAAGCGCGGCGCCAGCGCCGCGGCGATCGGGAGCAGATCGGCCTTCTCGGCGGGGTAGCCGTGGAGCAGCACGACCGCCGGCGCGCCCGGGCGGGGCAGGAGCCACGCGGCGAGCTTCACGCCGTCGTCGGCGGTGATCGCCACCTCTTCGACGGTCAGGCGGAACTCCCCGGGCTGGAGGGGAATGGTGATGCGCGGCGGACGCACCGCGAGCCAGAAACTGACGAGGCTCAGCAGCACGAACGCGCCGACGAGAACCGCCGGATAGACGAGCAACCTCACGTGTATGATCTTCGCCGCGCGGCGCCCGAGTTGTCCACTCGGCCGGCCGAAGGCGCGCATCATGGGCCTCGTCGTGTAAAATCCCCGACGCGGAGGAGTGACCCTGGATGCAGTGCCTGTCCTGTCAAACTGATAATCCTCGCGCCAACCGGTTTTGCGACCACTGCGGCGCGCCCCTCGATGCGCGCTGTCCCCAGTGCAACGCCGTGTTGCGCGCCGGGGCGCGCTTCTGCGGAACGTGCGGTCACAGTCTGGCGCCGGCTCAGGCTGCGGCGGCCGCGGTCGTGACTGGCAAGCCTGCGCGCTCGATCGCCTCGTACACGCCGAAGCACCTCGCGGAGAAGGTCCTGAAGGCTCGGTCCGCGATCGAGGGCGAGCGCCGTCAGGTCACCGTCCTGTTCGCTGACGTCGCGGGCTTCACGAGCCTCGCCGAGCAGCGCGATCCCGAGGAGGTTCACCAGCTCATGGGCCGCTGCTTCGAGGCCATCACGGCCGAGGTCCATCGGTTCGAGGGCACGATCAACCAGTACACGGGTGACGGCGTGATGGCTCTCTTCGGCGCTCCGATCGCGCACGAGGACAGCCCGCGCCGCGCGGCGCACGCCGCGCTCGGGATCCAGCGCGCGATCCGTGACTTGAGCCGCGAGCTCGAGGCCCGTCAGATCCCGGCAGTGCGGATGCGGATCGGGCTGAACACGGACCCGGTCGTCGTGGGGCGGATCGGCGACGACCTCCGGATGGACTACACCGCGGTCGGCGACACGACCAACGTGGCGGTTCGGCTCCAGCAGGCGGCCCGCCCCGGGAGCGTGCTCGTCAGCGAGCCCACGCAGCGCGCGATCGGGGGGTTCTTCGAGACGCTCGACCTCGGTGAGCTGACGGTGAAGGGCCACGCGCCGGTGCGCGCGCACGAGGTTCTGCGGCCTCGAGGACGGCGCTCGCGACTGGACGCTGCCACCGAGCGAGGGCTCACGCCCCTGGTGGGGCGGGAGGGCGAGCTCGACACTCTCCGCGAGCGCTTTCGCGAGGCGCGGGCGGGACGTGGCCAAGTGGTCTTCGTGGCCGGCGAGGCGGGAATCGGGAAGTCGAGGCTGCTCCTGGAGTTCCGCCGCGGGCTCGCGGCGGCGGACGAGAACGTGACCTGGCTCGACGCTCGACACTATCGACGCGGTCGCGGCGCGCGCGCCCGACCTCGCGCTTCGCAAGACCTTCCTCGAGTGGCCGCGCGTCGTGGTGGCGCGAGAGGACCTGGATCGCGTGATACGAGCCTGACGCGGGTGCCGCTCGACACCAAGTGATCTCCGAGACGACACTCGGCGCCCTCGCCTCGCTGGGCGCGGCGATGGCGTGGGCGGTGACGAGCCTCCTCGCGCGCTCCCTGATGCCGGAGCTCAACTCGGCGACCATCAACGCCGTCCGCTCGACGATCGGGGGCGCGATCCTCGTCGTCTGGGTGCTCACGACGGCCGGCCTTGGCGTGTTCACCACGATCTCGGCCGGCGCGTGGATCCTCCTCACCCTCTCGATCGTGATCGCGATCGCGATCGGCGACACCGTGTTCTTCGAGAGCTCGCGCGCGCTCGGCCTCGGCCGCGCGATGACGATCTCGACGACCTATCCGGTCGGGGCCGCCGCGATCGCCGCGGTGTTCCTCGGGGAGCCGGTCACCCTGCCGATCGCGGTCGGGACGCTGGTCACGCTGGCCGGTCTCGTCCTCATCGTCGCGCCGTGGGCCGAGCGCGCGCCGGAGGAGCGCTTCTGGTTCGGTGTGGGCACGGCAGCGCTCGCCTCGCTCGCCTGGGCGGTCTCGACGGTCCTCGTCAAGCCGCCGCTCGGCGAGATGGACGCGGTGACGGCGCAGGCGATTCGGCTGCCCCTTGCTGCGGTGGCGCTGGCGCCGTGGGCGCGCTCCGCGCCGAGGGTGCTCGCGTTGAGCGGCCGTGGTGCGCGGGTACGCATCGCGGTGCTGGGCGCGCTCACCTCGGTCAGCTCGGTCATGTTCGTCGCGGGCGTCAAGCACGCGGGCGTCGCCGTGGCGTCGGTGCTGTCGTCGACCGCGCCGATGTTCGCGATCCCCTTGGCGGTTGTCTTCCTCGGCGAGCGGCTGACGGCCCGCGTCCTCCTCGGCGCCGCGGTCACCGTCGCCGGGATCGTCGTGCTGCAACGCTGAGGTTGTCGAGGCGCGAGGGTCCGGAGACTAGAAGCGGCGCCGGCCGCGCATGCCGCGCTTGCGCAGGCGGAGCGATTTCGGCGTGACCTCGAGCAGCTCGTCCTCGCGGATCCATTCCAGGCACTGCTCGAGGTTCATGCTGCGGGGGGGTGTCAGCTTGGCGGCCTCGTCGGCGGTCGACGCGCGCATGTTCGTGAGCTTCTTCTCCTTGGTGATGTTCACGTCCATGTCGCTGTCGCGCGCGTTCTCGCCGACGATCATGCCCTCGTAGACCTCGAGGCCCGGGCCGACGAACATCACGCCGCGTGCCTGGAGGTTGTCGATGGCGTACGCGGTCGTGCGTCCCGAACGGTCGGCCACGAGGGCGCCGCTCTGGCGATGGGCGATCTCCCCCTGCCAGACGTCCCAGCTGTCGAAGAGGTGGTTGAGGAGCCCGGTGCCGCGCGTGTCCGTGAGGAACTCGGTCCGGTAGCCGATGAGACCCCGGGCGGGGATCCGGTACTCGAGCCGGACGCGGCCCGTCCCGTGGTTCACCATCTTGGCCATGGCCCCGCGGCGCGGTCCGATCTTCTGGGTCACGGCGCCGATATGCTCCTCGGGAATGTCGATGACGAGGTACTCCATCGGCTCGAGCGTCTGGCCGCCCTCGGTCCGCGTGATGATCGTCGGCTTGCCGACCTCGAGCTCGAATCCCTCGCGTCGCATCATCTCGATCAGGATGGCGAGCTGCAGCTCGCCGCGGCCCGACACGCGGAAGGTGTCGGGCGAGTCCGTCTCCTCGACGCGGATGCCGACGTTGATGCGCTTTTCCTTCATGAGCCGCTCGCGGAGCTGGGGCGAGGTGACGAACCGGCCCTCCTTGCCGGCCAGCGGCGAGATGTTGGACGAGAAGAGCATCGACACCGTCGGCTCGTCGATGCGGATCAGCGGCAGCGCCACCGGTGTCTCGGCGTCCGCCACGGTCTCGCCGATCTCGATCGACTCGATGCCGGCGATCGCGACGAGGTCGCCCGCGCTCGCCTCCGCGATCTCGACGCGCTTGAGCCCCTCGTAGCCGTAGAGAACGGTGACCTTCGCGAACTCGACCGAGCCGTCGCGGTGCACGACGGCGACGCGCTCGGCCTGGCGGACCCGGCCGTTGAAGATGCGGCCGATGACGAGCCGGCCGACGTAATCGTCCCAGTCGAGCATGGCCCCGCGGAACTGCAGTCCCGCGTCCGGCTCGAAGCGCGGCGCCGGAACGGTGGCGAGGATCGTCTCGAACAGCGGCTCGAGCGAGCGCCCGGGCTCGGCGAGCTTCCGGGTCGCCGTGCCCGTTCTGGCGTTGGTGTAGAGCACGGGGAACTCGAGCTGGTCCTCGGTCGCCTCCAGGTCGATGAACAGGTCGTAGACCTCGTCGAGCACCTCCGCGGGGCGGGCGTCGCTCCGGTCGATCTTGTTGATGACGACGATGGGCGGCAGGCTCGCCTCGAGGGCCTTTTTCAGGACGAAGCGGGTCTGCGGCAACGGCCCTTCGGCGGCGTCGACCAGGAGCAGGACGCCGTCGACCAGGGTCAGCGTCCGCTCGACCTCCGAACCGAAGTCGGCGTGGCCCGGGGTGTCCACGATGTTGATGTGGACGCCACGGTACGCAATGGCCGTGTTCTTGGCCATGATCGTGATGCCCTTCTCGCGCTCGAGATCGATGGAGTCCATGATGCGCTCGGGCACCGACTCGTTCTGGCGAAAGAGCCCCGACTGCCAGAGCATCGCGTCCACGAGCGTGGTCTTGCCGTGGTCGACGTGGGCGATGATCGCAATGTTACGGACGTTCGCACGCTGCTGCATCGCTCCATCCTATCACGCCGGCGTGACGGCCCCGGCGGTCGCGCATGTATAATGACGCCCGCGTCCGTCGCCGGAGGTCGTCCACATGTATCGACTGCTCGCTCTCGTCGTGGCCATCAGCGTCGCCGCGCCGGCGCTGGCCCAGAACAAGCCGGTCGTCAAACCGCCGACGGCGGTGATCACGCTCGAGAACGGCGGCCAGATCACCCTGGAATTCTTCCCGGCCGACGCGCCCAAGCACGTCGAGAACTTCGTCAAGCTGGTACGGGCGGGCTTCTACGACGGCCAGCGCTTTCACCGCGTCGAGTCGGGGTTCGTCGTCCAGCTCGGCGACCCGAAATCGAAGACGCTCCCGATGGACCATCCGGACATGGGGACCGGCGGCCCCGGGTACACGATCAAGGCCGAGTTCAACAACCGCAAGTTCGACCGCGGCCTGCTCGGGATGGCGAGAATGAATGATCCCGATTCGGCGGGCAGCCAGTTCTACATCATGCTCGGTCCGGCCAGCCATCTGAACGGTCAGTACACCGCGTTCGGTCGGGTGGTCAGCGGTATGGAGGTCGTCGACAAGATCAAGGTCGGCGACCGCGTGAAGTCGATGAAAATCAAGTGAGGGGTTGACTCGCCGAACGGCGGGCGCCCACCCGCCGAAGGCGGGCGGGACCATCGCCCCGACGGCGAATCAGAAAGGAATCACGGTGAAGCAGACGGCGGTCATCACGCTGGACAAGGGCGGCGAGATCCGGCTGGAGTTTCACCCGGAAGACGCGCCGAAGACGGTCGAGAACTTCGTCACGCTCGCGAAGAAGGGCTTCTACAATGGGCTCAACTTCCACCGGGTCGTTCCCGACTTCGTGGTGCAGGGTGGCTGCCCCAAGGGGAACGGCACGGGCGGGCCCGGGTACACCGTCAAGGCGGAGTTCAACAAGCAGAAGCACCTGCGGGGGGCGGTGGCGATGGCGCGCAGCCAGGACCCGGACTCCGCGGGCAGTCAGTTCTACATCTGCTACGGGCCGACGCCGCACCTCGACGGCCAGTACACGGTGTTCGGCCAGGTGGTCTCAGGGATGGAGCACGTCGACCGCATCAAGCAGGGTGACCGGATGACGTCGGTGGCCATCACGGTGGAGTAGCTGGTGGCCTGGTCGCTCCTCGTCCGGAACGGCTCGCTGATCGACGGCACCGGGGCGCCGGCGCGGCCGGCGGACGTCGCCGTCGAGGGCGAGCGGATCGTCGCCGTCGCGCCGCGGCTCGACGGCGCGGCCACCCGGACGATCGACGCCAGCGGGCACGTGGTGGCGCCGGGGTTCATCGACATGCACGCGCACTCCGACCTCTTCTACTTCGCCTGCCCGTCGGCGGAGTCCAAAGTGCGGCAGGGCGTGACGACGGAGGTCGTCGGGATGTGCTCGTTCACACAGGCCCCACTGTGTCCGGGACGCGAGGACTCCGTGCGGGGCTGGGCGGGTGGTATCGTCGGTAGCGACATCTTCCTGGATCTGCGCTGGGCGACGTTCGCGCAATACCTCGACGCGCTGCGCGCGATCCGCCCGTCCGTCAACATCGCTCACTTTGTCGGCCACGGGGCGTTGCGCATCGCCGCCATGGCGGGCGAAGCGCGGCCGGCCAGCGCCGACGACCTCAAAGCGATGCAATGGCTGCTCGGCGAGGCGCTGGACGCCGGCGCCTTCGGCTTCTCCACCGGCCTCGTCTACGCGCCCAGCGCCTATGCCGACACCACCGAGCTGATCGCGCTGGCCAAGGCGATGGCCCCGCGCGGCGGCTACTACTTCTCTCATATCCGCGGCGAGTCCTCGATGCTGCTCGACTCCATCAACGAGGCGATCCGCATCGGCGAGGAGGGGGGCGTGGGCGTGCAGGTCTCGCACGTGAAGGCCTCCGGCCGGGAGAACTGGCCGAAGATCGACGCCGCGCTGCGGCTGCTGGAAACGGCGCGGGCGCGCGGCGTGGACGTGTCAGGCGACGTCTATCCGTACAACGCCGGCAGCACGAAGCTCGACAACATGATGCCGACCTGGGCCCACGATGGGGGCACGGCGAAGCTGCTCGAGCGGCTCGCCGACCGTGCGACGCGGCGGCGCATCGTCGAGCAGTGCCTGATCGACGGCGAGCGCTGGGGCACGGTCTCGCAGGGGGGGATCGGATTCGACCAGGTCTTCATCGCCACCTGCCGCCGGCACGAGCTGGAAGGCCTGAGCCTCGCCCAGATCGCGCGCCAGTCGGGTCTGGCGCCCGCCGAGACGCTGATGAACCTCCTGCTCGAGCAGAAGTGCACGGTCGGCATGGTCAGCTTCTCGCAGAGCATCGAGAACGTGGCCAAGGTGCTGGCGCATCCCGCGCTCATGATCGGCTCCGACTCGATCCCGCTCTACGAGGGGGACGGCGATCGCCCGGGGAAGCCCCATCCGCGCACCTACGGGACGTTCCCGCGTGTGCTCGGCGAATACGCCCGCGAGCAGAAGCTCTTCCCGCTCGAGACGGCCGTCCACAAGATGACGGGGATGTGCGCCGCGCGGCTACGCTTCCGCGACAGGGGGCTCGTGCGCGAGGGCTACGCCGCCGACCTCGCGATCTTCGATCCCCGCACCGTCAAGGACGAGTCGACCTTCGCCGATCCCCACCGCTATCCGACGGGGATCCCCTACGTCGTCGTCAACGGCGCCGTCGTCGTGGACGGCGGCCGCATGAGGCCGCTCGGCACGGGTCGTGTCCTCACACCGTGACCACACCCAACCGTCCATAGCCTCCGAGGGAGTCACGCCATGAACACGGAGCAGCTCTTCATCGCCGGTAGCTGGCGTCCGCCGGTCTCTGGTGCCACGTATGCCACGATCAACCCCGCGACCGAGGAGACGAGCGCGCAGGTGGGCCGGGGCGACGAGCGCGATGTCGAGCTCGCCGTCGCCGCGGCCCGGAAGGCGTTCGACGCCGGACCGTGGCCGCGGATGAGCGCGGCCGAGCGCGGGCGGATCGTGTGGAAGCTCGGCGACCTGATCATGCAGAATCTCGACGAGATGGCGCGGCTCGAGAGCCTCAACACGGGCAAGACGCTCTTCGATTCGGGCAAGGTCGAGATCCCATTCGCCGCGGAGGTCTTCCGCTACTACGCGGGCTGGGCCACCAAGATCCACGGCGAGACCCTCGGGCTTCGGGAGAACGCGTTCACGTTCACGCTGCGCCAGCCCCTGGGCGTGGTCGGCGCGATCGTGCCCTGGAACTTCCCGTTCCTGCTCTCCTCGTGGAAGATCGCCCCGGCGCTGGCCGCGGGTAACACGGTGGTCCTCAAGCCCGCCTCGCTGACGCCCCTCACCGCGCTCAAGTTCGCCGAGCTCACCCAGGAAGCGGGCCTGCCCGAGGGCGTGTTCAACGTCGTCACCGGGCCCGGCGGGCAGGTCGGGATGGCGATGGTGCGCGACCCGCGCGTCGACAAGATCGCCTTCACGGGCTCGACCGAGGTGGGCAAAGGGATCATGCGCGAGGCCGCCGGTACGCTCAAGCGCGTCTCCCTCGAGCTCGGAGGCAAGTCGCCGAATATCGTCTTCGCCGACGCCGACATGGAGGCGGCGGTGAAGGGTGCCTTGACCGGGATCTTCTACAACAAGGGCGAGGTCTGCGCCGCCGGCTCCCGTCTCTTCCTCGAGGACAAGATCCACGACGACTTCATGGCGAAGCTCACCGACCGCGTCAAGACCCTCAAGGTCGGCGATCCCATGGACAAGGCGACGCGCATGGGCCCGGTCGTGTCCAAGCAGCAGATGGAGACGGTGCTCGGCTACATCGACGCGGGCAAGCAGGAGGGCGCGCGGGTCGTCGCCGGCGGCGGCCGCGCGAACGTCGGCTCGGGCAAGGGCTACTTCGTCGAGCCCACGATCTTCGACGGCGTCACCAACAGAATGAAGATCGCCCGGGAAGAGATCTTCGGCCCGGTCCTCTCGGTGATCCCCTTCAAGTCGGTCGAGGACGGGATCGCCGAGGGCAACGCGACGACCTACGGGCTCGCCGCCGCCGTCTGGACGCGCGACATCGCCAAGGCGCTCAAGGCGGCGCGCGCAATCCGCGCGGGCACCGTATGGGTCAACGCCTACAACCTCTTCGACGCGGCGCTGCCGTTCGGCGGCTTCAAGGAATCGGGGTTCGGGCGTGAGCTGGGGTCGGCGGGCCTCGAGCACTACACCGAGACCAAGACCGTCTGGGTTGACCTCTCGTAGTAGTCCACCCGGCGCCGGGGGCGGGGGACAGCGGGGAAGGGGTCGCTGCGACCACGCGGCACTCGCCCGCTCGATCCGTTGCGGCTGGGCTCCATCATGGCGCGGAGGCGTCCGTCGCCGCTTGGAGGGAACGGGTCGCGGCGACCCCTTCCCCGCTGTCCCCCGCCCCCGGCGCCGGGTGGACGTTGAATGTGGAAGGGACTGAGGTGAGGCATGAGTCGTAGATCGGCGTGGGCGCTCGGCGGCGCGCTCGTCGGGCTGGTCGCGCTCACGGTGGCGGTGTCTGCACCGCGCGCGCAGCACCAGGGGCACGGCGCGATGGCACCCGCAGCCGCGGCTCCGGGCGCGGCGGTGCCGCGGAAGGTCACGATGGAGGAGCTGCATCGGCAGGGCGGCGTGCCGCGCGGCTGGAAGTTTGCGCTACCGGCCGGCGATCCGGTCAAGGGGAAACAGCTCTTCGCGGACCTCGAGTGCTACAAGTGCCACGCGATTCAGGGCGAGCGCTTCCCACCGGGGGGCGGCGACGCGAGGAACGTCGGTCCCGATCTGACGGGTATGGGCGGCATGCACCCCGCGGAGTACTTCGCGGAGTCGATCCTGTCGCCGAACGCGGTGATCCTGGATGGCCCCGGCTATAGCGGCCCGGACGGGACGTCGATCATGCCGAGCTATGCCGACAGCCTGAGCGTCACCCAGCTCGTCGATCTCGTCGCGTTCCTCAAGGGGCTCACGGGTGGCGGGCACGAGCACGGCGCGGCGTCCGTGGAGAAGACGACGGGCGACTACACGATCCGGCTCGCCTACCGGGGTGGCGACGGCGACCACGCCGGGCACGGCGCGCCGTCCGCCGCGCCCGGCCACCTGATGGTCTTCGTCAGCGACCGCGCGACCGGCGAGCCGGTTCCCTATCTTCCGGTGAGGGCGACGATTCGCGCCTCGGGCAAGCCCGCGGGCGCGGTGAAGCTCTCACCGATGGTCGACGGCCAGGGCTTCCACTACGGCGCCAACGTGACCTTGCCGCAGGGCGCGCACACGATCACCCTGACGATCGGCCCTGCGGCCATGCAGGTGATGGCGTCCGCCAAGGGCCGCTTCGCGAAGCCGGTGACCGTCGTTTTCGAGCGGCCAGCCGGGACGTAAGGCCGCTCAGCCCGCCGCGGACTTCGCCGCCGCCAGCGCCGCCTCGTAGTTCGGCTCGGATCCGATCTCCTTGACGTACTCGACGTGCTTGACCTTGCCGTCCTTGCCGACCACGAAGACCGCGCGCGCGGTGAGCCCGGCGATCGGGCCGTCCTTGATCTCGACCCCGTAGGCGGGCCCGAAGGCGCGTTCACGGAAGTCGGAGAGCGTCTTGACGCTCGTGACCCCGGCGGCGCCGCACCAGCGCTTCTGCGCGAACGGCAGATCGCGACTGATCGTCCAGATCTCGACGCCGGCGCCGAGCTTCGCCGCTTCCTGGTTGAAGCGCCGCGTCTCGGTGTCGCACGTGGGGGTGTCGAGCGACGGCACCGAGCTCAGGATGATCACCTTGCCCGTCGCCTCGCTCAGCTTGACCGGCTTGAGCCCGTTGTCGAGCGCGGTGAAGTCGGGCGCGCTCTGGCCGGGCTTGAGCTCGGGCCCGCCGAGCGTGATGGGGTTACCGCGGAGCGTGACAGCGCCTTTCCGATCGTCAGCCATGGGTATCCTCCTGGGGGGATTCTAGTACACTCGTCGCCCGATGGACCTTCTGTGGAGCGGCGTCCGTCAGGCGGTCGCCCTCATCGTCGGCGCCGACCGTGAGATCTGGGGCATTCTCTGGCTCTCGCTCCAGGTCTCGGGGAGCGCGACGCTGATCTCGCTGGCCCTGGGCATCCCGGCCGGCGCGACGCTGGCGCTCGCGCGCTTTCCGGGGCGCGGGCTCGTCGTGAGCGCCGTGAACACGGGCATGGGCCTGCCGCCCGTCGTCGTGGGGCTCTTCGTGACGCTCCTTCTTTGGCGCAGCGGCCCGCTCGGCGGATGGGAGATCCTGTATACGCCGGCGGCCATCGTGATCGCGCAGGCCGTCATCGCCTCGCCGATCGTGACCGGCATAACGCTGGCGGCCGTGCAGCAGGTGCCGCGCGAGTTCCGGCTCCAGCTCCTGGCGCTCGGCGCCTCGCGGCCCCAGATGGTGTGGATGGTGCTGCGCGAGGCGCGCCTGCCCATGCTCGCCGCGGTCATGGCCGGCTTCGGCGGCATCGTCTCGGAGATCGGCGCCTCGATGATGGTCGGCGGGAACATCAAGGGGCAGACGCGGACGCTGACGACGGCGATGGTGCTCGAGACCGGGAAGGGGAACTTCGAGGTCGCCATTGCGCTCTCGCTGCTGCTCCTCGTGCTGATCTTCCTCGTGAACTGGGCCCTGACCGCGATCCAGCAACGGCGCGCGCGTTAGCATCGATAGAATAGGAGGGATGATGCGCCACTCCCTGCCGATCGTCCTCGCGCTCACGTGGCTTGTCCTCGGGCCGGGCTCGACTGACGCCGCCAATCCCCCATCCCTGACCGTGTTCGCCGCGGCGGACCTCACCTTCGCCTTCAAGGAGATCGCGTCGCGCTTCGAGAAGGCGACCGGCGCGCGCGTCACGCTGGTCTTCGGCTCCACGGGGAACTTCGCGCAGCAGATCCGCCAGGGCGGTCCGGCCGACGTCTTCTTCGCCGCCGATCAGTCGTTCGTCGATGCCTTGGCCGCCGAGGGTGTGCTGCTTCGCGAGACGCGGACACTGTACGCGCAAGGCCGCATCGTCCTCGCGACGGCGAGGGCGTTCGGTCCGAAGCTCACCGATCTGCGCAGCCTCTTGGACTCTCGGGTGAGGCACGTGGCGATTGCGAATCCCGTCCATGCGCCGTATGGCCGGGCGGCGGAGCAGGCGCTGAGGAAAGCCGGGATCTGGGAGGCGCTCCGCCCGAAGCTCGTGTTCGGCGAAAACATTCGGCACACGCTGCAGTTCGTCCAGACGGGGGCGGCGGAGGCCGGGATCGTCGCGCTCTCGATCGCCAGCGTCCCGGAAGTGGACTGGGTCTCCATCGACGCCGCGATGCACGCGCCGCTCGATCAGGCTGCCGCCGTGGTGCGCCGTAGCGCGCGACCGGAGCTGGGCCTCGCGTTCATCCAGTTCGTCAACGGGCCGGAGGGGCGCCCGATCATGAAGCGTTACGGGTTCATGCTTCCGGGGGAGTTCTGACGCGGCCATGGATTCCTTCCCGGTCTGGCTCTCGCTGCGCGTCGCGCTGAGCGCCACGGCGCTGACGCTGCTCACGGGCGTCCCGACCGCCTGGCTCCTGGCCCGCAAGCGCTTTCCCGGCCGCAACGCGCTCGAGGCCGTGGTGGTCTTGCCGCTGGTTTTGCCGCCCACGGTGCTCGGCTACTACCTCCTCGTCGTCATCGGGTACCGAGGCCCGATCGGCCGCGCGCTCGCCGCGATCGGGCTCGAGCTCGCCTTCACCCCGGCAGCCGCGGTCCTCGCCGCCTGCGTCGGGTCGATCGCACTCGTCATCAAGTCCGCCCAGGCGGGCTTCGAAACCGTGGACCGGCAGCTCGAGCAGGCGGCGCGGACCCTCGGGCGTTCGGAGTGGGGCGTGTTCTGGAGCGTCACGCTCCCGCTCGCGTGGCGCTCGGTGCTCGCCGGAACGGTTCTGGCGTTCTGCCGGGCGCTCGGCGAGTTCGGGATCACCCTCATGGTGGCCGGGAACATTCCGGGACGAACCCAGACACTGCCGCTGGCGATCTACGATCGAGTCCAAGCCAATCAGATGGGCGAAGCGAATGCGCTCGCCCTGGTCGCGGTCGGCATCGTCGTCGTGCTGCTGTTCGGCCTGAGTCGACTCGCGCGGTTGCGGTATTGAACGAATGAGCGGCACGGTGTCGGTGGCGATCACCAAACGCTTCCCCGGTTTCACGCTCGACGTGAGCTGGGAAGCGGAGCAATCGGTCCTCGGCCTGTTCGGCCCCTCAGGCGCGGGCAAGACACTAACGCTCCAGTGCCTGGCGGGGCTCATCCGGCCGGACGCGGGGCGCATCGTGGTGGGCGAGCGCGTTTTCTTCGACGCGGCGGCCGGCGTCGACCTATCACCGCAACAACGCCGCATCGGCTACGTGTTCCAGGGCTACGCACTCTTCCCGCATCTGACGGTTGTCAAGAACATCGCGTTCGGCCTTCGGGGCCGCCCGCGCCTCGATCGTGCGCGGCGCATTTCGGAGGTGATCGAGCGGCTCGGGCTCCGCGGCCTGGAGCAGCGATATCCGCGCGAGCTCTCCGGCGGCCAGCGGCAACGAGTCGCGCTCGGGCGAGCGCTCGCGATCGACCCGGCGCTCCTGCTGCTCGACGAACCGCTGTCGGCGCTGGACGCGCCGCTGCGTCGGACGCTGCGCGATGAGCTCCGCGAGATCCTGAGCGGGTGGGGGACCGCTGCCGTGGTCGTGACCCACGACTTTACTGAGGCGTATCGCCTCGCCGATCGGATCATCGTGTACGAGGACGGCCGTGTCATCCAGTCGGCGCCGCGGTCGGAGCTGCTCTGGCAGCCGGCGTCGGAATCGGTGGCCCGCATCATGGGGCTCTCCAACGTGCTGCGCGGCACCGTCGTGAAGGCGATGCCCGACCGCATCCAGATCGCCTGGCGCGGCCAGACGCTCGAGGCGGTGAACTCGCCCACGCGCTCGTACTTGCCGCCGCCCGAGAACCCGATCGCCTTTTTCATCCGGCCGGAATACGTCCGGCTGATCCGGAAGGACCGCGGCGCGCCGGACGTCGCCCACCACATGAACCTGATGCGCGGGCGCATCGTGGGCGAGGCCGACTTCGGCACGGTGTGGTCGTTGCGCTTGCGCCTCGACACGCCGGGCGCGCCGGCGCAGGGCGACTTCGACCTCGAGGTCGAGGTGCCGCACCTCGTCTACGAGATCCTCGAGATCGAGCGCGACCGGCACTGGGAGTTCTCGATCCATCGCGGCTCGATCCACGTCTTGCCGACGTGACGCCGCCGTCGGTCGTCGAGCTGGCGGGCGTGCAGGTGACCTACGGCGGCGCCGCCGTGCTCGACGTGCCGGCGCTCGGCGTGCGGCCGGGCGAGATCCTGGCCGTCGTCGGCCCGAACGGGAGCGGCAAGTCGACGCTCCTGCGCGTCATCGGGCTGCTCGAGCGTCCCACGCGGGGCGTCGTGCGGTTTCACGATCGTCCGGTGGACGCGCGGCACTCGCTGGCCGAGCGGCGGCGGATGGCGACGGTGTTTCAGCGCCCGCTCCTGGCCGACATGACCGTCGCCGAGAACGTCGCGCTCGGGCTGCGGTTCCGCGGCGCCGGGCTCGACGCGAACGGAGCCCGCGTCGAGCGATGGCTCGAGCGACTCAACATCGCGCCGCTCCGTGCTCAGCGAGCCCGGACGCTCTCGGGGGGCCAGGCGCAGCGCGTCGCTCTAGCGCGGGCGCTCGTGCTCGAGCCCGAGGTGCTGCTGCTCGACGAGCCCTTTTCCGGGCTCGACGCGCCCTCGCAGGCCGAGCTGCTGCCGGACGCGGGGGCCATCTTGCGTCACGACCGCGTCACGACGATCCTGGTCACCCACGACCGTGGAGAGGCGCAGGCGCTCGCCGACCGGGTCGCGGTCCTGATGGGGGGACGGATCGTGCAGCTCGACGCGACGGCGCGCGTCTTCCACGCGCCCGCCTCCGAGGCGGTCGCGCGCTTCGTCGGCGTCGAGACGCTGGTGACGGGGCAGGTGATCGCGCGTGAAGCCGGTGTCACCGTCGTCGAGGTGGCGGGCCGCAAGGTCGAGATCGCCGCGGCCGCGCGGGTCGGCGAGCACGTGCGGCTCGGCCTCCGGCCCGAGGACATCACGCTCCTGCTCCCGACCGAGGTCGCGCCCTTGTCGAGCGCCCGCAACTATCTGGCGGGGACGATCGTGCGCGTCACGCCGTCGACGCCGGCAATCCGCGTCGTCGTCGACGTCGGCTTCCCGCTCGTCGCCACCGTGACGGCGCGCTCCGTCGCCGATCTGGGCCTGGCCGAGGGCGCGCCGATCGTCGCCGCGTTCAAGGCGAGCGCCGCGCACCTGATCGGCCTGGCCGCCCCTGCGGGGTGACTCCGGCGGCGCAACGTTCTGCTTGACAGAAGGTTTTATATTTCTATAATCGTCGAAATATAGAAGGGAGGGTGCCATGAGCGCCAAGGTTCATCTGCACATGCACGCGTCGGATCTGGAGAAGAGCCGGGACTTCTACGAGCGATTCTTCGGCAGCGCGCCGGTCAAGGAGAAGGCCGGCTACGTCAAGTTCCTGCCCGAGTGGGCGCC
>Ga0184633_10000331_pt1 | contig 16350 bp, 14 predicted proteins | sample PLM31_170_b1_FD_133156 | JGI IMG/M metagenome (GOLD analysis project Ga0184633, IMG submission 133156) | Groundwater sediment microbial communities from an aquifer in East River, Colorado, USA - PLM3-1_170_b1 | ecosystem: Environmental > Terrestrial > Soil > Riparian zone | place: USA: East...
GCGCTCTCCCGCTATCGGGAAATCGCGGGCACACCGCCCGCTCTGCCGTCCCCCCAGGAGACCCTTCGCCCGAAGGCGCGCGGGTATGGACCGATCCTCGTGAGCCTCGTGCTGCTCCTCGTGCTGGGCGTCGGGCTCTTCCTCGTGGTGGGGCTTCAGGGGCGCCTGAAGGGACCCGTCGTTGCCGGGGGCGTGCCGGCGTCGGCGCCGCAAACGGTGTCCCCCACGCCGCCGGCTCCGGTGGTGGCAGCGACGAGACAGGAGGAGCCATCGCGATTAAGGCTGGTGGGGCGGACCACGGAGCCCACGTGGGTACGGGTGCAGACGGACGATGGGCGTGTCGTGGAGGAGCTCCTTCCCGCTGGCGCGACGCGAGAGTGGGTCACCGCCAAACGGTTTATCCTCACCGTCGGCAATGCCGGCGGCATCGTTTTCGAACTCAACGGCCAGCCGATGCCGCCGCTGGGTGCCCGGGGCGCCGTGATCCAGAATCGGGTCATCCCGCCGCAGACCGAGGCCGTGAAGCCGTGAGATATCTTGCCGCGCTGGCGGATCGCGTGAGGCAGAGCCTCGACCGATCCAGGAACGCGCTGAGCGGTGGACTCAACGCCCTCCTCAGCCTGGGAAGACCCCTGGACGAGGCGCTCTTCCAGGACCTCGAGGAACTGCTGATCTCGGCCGACCTGGGAGCCGTCACCGCCCGGGAGTTTCTCGAGCGCCTCAGGGAGGACGTCCGTCGCGGTCGGCTCAGCGCGCCGGAAGACGTCCGCTCGGGGCTCAAACGGTTTCTGGAAGAGGTGCTGGCGACCGCCGTGTCCCCCCTGGCGCTCGATCAACAGCCGGCGGTGATCCTGGTGCTGGGAGTCAACGGCAGCGGGAAGACCACGACCTGCGGCAAGCTGGCGGCGGCCCTCAAGGGCGCGGGCAAGTCGGTCGCGCTCGCGGCCGCCGACACCTTCCGCGCCGCTGCCATCGAGCAGCTCAAGGCGTGGGGGGATCGCGTCGGGGCCGAGGTCATTCACCAGGCGTCCGGATCGGATCCGTCGGCCGTGGTCTTTGACGCGGTCAGGGCGGTCACGGCCCGGGGCGTGGACGTGCTGATCGTGGACACGGCGGGCCGGCTTCACACCAAGTCGAACCTGCTGGAGGAGCTGGCCAAGGTCAAGCGCGTCGTCGGTCGTCAGCTCCCCGGCGCCCCGCACGAATCCCTCATGGTGCTCGACGCGACGACGGGGCAGAACGGACTCGCCCAGGCCCGGACCTTTCATCAAGGCGTCGGGCTCACGGGGCTGGTTCTCACCAAGCTCGACGGCACAGCCAAGGGGGGAATCGTTGTCCCGATCCACCGTGAGCTAGGCCTGCCGATCAAGCTGCTCGGCACCGGGGAGCGCGTGGACGATTTACAGCCTTTCGACCCTAAGGTCTTTGTGTCGGCCCTCCTCCAGGAGTAGCCCGGGGCTCGCCATGTCTCTCTCCGAGCTCGATGAGCGCCTCATGCACCCGGCCCTCGCCTTGGCCGACAAGGCGCGCGGACTCACCTCCCCGAATCCCCTCGTGGGAGCGTTCGTCGTTCGCGACGGGGTGGTGGTCGGAGAGGGCTTTCACGCGAAGGCCGGAACTCCCCATGCTGAGCGCCTTGCCCTCGCTGCCGCCGGGGAAGCGGCGCGGGGGGCGACGCTTTACGTGACGCTTGAGCCGTGCGTGCATCAGGGGCGGACCCCGCCGTGTGTCCCGGCCGTTCTAGAAGCCGGGATCCGTCGGGTGGTGGTGGCGGTCCTGGACCCGAACCCGCGGGTTTCCGGGGCCGGCGTGGCGGCCCTGAGGCAAGCCGGACTGGAAGTCTCGGCGGGGTGTCTCGAGGAGGAGGCCCGGAGACTCAACCGGCCGTTCTTCACCTGGGTCACCGAGCGGCGCCCGTTCGTGACCCTCAAGGTCGCCATGAGCCTGGACGGCAAGATCGCCGGGTGGGACCGCTCCTCGCGCTGGATCACGGGAGAGGCTGCGCGCCGGGAGGGACACCGGCTCCGGAGCGAGGCCGACGCAATCGCGGTGGGGATCTCCACCATCCTTGCCGATGATCCGGAGTTGACCGTCCGGCTGGAGCCCGCGTGGCCCCGCGAGCCGTACCGCGTGGTCGTTGACAGCCACGGACGGACTCCGGTCACTGCGAGGGTGATTGCGGCCGGTCGTCCCGAGAGGACACTGATCGCCGTGACCGAGTCGGCGCCGGGGGACCGACTCAGGGCCCTTGAGGCAGCCGGGTCTCAGGTACTGAGGCTGCCGTCCCGGGATGGGCGCGTGGACCTGAACGCGCTGATGGCGGACCTCGCTCAGCGAGAGGTCACGGCGCTGCTCCTCGAGGGGGGCGGCGAGTTGAACGCGGGTTTCCTCGAGGCGGGGCTCGTGGATCGCGTCCTGGTCTTCGTGGCGCCGATGCTCCTTGGGGGCCGGCAGTCGCCCACCCCGCTGGAGGGACCCGGCCGAGGCTTGAAGGAGGCGTTCCGCCTCACCGGGATGACCGTCAGGGCGATGGGAGAGGACCTGCTCATTGAAGGGGATATTGCCCGCGGGGATAAGGATGTTCACTGGCATCATTGAGGAGTTGGGCGAGGTCGTCCGGCTGGTTCGGCGCGAGGGGGCGTGGGGTCTGGCAGTCAGGGGCGCGCGCGTCCTCGAGGGCAGCGAGCGGGGGTCCAGCCTGGCCGTCAATGGCGTGTGCCTGACCGTGGTCGAGCGGGACGGGAGCCTACTCAGCTTTGACGTGGGCCCCGAGACTTTGCGGGCCACCGCCCTCGCGGATGTCGCTCCCGGCTCCCCGGTGAACCTCGAGCGCCCCCTCCGCCTCGGCGCGCCCCTGGGCGGGCACCTGGTTCTGGGTCACGTTGACGCCGTCGGGAGCGTGGCGCGAGTTTCCCCGGAGCGTGATACCGTGAGGATGGGGATCGTGGTCCCGGAGCCCGGCCTGCTGCGCTAGATGATTCCCAGGGGCTCTGTGGCGGTGGACGGGGTGAGCCTGACCGTGGCGACCCTGGACGCCGACGCCTTCGAAGCCATGGTGATCCCGCATACGCTGTCGGTCACCACCCTCGGGAGACGGGCCGCGGGGGACCGTGTCAACCTGGAAATGGACGTAATCGGCAAATATCTCTTCCGGTTTCTTCAGCTGGGGGAGGCTGGCGATGCCCCGGCCATCGACCTCCTCCTGGCGCGCCAGGCTCTCCTTCGCGGACAGGACCGATGAGCTCGCGAGGTGACGCATGACGAATGTTCCAGAGGACACTTCCGGCCGGCAGTTTGCGTCGATCGAGACCGCCATCGAGGAACTTCGGGCCGGCCGGATGCTCGTGGTCGTGGACGACGAGGATCGGGAGAACGAGGGCGACCTGGTGATGGCCGCCGACAAGGTCACGCCGGAGGCGGTCAATTTCATGGCCAAGCACGGGCGCGGGCTCATCTGCGTCCCGATGGGAGGCGAACGGCTGGATGCCCTTCAGATCTCGATGATGGTGTCGGACAACACGGCTCCGATGGGCACGGCCTTCACGATCACGGTTGACGCCCGCCGCGGCGTCACCACGGGGACCTCGGCACACGATCGGGCGGTCACGATCAAGACCCTCGTGGATCCCAAGACCCGGTCGGAGGACCTGACGCGTCCGGGTCACATCCTGCCGCTCAGAGCGATGACGGGCGGGGTCCTGCGCCGGGCCGGGCACACCGAGGCGTCGGTGGACCTGGCGCGCCTGGCGGGGTGCTCGCCCGCCGGGGTCATCTGCGAGGTCATGGACGAGGACGGTGGGATGGCCCGGGTGCCTCAGCTCCTGGCGCTCGCCCGAGCTCATAACCTCAAAGTCATTACGATCAAGGACCTCATCGAGTACCGCATCCGCAAGGAGAAGCTGGTCCGCCGCGTGGCCGCCACCCGGCTCCCCACCGAGCTCGGCGAATTCACGGCCGTCGCGTACGAGACCACCGTGGACAGCCGTGTGCCGCTGGCGTTGGTGGTCGGCGACGTCACCGATGGCAGACCCGTCCTGGTGAGGGTGCACTCCGAGTGCCTGACCGGGGACGTGTTTCACAGCAAGCGGTGCGATTGCGGCTCGCAGCTGGAAATCGCGCTCACCATCATCCAGAGGGAGGGACGGGGCGTCTTCGTCTACATGCGGCAGGAAGGGCGTGGGATCGGGCTCCTGAACAAGATGCGGGCCTACGAGCTTCAGGATCAAGGCAAGGACACCGTTGAGGCGAATCTGGCGCTCGGCTTCAAGGCCGACCTTCGGGACTATGGGATCGGCGCGCAGATCCTGCTGGACTTGGGCGTGAAGAGCATGCGCCTCTTGACCAACAACCCGAAGAAGATCGTGGGGCTCGAAGGCTACGGCCTCCAACTGGCGGAGCGGGTGCCCATCGAGATTCCCGCCACGGGCGCCAACCTTCGCTACCTCACGACCAAACGCGAGAAGCTCGGCCACCTCTTTTCGTCTCTCCCGTCGGAGTGACGTATGGCGGGCAAGGCCCCGAAATTTCCGAAGATGGGGAAGCAGGGTTCCAGCGCCGGGCGTGGGCGGCGGGCCCCCAGGTTTGGCGTTGTCGTTGCCCGCTTCAACGAGCCGATCTCCAAGCGCCTGCTTGACGGCGCCCTGGAGGCCTTTCGGAGTCAGGGCGTGGACCCCTCCCAGGTCGAAGTGCACTGGGTGCCTGGCTCCTTGGAGCTTTCCCAGGCGGCATTGCACCTGGCCCGCAGCGGGAGGTTCGCGGCGATCGTCTGCCTGGGCGTCGTGATCCGCGGGGAGACCCCCCACTTCGAGCACGTGGCCCGCGAGGCGGCCGCGGGGATCCGGGAGGTGGGCCTGTCCACCGGCGTTCCGACCACGTTCGGGGTGGTCACGGCCTTCACCGAGGAGCAGGCCTGGGAGCGCGCGGGCGGGAAGGTGGGCAACCGCGGCGAGGAGGCGGCGCTGGCGGCTCTCGAAATGGCCGCGATGGTGTCCCGGCTGACGCGCAAGCATGGGTAAGAGGCGGAAGGCCCGGGAACTGGCGCTTCAGTTCCTCTATCAGCTCGACCTCCGGAGCGACGGGGATCCGGCGTCGTCCTCGGAGGAGTTCTGGAGCCGGCACCCGGTGGAGCCGGAGACGCGGGTGTTCGCCGAGACGCTGGTGCGCGGGACGAAACTCCATCAGGGAAAGATCGACGAGCTGATCACCCAGTACGCCGAGAACTGGGATATTGAACGGATGGCCGTTGTGGACCGGAACATCCTCCGCGCGGGAATCTTCGAGTTGCTCTGGACGACGGACATCCCCCCCAAGGTCGTCATTAACGAGGGGATCGAGGTCGCGAAGAAGTTTAGCACTCAGGAGTCCAGCCGGTTCATTAACGGCATCCTCGATCGCATCCATAAAGAGCTCCGCAAAGAGCTCCGCCCAGGTTAGGCCGATCCGGTACGCGCTCCTCTCCGACATCCACGGTAATCTCGAGGCCCTGACCGCTGTCCTCCATCACCTCGCCGGCACCGGCGCCGACGCCCTCTTGTGCCTGGGAGATGTGGTGGGGTACGGGGCGGATCCGGTCGCCTGCGTCGAAAGGCTGGTTGAGCGGGACGCCCGTTTCGTCGCCGGCAACCACGAGTACGGAGTGACGGATCGCCTGGATCTCCGCTGGTTTAATCCCTACGCCCAGGCTGCCGCCCTCTGGACCGCCTCCCAGCTCGACGACGAGCATCGGACGTTCCTCGCCGGGTTGCCGCTGGCGCTTCAGGTCGCGGACGCCACGCTGGTTCACGCCAGCCCGAAGAATCCGGAGAAGTGGGATTATCTGGTCACGGGCGCCGATGGCTTGAAGGTGTTCGACGCCTTCTCGTCCCGCCTCTGTTTTGTCGGCCATTCGCATTGCCCTGGGGCCTGGTCGCTCGGCCCCTCGGGCGGAGGGTTCGAGCCCGGCGCGGAGGAGGTCTGGTTCCTGCCCGAGTGGCGGTACATCGTCAACGTCGGGAGCGTGGGGCAGCCGCGCGACCAGGACCCGCGCGCGTGCTACGCTGTCTGGGACCTTGATGCCGGCCGGCTCACCGTCCACCGGGTCGCCTACGACATCTCGGCCGCTCGGGAGAAAATCCTCAGGGCGGGGCTCCCGCGGTTTCTCGGAGACCGCCTGGTCCATGGGCGCTGACCGTCTGGCGGCGCTACAGGTCGGGCGGGTCAGGCTTCCGCTGCTTCTGGCGTCCTCGGTCCTTCTGACCTTGGCGTATCCCACGACCGATTGGTCCCTCCTGGCCTGGATCGGCCTGGTCCCTCTCCTCACCTCGGCTCTCGTTCGGCCTCCCCGCCAGGCGCTGGCTGACGGATGGTTGATGGGCACGGCCTTCTTCCTCTTGCTCCTCCGCTGGCTTGACCACACGTTCCGGAACTACAGCCTGATCCCGTGGCCGCTGACCTGGCTCCCGATCCTGGGTCTGGCGGGGTACTGCGGGCTCTTCTTCGGCCTGGTGGCCGCGTCGCTGAGCTGGTTCCGGCAACGCCACGGCGTCGGCTGGGCGCTGGCTAGCGCGCCGTTCCTGTGGGTGGGGGCGGAGTGGCTTCGGGGGCAGCTCCTCTCAGGGTTCCCATGGGGGCTCCTCGGCTACTCCCAATACCGCCAGCTCGCGCTGATCCAGATCGCCGAGTGGACGGGGGTCTACGGCGTCTCCTTTCTCATTGTCGCCGTGAACGCGGCGCTGGCGGCCGGTCTTGCATTCGGATTTCGGCGCGCCGCGCCCGGAGGAACGATCGCGGCCCTGCTTGTCGTCGCCGCGCTGGCCTTCGGCTTCATGCGACTTGCGGATCCACCACCGACCCGATCGATCCCGGTTGCCGTCATCCAACCTTCCATCGAGCAGTCGCTGAAGTGGGACCCGGCCTACCAGGCACAGACCCTCAGCATCTACACGACCCTGACCCGTCAGGCGGGGGGGGCAAAGCCGGCGGTCATCCTGTGGCCCGAAACGGCGGCGCCCATTTTCCTCCGACGAGATCCACGCCTCGTGGCGGACCTTCAGATGCTCTCCCAGGAGGTCGGGGCGCCGCTGCTGGTGGGGTCGATCGACGGTGATCAAAGCGGCTTCTACAACAGCGCGTTTTTGCTGACAGGACGGGGAATTACCGCCAAGTATGATAAGATACATCTCGTTCCGTTCGGGGAGTATGTACCCCTCTCCCGGATGATCGGCTTCGTGAGGCGCTGGGCCGAGTTTATATCGGAGTTCCAGGCCGGGGCGGCTCCCCGGGTGTTCAGGGTGGAGCCGGCGTCGTTCGGGGTCGTGATCTGCTACGAGGGGATCTTTCCAGAACTGTTCAGGGAGTTCGTGGCAGGGGGAGCCGAGTACATGGTGAACATCACGAACGACGCCTGGTTCGGCACGACCAGCGGGCCGTGGCAGCATCTGGCGATGCTCCCGTTCCGCGCGGTGGAGAACCGGGTGGCGATCGCCCGGGCCGCCAACACGGGCATCTCGGCGTCGGTGGAGCCCAGCGGGCGGATCGGGAGGACGCTGGGCCTCTTTGAACGCGGTGTCTTGAGCGTCACTCTGCCGCTCAGACAGCGGACGACCCTCTACGCGCGCTTCGGCGATATCTTCGCCTATGCCTCTCTGGCGGTCTCGACCGCCGCCCTCGCCCTTGGAGGCCTTCGGAGGAAGCGATAGCCCCATGCTCGGTGAGCTGAAACGCGACGTCCTGGAGTTCGAGAAGCGGTTGGACGACCTTCGGGGGCACCTTTGACCTTTCCGCCAAGCAGGAGCGTCTCCGCCTGATCGAGACCGAGATGGCCTCTCCCACCTTCTGGGAGGAGAGCCGGCGCGCCCAGAGTCTGGTCCAGGAACGGGCCGAACTCGCGCGCCTCGTCGGGCGCTGGCAGGAGCTTTCCACCCGGGCCGAGGAGCTTCGCCTGCTCTGGGAACTGGCGGTTGAAGAGGGGGACGAGAGCGTCGCCCCTGAGATCGAGGACGGAATCAGGAAACTCCGCCAGTCCCTCGCGGAGTTCGAGCTGAAGGTCATCCTCTCCGGACCACACGACAGGAAGAACGCCATCGTGTCCATTCACCCGGGCGCGGGCGGGACCGAATCCCAGGACTGGGCTCAGATGCTCGTGCGGATGTATCTCCGCTGGGCCGAGCGCCAGGGCTTCAGCGCCGAGGTCGTGGACCTGCTCCCCGGCGAGGAGGCCGGGATCAAGTCGGCGACGATCGAGGTGAGCGGCGAGTACGCGTACGGCTATCTGAAGGGGGAGACCGGGGTCCACAGGCTCGTGAGGATCTCTCCCTTTGATGCCTCCCGGCGTCGCCACACCTCTTTTGCCTCGCTCTCCGTGATCCCCGAGGTCGAAGAGGTGGAGGTCGTGGTCAGGGACGAGGACCTTCGCATTGACGTGTTCCGCTCCTCGGGGCCAGGCGGTCAAAGTGTAAATACCGCGGACTCCGCGGTGAGGATCACCCACCTGCCCAGCGGGATCGTGGTGCAGTGCCAGAACGAACGATCGCAGCTTCGCAATCGCGATACGGCGCTTCGGATCTTGCGAGCCAGGCTCTACCAGGTGTACGAGAAGAAACAGCGGGAGGAGCTGGCCGAGCTCGCCGGAGAGAAGAAGGAGATCGCGTTCGGGAGCCAGATCCGCTCCTACACCTTCCACCCGTATCAGCTCATCAAGGACCACCGGACGAGCCTCGAGGTGGGCAACGTCGAGGCCGTCATGGACGGCGAACTCGACCCGTTCATCCAGGCCTACCTCTTGTCCGGAAAGTCAGCGCAAGCATGACAAGGTCCCCCTATGACCACCCCGCCTGACGACAACGATCTGATCCGGCGCCGGTACGCCAAGCTGGCGAACCTCCGGCACCGTGGGGTGGACCCGTTCGGCAGTCGCTACCCGGTTACCCACTGGGCGGGGCGCCTCACCGCGCAGCTGACGGAGGCCACCGAGGAAGAACTCAAAGGCGTCGGGCCCGTCAGCGTGGCGGGACGCGTCATGACGCTCCGTCACCACGGAAAGACCTGCTTTGCGGCCCTCAAGGACTATACGGGGATGATCCAGCTCTACGCGCGCGCCGACCAGCTCGGCGAGGAGTACGGGCTCTTTACCGACCTGGACGCCGGCGATTTCATCGGCGTGACCGGGGAGCTCTTCAGGACGCGTACGGGGGAGCTCACGATCGCGGTGAAGTCCTTCAGCTTCCTGACGAAGGCCCTGCGCCCCCTCCCGGAGAAGTGGCACGGTCTCAAGGACGTCGAGACGCGTTATCGGCAACGGTACCTGGATCTCGTGGTCAACCCGAAGGCCCGCCACGTGTTCCAGCTGCGGAGCGCTCTCGTGAAAGCGATGCGCGAGTTTCTGGACGCGCGGGGCTTCCTCGAGGTGGAGACCCCGATGATGCAGCCGATCCCCGGCGGCGCCGCGGCTCGCCCGTTCGTGACCCACCATAACGCGCTGGACCTGGATCTCTACCTCCGCGTGGCCCCCGAGCTCTACCTGAAGCGGCTCGTCGTGGGAGGCCTGGATCGCGTGTACGAGATCAACCGTAACTTTCGAAACGAGGGGACCTCCACCCAGCACAACCCCGAGTTCACCATGCTGGAGTTCTACCAGGCCTACGCGGACTACGCCGACTTGATGGAGCTGACCGAGGCGCTCCTTTGCCACCTGGCTCAGACCGTGTTGGGCCCTCTGACCTTCGCGTATCAAGGCGAACGGATCGATCTCACCCCGCCATGGCGGCGGGTCAGGTTCTTCAACGCCGTCTCGGACGCCCTGGGGATGGCCGTCAATCCCGACACGGACCCGCTGAGCGTTGAGAAGGCCGTCCTGCACGCACTCGGTTGTGACGCGCTCCCCCGATCGTCAGCCCATGTCTGGAAGGAAATCTTCGAAAAGTGCGTGGAGCCCACGCTGGTCCAGCCGACTTTTGTCATCGAGTTTCCCATCGAGCTGTCCCCGCTCTCCAAGGGCAGCAAGGACAACCCGGCCCTGGCCGACCGGTTCGAGCTGTTCGTGGGGCGGCTGGAGATGGCCAACGCGTACACGGAGCTGAACGATCCCGAAGAGCAATTGGCGCGCTTCACGTCGCAGGCCGCTGAGCGCGAGCTTGGCGATGAGGAGGCGCACTGGCTGGACCGGGACTTCGTACGCGCCCTCGAGTACGGCATGCCGCCGACAGCCGGCGAGGGAATCGGCATCGACCGGCTCGTGATGTTGTTTGCCGATCAGCCCTCGATCCGCGATGTGATCCTGTTCCCCCACCTCCGCCCGGAGTTTCCCTCGGAGGGGGGCCCGGAGAAGGCATGAACCCGCGCCGCCGCTTCCCCTTGGAGTTGCCTTTTGAGCTCTTTCTGGGGCTGCGGTACCTCCGCGCCCGCGGCCACCGCACCAACCTGTCGCTTTTCGTCTGGACCGGCATCGGCGGGGTGTTCCTGGGAGTGAGTGCCCTGATCGTCGTTCTCGCTGTGATGACGGGATTTCAGGACGGCATCCGGGACAAGATCATTTCCGCCAACCCTCACGTTCTGCTTCTCGAGGGCGGCGGGCGGGGCGTGCGCGACCCCGCAGCGCTCGCCGATCGGGTGCGCGGGGTGCCTGGGGTTCGGTCCGCGACACCGTTCGTGCTCCAGCAGGCACTCTTCACTGTTTCGGGCGGGGGAGCGACGGGCGGCCTGGTCCGGGGCGTGGATCTGGCTGCCGAGTGGGTCAAACGTGACATCGGGCGCCAAATAAAAATGGGAAGTCTCGAACCCCTGGAGCGGAGCGGGGGTGAGCCCGCGATCATTCTGGGGCGAGAGTTGGCCAGGACGCTCGGGGTCATTCCCGGAGAGACCGTGACCGTGATCTCGCCCCAAGGGGCGCTGACCGCGGTCGGTATGGTGCCCAAGATGCGGCGGTTTACCGTGGCAGGGACGTTCGAGGTCGGCATGTTCGAGTACGATTCCTCCCTGGCGTACGTGAATCTCGCCGTGGCCCAGGAGTTCGCCGGCCTCGGTAACCGCGTGACGGGGATCGAGGTCAAGCTCAAGGATCCCTGGGAGGCCAAAGCCGTCGGACGGGCGATTGCCGTTCAGCTCGGCTTCCCCTACCTGGTCCGGGACTGGATGGACATGAATCGGAACCTCTTCAACGCCCTCCAGCTCGAGAAGCTCGCGCTGTTCATCATCGTCACGATCATCGTCCTGGTGGCCGCCTTCGCCATCATCGGCCACCTCGTGCTCCTGGTGGCCGAGAAGCGGAAGGAGATCGGCATCCTGAAGGCGATGGGTGCCTCGGCGGGCAGCGTGGGGGCTGTCTTCCTCTCGGTGGGGACCCTCATCGGCCTGGTGGGAACCGTGGCCGGGAGCGCGGTGGGGCTCGGCCTGATCTGGATCCAGAACACGTACCGGATCATCCGTCTCGCGGGGGATGTCTACCAGATCGATCACCTGCCGATGAAGCTCACCTGGAGCGATTTCGGGATGATCATCGGGGCGACGCTTCTGATCTCGTTCGCGTTCACGCTCCTGCCCGCGCGCCGGGCCGCCCGGCTGGATCCCGTGGAAGTTCTCCGGTATGAGTGAGCTGCTGGCGGCGCGCGAACTGGAGAAGGAGTACCGGAGCGGACCCGAGCTGGTGCGGGTGCTCAAGGGCGTGAGCCTCACGGTGGGGAAGGGCGAGGTCGTCGCCCTCGTCGGCGCGTCGGGGGTCGGGAAGTCCACGCTGCTCCACCTCCTCGGCGCGTTGGATCGCCCGACCGCGGGGGAGGTCCGCTTCGACGGGGAGGAGGTTTTCTCCCGGTCGGAAAACGGCCTGGCGCGGTTTAGGAGAACCGAGATTGGCTTCGTGTTTCAGTTTTACAATCTGCTTGGCGAGATGACCGCTCTGGAGAACGCGATACTTCCCGGGCTGCTCCAGCGCCTGCCGTGGGAGGAAGCCCGTTCCCGCGCCATGGATGCGCTCAATGAGGTCGGCCTGGGTGATCGTTTAAACCATCGCCCGGGAGAGCTGTCGGGTGGCGAGCAGCAGCGTGTGGCCATCGCCCGCGCGGTGATGCACCGGCCGCGGCTCGTTCTGGCCGATGAGCCGACGGGCAATCTGGACCCGAAGACCAGCGAGGTGATCTTTGACCTCTTTTTGCGCCTTCAGGCTGAGCGGGGATTGACCTTCGTCATCGCCACTCACAACCAGGATCTGGCGCGGAAGGCCGACCGGGGATACCGGCTCGTGGACGGCCGCGCCGTTCCCTGGCCGTAGCCGCATGTTAGACTCTTCCCGGACGGCAATCCTCAATGCGAGGGCGACCATGAGCGAGGCGATCAGGATCACCCGGGCAGCCACGAAGAAGCCGAAGCCGAAGGACACCGAGCTCGGGTTCGGCACGGTCTTCACCGATCACATGTTCCTGGCGGACTTCCAGGAGGAGAAGGGCTGGTACGACCCGCGGATCGAACCGTACGGCCCCCTGTCCCTGGACCCGGCCGCGGCGGTGCTCCACTACGCGCAGGCCGTCTTCGAAGGGCTCAAGGCCTTCCGGGGCGTGGACGGGCGGGTGCGCCTGTTCCGTCCGCACAAGCACATCGAGCGGCTCAACAACTCCGCCAGGCGCGTGTGCATCCCCGCGCTCGATCCGGATTGGGCACTCCGATCGCTCGTGGAGCTGGTCGGCGTCGAGCGGGACTGGGTGCCGGCGAGCGTCGGCACGGCGCTGTACATCCGGCCGACGATCATCGCCACCGAAGCATTCCTCGGCGTCCGGCCGGCGAAGTCGTACATCTACTACGTGATCCTGTCGCCCGTCGGCGCCTATTACCGCGAGGGGATGAACCCGGTGAAGATCCTCGTCGTGGACAAGTACGTTCGGGCCGTGCCGGGCGGGGTCGGCGCGGCGAAAACAGGGGGAAACTATGCCGCGAGCCTCCTCGCCTCTGAAGAGGCGCACCAGGCCGGCTTCACCCAGGTCCTCTGGCTCGACGGCGCTCAACGGAGGTACGTCGAGGAGGTCGGGACCATGAACATCATGTTCCGGCTCGGGGACGAGGTGGTCACCCCGCCGCTCACCGGCTCGATCCTCCCCGGCGTGACCCGCGACTCGGCGCTGACCCTTCTGCGCGAGTGGGGGCTCGCCGTGTCCGAGCGGCAGATCGAGATTCACGAGGTGGTCGCGGCCGCCCGCAAGGGGACGCTGCGGGAGGCCTGGGGCACCGGTACCGCCGCGGTCATTTCGCCAGTGGGTGAGTTCGCGTACCAGGGTGAGCGCATCGTGATCAATGCCGGGCGGGTTGGCGAGTTGACGCAGCGCCTCAATCAGGCGATCGTTGATATCCAGTACGCCAGGGTCCCCGATCAGCACGGCTGGACCCTGGAGGTCTAGGGTTCGGTGACGATTGGTACCCCCGGGTCCGGGGGCCTTGAAAGAAAAGGCTAGCAGGGGTTCGAGGGCTGCGCTATAATTTGGCTAAACCGCTGTCCGGGAAGGAAAACCTGAGCAAGACCCGGCGAGCCGGAGGGGGGTAGGGAGACCAGTGTTCGAGCGATTTACGGAGCGGGCGCGGCGAGTCATCATTCTGGCGCGTGAGGAAGCCGGGCGGTTCCGTCACGATTTCGTCGGAACCGAGCACATCCTGTTGGGCCTCATCCGGGACGGGGAGGGGATCGCGACTGCGGTCCTCCAGCGGTTGGGACTGCGCCTCGAGACCGTCAAGGCCGAGGTCGAGCGCGCGCTCGCGGGGTTCCCCAAGACGCTCACCTTCGGCGAGGTTCCCTTCACTCCTCAGGCCAAGCGAGTCCTGGAGCTGTCCATCGAGGAGGCCCGCCAGCTCGGCCACAACTACATCGGCACCGAGCATCTCCTCCTCGGGCTCATGAAGGAAGGGCAGTGCATCGCGGCCAAGATTCTCGAGTCGCTGGGCGCCAGGCTGGACGAGGTGCGTCAGGAGACTCTGGCCCTGTTGGGGGATCAATACTACCCTCGCCCCAAGAAGCGATCCCAGACTCCGGTGCTGGACGAATTCGCCCGGGATCTGACTCAGCTCGCGCGCGAAGGAAAGCTGGATCCGGTCATCGGGCGCGAAATGGAGATCGAGCGGGTCATCCAGATCCTCTCGCGTCGGACCAAGAACAATCCCGTCCTCATCGGTGAACCGGGTGTTGGCAAGACGGCGATCGTCGAGGGGCTGGCCCAGAAGATCGTCAACCACGATGTGCCCGATGTGCTTGTGAGCAAGCGCCTTCTGCAGTTGGACCTTGGCGCCCTGGTGGCAGGCACCAAGTATCGGGGCCAGTTCGAGGAGCGCCTCAAGGCGGTGATGAAGGAGATCCGCCAGTCCGAGAACGTGATCCTGTTCCTGGACGAGCTCCACACCCTGATCGGGGCGGGCGCGGCCGAGGGCGCGATCGACGCTTCGAACATGCTCAAGCCCGCCCTGTCCCGAGGGGAGATCCAGACGATCGGCGCTACGACGCTCGATGAATACCGGAAGTACATCGAGAGGGACGGGGCGCTCGAGCGGCGGTTTCAGCCCATCATCGTCCGCGCCCCCTCGGTGAGCGAGGCCATCGAGATCATCCGCGGGCTCCGTCACAAGTACGAAGCCCACCACCGGGTCAAGATCACTGATGAAGCGGTCGACGCGGCCGTGAAACTGGCAGACCGCTACATCACGGAACGGCAATTGCCCGACAAGGCGATAGATGTCATCGACGAAGCGTCCTCGCGGACTCGACTGATGGCCCTGACCCCGCCGCCCGAGATCAAGGAGCTGGAAAAGGAGATCGAGCGGGTCGTGCGGGAAAAGGACATGTACCTGGAGGCCCAGGAGTTCGAAAAGGCCGCCTCCCTGCGGGAGAAGGAGAAGCACCTCCGGAATCGGGGCGAGGAGCTGAAGCGGGAATGGGAAAAGCGGAAGGGCAAGGCCCCCGCCAACGTGGGCGAGGAGGACATCGAGTTCATCGTTTCCCGCTGGACCGGCATCCCGCTCTCTAAGCTCGAGGAAAGGGAGTCGGAGAAGCTCGCGCGGATGGAGGAAGCGCTTCACGGTCGCATCATCGGCCAGGATGACGCCCTCAGAGCCGTCGCCCGAGCAATCCGGCGTTCCCGCGCCGGCCTGAAAGACGTCAAGCGCCCCGTCGGGTCCTTCATCTTCCTGGGACCCACCGGCGTTGGGAAGACGGAACTCGCGCGCGCCCTGGCGGAATTCCTGTTCGGCGACGAGAACGCCCTCATCCGGATCGACATGTCCGAGTACATGGAAAAGTTTTCCGTATCACGTCTCTTGGGCGCCCCACCCGGCTACGTGGGCTACGAAGAGGGAGGGCTGTTGACCGAGAAGGTGCGGCGACGGCCGTACTCCGTCGTGCTGTTTGACGAGATCGAGAAGGCCCACCCGGACGTGTTCAACATGCTACTCCAAGTGCTCGACGACGGGCGGCTCAGCGACTCGCTCGGCCATGTGGTGGACTTCAAGAACACCATCCTGATCCTGACCTCCAACCTGGGGACCCAGCTGATCGGCAAGCGCACGCAGCCGGGGTTCCTTCAGGACTCTCAAGGCGAGTCGTACGAGCGGATGAAGGAGCGCGTGATGGAGGAGCTCAAGCGCGCATTCCGCCCCGAGTTCCTCAACCGTATCGATGACATCGTCGTCTTCCACCCACTTTCCGTTGATAACATCAAAGGCATCATTCGGCTCATGATGAACCGGATCGACAAGCAACTCGCCGAGAAGGGGATCCAAATCCTCTTGACGCCGGCCGCTGAGGAATTGCTGCTCCAGAAAGGGTACGACGCGACCTACGGGGCGCGCCAGCTGCGGCGCACCATTCAGAAGAACATCGAGGACTCCCTGGCGGAAGCCATCGTGCGGGGGCAGTTCTCGGACGGGACGCGGATCGAGATTGACAGTGAAGGGGGATCCTTCGTCTTCCGCGAGCGGGAGCCGGCGGAGCCGCCCCTGGAACTGGCTGAACACTAAAGCGGGACCTACCTACCGTTTTCCAAGCCGACGGGGACGAACGCGCCTCTGCCTATGAACGGAGTGGGGAGGGTGTTTCTCTCCATTTTTTTTGTCCTCCTGATCGTTCTCCCATCCAGCGCGTCGGGGCAGGGGCCGCGGCCGCCGATCATCGTCAAGGATATCGCGGTTGAGGGGAACCGCCGTGTGCAGGAGGCGGTGATCCTCGGCAAGGTTCAAACCGCGGTCGGCTCTCCCTTCCGGCCGGCGCAGCTGGCCGAGGATATCCGGTCGATTTTCGCGCTCGGTTTCTTCGACGATGTCCGGTTGAAGGTGGATGACTTCGAGGGTGGCGTCAAGGTGACCTTCGTGGTTGTCGAGCGACCATTCATCCGGGACATCGAGTTCGCCGGGAAC
>Ga0184633_10000333_pt1 | contig 16300 bp, 11 predicted proteins | sample PLM31_170_b1_FD_133156 | JGI IMG/M metagenome (GOLD analysis project Ga0184633, IMG submission 133156) | Groundwater sediment microbial communities from an aquifer in East River, Colorado, USA - PLM3-1_170_b1 | ecosystem: Environmental > Terrestrial > Soil > Riparian zone | place: USA: East...
GCGCTGTGGTTCGTCGGCTCGCCGAACCCGTTCTTCCTCGGGCCGCTCGTCGTCGTGATCGCGCTGACAATCGCCGAGGTCTCCCGGTCCTCGGTGCCGGCGGAGCTGGTGAACGCCGCGCAGGTGCTGCTGGGGTGCAGCCTCGGCTCGCGCTTCGAGCGCGACTTTCTGCGCCGCTCGCCGCGGTACGTCGCCGTGGTCGCGTCGAGCATCGTTGCGGCGATCGTGATCTCGGCGCTGTTCGCGGCGGGCCTCGCGTACTGGGGCGGGCTCCCGGTGGCGACCCTGATCCTCGCGACGGCGCCCGGCGGGCTCGCCGAGATGTGCATTACCGCGGAAGTGCTGCGGCTCGGCGTCCCGCTCGTGACCGCCGCGCAGGTCGTGCGGGTCATCATCCTCCTGACGACGACCGCGCCGATCTTCCGGCTCATGCGCGGGCTGCTGCGGCGCCCGGACCGCACCCCACCCCCTGGCGGGCCGGGCTCAAGGGGTTGATCCAATGGGGCTACGGCCCCGCATACCGCGGGGAACCGCTTTCTGCTACAGTCTTCGTGCCACCGCACGTCCGTTGGCGCTTGTCGCAGTCCTTTCCTCCAGCTACAAGGACAGGCCGGGGCGTCCGTCCCCTGTTTTTCGGCATATGAAAGAGGCTGCTCGATGAACCAGCCCGATCTCCCGAGCATCGCGGTGCCCGGCGCGGTGCGCAATCGCCGCGCGATCGAGTGGGTCGCGGAGATCGCGGCGCTCACCAAGCCCGAAGCCATCCACTGGTGCGACGGCTCGCAGCTCGAATACGACCGCCTGTGCCAGGAGATGGTGCAGGCCGGCACGCTCATCCCCCTGAGCCCGGAGCGGCGGCCCGGGTGCTTCCTCGCGCGCTCGGATCCGACCGACGTCGCGCGGATGGAGGACCGGACGTTCATCTGCTCGCGGCGCGAGGGCGACGCGGGGCCGACCAACAACTGGATCGATCCCGCCGAGATGCGCGCGACGCTCGCGAAGCTCTTCGACGGCTGCATGCGCGGGCGGACGCTCTACGTCGTGCCGTTCTCGATGGGCCCGCTCGGCTCGCACATCTCGCAGATCGGCATCGAGCTCACCGATTCGCCGTACGTGGTCGTCAGCATGCGCGTGATGACGCGGATGACTGAGAAGGTGTGGGACCTCCTCGGCACCGACGGCGAGTTCGTGCCGTGCGTGCACTCGATCGGCGCGCCGCTCGCGCGCGGGCAGCGGGACGTGCCGTGGCCGTGCACCAAGGAGCGCAAGTACATCGTCCAGTTCCCCGAGACGCGCGAGATCTGGTCCTTCGGCTCGGGCTATGGCGGCAATGCGCTCCTCGGGAAGAAGTGCTTCAGCCTGCGGATCGCGTCGGTGATGGGGCGCGACGAGGGCTGGCTCGCCGAGCACATGCTGATCGTCGGCGTCACGTCGCCAAGCGGCGAGAAGAGCTACGTGAGCGCGGCGTTCCCGAGCGCCTGCGGCAAGACGAACTTCGCCATGCTCGTTCCGCCCTCCGGATTGAAGGGCTGGAAGGTCACGACCATCGGCGAGGACATTGCCTGGATCAAGCCGGGAAGCGACGGGCGCCTGTACGCGCTCAATCCCGAAGCCGGGCTATTCGGCGTGGCGCCCGGCACCTCGGCGAGGACCAACCCGAACTGCATGGCGGCGCTTAAGGAGAACGTGCTCTTCACCAACGTCGCGCTCACGCCCGACGGCGACGTGTGGTGGGAAGGCATGACCGACCAGCCGCCGCCGCAGCTCATCGACTGGCAGGGCCAGCCATGGGCGCCGGAGTCCGGGCGCAAGGCCGCGCATGCGAACGCGCGTTTCACCGTGGCGGCGACGCAGCTGCCGTCGCTCGACCCGGAGTGGGAGAACCCGAACGGCGTGCCGATCAGCGCCATGATCTTCGGTGGCCGGCGCTCGGACACGGTCCCGCTCGTCGTCGAAGCGCTCGATTGGGACGCCGGCGTCTACCTCGGTGCGACCATGGGCTCGGAGACGACGGCGGCGGCGACCGGGAAGGTCGGCGTCGTGCGCCGCGACCCGATGGCGATGATTCCGTTCGCGGGCTACCACATGGCCGATTACTTCGGCCATTGGCTCAAGATCGGCCGCGGGCTAGCGCACCCACCGCATGTGTTCCTGGTCAACTGGTTCCGCACCGACGCGCACGGCAAGTTCGTCTGGCCTGGGTTCGGCGAGAACATGCGCGTGCTGAAGTGGATCATCGAGCGCTGCCAGGGCCGCGCGCACGCGGTCGAAACGCCGATCGGCCAGGTCCCCGCGTACGAGGATCTTGATTGGGCCGGCCTCGAGCGGTTCTCGCGCGAGCAGTACGCTACGGTTACTGCGATCCGCCCCGACGAATGGCAGGGCGAGCTCGCCTCGCACGACGAGCTGTTCGCGAAGCTCGGCGCGCGCCTGCCGCGCGAGCTTCGGCGCCGGCGCGAGGAGCTCGGGCTGACGCTGCGCTGAGCGCACGAGGCTCTCCCCTCCTGGACAGGAGGAGCGCCGCCGTCAGGCGGCGGGGTGGTCGATGCGCGCTGACCCCGCACCACCCCGTCGGCTTCGCCGCCACCCCTCCTCCTGAGAGGAGGGGATTCGCTCCGCGGTCTAGAATCGCGCGGACTCGACCTCCGGCGAGGCGCGCGATGAGCTACGTCTTCCACCGCAATCCCAAGCACCAGTATCCGACTGCCGTCGCCGGCGACGGCCCGTACCTGATCGACGCCAACGGCAAGCGCTATCTCGACGGCTCGTGCGGCGCGGCCGTCTCGTGCCTCGGCCACAGCGACCGCGAGGTGCGCGATGCGATCAAGCACCAGCTCGACCGCCTCGCGTTCGCGCACACGTCGTTCTTCACGAACGAGCCGATGGAGGCGCTCGCCGAGGATCTCATCCGCCACGCGCCGTCCGGGATGGCGCGCGTCTACTTCGTGAGCGGCGGCTCGGAGGCGATGGAGGCGGCGCTCAAGCTCGCGCGGCAGTACTTCGTCGAGATCGGCGAGCCCGGCCGGCGCCACGTGATCGCGCGCCGCCAGAGCTATCACGGCAACACGCTCGGCGCGCTGTCGGCCGGCGGCAACCTCTGGCGGCGCAAGCAGTTCGAGCCGCTGCTCGTCGACGTCACGCACGTCGCGCCGTGCTACGCCTACCGCGGCAAGCAGCCCGGGGAAACCGACGAGGGCTACGGCAAGCGCCTGGTCGCCGAGCTCGAGGCCGAGATCGCGCGCCTCGGTCCGCGCAACGTGATCGCGTTCGTCGCCGAGACGGTCGTCGGCGCGACCCTCGGCGCGGTGCCCCCGGTGCCGGGCTACTTCCGCGCGATCCGCGAGCTGTGCGACCGCCACGCGATCCTGCTGATCCTCGACGAGGTCATGTGCGGCATGGGCCGCACCGGCACGCTCTACGCCTGCGAGCAGGAGGGCATCGCCCCGGATCTGGTGGCGATCGCGAAGGGGCTTGGCGCGGGCTACCAGCCGATCGGCGCGCTGCTCGCGAGCGGCAAGGTGTACGACGCCATCGTCCGCGGCTCGGGGTTCTTCCAGCACGGGCACACGTACATCGGTCATCCTGCGGCGTGCGCGGCCGGGTTGGCGGTGCAGCGCGCGTTGCGCGATCGCAACCTCATCCAGCAAGTGCAGCGGCTCGGCCGGGCGCTGGAGGCGCGCCTGCGCGCGCGCTTCGCCGATCATCCCCACGTGGGCGACATCCGGGGCCGCGGACTCTTCTGGGGGCTCGAGCTCGTGGCCGATCGCGCCACGAAAGCGCCGTTCGATCCGGGTCAGCGCGTGAACGCGACGATCAAGCAGCGCGCGATGGAGGAGGGGCTGCTCTGCTACCCGATGGGCGGGACGATCGACGGTGCCCGCGGCGATCACGTCCTCGTCGCGCCCCCGTTCATCGTTACCGAAGGGCAACTCGACGAGCTCGTCGACAAGCTCGGCCGGGCGGTCGACGCCGCCATCGCGGCGAGCCTGCCTGCCCCGTCTGCGGAAGCGATAGACTAGCGGGCCCACGCCCGAAGAAGGCTTTCAAGGAGGATGACCCATGCGTAAGCACACCCTCGTCGCCGCGGCGGTCGGCGCGGTATTCGCCGCACCCATCGGCATCGCCCAGGCCCAGCAGAAGTACATCACGATCGGCACCGGCGGGGTCACCGGTGTGTACTATGCCGCGGGAGGCGCGATCTGCCGGCTCGTCAACAAGGACCGCAAGTCGCACGGGATTCGCTGCTCGGTCGAGTCGACCGGGGGCTCGGTGTTCAACATCAACACGATCAAGGCGGGCGAGCTCGACCTGGGCGTCGCGCAGTCGGATGTCCAGTTCAACGCGCTCAAGGGCGTCGCGAACTTCAAGGAGGCCGGGGCGTGGGCGGACTTGCGCGCAGTGATGTCGCTCCATCCCGAGCCGTTCACCGTGCTCTCGCGCAAGGAGCTCAACGTCAAGTCGTTCACCGAGTTCAAGGGCAAGAAGTTCAACGTCGGGAATCCCGGCTCCGGGACGCGCGCTTCGATGGAGGAACTGCTTGGCGCGATGGGCTGGAAGATGTCCGATTTCGGCCTGGCCTCCGAGCTCAAGGCCGACGAGCACGGCCCGGCGCTCTGCGACGGGAAGATCGACGGCTTCTTCTACGCGGTCGGCCATCCATCGGCGAACATCCAGGACCCGACCACCACCTGCGGCGCCAAGATCATCCCGCTGACTGGGGCCGCCGTCGACAAGCTGGTGAAGCAGCACGCCTACTACGCCTACGCCACGATCCCAGCCGGGCTCTATCCTAATAATCCACAAGAAACAAAGACTTACGGTGTTCTGGCGACGTTTGTCTCGTCGCAGAAGGTGCCGGCCGACACCGTGTACGCGGTCGTGAAGGCGGTGTTCGACAACTTCGACGAGTTCAAGAAGCTCCACCCGGCGCTGTCGCATCTGAAGGCAGAGGGCATGATCAAGGACGGGCTGTCCGCCCCGCTGCACGCCGGCGCGGTGAAGTACTACAAGGAGAAGGGCTGGATGAAATAACGACTGCTTCGCAGACCAAGAAACAGGGGCGCGGGCCGGTGGGCCCGCGCCCTTCAACGTTTCTTAAGGGGGAAAGATGAGCAGTCCACTTAGCGCCGCGAGCGGGACCGATCTCCAGCAGCTCGTCGCCGAGGCCGACACCGGCGGGCGCAAACTCGGCGGGTTTCCGGGCCGGCTGATCTTCGGCGTCGCCATTGCATGGTCGCTCTTCCAGCTCTGGTACGCGTCGCCGCTGCCGTTCGCGCTCGGCCTCGGCGTGCTGAACGACACCGAAGCGCGCTCGCTCCACCTCGCGATCGCGATGTTCCTCGCGTTCCTCGCTTACCCGGCGTTCAAGACGTCATCGCGGAAGCGCATCCCGGTGCTCGACTGGGTACTCGCGCTCGCGGGCGCCTTCGCGGCCGGGTACTTCATCCTGTTCTACGCGCAGCTCGCCACCCGGCCGGGGCAGCCGAACACGATGGACATCATCACGGCCACGATCGGTCTGCTCCTCCTGCTCGAGGCGACGCGGCGAGCAGTCGGCATGCCGATGACGGTCCTCGCGGTCATCTTCCTCGCGTACATCATGCTCGGGCAGAACATGCCCGACGTCCTTGCGCACAAGGGCGCGTCGTTGGAGCGGATGCTGTCGCACCAGTGGCTCACCACCGAAGGTGTGTTCGGCGTCGCGCTCGGCGTGTCGGTCGGCTACATCTTCATCTTCGTGCTCTTCGGCGCGCTGCTCGACAAGGCGGGCGCGGGGAACTACATGATGCAGGTGTCGTTCGCACTGCTCGGTCACTTGCGCGGCGGTCCGGCGAAGGTGGCGGTGGTGTCGTCCGCGCTGAACGGCCTCATCTCCGGCTCGTCGGTGTCGAACGTCGTCTCGGGCGGGATCTTCACCATTCCCCTCATGAAGAAGGCGGGCTACGGCGGCATCAAGGCCGGCGCGATCGAGACCGCGTCCTCGGTGAACGGTCAGATCATGCCGCCGGTCATGGGCGCGGCGGCGTTCCTGATGGTCGAGTACGTCGGCATCCCGTACACCGAGATCGTCAAGCACGCGTTCCTGCCGGCCGTCATCTCGTACACCGCGCTGTTCTACATCGTGCACCTCGAACCGCTCAAGCTCGGGATGCAGCCGATGGCCAAGGTGCGGGAGCGGACGTTCGGGCAGGCGCTGACCTCGTGGGGGCTCGGGATCTCCGGGACGATCGTCGTCTGCAGCGTCATTTACTGGGTTGCCGAAGCGGTCAAGGGCGTTTTCGGGGCCGGGGCCCCGTGGGTTCTCGGCATCCTGCTCGCTGCCCTCTATGTCTACTCGGTGTACGTCGCGGCGAAGTGCCCGGATCTATCCGCCGACATCGATGTCGATCACCCGGTGCTCCCTGAAACCTGGCCGACGGTGAAAGCGGGCCTTCACTTCCTGATTCCGATCGGGGTGCTCATCTGGGCATTGATGATCGATGAGCTGTCGCCAGCGCTGTCGGCGTTCTGGGCCACCGTCGTGCTGATCGCGCTGATGCTGACGCAACGGCCGTTGACCGCGTTCTTCCGCAAGCAGGCCGCCTACGGCCCGGCCTTGCAGCGGGGCTGGCGCGAAGTGGTCGATGGGCTCAACGACGGCGCCCGCAACATGATCGGGATCGCGATCGCGACTGGCACCGCGGGCATCATCGTGGGCGGAATCACGCTGACCGGGCTCGGGTTGCGCATGACGGACTTCGTCGAGTTCGTCTCGCAGGGGAACATCATCGTGATGCTGCTGTTCACGGCGTTCGTCTGCCTGGTGCTTGGCCTTGGCGTGCCGACGACGGCGAACTACATCCTCGTCGCGACGCTGATGGCGCCGGTGATCGTCGAGCTCGGGGCGCAATCGGGGCTGATCATTCCGCTCATCGCGGTGCATCTCTTCGTCTTCTACTTCGGGATCATGGGGGACATCACGCCGCCCGTCGGGCTGGCCACGTTCGCGGCGGCTGCGATTTCGGGCGAAGACGCCATCAAGACCGGGATCCAGGGCTCGATCTATGCGCTGCGCACGGTCGTGCTGCCGTTCGTGTTCATCTTCAATCCGGCGCTGCTGTTGATCGACGTGCACGGCTGGTGGGAGGTCACGCTCGTCGCGTTCGCCGCGACCGTGGCGTCGTGCGCATTTGCGGCGGCGACGATGGCCTGGTTCCAGACCCGGTGCAAATGGTGGGAAGTCGTGCTGCTGCTCGTCGCGACGTTCGCGCTCTTCCGGCCGAACTTCTTCATGGATTACATCGCCGATCCGTATCGGGACGTGCCGGCGAAGGAGGTCTACAGCGTCGCGAAGTCCCTCGGCGAGGACGATCGGCTCGTCATGGTGATCGAGGGCACCAACATCGAGGGGGACGACCTCAGGAAAACGGTAGCGGTCCAGCTCACCAAGCCAGGGGAAGGCCGCGACCGGCTGAACGAAGCCGGTCTCACGCTTTCGGTCGTCGGCGACGAAGTGCGGACCAGCACGGTCAAATTCGGCAGCCGCGCGAAGAAGTCCGGCTTCGAGCAGGGCTGGAAGGTCGCGGCGGTTAAGGTGCCGACTGAGCGGCCTTCCGAACATTGGGTCTATATCCCCGCACTCGCGTTGCTTGCGTTCCTCTATTTCCTCCAGCGTCGGCGGATGCGGCACGCAGCGGCCGTGCCGGCGTGACCCGCCCGGCGACCTAACACACTGATTTTCAAGTCGGTCCCTCCGGAGGTTCCACGTGGAACCTCCGGGCTTGGGCCGCCCACCAAGTTCCACGTGGAACACGCCGTTGGGGTTTCGGCGTATGATTCGCCGCCGTTACGCCTGTCGCCATGGAATTCCCTACCCCATTTGACGTGATCGTGGTCGGTGGCGGCCACGCCGGGACCGAAGCGGCACTCGCTGCGGCCCGAATGGGCTGTCAGACCCTCCTCCTTACCCACAATCTGGAGACCTTGGGCCAGATGTCCTGCAACCCGTCGATCGGCGGGATCGGGAAGGGCCATCTCGTCAGGGAGATCGATGCGCTCGGCGGGGCGATGGCGCTGGCGACGGACGAGGCCGGGATCCAGTTCCGCACCCTGAATTCGAGCAAGGGTCCGGCGGTCCGGGCCACCCGGGCGCAAGCCGACCGGCTGCTGTACAAGAAAGCGATCCGGACCCGGCTCGAGACCCAGCCGAACCTCACCCTGTTCCAGCAGGCCGTCGAGGACCTCACTTTGGACGGAAACCGCGTCACCGGCGTCATTACCCAGCTGGGGATCCAGTTTCGAGGGCAAACGGTGGTCCTGACGACCGGAACCTTCCTTTCCGGGCTCATCCACGTCGGTTTGCAGAACTATCAGGCGGGGCGGGCGGGGGATCCGCCGTCGATCAGCCTGGCCGCTCGCCTCCGGGAGCTCAAACTCCCCGTTGGGCGGCTGAAAACCGGGACTCCACCCCGGCTCGACGGGCGAACGATCGACTTTTCGGTTCTGGAGATCCAGCCTGGGGACGACCCGGCCCCGGTGTTCTCATTCCTCGGCAATCGCGCGATGCATCCACGCCAGCTGCCGTGCTGGATCGCCCACACCAACGAGCGCACGCACGACATCATCCGTGCGGGGCTCGACCGCTCCCCCATGTACACCGGCAAGATCGAAGGGATCGGCCCCCGCTATTGCCCGTCGATCGAGGACAAGATCCATCGGTTCGCGGCGAAGCAGCACCATCAGGTCTTCCTCGAGCCCGAGGGGTTGACCACCCACGAGGTCTACCCGAACGGCATCTCCACCAGCCTGCCATTCGACGTACAGCTGGCATTTGTACGATCAATCAAAGGGTTGGAGAAGGCACACCTGCTGCGCGCGGGCTACGCGATCGAGTACGACTACTACGATCCTCGCGGCCTCAGAGCGTCGTTGGAAACCAAGGCGATCCAGGGGCTCTTCTTCGCCGGTCAGATCAACGGCACGACCGGCTACGAGGAAGCGGCGGCGCAGGGGCTCCTCGCCGGGATCAATGCGGCGCAACTTGTGCGCAGCAAAGGGCCCTGGTGCCCGCGCCGAGACGAGGCCTACCTGGGCGTGCTCGTCGACGACCTCGTGACCCGGGGCGTCAGCGAGCCGTACCGGATGTTCACGAGCCGCGCGGAGTATCGGCTCATGCTGCGCGAGGACAACGCCGATCTTCGCCTCACCGAGATCGGCCGCGAGCTCGGCGTCGTCGATGATGAGCGCTGGGATGCGTTCGCACGCAAGCGCGACGCGATCGCCGCCGAGCGCGAGCGGTTGAAGTCCACGTGGGTCAACCCGCGCATCCTGGCGCCGCACGAGGCCGAGCGCGTGCTCGGCCAACGCATCGCGCGCGAGCACTCGCTGTTCGACCTGCTGAAGCGGCCCGACGTAACGTACGCGGCGTTGATGACGCTCCCGGGCGCAGGCCCCGCCGTCGACGATGCCGCGGTCGCGGGGCAAGTGGAGATCCAGGCGAAGTACGCCGGCTACATCGCGCGCCAGCAGGACGAGGTCGCGCGGAACGAGGAGCACGAGTCGATGGCGTTGCCCGCCGACCTGGATTACCGCTCGGTGCGCGGCCTCTCGTTCGAAGTGCAGCAGAAGCTGAACCAGCATCGCCCTGAGACCGTGGGTCAGGCGTCGCGCATCTCGGGCGTGACACCGGCGGCGATCTCGCTGCTGCTCGTTCACCTGAAGCGACGCGTGGGGCAGGCGCGGCGTGCACGGCCGGAACAAAGTGCGGCATGAGCGAAACGGAGGGACTCGAGCGCGGCCTCGCAGCGCTCGGGCTGGCGCTGCGCGCCGGCGAGCTCGAGCGCTTCGGGCGCTACCTCGATCTCCTCGAGAAATGGAACCGGGTCTACAACCTCACGGCCATTCGCAGCCGCGAGCGGATGGTGACGCACCACCTGCTCGATTCGGCGGCGATCCTGCCGCACGTGAAGGGTCCGCGGGTGCTGGACGTCGGCAGCGGCGCGGGGCTCCCCGGCATCCCGCTCGCCATCGCGAATGCCGAGCTGCGGGTGACGCTCCTCGACGCGAATCACAAGAAGACGGCGTTCCTGCGCCAGGCGGTCGCGGAGCTCGGGCTCGGGAACGCGGCCGTGGAATCGGAGCGCGTCGAGTCGTGGCGGACCAGCGCGCGGTTCGAGACCATCGTGTCGCGCGCGTTCTCCGAGCTCGGCGAGTTCGTCGCGGCAAGCAGCCGGCTGCTCGCGCCCGGCGGCATCATCGCCGCGATGAAAGGCGTCTATCCGCGTGACGAGATCGAGCGCGTGCCAGGGGGATTCCAGGTGGTGAATGTCATGAAGCTCGCCGTGCCGGGGCTCGAGGCCGAGCGGCATCTCGTGATCGTCGCGCCCACGCAATGACGCGCGTCCTCGCCATCGCGAACCAGAAGGGCGGCGTCGGCAAGACGACGACCGCCGTCAATATCGCCGCGGGGCTCGCCCAGGCCGGGCAGCGCGTCCTGCTCGTGGATCTCGATCCCCAGGGCAACGCTACGATGGGCTCGGGCGTCGACAAGCGCTCGCTCAAGGAGACCGTCTACCAGGTGCTGCTGGGCCTCTCCACCGCGGAAAACGTGCGTGCGCGCTCGGAGACCGGCGGTTACGACGTGCTACCGGCGAATCGCGAGCTCGCCGGCGCGGAGGTCGAGATGGTCGAGCTCGACCATCGCGAGGTGCGCCTGAAGGGCGCGCTGGCGCCGCTGGCCGACGAGTACGACTTCATCGTGCTCGATTGCCCCCCGGCGCTGAACCTGCTGACGCTGAACGGTCTGGTCGCCGCGGACGCGGTCGTGATCCCGATGCAGTGCGAGTACTACGCGCTCGAGGGGCTCTCGGACCTGATCAACACGATCAAGAAGGTCCGGATGCACCTCAACCCGTCGATCGAGATCGCCGGCCTGCTGCGCACGATGTTCGATCCGCGGAACACGCTCGCGCAGCAGGTCTCGGCGCAGCTCGAGGAGCACTTCGGAAGCAAGGTCTACGGGACGATCATCCCGCGCAACGTGCGGCTCGCCGAGGCGCCGAGCTACGGCATCCCGGCGATCCGGTTCGACGCGGTGTGCAAGGGGTCCCAGGCGTATCTCGCGCTCGCCGACGAGCTCCTCGGGCGGGCGGAGCCGGCGGCTGCGGCGAGTGTCGCGCTCGCCGGGGAGGAGGAAGCATGATGAAACCCAAAGGGCTCGGGCGCGGCCTCGACGCGCTGCTCGACGTCGAAAGCGAGGTCCCCGCGCGCGAGTCGGCGGCGACCGTCGACATCGACCGGATTCAGCCGGGGCGGTACCAGCCGCGCACGAGAATGGACGCGGCGTCGCTCGACGAGCTCGCCGCATCGATCAAGGCGCAGGGCCTCATCCAGCCGATCCTCGTGCGGCCGGCGGGCGCGGACCGCTACGAGCTGATCGCCGGCGAGCGCCGCTGGCGCGCGGCGCGTATCGCCGGGCTCGGCGAGGTGCCGGTCGTCGTGCGCGACGTGCCGGACCAGGCGGCGCTCGCGATGTCGCTGATCGAGAACATCCAGCGCGAGGACCTGAACCCGCTCGAGGAAGCGCAGGGCGTCCAGCGGCTCGTGAGCGAGTTCAAGCTGACGCACCAGGAGGCCGCGGACGCGATCGGCCGCTCGCGCGCCGCGACGACGAACCTCCTGCGCCTGCTGAATCTGCCGGAGTCGGTGCAGAGCCTGGTGTTGGACGGCCGGCTCGACATGGGTCACGCCCGGGCGCTGCTCGCGCTCGACGGCGAGCTGCAGGTCGCGACCGCGAAGAAGGTTGCGGACAAAGGCCTGTCCGTGCGCGAGACCGAGCAGCTCGTGAACGACCTCCTGCACCCGAAGGCCCGCGTCCCGCGGCCCAAGGCGCGCTCGGGCCGCGACATTCAGCGGCTGGAGGAAGAGGTGTCCGAAAAGCTCGGCACCACCGTCGAGATCAAGTCGAGCAAGAAAGGCTCGGGGCGGCTCGTCGTGCACTACATGAGCCACGAGCACCTGGACAAGCTGCTCGCCCGGCTGATGCGCTGAGCGATCCATCCCGCTCCGTCGGGCGGTCGCGGTCAGTGATGTCGGTGGTCAGGTCGTCATGACGAAACTCGCACTGCTCGGCGCCGGCAAGATCGGGACTGGGATCGCCGCGCTGCTCGGCCCGACCGGAGACTATCGGCTGACGGTCATCGACAGCGACGCCGCGCGTCTGGAGCGCTTTCGCGCCGCGGGGCTCGACACCCGCGCGCTCGACCTTGCCGATTCGGCGGCGTTGGTGGAGGCGCTGCGCGGCCAGGACATCGCGCTGAGCGCGTGCCCGCATTGGCTCACCCCGGCGATCGGCGAGGGCGCACGCGCTGCCGGCGTGCACTACTTCGATCTCACCGAGGATGTCGAGAGCGCGCGGCACATCCGGGAGCTCGCGCAGGACGCGCCGACGGCGTTCGTCCCGCAGTGCGGGCTCGCGCCGGGTTTCGTCGGGATCGCGGCCTACGACCTCGCCCGCCGGTTCGACACCGTGCGCGACGTGCTCATGCGCGTCGGCGCGCTGCCCGTCTACCCCGCGAACGCCCTCTTCTACAACCTGACCTGGAGCACGGACGGGCTTATCAACGAGTACTGCAACCCCTGCGAGGCGATCGTGGACGGGCGCTACCGCGAGACGCTCCCGCTCGAGGAGGTCGAGCACTTCTCGCTGGATGGCGTGGCCTACGAGGCCTTCAACACCTCCGGGGGGCTCGGCACGCTGTGGGAGACGCTCGCCGGCCAGGTCCAGAACCTCAACTACAAGACCGTTCGGTACCCCGGCCATCGGGACGCGATGAAGCTGCTCATCCGCGACCTGCGCCTCGGCGAGCGGCGCGCGCTGCTGAAGGACGTGCTGGAGACGGCGCTGCCGATCACCTGGCAGGACGTGGTACTGGTGTTCGTCACCGCGAGCGGCTGGCGCGACGGGCAGCTGGTGCAGGAGAGCTACGCGAAGAAGGTCTACGGGCGTGCCGTCGACGGCCGGCAGCTGAGCGCGATCCAGCTCACGACCGCGGCGGGGGTCTGCGCGATGGTCGACCTGTTCGTCGCCGGCCGGCTGCCGCAGCGCGGGTTCGTGCGGCAGGAGGAGACGCAGCTCGATGATTTCCTCGCGAACCGCTTCGGGCGATACTTTGCCTGAGCGGTGTCAGCGCTCCGGAGGTGGCTATGAAGGTCGACGCCCTCTTCACCCAGCTCGGGATAGCCGTCGAGCGTGCTGCGGCCGGCAGCGGTCTCGTGTCGCGCTCGCCGATCGACGGCGCCGTGCTCGGCCGCTTGCCCGAGACGACGGCGAACGCTGCGCGGGCCGCGATCGACGCGGCGCATCGCGCCTTCCTCGAGTGGCGCATGGTGCCCGCGCCGAAGCGCGGCGAGCTCGTGCGCCTGTTCGGCGACGAGCTGCGGGCGAACAAGGAAGCGCTCGGCCGCCTCGTCACGCTGGAGAACGGCAAGATCCTGCAGGAGGGTCTGGGCGAAGTGCAGGAGATGATCGACATCTGCGATTTCGCCGTCGGCTTGTCGCGCCAGCTGTACGGGCTCACCATCGCCTCGGAGCGCCCCGCCCACCGCATGATGGAGACGTGGCACCCGCTCGGGGTGTGCGGCGTGATCTCGGCGTTCAACTTCCCGGTCGCCGTGTGGGCGTGGAACGCGGCGCTGGCGCTCGCGTGCGGCGACCCGGTGGTGTGGAAGCCGTCGGAGAAGACGCCGCTTTGTGCGGCCGCGGCCAACGCGCTCCTCGCCCGCGCGATGCAGCGCTTCGGCGCGGCCCCGGCGGGGCTCTCGCAGGTGCTGGTCGGCGGGCGGGAGCTCGGTGAGGCGCTCGCCGACGATCCGCGCATCGCGGTGCTGTCGGCGACGGGCAGCACGCGCATGGGTCGCGAGGTCGCGCCGCGCGTCGCGCAGCGCCTGGGCCGTGCGATTCTCGAGCTGGGCGGCAACAACGCGGCGATCGTCGCCCCGAGCGCCGATCTCGACCTGGTCGTGCGCGCGGTGCTCTTCGCGGCGGTGGGCACGGCCGGACAGCGCTGCACGAGCCTGCGCCGGCTGATCGTGCACGACTCGATCGGCGACCGTCTGGTGGTCCGCCTCGTCGACGCCTACGGCCGGGTGAAGATCGGCAATCCGCTGGAATCGGGCACCCTTGTCGGGCCGCTCATCGACGAACGCGCCCTCGACGCGATGGAAGCCGCGCTCGCCGAGGCGCGTGCGCAGGGCGGCAAGGTGCACGGCGGCGGACGCGCGACGGTCCCGGGATGCGAGGGCGGCGCCTACGTGAACCCGGCGCTCGTGGAGATGCCCTCGCAGAGCGAGCTGGTGCGTCGCGAGACGTTCGCCCCGATCCTCTATGTCCTGCGGTACCGCGAGCTCGACGAAGCCTTCCGGCTGCACAACGCCGTGTCGCAGGGGCTCGCCTCGTCGACCTTCACCAACGACCTGCGCGAGGCGGAAGCGTTCCTCTCGGGCGCCGGCAGCGACTGCGGCATCGCGAACGTCAACATCGGCCCGAGCGGCGCGGAGATCGGCGGCGCGTTCGGCGGCGAGAAGGAGACCGGCGGCGGGCGCGAGTCGGGCTCGGACAGCTGGAAGGCCTACATGCGGCGCGCGACGAACACGATCAACTTTTCGCGGGAGCTGCCGCTCGCGCAGGGGATCAAGTTCGACGTCGACTGACCGAGCGCGCTCGACCGTCAGGCGAGCTCGCCCAGCGCCGCGGTCCAGGCCGCGGCGAGGTTCTTGAGGTCGTAGCCTCCGCCGCCGAACGCCATCAGGCGGCCCCCGCACATCTCGTCCGCGAGCCGACGCACGTCGCGGGCTACCCGAGCGTGCACCGCGGGCGTGTAGCTCAGATCGCCGAGCGGATCTCCGGCCAGCCCGTCGGCGCCGCACTGGAGGATCAGGAACTCCGGCTTGTAGCGGCGGAGATGCGCTAGCCCCTTCTCCCAGGCGGCGAAGAACTCGCGGTCACCGGCGCGGGGCGGGAGCGGGAGGTTGAGCTTCGTCCCCTCGGCTTCGCCTCGTCCGATCTCGCGCGCGTGCCCGGTCCCGGGATAGAGGAACCGTCCGTCCTCGTGGATGTCGACGACGATCAGCGCGGGGTCGGCCTCGTACGGGTAGTAGATGCCGTCGCCGTGATGGACGTCGATGTCGGCGTAGCCGACCCGCGCCACCCCGAACCGGGCCCGCAAGCTCTCGATGACCACGCCGAGGTCGTTGAACACGCAGAATCCGGCCGCCTGCCCACGGCGCGCGTGGTGCAGGCCGCCGATCGGCTGGAACGTCCGCCGCACGTCGCCCGCCATCAGGCGCTCGAGACCCTCGATCGCCGTACCGGCCACCGCCGCGCCGCGCTCGAAGACGCCCGGGAACGCCGGGGTGTCGCCGTAGTCGAGGTAGCCGTCGCCGACCTCGGACCGGAGCTTCACCCAGCTCACGTGCTCGGTGGTGTGGAAGCGCTCCAGCTCCTGGCGGGTCGCGAGGCGCGGCGCGAAAACCTGCACGCGCTTGTCGAGCCCGAGCGCCAACGCCTCCGACCAGAACGCGCCCTGGCGGTCGATGCCGAGCGGGTGCCCGTCGGGGAACCCGTAGCAGGCGAGGTGGGCGCCGACGAACAGGGCGAGGGGCGCGGACATTCAGTTAGGATACAACCCCGCTCGCGCGCCGGCCCAATCGGCGCAAGAACAACAAGGAGGAGCTTCTGGGACCCTATCTCGTCGGCGTCGATATTGGCGGCACCTTCACCGACTGTGTCGTCCTCGACCGGGCGGGTCGGGTCACCGCCACCAAGGCGGCCTCGACGCCCGGCAACTTCGCCGAAGGCATGCTCGACGCGATGCGAGTCGCCGCGGAGCGTCTCGGCTTGCCATTTGAACGGTTCTGCGCCGGGATCGCGATCCTCACCCACGGCACCACCGTCGGCACGAACGCGCTCATCCAGCGCAAGGGCGCGCGCGTCGGGCTGATCACGACCAAGGGCCACGAGGACGCGATCCACATCATGCGCGGCTCGCGCGGCGTCACCTCGCGCGACATCGGCAAGGTCGTCCATTTCCCCGAGAGCCAGAAGCCCGACCCGATCGTCCCCAAGCGGCTCGTCCACGGCGTCTCCGAGCGCGTCGACTGCTTTGGCGAGGTCGTCGTCCCGCTGAACGAAGTCGACGCCGAGGCCGCGATCCGCAAACTCGTCGCCGACGGCTGCGAGGCGATCGCGATCTGCTTCCTCTGGTCGTTCCGCCATCCCGGCCACGAGCGGCGGGTGCGCGACATGGTTCGCCGAATCGCCCCC
>Ga0184633_10000334_pt1 | contig 16291 bp, 32 predicted proteins | sample PLM31_170_b1_FD_133156 | JGI IMG/M metagenome (GOLD analysis project Ga0184633, IMG submission 133156) | Groundwater sediment microbial communities from an aquifer in East River, Colorado, USA - PLM3-1_170_b1 | ecosystem: Environmental > Terrestrial > Soil > Riparian zone | place: USA: East...
CGAGGACGTCGATCACCATCCCCGCCGCGGCGGCGGCCAGACCGAGGAGCAGGGCGGGCGAGACCGCCGGGAACGCCAGGACGTTCGCGATCAGCGTCACCCCGGGCACCTCGTGGAAATGGACAAGGAGGAATGGGGTCGAAAGCCCAGGTAGATAGGCATGATGCGCTGGTGCAGTTGACTCCTGGGTGCCAAGGGTTCACACTGTGAGCCTGGTGCCCACCAGGGCGCCGAGGGGGTGGGCTGAGATGGCGTGGCTGGACAAGCGAACGACGACGAAGGGCGAGGCTCGGTACCTGGTCGGCTGGCGGGAGCCGGGTACCGGGAGGCGGTTTCACAAGAGCTTCCACCGGGATGTGGATGCTCGCCGGTTCAAGCGCGAGGTCGAGAGCAAGCTCGACCAGGGCGACTACGTCTCGGTGGCCGATCGGAAGCAGCCTCTCGGTGAGTTCATCGAGTCCATGCTCGCCTCGAGCCACAACATCGCCCCCTCGACTCGAGCCTGGTACCGGCAGCATTACGAGGGCTACGTGCCCGACTCCCTCAGGCGCCGCCCGGTCGGACAGATCACGAGGGCCGAGCTCCAAGCGTTCTTCAACGACCTGATCGACACCAAGGGCAACGGCACCGTCAACGCCGTTCGCCAGGTCCTGACGAAGGCTTTCAACTCCATGGTGGAGGACGGGCAGCTCACCCGCTCTCCCATTCGGGGCGTGGAGGTCCCGAAGCGGGAGCGAAAGGAAATCGAGCCCGTTCCCCTCGAGACGATCGAGGCTCTCGCGGATGCGATCGACCCCCGCTACCGAGCCGCTCTCCTTCTGGCCGCGTACGGGAGCCTCCGCGCCGGCGAGATCGGGGGTCTTCGTGTTCAGGACATCGACTTCCTCAGGCGGAGCGTCACGGTCAACCAAGCGGTTCGGACGGTTAAGGGGAAGCCGGGGATCGCTGCTCCCAAGACCGATGCAGGAAGACGAAGGATCGCCATCCCTCAGTTCCTGGCGGAAGAGCTGTCGCTCCACATGGAGGCGTACGGGACCTGCCAGGGTGAGCTCGTCTTCTGCACAGTGACGAGAAAGCTGGTCGATCACAACGTCCTGAACAAGGCCCTTCGGAACGCCGCCGAGAAGCTCGGGATCAAGAGGCCGACCTTCCACTCCCTGCGCCATACGGGCGCCGCGCTCGCGATCCAGGCGGGAGCTCACGTCAAGGCGATCCAGCTCAGGATGGGGCACGCGAACATCAAGGAGACGATGGACACCTACGGCGCCCTGATGCCTGGCATGGACGCGGAGCTCGCTGACCAACTCGACGATGTTCGGGCCCGAGCTCGCAAGGGGGGCCAGGTGCTCCCGATGCGGGCCGCGGAAGCGCCCTAGTTGGAGCAGGTAGTCTACTCGTCTGTCGCGCTTGCACTTCGGGCAGTCGCGGCCAGGCAGGTGGCCGAGCCTGAGGAAGAGCTCCTCGTAGTACGGGTCCGGCATTAGCCGAGCAGCTCGTCCCGTCGAGTAAGCCGTCTCCTTGCCCCGCTGAGGATGCTCTGGATCACGACCTTGTCGGGATTCTGTTCACGCCACCGTTGGCCGTACTCGCGCTCGCGCTGCCGGTAGTCGGCGTCCTCGCGCACTCGCTGCATGCGCCGGCGGTTCCACTCGCGATACCTCTCGGTGTCATAGGGGGCGACGGGCATCAGCGCGTCTCCTCCAGCTCCCAGCGGAGCAGATCGTTCTGGCCTTTGAGGTAGGCGACCCACGCCTTGAGGAGGAGAGGATCATCCTCGAGCGCCCTCTCGAGCGGCATGACCTGTCGCGTCACGTAAGGCTCAGGATCGCCCTCGACGTAGGCGAGCTCGCAGAGGTCCGGGAGCGCGTCGCGGGCCGGCGCCTCGGAGGCGAACACCTGCGCGATGAACGGTACGCCGGGGCCGCCGCCTGTGGCGGTCGGCCACCTGGCCTCGATCCAGTGCTCCTCGCGCAAACTACCTCAGCACCTCACACGCGGTCCCATCCTTGTCCGCGTCAAGGTCAGAGTTCGCGCGGTACCCGGCCAGGCTGACGTGTGGCTTGTAGTGATCGGTCCGCACCTGCCGGCGAGCCGCCTTCCTTGACTTGGCGACGCCGTACTGCCACCGCTTGTGGAGAGCGTCGCAGTTCGGATAGGACTTCGCGGCAACGGCGTTCGGCACTGCCACGGCGTCCGGCACGCCGGTCATCGTTACGGCCAGGAACGCGGCCATGAGCATCGACACAACCCGCTTCTTCATCCTGTCCCTCCCTCAGAATCCTCGACTGGAGCACGCGTCATCCAGCCGACCGATAGCACTCTCGAGTGCATCCGCGTCGACGTCTGTAAGCGCCGCGACGACGTCTTGGAGCGCGGACGCAACGTCGGCCGGCGCGGCCTCCCCGTACCCGTTGAGGAGATCTCGGAAGCGATCACGGGTCTCCGATAGGTTGTCCACACCGTTGGCGGCGTCGGCCGAGATGTCGCGAGCGATCTCACACGTACGTTCGGTGAGCGCGTCCGTGCCATCATCACTCGAGCTCGAGGTGCCACACGCAACAAGGGCCAGCGATGCAGTCCCGAGAACAGCCCACTGCTTCAGCATCGGCTCCCCCCCTCAGAATCCGAATGCGCGGGGCTGACGCTTTCGGCGGCGTCGGATCACGAAGTATCCCACGGCCAATGCTACCCCGCCGGCCAACACCCACGGCCACCACGGTGGAGCTCCGGTCTGGATCTCTTCGGGTGGTGGCGCCGGCCGCTGGAACGGGTAGAAGTCGAGCACCAAGCCGACGCCCCCTGCAGCGGTGATCCCCGACACCGAGCCCTTCGGCGGCGGGATCACGAACCGGACGACGGTGTCGGGCCGATCTGCTTTGCCGGTGACCTGGATGAGGACCTCTCGCTCCTCACCGGGAGCGAGCTCGAACTCCTTCGGCACCGTCAGCCACGCCACGTCTGCTGCGGGTTTGACGACGTAGGCCACAGAGCCGGTGTTCATCACGGTCGCAGTCACGGTCTGTCCCTCGACCGCGATCCTTGGCGGGTAGAGCGTGATCGACGTATCGGCCGATGCTGGAGCGATCGAGGCGAAGCTGAGGAGCCCCGCGAAGGCCCCCACCAACGAGAGAGCCATTCTCAGCTTCACCTTGACCCCTCCTCTCAGGCGTTGGTTGTAGCGATGTAGGTGATGGGCATGGTGAACGTCCCACCTGGCGCGGCAGCGGCGATCACCACATTGAAGTCATCGGTGAAGGGGTTCGTCCCCTGCCCGATCCCTGTTCGGTAGTTCGGATAGCCCCCCACGTTCGCGTCAGTGCGTGAGCCACGACGAACACCTGGTACCAGGGAGCCTTTTCGTCGCCGTCGAGCCGGTTGAGCAGGTCTGTCGCTCGCGTCACGTAGTCGCCGCTTGGCTGGTCGACCCCCGGACCCTCGGCGAAGCCGGGGTTTTCCTCCTCGAGAGCGTCGGCCTCGGCGACGAGTTCGCGTAGCTTCTCCTTCGACATGCCACGCGTCCGTCCCTCGGGGCTCTTCTCTTCGCGCCAGTCGTAGCTGGATGGGTGATGGACCAGCTCTTGCATCTGGCGTGCCAACTTGTCGAGGTCGCCGGGGTAGTCGCCCCGCACACGAATCTCGATCACATACTCGATCTCCATCCTTCCTCCTCTTCCTAGATCGGAGCCCCCGAGGGCTGCCTTTCACGTCCCCGGGGGCTCCTGACGTGCGATGCGTTTCTGTCTCCGTATGTTGGCTCAGTCAAGCAATCACATCACCGCCTCGAAGTAACCGTCGGCGAACGGCTTGCCTCGGGCTGAGGCTGATGGGCTTCATATCCCCTTCCTCACCAAGAAGTCGCGAACAGCCAGGGCGGTACGACGAGCTGTCGGTTGGGTGCGGCAGGTCTTCGAGGCGTGCCCCCCGTTCGCGTAGACCGTGACCTCCCACCGTTTCCCGGGTTTGGGCCGGATCACGACGGTCCCGACGGTGCCGTTTCTGGTCTTCGCCACGAAGCACTCGGTCACCGCTACCATCGTCCTGACCCGGAGCCACGGGAGTAGAAGCGACGGCGGAGCGTGTGCTTCAGGTGCCACAGTCGCACCTCAGGAAACAGTGAGTCCGATGCGAGACCTAGGGCTGCCCGCCATCCGATTTCAAATCTGTACTCCTCCCACACAGGATTGATACGGCCTGTCACCTGATTCATCACGACCTCCCTCCGAACCGGATGAACCGGCCAACGAAGACGCCGAGCGGGAATGACAGAACGATCCACGCGACGAGCAGGCTCGGGAGGTGCTCGATCAGCCAGCTCATCGTGGAAGCCCGGACTCAGTGATCGCTCGCAGGATCGCTCGCCCGACAGAGGAGTCCGGGTGGATGACCACGAAGTGAGGCGCGAACCCATGCAGGCCGTCGAGGTCGATCCTGACGCCGCAGATCCAACAGGTGAGCGGGGTGGTGGCCGGGGACGGGAGTCGCGCTCCGGTCACCAGTGGAGGGGAAGGGAGGTCGTCACCCCGTCCCCGGCCGGTTCCCTGCCGATCTGCGACGAGCGGTAGGGAAGTGTCTTCCCGGTGCCGTGGTTGATCCGCTCGTCGCATGGCCCTCGGAGGGTATACTCCTTCGGGATGTCCCGTCAAGGGTTTGCGTGGGATGGTTTGAGCGAGGGTCTTGACCGCCTAGCCTTGCGGTCGTGCCCGGACCCGAGCAGGTCGCCTTGAATCGCGCTCAGGTTCGGGAGCTTCGATCGGCTGAGGCGGAGATCGAGGAGTCCCGCCGGCAGTTCGCCGAGACCGTCCGGCGGCTCGGGATCAGCGCGTGCGCTCGGGAGCTTGGGGTCACGCCGTCCAGCCTGTCCGAGCGGATCAAGCGGATCGAGGCTTCACGAATGCGGCCCTGAGAGCCTCCAGGAGCTCTCGAGAATGCCTCTCTGGCACTTCCCCCCAGCCCGGCCCCCTGCGGCCCGTCCTGTTCGCCAGGTGGAGGCCCCACGGCCATCTCTGCAGGGCTCTCCCGGTAGGGATGAGCCCCGGGCCGCCCGCGGGTTCATGTGGATCGAGCTGGACGAGCGCTTCACTGAGCGCTGGTTTCGGGCCGTGGGGCACCGTCCCGGACCGAACTGCCCGCGATGCTCAGGCTCGAACGTTGCCGCCTACGAGGAGGGGCCGCCCCCCGCGAACGAGGAGCGGCCCGGGGAGGTGAGCAGGGATCTCCCCTGGCCCACCAGGGCGGATCCTATACCTTGAGTCGGTGTCCGCCTCTCGAGCAGCGCCGGTATCTGTCCTAAGGGGCGGAGCCAGGGCATGAGAAAGCCCCCAGGCCGGGTGGGCCTGAGGGCTGTCTCGGTGGTGCATTCACCGGGGAGGTGAAACCTCCCGGGAGAGCAGGTAGGCGACCAGCGACACGGGAACGACGGCATGGCCGTCTTCCCCGTACATGGAACCGTTGGCATGAACGTACCCTATGGGGCCGTTCGCCCAAAGCTCCTCGCCGCATATCGCGCACCTGCGATCATGGCGCAACGGCGCTCACCCCCTCTCCCCGCTTGACGTACGCGGCCTGGACTACGTATGTGAGTCGATCATCACCGGCTCGCAGTATCTCGACCCACCAGCCGGACGTTCTCGACCACTTGAGGCCCCGGACCTCGCCCCGCCAGGGGCGGAGGCCGTCTTCGGTCACGATCACGTTGTCGCCCCAGTCGAAGTCAGGGCGATCCTCGGCGGCCATCAGAAGTCCTGGGTCCATGCAACATCGGACTCACGGGCTGCGGCCTCGGTCGCGAACGGCCCCGACCATTGGCTGAACGGTTTCCCGTCCCAGTCTTCGTCCACGTAGCCGATGTACACGCCGTCCTTGGTGACAGCGTCATCCTCGGACTCGGCCTCGTACACCTCCACGTAGTACCTGACGTGCGCGGGGCTCCTAAGAATGTAGAAAGCCATCCTGCTCACCTCCCCTGGAACACCTACCCTGGCGTTCCGCGCAGCGGCCCCGTAGGGGCCGCACGCGCAGCGTCAGGTCGGTTTCTCCGGGTCGTCCTGGGGCCATGCGTCGGCCAGAACGGCTCGGACGCGTTTTCGTACTTCGTACGGTAGGCCCTCAGAAGTAACCCAGGTGGCCTCGAAGGCATCTAGATTGTCCTCCATCCTGCTCACCTCCCCGTTGGTGCTGCCTATCAGCACCAGGCGCGGGGCGCTTACATGCGCCCCGACCTGCTGTAGATAGACACCGGGCACCGCTTGCAATCGCGGTAGGTGCTCCCTGAAGGAAGCACCACAAGCGGCCCGAGTACGTGCCGTTTGCGCGGCGTGTACTCGCAGGGCCGCCATGATCGCCCGTTGTTCTGCTGCTTGAGGCGTTCCGCGAGGTCACGCATACCGGATTACCGCCCAGTCAGGAACCTCCGCGATCACAGAAGACACGCCGTTCTTGAGGGCGATCCACACTTCCCGCATCGGCCGCCAATCACCCGCGAACCGGACGAGTGTGTCGTCCTCAACATCGGTCCCCCACGCCTGCCACATCGTGGCGTTCGGCTCGGGGAACACTTGTTCCACCTGCACCTGCATCCTGCTCACCTCCCCTTGGTGCCCTGCGGCACCCGGAACCCCTGCAGGCAGTGCAGGGGAACCGGCTGGCTCAGGACAGCGGCCTTGGGTCGACGTAGGTTTCGTCGTCCAGGTCCGCGTACCCCCAGCCGAATAACTCGAGGGCATCGCCGAGATGCCCGGGGGTTTCGTCTCGCGTGAAGCCTTCGCCCTCAGCCATTCGGTTGAACGCCACGTCTTCGGCTGCGGCCAGGTCTTCGGCCTCAACCTCGAAGTCGTAGACGATGGTCACGTAGTGGCGTGCCTGGTATTTTGGCATCCTGCTCACCTCCCCGTTTGGAACCGAGTGGTTCCGCACCGCGTCCCGAAGAAGGTGGGGCGCGACGCGCAGCTACTCGACCTTGCAGTAGTCGCAGGTGCCCGGGATCGTGTGCGTGCACGGCACAAGCTCGGGCGGTGTGATCGTGATGCATCCCGCACGGTGTGACTCTCCGTCACGAGCTCCGCATCCGCTGCAGGGAACCCACCGGGGGACCGGAGGATTCGGGTCGGCCTCGGGGAACACGCACCGCTCGGCCTCGTCCGCGTACTCCGGCTCTTCCTCGCCGTACTCGCAGGACTGGGCGGGCGTGCCGTCGGTGTTGTACGAGCGCTCCCCACTGTGGATCAGGCAGTAGTCCTCGTCCGGCTCAACGATGACCTTGCCGCACCGGATGCAGTCGACCCCGTCGGGGAACGCGTCCTCGACCCCGTACCGCGATGCCGGCTGGAACCCGGCAGGTGTGTTGTAATAGTGGATGAAAAGTTCGTCGTGGTCCCCGGACTCGACTGCATCCCCTGCGAGCGAATCGGCACACTCGCTGCAGTACGGGCCTTCCCCCCGCGTGATGTCGGGCACCGTATCGGCCCAGTACGCGATTGGGGATGCCTGAAACGTTGTCAGCATCCTGCTCACCTCCCCGTTCGTGATTCACCCTGAACCACGCGGAAGGGGCCGCGTAGCGGCCCCAACCGTGAAGCTCAGGACGACCAGTCCCACCCATCACGGGCTGAGATACGGTCGAGGACGCGGTACGCCGCGAACAACCATTCTCGCTCCAGGTGACGGATCAGCCGGACCTTGCTGTAGTCCACGCCCCGCCATGGCTGGCCGTAGTGAGCGGACACCAGGGCGTTGTTCGCGTGCAGTAGCGGGATGCTGGAGTCGATTCCAGCCTCGTGTGCGATCCGGCGGATACGGGCCATCACGGCCCGTGAGTGCGTGTCTGCGCGAGCCCGAAGCTCGCTGTACTTGAGCGCCATTCCTGCTCACCTCCCCGTAGAGGGAACCTCCCCCCTTGTGGATGCAGGGACGGTGGCAACGATCAAGGCAACAGTTCGCCCGACCGTCCGGCACTCGGCCGGGGGTTCGTCGTCCCTGCACCCGCAGGGAGGGAGTGAGCTTGTATCACCCGCAGCACTACTAGTGCGGGGCCGAGTCCGGCTCGGTCGTGGCCTCGGGGTCTCTCTGAGCTTCGAGGGGGACGCGGTGGGCGCGGTCAGCGCCTCGCTTCCCTTCGGCCTATGTCGGGGACGAGCATAGGTCAACAGGGCTCTTGAGTCAAGAGGGTTGTGGAGTATTCGGGGGAGAATCTTGCTAGACTGGGGCCTCCATGGCACCTCCGATGAAAGACCTGAGCGCGTCAGAGGTCCGCCGCCTGAAGGCCGCCCTCAAGCGGATCGAGGACGCCGACCATCGAGCGAAGGATGCGCGGGCGGACTACGCCGCCCTGGTTCGCCACCTGGGCATCGCGGCATGCGCTCGCGCTGAAGGTGTGAGCATCCAAGTTGTGTCGGGCCGCCTGAAGCACTGGGAGAGGTGAGCGGCGGGCCGCGCCGGAGCGCGGCCGCCGGGGGGAATCGGTCGGACAACCCCCCTCGGGGAAGGACCCCCCCCGGCATGACGAACTGGACTCCAGTGCAGTCGGACTCGACTCCAGTGCAGGCCATGCATGGATCGGGGAGGACTCGACTCGAGTGCAGGCAGCATGCATGGGATTGGGGGGCGTAACCGGCTATCCGGTTTGGGTGGGGTACACGCTTCCTGCATGCAGTGACTGTATGACGCTGTCCTACACTCTCCCCTCTCCCCAGCCTTCGCATCCTGGCGGAGCACAAGGAGGAATCGAAGCATCACTGCAGGTCACGGCGTAGGTCACGGCCTCGCAGTTGACGTGAGGTTGACTCGATCCATTCCTCGGTGGGGCAGGGCGCGTCAAGCGCCCCTGCCCACCACCAGGCCCACTACGGGACGCTGCGAGGGCCACGACCAGCAGGAATGGGGGCGATCCGGTTCCCTGGGCGGGAGTCGAAGCCCACCCTGAGTGCCTCGCACGCAGTGTTTGACCGGGGGGTGTCTCTGGGGCCTCACGGTGTAGTGATGTTCCCCCGCGTACGGTGTGTGTCACGCTCCCGGGAAGGGCCTCTGAGCAGGTCGTGTTACGGAGATGGTCGACCACAGCGTGAACTTCACGCGAAAAGTCACGATCCAGGTCACGAAGTGGTCATCCGGGGATGAGTGTGTGACGCCGCCTGGCGCGCTGACGCGCGCCGGCGACCGGCCCCTTCAGGGTCACTGGGATCCAAGTCCTTCACCCAGGAAGCGAGCGCCGGCGCCTTAGCGCCGAGCGCGAGCGCTCTCTCAGAGCTCAACGCTCTTTCTATGCAACCCCGTTTTGCAACCCGGTTTTGCAACCCCCTGTACTACTTTGCAACCCCCCTGGGGGGGAGTTTTGCAACCCCTGCTGGGGGGTTTTGCAACCCCCTTCCGACCCCCTTCGATCACGCCGCCTGCCGCATCCACAGCGTCTTCGTGTCGGGGTTGTTGCGGAGCTCCACCACGGTGATCGCACGTCCCCCGCCGCCAGCTGCCTGCCGCTTCTTCACCAACCACCACGTCGAGCGGTTCTTCGTCTTGAGCTCGGACAGCGGGACCTTCTTCAGCCACCCGAGCTCCTCGAGCCGGTCGAGGTGGGCGCCTACCGCGGCACCGGAGATCTCGAGCTGCTCACCGATCCAGTCCCGGCCGGCCATCACGTAGATCCAGCCTCGCTCCATGGCGCGCTCGTACAGGAACTCGAGGACCCGCCGGGCGCCGGGCGCCCGCGCGAGGTAGCCGTCGTCGTCTATCTGGAGCCAGCAGTCAACCAGGCCCGTAACGAACTCATCTGGCGTACCACGTCCTTTCGAGCGGGAGCCTCGGTCCACCCCGCGTCCGCCATCCACGCGAGGTCGTCCTTCGTCGCTCCCACGTCCATCACCCGATCCAGAAACGCTGCGATCTCCGGTGGAAACCTGTACCCGAGAGCCGTCCCGCTCTTGCTCACTCTGTTCCTCCTTCTCGGGGTAGAGCCCCGTCTCGTCATACCCGCACGCGCCGCAGCGGATCTGCCTGCCCATGATGACGCTCGGCGGCTTGCCGCACTGAGGACACTTCTTCTCCGCGGTCTTCATCACCGGCCACCTGTCGCTGCGAGGCCCTTTTCAGTCGGCACGATCGCGAACTCGAAGTTGCCGTCCTCGTCTTCGGGCCCGCGGATGATCTCGATGAGACCCAACTCCAGGTCGAGCATCGTGTTCGCCATGACGTCGTCTTCAGCCATGCCGAGCTCCTCACACATCTTCGACTGCCGGATGTACTCGAGCAGCATCGCCTTCAGGACCGCGAGCTCGTCGGCATCCGGGTCTTCGCGTTTCGACATCGGCTCACCTCCTCCTCACGCTCATCGGCTTACCTCGGACCTGGGGTCGCCCCGGTTCGCAGGAAAAGGGCGACCCACAGGTCGAGGCTCCTTGATCTGATCGTGGGCGCCACGATTCGGACCAAGCTCCAGTCCGTGCGACGGACAAGGCTCGCAATGGATCCCTTCGGATTCACAGCCCGTACACCAAAGCTCGTTCCCGAGGAGCTCCCCGCAGAAGGGGGTGCAGGGTTCCTCTGCGGGCGCGGTCCCGGAGGACCGCGCAGCCTGCTCGAGGCGCTCCCCGATCTCCGTCCTCTGCGCCTTCCGCCGCGGGCGGCGAACGATCGCCGCCGCGGCCTTCGGGTCCTCACGCTCCTCCGCGCTCGCGATCCGACCCATGTCGCCCGGAGATAGGGCCTCCTCGTACTCGACGCTCCCATCGGGCTTCAAGACCTTGACTGGACCGCTCCGGCTTGCTGGTGTCCATCCTCGCTTGTGGCGCCCGCTTGAGGTCCGCTTGGTCATGCCACAACCTTCAAGACGTCTTCCAGGTTGCAGTGGGTGCAGAGGATCCCTCGGATCTCGCCCGTCTCGTGATCGTGGTCGACCCCGAGCCTCTTTCCCGTTCGTTCGAGGTACTCCTCCTGCGTGATGCCACATCCGAGGCAGACACCACCCTGGGCCTCGAGGAGCCCCTCATACAGCTCCTCGGTCATACCGTCGATGCCATACCGTTTCCACCCGTACCGGCGGACTGCCTCGAGAAGCTTCTCGCGGTTCTGCGTGTAGTGCCGACGGTCTGCCTCGCGCCTCTTCACCGTGCAATACCAGTAGCCACCGGCAGGCTTCCTGGCGTCCTTGTTCCACTGCATCGGCTCGCCGTGGCATTCGCGGCTAGCCAACGACGGTCCACTCTTCTGGAGCCGGCGTCCGAGATGACTCGGGCTTGGGCTCCGGCTTGGGCGCGGCGGGTGGCTTCGCCACCACTGCGGCTCGCGGTACCGATGCCCCCTCGCCTTGCCAGACGACTCGGGTGGCGCCTCCATGGCCGTGTACCTGCTCGACCTGTTCGATCGAATCGAAGACTCCGAGGGAGGGCACCCCGAGCTTCCCAAGCCAGCCGAGGACCACCTTGCCGTTCGAGAAGACGATGCCTTCGGCCACGATCCCGGTGCCCGAGATCCTGGTTTCGTCGACGTCGCGGATCAGGAGAAACGAACGAGCGCTCATCGACGGTTCCTGACAGAGGTCCCAATGTAGGTCTCCTGCCGTTGGGCCGGGTGGTCGCCGGGGAGGTCCTTGACCGGCTCTGGCTTCGAGTCTGGCTTCCCCGTGTAGAACGAGTCCTTGTCTCCGAACAGCCGACCTCGAGCCACTGTGGCGCCTGGAACGCGGCGCGGGTGCTCGGGGTCGTCAGCGTCTTTCTCTCGCCGCTTCTCGGCCACGCTGGCCGCGTAGGGAATGCTTGGGAGAGCCACCTCACCGACCCAGTCGGCTCTCAGGTGGTACTGCCCGTCGCCGGCGATCTCCTCGAGCTTGCGCGCGACGTACTCGCCGGGCGCGTCCTTGGGTAGGATCTTCACCTCAGGGTCCCGGTACGATCGCGCGATCGTGGCCCGGCACCCGAGCAAAGGGTCGGCGGTGTCGAGGGTCTCGGTTAAGTGGTACAGGACCGTCTGGCGCACCCTGAGGCGCTCGAGGAATCCGCCGAAGTCGGCCGACTTCCCGATCCAGAATGCGATGGCCTCGTGTTGCATCACCACGACGGTGACGTCGAACTCGTTCACGATCCGCTCGATGAACTCGATGCCGCCACCGGGCTCGACGGCCTCGAGGGTTCCGTACCGGAACCAGCGGCGTTGGTCCGGGGCCAGATCCCAGACCTCAGCGTTCCAGAGCTGCGATCCCTCCTGCGGGACCACGCTCAAGAACGTGATGAGGCCATCCACCTTCGGTCGCGTCGGCCACGCGAGTGTCGGGGCCGCAGCCTTCTTCTTCGCCCGCCGGTCGCGCTGGTAGGCGTTTTCGGCCGCTCGCGATTCAGAACACGGCTCTGTACCCTTTCGCCGATGCTGTGCGAAGCCGGCTCTGGTTCCACCGCACGCGCACGCGTCGTTCATGCGACCCCTTCCGCCATCGCGGCGTAGGCGCGTTCGTTCGCCTCGAGATCGACGCTGGCAGCCTCGGCCCGGGAGCGGATGGCTGTGAGGACCTCGCCTGTGACCTTGAGCCCAAGGTGCGCCGCGGCGACTTGGAGGGGGATCCCGCCCCAGTACTCCATCATCTCCCAGATTCGGTCGACATCCTCCCGTGATGGGATGCGAACGTTGTCAACGCGTTCCCTAGCCTGAGCCCGCCAGGTCCGCATGTAGTGCGCCCGGCAAAAGCCCTTCGTTTTCGCCGGCCGAATGCAACCCTTCTGACGACAGATTCCAGTCATGTTCTTTCTCCTCGCCCGCCGGCGCCGTCAGCGCCGCGCGGGCCCCTTCTTTCGTTGGGGCGCAGGGGAGCTCGATCACGGGAGGGGGTGGGGGCGCGATCCCACGAAGGCGCGACCAAGCTCCCCTGCACGCTTGGTTAGCTCTTGTCGACCGACGAGATGCCATCACCCAGGCTGGTCACGCCTGAATCGTCCTCGAGCTTCGCCTTCACGGTTCCCTTGGACGCCTGATTTCGTTGAAAGCCACCATCTCGGCCAGACCTCACGACTTCACTCGGGACGTCCTGGTTGGTGGCCCCCTTCTTTTTCTGGTTTGGGCCAAAGCTCGAGTCACGGCCAGTCTTCTTCACATCGTTCGTCGCACCTTCAGCATTGCGCGTGTCGCGCCTATGGGTGTTCGACGGGATCTTGGTGGGTGAGGTCCGCTTATCATTCTGCTTGTACATTGTGCTCTCCTATTCTGCCCCGCCTGGTGGTGAGGCTGTTGGTCTGTCGCGTCAGCGGACGATCCCGCTCGCGATCCTCCCGGCATCTTCGTGCTCATCACTGGCGCTCTGAAGCAGCCGCTCCCAACCCTCGGGATCCTTCTCCCGGAGCTGGACGAGCTGCTGGGTGCTGAGACCTTTCACGTTCTCGAGCGTCAACTTGCTGGTGTCGATCTCGTCGACCGACTGGCCCTCCTTGCTCTCCTGCCCGAAGATCTCCGACGGCGGAAGCCCGCCCTCGACCTGGGTCTCGCGGAACTTGCCTCGAACATCGGTCTCCCGAAGCCACCACGATCCGTCTGGCCGCTGATACGAGGTGGTTGCCTCGATCGTTACCATCGGCTCGTTCGCCAGTTGCTCGGTGCGGGCGTATTGGGCGATGCCGGCTGCCCGCTCAAGGGCCGCCACGCTGTGGCTATGCCCGGACGGCAGGCTGTCGACGATCGCGAGGTTCTCCTCGAGCTCCGCTCGCAGCTCGGGTGCCACCTCGAGATGGCCGGCCTTGAAGTCGGACAGCGCCTGCGCTGCGAAGACCCCAAGATCCTTGGTCATCTCCGCGACGGCGGACTGCTGCCAGTAGCCTCGCCAGTCAGTCTCGATCTCGCCTTCCGCTACCTCGGGCGCGGCGACGATCGTCGTGGTCACGGTCGAGAGGATTTCCTTTGCTTTCTCGATGTCGTCGATCGACGACAGGAATGCTGACTTCTCGTCCTCGTCCTCGAGCTCGCGGTACCGCGCCACCAGCTCGTCCATCGTCATCTCCGACAGGGACGGCGGCTCCTGCTCCTCGGTGCTCTTGCCGCTTTCCTCGGAGCTGGACTCCTGCTCGTCCGCCGCGGCGCCCGCGCCGTCGGCGGCGACGTCCTCGCTTCGATCGGGTGAGCCGTCATCGTCGTCGTCGAGCCAGTCGCGGACCGCGTTCTCCTCCGCGTCGTCGCGGATCTCCGTCTCGTCGTTCATTGCCCTATACCTCCCGCCCCCTGTGTGGGGCCCTGTTCTGGCGCCCGACCTTGTTGCCGGCCGCTCACTTCGTGGCCTCTCTCAGTTCCGTGGTAGGTTTTCGTACCCTAGGCACGAATCGCCACTTCTCTGGCCCCTCCCACCAGAACGTCATTTTTGGCTTTCAGACCCCTTGCGCTGCAACGGTTTCGAGGGCATTTTCCGTGAGTACCAGCCCCAGATACCGGGCAGCAGCGGCGAGCCGACTCGGATCACCCCGGAAGTAGGCCAAGCCTGGACTGCCCAGCCCCATGTTGCAGGGACGGCAGAGGAGGCCACGGACACGGCCTGTCTCGTGATCCATGGTCGACGACGAGATTCCGACCGCCGTACGGAGTGCCCGATGGGAAGTAGCCGCCACAGATCGCACACGTCTCGCCTTGTCGAGTCACGAGTCGGGCGAACTCCTTGTCACGCAGACGCTTGGGCAGCTTTGACATCCGCCTTCCTCCGCCTGTCTCTCTCGCAGAGCTTGCACCGGCCGTATCCGTTATGGCCCTTCGTCCACGCCCACTTCGGGTGATCCTTGGAACACGATTTCTGGCGAGGACGACCTGCTTTGAAAATCGGCTCTTGGGTCGAAGGCTCGGCCACCACGATCCCTCGCCTGGCAAACTCATCGAGACGCGTGTCCTCCGACACGGTCCCTGCCTTGGTCGGCCTCTTCAGCCATCCGAGGCAGTCGGGGCAGTATGCGGCTGTGACGTCGGCGGGGATCGTCGCCCGCTGCCAACGCTCGCACCCGCAGTCGAAGTCGCTTGGCCGATCGCTCATGCGCCGAGCTCGTCCGTTTCGCCGGCGACGAGCTTGGTGACCTCGCTCAGGCGGACCCGGACGGCACCTCGCAACTGGACGCGCGTGAGCAAGCCGTCGTCGATCAGCCGGCGGCACGAACGAGGGTGGATGGCGAGGATCGCGGCCGCCTCGCTCACACGAAGTAGGCGGTCCTGCGGTTCCTGCGGTTCAATCACGGGGGTGCTCCTTCACAGACAGCGGCGAAAAGAAGGTTCCGCCTTCCTGTCGGCGAGGAGCGACGATCCGCTCGCAACGTGCCCGAGAGGCACGTCCCTGGGACCTGAGGAGGTCCCGCGCCCCACGATGGGGGCGATACGCTCGTTTCCCATGGCGGCCGGCGGTCCTTCCGCCGCCGGGCCACCTCCCCGGTTGCCTGCCCTCCCTGGGCGGGGCTTGGGGCGTTACACCCCTACAACTTCAGCGGTGTCGGGGCCTTCTGTCGAACAGGCGTTCGACCGAGTGGCCTTGCAGGCACGGCTGAGCGGAACCTTGATCTCACCTAAGAGTAGCAGGGCTGTCACATTAGGCACGGAAATACCTACGGGAGACAGGCCCTCCCTTTCAACTACTCCAAGCTCTATACTCCGCGGCTGGCCCGTCAAACGGTGGGCCTGGAGTCTTCTCCTGTCCCCTCCACCATACGCCCATCTGAGCCCTTTGTCAACCCCCTTGACGATCCGCCGGCCGCTGAGCGGTAGGCTGCGTGCCACCATGACCACCGAGAGGAAGGATCCTGCCGACGACCTGGACCTCGACGAGGCCGGCGGGTTCATCTTCATCGAGCTGGACCAGCTCTTCCACGAGCGGTGGTTCCGGGCGATGGGACACCGTCCGGGACCGGGCTGCCCGCGGTGTACGCGCCGGCCGCGTGAAGAGCCAGCGTTTCGGCTGCCCACCAACGGCAGTTGACAGGGAGTTGGCAGTGCCGCATGAGCAGGAAGAACGCAACGCCCATGTCTGCAGCTAGGCACGTATGATTCGATTCCCCACTTGAGAATCGAAGTCGCCCCTCAGGCACGAAATCGCGCCCGATCATAGAAATGGAACAGCAGGACCGGCGTCACGCCGGCCTGTGCGGCGAGCGTGGCTCCCGCGGCGAGCGCGACCGGGCGGGGCAGGAACCACATGCGCTCGGCAATGGGCGAGGCCATGGCCACCATGCCCGCCGTGGCTGTGACGGAGAGCTGGAAGCCGATGGCCCACACCAGCGTGGGATCCAGGACCAACAAGACGAGCACGGCTCCCGCGAGGATGGACGCCGCGCTCCGAGGCCGCCCCAGGAGCACGCCGAACAAC
>Ga0184633_10000336_pt1 | contig 16270 bp, 22 predicted proteins | sample PLM31_170_b1_FD_133156 | JGI IMG/M metagenome (GOLD analysis project Ga0184633, IMG submission 133156) | Groundwater sediment microbial communities from an aquifer in East River, Colorado, USA - PLM3-1_170_b1 | ecosystem: Environmental > Terrestrial > Soil > Riparian zone | place: USA: East...
CAGGGCTCTTGCACGGAAGTGACGCCTGGCGATCTGCGGCCAGACCACCGGGAACGAGGTGACGCTGGACCTCATGGGGTTCTTCTCCCAGAACCAGACCATCCACGGAACCTTCATCGGGACCGGGTCGGAATTCTTCGAGCTGCTTCGCCTCGTCTCGGCGGGGCGGCTACGCCCCGTCGTGGACCACGTCTTCCCCCTCGCCGAAGCGGCCAAGGCCCACCGTCGGATGGAGGAGGGGGAGCACGTCGGCAAGATCGTTCTCTCGGTATAGGAGAACACCGTGAGACTTCTCCTGGTTCACCCCAGTCCGTTGATGTATTCGGAAATCTACCTTCGGCTGGAACCCCTCGGGCTCGAACGTGTTCCCACAGTGAGGAAGATCGCGTGAGCCCAGCGACCCCACGCCCCCGATCGGGCAGCGTCTTGCTGGCCGGGCTAGTGCGAGAGGGGCAGTGGACCGTGAGCGAGGTCAAGAAGGTGAGCTGCGCGGTGGGGGATGAGGTGGTAATCTTGCCCGACAACGTCCAACCGGGTGACGTGGTCGAATGCCACGGGGTTAAGCAGCGCGTCACCTATGAGTTCGGAGCCTATGCCCTCGTGAGGCTGGAGGGATGAGCCGACTGTTCGAAGTGAAGCCGGCTGAGGAGCTGCTGGACGCCGAGTTCCTCGCCAAGTGGCAGGAGCGCCGGGAGATCGATCCTCTCTCTCGGTCGGTCCTCCGGGCAATCTTGGACCGGTTCATTGCCGAAGGGGGGCCGGTGAAGGTCTCGGAATTTCCTGCCGAGGCCCGTGCGGTGATCGCCCGCCTCGACGAGAAGGACTTGATCCTCGTCGAGGACGGGCAGATCCGGGTCGCCTACCCGTTCTCCGGAACGCGGACGGCGTTCGTCGTGGTCCTGCCCGACGGCCGCCAGCGCTACGCGGTCTGCGCCATTGACGCGCTGGGAATTCCGGTCATGCTCGGCCAGCCGGTCTCGATCCAGTCCTCCTGCCACCACTGCGGCGAGCCCATGGAGCTCGACGTCGGCCCGGACGGGCCGGTCGGTGGCCCCGAGGTGATGGTCTGGGTCGGCAAGCGGGGGGATATCCGGCAGAAGGCCTGTGCCTCCATCTGACTCACGCTCAACCTCTTCCGGTCGGAAGAGCACCTGCGGGACTGGCGGGAGGCCCATCCCGACGTCCCCGGCGCGGCGGCCTTTCTGGAAGAAGCCTTTAAGGTGGCGGCAAAGGTCTTTGGGGAACTGCTGCGCGATCTAGTCGCGTGAGCCCGTTACGCCCCGGCGGCGGACTCGCCGGCGAGCTTGCCGAAGACGGCCCCGGCCATGAGGCCCGACCCGCCCGGGTAGTTGTGGTAGAAGAGGCCGCCTACCAGTTCCCCTGCCGCGTAGAGCCCTGGGATGAGCCGGTCTTCGGTGTCGAGCACCTGTGCGTGGGTGTTGATCCGGAGGCCGCCGAAGGTAAAGGTGATCCCGCAGGTGACGCCGTAGCCCACGTAAGGTGGCGTATCCAGGGGGAGGGCCCAGTTCGATTTGGGCGGCGTGATTCCCTTGGTGCTCTTGCCGTCGAGGATCGCGGGATTGAACTCTCCCGGCTGCACCGCGGCGTTGAACTCGCGGACCGTTCGCGCCAGCCCCTCGGGGTCGATCTCAACCTTTTTCGCCAGCTCCTCGATCGTCGGGGCCTCCGCCTTGGTAACTTCCCGGATGCGATACTCCTCGCGGAGCATCGGCACCACCTTCTGATCGAAGATCTGATAGGCCGCGCGCTGGGGCTGCTTCAGAATCTCCTGGCCGTACTTGGCGTAGGTGTAGCTCCGATAATCGGCGCCCTCGTCGAGAAACCGCTCGCCGCGAAGATTCACGACGATTCCCAGCGGGTAGGAATGCTTCTGGAAGAGGTCGCCGACCTTGCGATCCCCGAAAGGCGGGGCGTTCAGGTCCCAGGCCACGGCGTGGCAGGAGGACCAGTGGCCGTAGGGCTGGGCCCCGATGTCGAGCGCCATGCGGATGCCGTCGCCGGTGTTGTGGCGCGTGCCGCGGACCCGGGCCAGCTCCCAGTCTTTTCCCAGATACCGCGTCCGCCATTCGGGGTTGGCCTCGAAGCCGCCCGAGGCCAGCACCACCGCCGGCGCGGGGATCTCGGCGAAGCCCTCCGGCCCGCGGCAGACGACGCCGCGGACGGCGCCCCGGTCGTCCACGAGCAGACGCGTGGCCTTCGTTTCGTAGCGGATTTCGATTCCGAGAGCGGCGGCCCGGTCGTAGAGTGTCTGGACCAGCCCCGGTCCTCCCCCCACGGCTTCCATCGCGAGCCCGCCCCAGAACCGGTGGGTGCCGCCGACCTTGTATGACTGGCGGCCGAACATGAGTATCCAGCGGACGCCATGGCCTCGCATCCAGACCACCGTGGCGCGCGAGCGGCTGACGAGGAGATCGGCGAGGTTGGAATCGGACAGGTTCTCCGTGAGGCGCATCAGGTTGTCGTAGAAGTTCTCCTCGGTGTAGGGGGCGATTTCCACCGAGGCGGCCTCTCCGGGGGCGAGGTCGGGGATGACGTCCTGGCGGAGGTCCTCGAGCCCGCCGTGGACGAAGCGGAAGCCCCCCGCGGTGAAAAAAGAGTTCCCGCCGCGCTCGGATTCCGGCGCCTTCTCGAGGAGCAGGACGCGCGCCCCTCTCTCGCGGGCGGCGAGGGCGGCGCAGAGCGCGGCGTTCCCGCCACCCACCACGATGACGTCAGCCGACGATGTCTTCGCCGCCATCCACTCCAATCACGTTGCCCGTGATCCAGTATGTGTCCGGGTGGGAGAGGACTACGATGGCTCTCGCCACGTCCTGCGGCGTCGTGAGCCGCCTTCCCGGGTTTCGCCGGAGGGCCATGGCCTTGATTTCCTCGTTGCCGGGAATCTTCTGCAAGGCCGGCGTGTCGGTCACGCCCGCTCGGATCGAGTTGACGGTGATCCGGCGCGACGCCAACTCCACCGCCAGCTGGCGGACGTGGGACTCGAGGGCCGCCTTGGCGGCCGACACGGGCCCATAGAAGGGAAGGACCCGGGCGCCCCCGGAAGAGGTCATGGCGTAGATCCGGCCGCCTTCACCCATGAGCCCACGACCCACCACTTCCTGGCACCAGTAGACGAGGCTGTGGGCCATGACGTCGAGGGTCATATCGATCTGGGCCTGGGTGACGCTCTCCTTGATCGGGTCGGCCACGTACAGTTTCAGGGTCCCGAATGCCAGCGAGTGGAGGAGGACGCGGAGCCGGCCGAGCTCCCCGCGCCCTTCGAGAATCCGCTGCATCTCGGCCGTGACCTCGCCGCGCTTTTCGGGGTCCGCCGCGTTGACGTTATAGAAGTGAGCTTCCCGCCCGAGTCCACGGATCTCGGCCGTGATGCGCTCCACGTTGGGGAGTGTGCCCCTCCGGTCGAGGTGCACGCCGAAGATGTTGAGACCCGCCCGGGCGAGCGCCAGGCTCGTGGCCTCCCCGAAGCCGGAAGAGGCTCCGAGGACCAAGGCCCAGCCGCTGAGCCGAATCGGCGCGTCCGCATCGGCCATCGCGTGGTCATTCTAGCCCAACTGCCACCACAGGGAAAGGGGTGGCGCGCGGCGCGGGCGTTGTCTACAATCGGGAGGTATCTATGGCAAAGACCGCCGGCATTGTGCTCATCGGCAACGAGATTCTGTCGGGGAAGATCAACGATGCCAATGCCGCCTACCTCTGCCGCGAGCTCCGCGCGCTGGGTGTGGAGGTCCGGAAGATCTCGGTGATCCCGGACGAGCTGGAGCCGATCCGCCAGGAAGTCGCCCAATTCGCGGCGGCCTACGACTACGTCTTCACGTCGGGCGGCGTTGGCCCCACGCACGACGACGTGACCGTCGAGGGGGTCTCCCAGGCCATGGGCGTGGCCGTCGCGCGGGATGCGCGGCTCGTGACCCTCCTGGAGGGCTTCTATCGGGGGAACCTGAACGCCGCGCGCCTGAAGATGGCCGAGATTCCGGAAGGCTCCGAGCTTCTGGCCGGGGACTCCCTGACCTTTCCTGCCATCGTGATCCGGAACGTGTACGTTCTCCCGGGCGTCCCGGAGATCTTCCGCCAGAAGTTCGAGGCCATCAAGGAGCGGTTTCGGGAAGAGCCGTTCTACCTGAAAAGCGTGTTCGTCCGGATCGGGGAAGGTGCCTTGGCGGATTTTCTGAACGATCTGCTGAAGGTCTATCCGCTCCTGATGCTCGGATCTTATCCGGAGTTCTCGCACCCGGACTACAAAGTCAAGGTGACGCTGGAATCCAAGGATCGCGCGTACCTGGAGCAGGCTCTGGCGGAGTTTGTCGCCCGGCTTCCCAGGGATGCGGTGGTGAGGGTGGAATGAAGGAGGGACGACGATGGCGCTGATGGCAAAGGAGTTTGGCGAATCGCTGATGGCGGAGGTCCGGGCGGGCCGGAGCTTTGGCGGGCATCCCCTCTGGTTCAAGATCCAGGAGGGCCGCCTGTCCCGGCAGGGTTTACAGGGGTTCGCCCGGCAGTTCTTCCTCCAGGTGGTCGAGTTTCCACGAGCGGTCTCCGCCCTGCACTCGCGCTGTCTTGACCTGGATGAACGGAAGAAGCTGGCGGAATCCGTGTACGAGGAGGAGACAGGGAAACTGTCCGGCTCGAAGCCTCACCCCGAGCTGTTTCTCGACTTCGCGGCGGGCGTGGGCCTCAGGCGGGAACAGGTACTGGCCGCTGAACCCCTCGCATCGACGGCCGCCCTGATCCACTGGTTCGAGTATTCCACCAAGATCCTGCCCTTCCTCGATGGCGTAGCCGCGATCAATCTTGCCGCAGAGGGCCAGGTGGTCGGGGCGTTCGGTCCGTTCGCGCGCGCGCTCCAGAAGCACTACGGTCTTTCCGAGCCGGAGGTGGCGTTCTGGGACATCCACGAGCTGGCCGACGCCGAGCACTCCGACGTGGGGGACCATATCGTCGTCAAGCACGCCACGACCGACGAGGTCCAGGGGCGGATCCGGCAGGTCGTGAAGACCTCGCTCGGGATGTGGTGGCAGTTCTTTGAGGGGATGGATCAGGCCTACGGCCGAGCCTAGTTTCCCCTCTCCCCCGGTGGGGGAGAGGATCAAGGTGAGGGGGGGAGGCGGTCCAGAAATTTCCGCCACGCCTCCCAGTACTCGCTCCCGCCCACGAAGTAAGTGTCGTTATGATGGGCGCCGGCGATGGTGTAGAATGCCTTCGGCTCGGATGCCGCCTTGTACAGGCGGCGTCCGTGTTCATAGGGGACCACCTCATCCGCGTCGCCGTGGAGGACGAGGAGGGCCCCCCGGAATCGGCCGATCTTCGCGAGGGAGTCGAAGCGGGTTTTGAACAGAAATCCGCTCCCCGGTAGTGTTCGATTGGCCATCGCCTGGACGGAGAGAAACGGAGTTTCGAGAATCAACCCCGGGGGCGGATGGGCGAGCGCCAGTTCTAGGGCGACCGCGGCGCCGAGAGATCGGCCGAAGTAGACGATCTGCTCGGCCGGGACGCCCAGGCTTCGCACCAGCGCCTCGCGGGCTGCGCGCGCGTCGAGGTACAGGCCGGCTTCGGTCGGGCTGCCGTCACTCCGCCCGTACCCCCGGTAATCGAAGATGAAGACGCCGATGCCGAGCCGGTGGTGGATTTCCCGGATATTGTCGAGCCGGTGACTGATGTTGCCGGCGTTGCCGTGACACCAGAGGAGCGTGGTGGGCCGGGCTCCCGGGATCAGCCAGCCGTGAAGGCGGACGCCATCCTCGGCTTGGAACCACACCTCCTGGTACGCTAGTCCCAGGCTGGCGGGAGTCCCGGCCAGCTCGCGGATCGGGACGTAGATGAGGGCGCGCTCCACCCCTTCTCGACATCCCCAGGCGAGAAGCGAGATTGCCAGGATGACGAAAGTCAGCTTCATGGTCAGCCATTGTAACTCACACTTCCCAAGCCGGTATGAGCCGGAGCCTTCGCGCGTGATCGATCCCGACCGCGGCGTCCTGGGGGGGGCGCTGGCGGCGGCGGCGCTGTTCTTCATGGGGCTCGGCCAGGCGCCCAGCAGTCGCCCTGATCCTGTCTCTGCTCAGGCGGCGAGAAAGGCCGTCCGGGCGAAGATGGGGTAGAGCTTCGCGACGGATTCACGGACCGGGCCGCGGAGGATGGCCAGATCCTCTTCGGTCGGCGGCGGTGTGGTGGGGACCTCGCGCGGGGCGAGCAGCGAGAACCCGGTCGCGCTCTGGACCTGCGTGACGGAGATTCCAGGGTGGACCGATTCGAGTTCCAGCCGCCGCGACTCGCGGTTGAAGGCGAGCACCGCCAGTGGCGTCACCACTTTCCACGGGCCGCCGGGGCGGAAGACGCGCGGTGGACTGGACCCCGGGCTGGTCAGGCAGTCCACCCGCTCCACGAAAGTCCGCGGCGTGTGGTCGGTGCGGAAGAGGATCACCCGGCGGACCAGGTAGTAGAGCATGGCCGAACCTGCGCCGCCGGGCAGGCGGATCCAGGGATGGTCGTGCTCGCCGATCGTGATCAGGTTCAGGTTGCCGAACTGGTCGATCTGGCCTCCGGAGAGGAAGAAGAGATCGAGTTTCCCCCGCTGGGCGAAGTCGTAGAATTCCTTGGACCCGTCGTGGAACGGCCAGTGGTCGTCGTGATTGATGATGATCACCGTCGCTCGCGGGGCGTGGCGCCGGGACGCGAGCAGGACGCCGGCGGCGGGAATGGGGGAGAGGGTGCCGACGGCCACGGTTTCCCGATCCCGCACCTCCCGGGCGATGACGGCCGCCATGAATTCTTCCGGTGTGTAGTTCACGGAAGCGATCAGGCGGCGAGGGCGCCGAGACCGGCTTCGGCGAGATAAGCCGTGTGGTCCTTCAGGTCGAAGACGTGGCGCTGGAGATAGGTCCGGAACGTGTCGTCGCTCTTGGCCAGCTCCAGGTACTCGGTGATGTGCGCCTCATCAATGCCGTAGCGCCCCCGGCAGGCGGTCGGGTGCGCGCCCCCCGGGACGTGGACGAGCGCCGCGACGTAGATCCCTGAGAGCCTCAAGCCGTACGGCGCTCGGCGCAACGTGTCAGCATCCACGATCTCCTCGGCCGAGGCCACCACGACACGGGAGGCCCGGGCCAGGAGGACGTCGTCTTCCTTTTCTTCCAAGCGCAGGTTCCCTTCGGCATCAGCCTGGAGCGCGTGGATGAACGACACGTCCGGGACGATCGCGGGGACCAGGAGCACGTCCTTCCCGGAATACGGATCCGGGATCACCTTGAACTCCGGGCGCAGGGTTTCGTAGTCCGAGCCGACGTGGCCCGGCACCGGCAGGAACGATAGCCCCGAGGCTCCAGCCTGGAGCGCGGCCAGGAGGCCGGGTCAGGTGTGGTCGAGGCAACCGAGGCGGCCGGCCTCGGCGTAGCGGCGGAAGTTGGGCGCGGGGCCGTACTCGTTGAACACGATCTGTGCGAACTCCACCGAGGCGGCGCATCCGGCGCCGATGAGGAGGTCGAACGCCACACCCCCGGTGGAGGAGGCGACGAGGTGGAGGTCCCGGGCCCCGCTCCGGATGACCTCGCGGACCAGCGCCATCGGCGCGGCAAGGAGGGGCCCTCCACCGATCCCGACGGTCATGCCGCTCTGAACGTAGCGGCCAACCTCGTTGAGCCCGATCAGCTTGTTCGCCATATGCACTTCGATTGTTCACCCGCGAGCCAAACGAAGTCAAGGTCAGGCGGTTTCGCTCTCGGGCGGGGCGTCGGGGGTGAACACGTGCGAGGCGTGGTGGTGGATCATGAACCAGGCGTCGCCCTGGCGCTCGAAGATATTGGTGGCGAGCACCGACGTCACCGAGATATTGCCGCGCACCTGCGAGAGAATGTTCTCGGTGCAGGTGACCCGGGCCAGGTTGCCGTCCACGTGGATCGAGACGTCCGTGAGGCTGAAGCGGATCTCCACGGTGTTCTTGAAGATGGTTTCCCAGGAGGCGCGCACCGCCTCCCACCCGACCAGGAGTCCCCAGCCGGGGTGGATGCACTTGACGTGCTCCCTCCTGGCCCAGACCGCCTCCATGTCCTCGAGGTCCAGCGCCTCGAACGCGCGGTAGAAGTGCGCGTTGGCCTCTTCGACCTCGGCGATGTCGTCGTCGGGGGTCACGGCTGAACCTGGGGGCAGGAGACGACGAGAGTGTCGCCCTCCCGCACGATGGGGAGCGGTGTGAGCGAGGCGCCCGGGCATGGGCCGGCGATGCAGAGGCCCGTGTCGGGGAGATAGACGGCGCCGTGGGTGGCGCAAATCAGGTGCCGGCCGTCGTCGGTGAAGAACTCGTTCGGCCACCAATCCAGCGTGGTCCCCGCGTGGGCGCAGCGGTTCACGTAGGCATGGAAGCGCCCGTCGTGGTTTACCAGGAATCCCTCCACCATTCGATCCCCGCAGCGCAGGCGGAATTTGGCCGACTGACCCGCGGCGAGGAGAGAAGCCGGGCAGCTCCAGCTGGACGCGGGCGCGGGTTCGTCCACCGGGGTCCTCCATGCGGTGGGGGGATGATATCATAGACCGATCATGCTCGCCGTCGAGGTACAGGATCTATGGAAGACATTCCGGAGCGGGTGGTTCCCGCGCCGGCTGACCCACGCGCTCCGGGGTGTCAGCCTCTCGATTCCGCGGGGAGTGATCTTCGGCCTCCTCGGGCCCAACGGGGCGGGGAAGACGACCCTCCTGTCGGTCCTCGCGACCCTTCTCATCCCCGACGCGGGGCGGGCGACGGTTCTCGGTCACGATGTGGTGCGGGAGGCTCGGGCCGTCCGCCCGCGGCTCAACATGGCCAGCGGCAACTCGAACTTCATCTGGAGTCTCCGCGCTCCGGAAATCCTCGCCTTCTACGGGCGGCTCTACGGGCTTTACGGCCGGGCGCTCTCCCGGAAGGTTGACGAACTGCTGGCGCTCTGCGAGCTCGAGGAGCAGCGGAAGGTGCCGTACCACGAGTTGTCCACGGGGCTCAAGCAGCGCCTAGCGCTGGCCAAATCGCTGGTGAACGACCCCGAGCTGCTGTTCCTGGACGAGCCGACGCTCGGGCTTGATCCCGACATCTCCGTGCGGATGCGGGCTCAGATCAAGGCGCTCCGCCAGGATCGCGGGACGACCATCCTGTTGACCACCCACTACATGCGCGAGGCCGAGGAACTCTGCGACGAGATCGCCTTCATCAAGAGCGGGGAGATCCCGGCGCGCGGCACGGCCGATGCCCTCAAGCGGCAGATCAGGATCGGTGACGTGATCGCCCTGCGGCTGGATCCCCCCACATGGGACCGCCTGGCGGAGTTGCCCGGGGTGCTGCGGTGCGCGAGTCACGACGGCAGGATCGAGCTGACCGTCGATTCGGCCGAAAAGCGGCTGCCTGAAATTCTCCGGGAGCTCCATGAGCAAGGATTTCTCGTCCGCGACGTGGATGTTCACGAGCCGGATCTGGAGGAGGTCTTCGTTGAACTGGCGAAGTGAAGCGGGGCGCGTGTACGCCTTCGCCCACCGGAACGTGCTGATGGCCAGCCGGAACGTCTTCTTCGTCTTCGAGTTGGCGTTTTGGCCTTCCGTGGGCGTGCTGTCCATCGGCCTGATGACACGCTTCCTCGCGCTCGACCCGGAGATGACAGCGTTCCTCCTCGTGGGAACCATGGCGCTTTCGACCGTCCAGGTCTGCCAGCTGGACGTGTCCTACGCGGTGCTGTTCGACGTCTGGTCGAAATCGGTCAAGCACCAGTTCCTGGCTCCGGTGGGAGTCCGCCATCTGGCTCTCGGGTCATGGCTGGTCGGGGTGGCACGCGGGCTGACGGTCTTCGGCCTCCAGGCGCTGCTCTCCTGGTGGGCCTTCGGCTTTGATTTCTTCCAGCCGGGCGTGCTCGCTCTCGCCGCGTTCCTCCTCGGGTGCTTCCTGACCTCGGCGATCGTGGGGCTCCTCGTCTGCGCCCTGGTGGTGCTCTTCGGCACGCGCGCGGAGGTCTCGGCCTGGGCCACGGTGAACCTCATCATGGTCTTTTGCGGGATCTACTATCCGGTTTCGGTCCTTCCGGAATCGGTGTCCACGCTGGCGGGCCTCTTCCCGCTGACCTATGTGCTCGACGCCTTCCGCTCGAACTACGGGTTCGCCTCCACGTTCCGATTCCCGCTCCTGACGGGATTCCTCCTCTCCGCGCTCTACCTCGGGCTCGCCCATTGGGCGCTGACTCGGGCCGTCACCCGCTGCCGTCGCACCGGGCTTCTCCTCAAGCTCTCCGAGTAGCCTCGGTCATCGGTTGTCTTGCGGGCTCGCGGGGACCATGGTACTTTCCTGTGAGAATACCTCCGCCTTTTCCGCCATCCTGAGCGGCCGAACGATCCGAGGAGGGAAACCGCATGGCGTTCTTCGACCTTCCGACTGACGAAGAGCTCTCTCCCGAAGTGCGGCAAACGCTGGAGGAGTACCGGCGCCTGCAGGGGAGGGAACAGGTCATCCCCACCTGGAGGGCGTACGGTCGCTCGCCGAAGATTGTCGGCGCAAGGTTCACGGCGTGGCAAAACCTGCACTTCCAATGCAGGTTCCCCTGGGAGGCGCGGAACGTGGCGGTCATGCTTATCGCCCACGCTAAACGATGCCAGGGGTGCTTTGCCGGCGCCCGTTTCCAGCTGGATAAGCTCGGCTTCGACGCGGCGACCCTGGACGGGATGTGCGCCAATCCCGAAGCGCTTCCGTTGAAGGAACGGGATCGCCTGTTCGTTCACTACGCCCTCAAGATGGCGACGGGGTCGGCCGACCTGCAGCCGAAGGACTTCAGGGAGATGGCTGCGCACGGCTTTTCGAAGGAGGAGATCCAGGAGATCATCGCCTTCGCGGCCTACTGGACCATGAATATGGTCTTCACGCAGTCCGCGAATGCGGCGCTCGCGGACGAGTGACGAGCAGGAGGGGATCCCATGGCGTTCTTCGAATTGATTCCCGAGGAGCAGCTTCCACCCGAGGCCAAAGAGTATATCGAGATTGTCAAAAAGCGCGCGAGATCTGATCGAGCAGCAGACACCTTCTATGTTCTTGCCAAGAACCCCAGGCTGGTCAAGGCCTGGGTCCAGGCTTATCAGGAGTTGATCCCCATTCCGAACCGCTTCGGGACGGCTCAGGGCATTGCCGGAATGCTGATCGCCCATGCCAAAGGATGTCGTGTGTGCTTCGACACAAGCCGAAAGTTCTTGGTAAAGCTCGGGTTCGATGACGCGGCTCTCGATAACATGTGCCAAGCGCCTGCTGCGCTCCCCCTCGCTGAGCGGGAACGGCGATTCGTCGAGTTCACGCTTCGGGCGGCGCGCGACCCTCAGGGGTTGAAGCCGGGAGACTTTCGCGAGATGGAGCGTGCCGGCTTCTCCAAAGACGAAATACTAGAGATGATCGGGGTGGCGGCCTACTGGAATCTCGCCACGACGCTCGCCAGCGCCGTGGACGCGGGGCTGCGCGAGGAGTAGCCAGGACATGAACTGCCCCGCGTGCGGTCAGGACAACCGGGAGGGCGCGCGCTTCTGCAATGCCTGCGGTGGGAGGCTGGAGGCGCGATGCCCCTCCTGCGGCCGGAGCGCGCCTCCCGGCGCCCGCTTCTGCGACGGCTGCGGGGCGGCCCTATCCGCGACTCCCTCCACTGGGACGCGCGACGCGCGTGCCCCGGTTTCCTACACTCCTCACCACCTAGCGGAACGCATCCTTACCGAGGGTCGGGCCCTCCGAGGCGAGCGCAAGGAGGTCACTGTCCTCTTCGTGGACGTCCAGGGCTCGACCGAGCTGGCCGGCGCCCTTGATCCCGAGGAATTTCACGCGGTGATGGACGGGGCCTTCCAGCTGATGCTTGATGCCGTCCATCACTGGGAAGGGACCGTCAACCAGTTCACCGGAGACGGCATCATGGCGCTCTTCGGGGCGCCGATCGCCCACGAGGACCACGCCCGGCGGGCGCTGCACGCGGCGCTGGAGATTCAGCGGGGGTTCGGGGAGTATGCGGCGGCGCTTCGCCGTGACAAGGGGCTCTCGTTCCAGGTGAGGCTCGGGCTCAATAGTGGTCCCGTCATCGTGGGTGCGATCGGAGACGACCTCAGGATGGACTACACCGCCCAGGGGGTGACGACAAACCTCGCCGCGCGGATGCAGCAGGCGGCGGACCCCGGGGCGGTCCTGGTGGCGGCCCCGACCTATCGCCTCGGCGAAGGGTACTTCCGCTTCCGCTCGCTGGGTCCCATGCGTGTGCGCGGCGTGCCCGACCCGGTGGAGGCCTATGTGCTGGAAGGGGAGGGGACGGTCGTCTCTCGCCTGGAGGCCTCGTGGCGGCGCGGCGTCTCCCCCTTCCGAGGGCGAGAGGCCGAGCTCCTCGCCCTCGGTGAGTGCTGGGAGCGCGTGTGTACTGGGCACGGAGAGGCGATCTGTCTGGTGGGGGAGCCCGGCATCGGCAAGTCGCGGCTTGCCTTCGAGTTCCAGCGAAGCCTGGGAATCACGGATCGGATTGAGGGGGCGGCTCTCTCCCACACGCGGGGCGCGGCCTACTTCGTCTTCCGCCAACTCCTCCGCCGATTGGCCGGCATTGATCCGGCCGCCGATCTCTCGGCCACGCGCGACCATCTCCATCGCCGGCTGTGGGACCTCTCGCCGGACCTAGCGGGCCTCGCCCCCGAAATCTTCTCGATCCTGGGAACGTCCTACGAGACCCCCTCGCAGCAGCAGACCCGCGCGCCGGACGACCGGAGGGATCGGCTGCGCGAGGCGGTGACGGAGTGGGTGAAGGAGGAGTGCCGGCGGGCGCCCATGCTTCTCGTGATCGAGGACCTCCAGTGGCTCGATCCTTCGTCGGAGGAACTGCTTCGGCATCTGGCGCTTGAGGCCCGGAGCCTTCGCCTCATGCTCCTGCTGACTTCCCGCCTCCCTCTCGCGGGCAGCAACCTGGAGCTCGGGCGCGCCCGGGAGGTGGTCCTGAAAGCGCTCTCGGCGGAAGACATTTGCGCCCTGGTGGATGCCCAGGTGGAGCCGTACCCCGCGAGCGACCGCTTGCGGCGGACCGTGTCGGCGCGTTCGGAGGGGAACCCGTTCTACGTCGAGGAGCTCGTGCGGGCGTTCAGGGAGCGGGGAGACCTGCTGCTTGATCATGGGGCGTACGACCTTCGCCAGGGGGCGGAAAGCGTCATCCCGCCGACCATCAACGCCCTGATCTCCTCCCGGATCGATCGGCTGCTAGTTTCCGCGCGCGAGCTCCTGGCCGACGCCGCCGTGCTCGGCAAGCAGTTTCCGCTGGCCCACCTGCGCGCGTTGGTCTCCGGGGATCGCTTCGAGGAGGATCTGGCACTGGTCGAGCGGAGGGGCTTTCTGGACCGCCAGGCCGAGGGCCCGGTGGCCAGCCTCGCATTCCGCCATGTGTTAAGCCAGGAGGTCGCTTATGGCGCGCTCCTCCAGTCGGAGCGCCAGACGCGCCACAGGCGAGCCGCCGAGGTGCTGGAGCAGCTCTACCGGGGGCGGACCGAAGAGGTCTGCGATCAGCTCGCGCACCACTGGGCGCACAGCGACCGGCGGGTGCAGGCGCTCCCGTATTTGTTGACCGCGGCCGATGGCGCGGTGGCCGTGGGGGCCAACCAGGAGGCCATCGGCCATCTCCAGGCAGCGCTGGGACTGGTCACCGAGCACCCGGCGGCGGCGGGAAAGGACGAGATGGACGCCATCCGCCTCAAGCTGGCAGGGCTCCACTTCGTCGTTGGTGAGCGATAAGGATGGCCGTGCCGTTCGTGAAGGTCGCTGACCTCTCTGAGGTGCCGGCCGGGACGGGGAAGCTGGTCGTGGGTCCGTTTGACAAGCCGATGGCTCTCTTCAACGTGGAGGGGCAGATCTACGCGATCAACCACGTCTGTCCCCACCGGGGCGGTCCCCTCGCCGAGGGCACATTGGCGGGGACGGTGGTGACGTGCCCGTGGCACGGCTGGACCTTTGACGTCACGACCGGCGAGCCCGATCACCCGGGCGGCCATTCTGTGGCCGCGTATCAGGTGAAGGTGGAGGGCACATCCATCTACGTGGGGTGGTTCAAGCGGTGATGCGAAGCCCGTGGGCGCGCGAGTACGTCCGAAGACCGAAGGAATACATCTGGGGCACCGACCCATCGCCCTTGGCCCAAGAGTTGAGCGCGCTCCTGCCGCCTAGCGCGCGAGTGCTCGACCTCGGATGCGGCGAAGGGCGCGACAGCGTTTTCTTCGCGGCGCGGGGGCTTGAAGTCGTCGGGGTGGACGCCTCCCGGGCAGGGCTCCGCAAGGCGGAACGGCTCGCGCGGGAGCAGGGGGTCGAGGTCCGCTGGCTCCACGGCGACATGTCGCGCGTCGCCCTGGATGGTCCCTTCGATCTCGTCTATTCGTGCGGCGCCATCCATTACGTGCCCCGACGCAAGCGGGCCCGGCTCTTCCCCCGGCTCCAGGCGTTGACGCCGCCGGGTGGGTATCACGCCCACGTTGTCTTCACCGACCGGGCTATCTATCGCGAGAAGGGCGAGGTGATTGACTACTTCGCCGCGGGAGAGCTCGGCCGCGCCTACGCCAACTGGCGGGTCCTTCAGTGCGAGGAGCAGATGATTCCGTGCGCCCAGGACGGCACCCCGCATCGCCACAGTGTGGAACAGCTCGTCGCGCGCTTTCGGCCGGCGACAGAGATTCACGAATGGACGCCGTCCTCTCAATAATTCTTCTGGGGCTCCTCTTGGGGATCCAGCACGCCACCGACCCCGATCACGTGGTGGCCGTCGCGACCATCGTGAGCCAGCGTCCCCGCTTCTTCTCCGGCGCCCTGATCGGGGCTCTGTGGGGAGTGGGGCACACCGTGACGATCGTGGGCTTCGGCGGGGCGATCATCCTGCTGAACCTGACGATCAGCCACGCCGTGGGGTTGTCACTGGAGTTGGGGGTGGCCGCCATGCTGATCGTGCTGGGCTCGGTGAGGCTCGTCTGCACCTTCCGGGGTCGGGACGATGTCCAGCCGGCGCATGCGCACACCTCGCACGACCATGGCCCCCGCGAGGCGTTTCATCGCCACGCTCACACCCATGACGGCATCACTCACACCCACCTGCACCTTCACCTGTCGCGCCGCCTGCTGGAAGCCCTCCAGGCCGTCGGGTTGACACAGGGCCTTAGGTCGGTCGGGATCGGGGTCGTCCACGGACTGGCGGGGAGCGCCGCCGTGGCCCTGCTGGTTCTGAGTACGATCAGAAACCCGTACTGGGCGGCGGCCTATTTGCTGGTCTTCGGGGCGGGGACGATCCTCGGCATGATGGCGATCACGGCTCTGATGGTGCTGCCGTTTGCTCTGACCGCCAGGAGGGTCGTCAAACTCAAGCGCGTGCTGGCCGTGGGGACCGGCGTCGTCAGCCTCGGCGTGGGGCTCTTCCTGATCTACCAGATCGCCCCTCACCTGATCCTCTCCCCCTCACCTTAACCCTCTCCCCCAGTGGGGGAGAGGGCAGGGTGAGGGTGGAGGGGAGGGTGAGGGGGCCTAACGATTGAGGAACTTCATCACGCTCCGGGCGATCCCGTCCGGGTCCAGGCCGTGCTTGGCGTAGAGCCCCTTCGGATCGCCGGACTCGCCGAATCCCTGGACGCCCAGGCGCTTCACCGGGGTCGGGAGCACCTCGGCCAGCATCTCTGAGACCGCTCCGCCCAAGCCGCCCGACACCGAGTGGTCTTCCACCGTGACCACGCGCCCGGTTTTGCCCGCCGACCGGACGAGAAGCTCCTCGTCCAGAGGCTTGATGCACGCCACGTTGATGACCTCGGCCTTCACCCCTTCGCCCTCCAGCTTTTCCGCCGCTTTGAGCGCGTTGAAGACCGGGCCGCCGCTGGCGAGGAGCGTCACGTCGCTGCCGGGCCTGAGGACCACGGCTTTGCCGAACTGGAAGCGGTAGGCGGGTGGGGACACGGGCTCGAGATTCTGCCGGGTCAGGCGGAGGTACAGCGGGCCCTGGTGCTCGACGGCGTAGGCGACGGCCTGCTTGGTCTCGATCTCGTCGGCAGGCTGGATGATCGGGATGTTGGGCAGCGCGCGGAGGCAGGCGATATCCTCGAGCCCCATCTGGCTGTAGCCGTCCTCGCCGATGGCGATGCCGGCGTGGGTGCCGACGATCTTCACGTTGGCCCGCGTGTACGCCACCGAGACGCGAATGGTCTCGAAGCGCCCCACCACGAAGCAGGCGAAGGAGCAGATGAACGGGATCTTCCCCGCCAGGGCGAGCCCGGCGCCGATCCCGATCATGTTGGACTC
>Ga0184633_10000337_pt1 | contig 16267 bp, 10 predicted proteins | sample PLM31_170_b1_FD_133156 | JGI IMG/M metagenome (GOLD analysis project Ga0184633, IMG submission 133156) | Groundwater sediment microbial communities from an aquifer in East River, Colorado, USA - PLM3-1_170_b1 | ecosystem: Environmental > Terrestrial > Soil > Riparian zone | place: USA: East...
CGCAGCGCCTCCTCTCGCCGGGCTTCCTTGCCGTGAACGAACAGGATCCACGTCGTGCTCGTCCCTGGAACGTGCCAGGCGGGGAAGCTGCCGAGCTCCGTTGGGACGCTCACCTCCTGGCTAGCGAGACCTAGGGACGAGGAAGGTTCGCCCTCGAAAGAGAAGGGATCAATCTGGGCCTCAACTCCCGCCGCCAGCGACCCTCGATCCGACACGAATTCCCGCCGCGTTTCCACACCCCTGGCTTCCAGGATGCTCCCCACCCGTCCGTAGCCATCCCTCCATCGAATCCCCCAGGTCCCGGAGCGGCTCATTCGCGCTCCGGGGCGCTCCGCGCGAACGGTCACGGTCGAGTCGTCCACGGCGACGATCTCGACACGCTCGTAGGTCAGCTCCTTGCGAACGTTGGGGGCAAAGATGGCTCCGTCGAAGATCCTCTGGGACACTTGCCAGGCAACACCCGCGAGCCCGGCCGTCGCCAGAGCGAGGACCGACACGCCGATCCACAAGGAGAGCAGGTGGATCCTAGAGTGGACCCAGTTTCGATTGCACACCTTGGGACGAAGTATGACCGACGAGGAGGCGCCATGGGTGAGTTTCCACGGAAGGCGGATGGGCCCGGCGACGGCAAGGTTCGCGCATAGTCATGGACCGCCCGAATAACATTCTCTACTATCCCCTCGTCGCTACGACCGGACGCTCCACTCTTGAGGTGCGGAGCGGCTCGGATCATCCTCGCCTCCGGGGGGCGCGGTTCCATGAAGCGTTGGGGTTGCATTTGCCTTGCGGCGCTTGTAGCGCTCAGTAGCCTCCCCGGCTGCAGCGGCATCCGAACGGTCAAGCGCACGACCGCGACCCCGGAAAACATCGACGAACTGCCCCAGAAGGCTCGCTTTCTCAAGGCCCATATGCGGGACGGCAGTCTCTATGTCCTGGATTCGTGGAAGGTTCTCCCGGGGGACTCCGCCGTCGAGGGAACCGGTGAGCGCCGCGACGTGAATCGTGACGCGGTCGGCGGCGGACCGTTCGTCATCCCGATCGATTCCGTCGCGCTCTTCGAAACCAACGTGGTTCAGACCTCTCCCGCCATGATTCCCTACACCGTGCTGCTGGTGGGCACGGTCGCAGGAGTTGTCTACTGCATCACCAATCCCAAGGCATGCTACGGCTCCTGCCCGACCTTCTACGCGGAGGATGGGCCACGGGATCTCGTTCAGGCCGAGTCCTTCTCGAATAGCGTGGCGCCGTTTCTGGAAGACACCGACGTCGACGCGCTCTACCGAGTGACCCCGAGCGGGAGCACCCTGCGACTGCGGGTAACGAATGAGGCACTCGAGACACACGTGATCCGGCGGGCCGACGTGATGGCCGCCCCGCGGCCCACGAACGGACGCGTTGCGCGCACCGTCGACGGCGAGTATTGGGAGATCCAGGACTGGAGTCCGGCAAGCCCGGCGCGCGGTCCTGAGGGGGACTGTACGGCGGCCTTGGCGGCCTTCGATCGGATCGAGCGGTTCAGTCTCGCCGATTCGACAGATCTCGCGACTCCCGAGACCCTCGAGCTGGAGTTCCGCGACCTCCCGCCGGGACCCCATTCCCTCGTGATTGCCGCGCGCCAAACGCTCGTGACGACCTACCTCTACTACCAAACTCTGGCCTTCATGGGCAATTCGGCAGCCGCTTGGATGGCCGCTCTCGAGCGGCAGGGTACCACGTTGCGATCCCTCGCCACCGGGCTCGGACGTGAGCTGGGGAGCATCCAGGTCTCCGTGCTCGACAAGGACGGCACTTGGATTTCGGCGGGCGAAGCTGGCGAGACCGGCCCCATCGCGACCGACGTGCACCTGGTTCGACTCCCCGACGCCGGGGTGACGCCCATGCGCGTGCGGCTGCGCATGGCCCGCGGAGTGTGGCGGCTCGACTATGTCGCTCTCGCCGCGCTGGGCGAACGAGTGACGCCGATACGATTGCCGCCGGCTCGAGTCACGCGCGACGGCGCGCTCTCCGTTGCCGCGAGCGAAGCGCTCGCCGATTCCCTTGGGAGCCTTGTAACGCTGCCGGGAGACTCCTACCTGCTCGAGTATCCGCTACCGCCCTCGCCCGAGCGATATGAGTACTTCCTCGAGGCGCGTGGGTATTACTTGGAATGGCTCCGCGAGGAATGGCTCAAGGAAGAAAACCCGGGCCGAGCGCGACAGATCTTTCTCGACCCTAAGGGAGCGCTGCGTGCCCTGGCGCCCGAGTTCAAAAGGGCGGAGCCGCAAATGGAATCACTCTTTTGGGCGAGCCGCTATGAGAATTCCAAGTAGCTTCTACACCCTGCCCGCTCTTCTGGCCACCTTGTTCGTGAGCTCGTGCGCATCGTCGCGTGCGCCGGGCGGATGGCTCGATGAGCCGAGCGAAGTCCCGCGGTCGCCTTACGGGGCATGGATCGAAGTGACGCTCTCAGGCGAAGATCCGCACGGGCCCGTCGCGGGCGAGTTCATCGCGGTTGACGAAACCGACAGCGTGTACGTCTTGACGGAATCGAGCTTCCAGGCCATTCCGATAAGCTCGATCCGGGCAGCTCGCATTAAATTCTATCGTCCTCAGACTGGGAAGGCCCTCGCGTGGACGGCGGGCGGCACGATCCTCTCGCTCTCCCACGGCTGGGGCGTCGTCATTACTGCCCCTGTTTGGATCATCGTGGGCTCGCTTGCCGCAGGGGGTGTCTCCCGGGAGCCAAACTACGACGTTCAACGATCCACATGGACTGAGATGGCCATCTACGCGCGCTTCCCTCAGGGACTCCCGGCCGGTCTCGACCGCGCGTCCTTGAAGCGAAAGGTGAGCGATGGCTCCACTGTGCCACGGTACACCGTGACGTTGAAGGATGGCCGAATTCTGAGGGCACGAGGCGTTCAGTACTCGTCCGCCATGGACTTTCTCCACGTCCAGACCGTGGATGGGGACGAGGAGGACATCGCGGCCCACCAGGTTCGCTCGATCGTCGGATCGGATGGCAAAGACATCACTCGGCAGGTGATGGGTCGGTGAGCCCCTCGTAGCCGCGGGCCAGCGGACGGTGACGGAATCGCCAGCGGCGACGACGAGACCGTTCGAGGTTGCGGTAGAGCCCTCGCCAGGCTCTACCACCAGCGATTGGTCAATCCACAGAGGTAAGAACGCGGGCGGCACGGATCCGAGATGCTGACCGTCGTCAGACCTCACAGGACGTGGGTTCTGGTTCCATGATTCGTGACCCCTTTGACCGCGCCAGCCGTGGACGCTTGCGGAGCTTCGCCTCGACGTTCTGAACAATCACGGTTAGCTGCGTGCTATCTCCTCCAGCTCCAGTCGGGCGCAATGTCAAACCCGGGGTTGTTGGTGATGCGGGTGGGGTTCGATCCGTCAGCGTTCATGACGTAGACCTCGAAGTTTCCGTCGCGATAGGTCGCGAAACCGAGTTTGCTTCCGTCCGGTGACCACGTAGGGTACGAGGCATTGCTGGTGAGTTCCGTAATGCCTGAGCCATCGGCGTTCATAACGTAGATTCCCAGCTTCCCGAGTTGCTCGCCATCGAAAGCGATCTTGCTCCCATCCGGTGACCATGCGGGAGAAGAACTGTAACCTGAGGGGTTATTCGTGAGTCGGGTCACGCTGGAGCCATCGGCGTTCATGAGGTAGATACGGTCTCCCCCGTCACGGTCGCTAGAGAAGGCGATCTTGCTCCCATCCGGCGACCATGCGGGGGAAGTAGAATGACTTGAGGGGTTATTCGTGAGTCGGATGACGCTGGAGCCGTCGGCGTACATGACATAAATCTCGAAAAAACTCTCGAGGGGTTTGACCCACACCTTCACGAAAGCGATCTTGCTGCCGTCCGGTGACCACGCGGGGTCAAAGTCCTCCGCGGGGTCGTTCGTGAGCCGGGTCGGGTTGGAGCCGTCGGCGTTCATGATATAGATCTCGGTATTCCCGTCGCGTTGGCTCGCGAAAGCGATCTTGGTGCGATCCGGCGACCAGGCGGGGGAGGTGTCATTTGAGGGGTTGTTCGTGAGGCGGACGGGGCCGGTGCCGTCGGCGTTCATGGTGTAAATATCGAGGGTGCTACATCTCCACCCACAAGAAGAATCCACATCGCGACTACTCGCGAAGAGGATCGGAGGCAGGGGCCTGGGAGGGAGGTTCGGTGCGGTTGTCGGATTATCGCATCCAGTCGGCGCCAGCAGCAGCATGCCGATGACGACGACACCTCGCTGAATTCGGGCAGTGTGCACGCGGTTCATGCGGCCTTTAGGGAGTGCCGGTACTCGTCTTCTGTCGGCAGCATCGCATCCCTGGCGCGATGGGCCGGGCCAGGATCGCGGGGCCGGCGCGGGGGCAGTAGGCTTCGACACTCGGCAGCGTCGTTTGATGCTCAAAATCATTGTACGCCCTACTTCCCCACGCGGCGAAGCTCCCAACCGTCCTTGAATGCCCGCCCGACTCGGAGCTCCTTCCGGAGAAACGTCTGAAGCTCCTTGGTCGTGGCCGTCAGGACCAGCGACTCTTCCGTGTCCTCTCCGTAGGGCTCGATCCACTCATGCGGGAGCGATCTCGGGTTCCGCTTGAGCCGATTCTTCCACCAGTCTATATCGAGAATGCCAATCTTCAGGGATTTCGCTCCCCATTCCAGAAGCAGCAGCGTGTGCCCCCTCAGGACCGGATAGGGCGAAAGACTGCGAGTCAGCGCGCCCCAATTGGGCTCGACGTTGAGCAAGGTGGCGTCGCCGAGACGGAAAAGATGCCCGATAGAGTGCAGCTTGGGGTCATCCGGATCGTCGTCTAGAGGCACCATCATGGTGTAAGCATCCTCGCCGTGCCGCTCGAAGACCCAATACATTGAGGTCGAGTCGCTGCTCGCCCAGGCTCCGAGGAGCGACTCATCGAAGAAAACCTGGTCGTCGAGATGGAAGGAACGCAGGCTGGTTGGAGGAAAGCAGCCGGCAAGGAATCCTAGGAGAGCGAGTGCTATCAGCAGGAGCATGCGGGAATTGCGCATATCGGTCCCCCTGCGGGGGGCCGGAGTGGACGCGGCCGACAAAACTTCTATTTCGGACATCGTGTTACCCCGACCTGCAACATGACATCGCGCCTCCAGATCGACGGCTCTATCGCCCCGGCTTCATCTCCTCGGCTAGGAACACCTTCAGGGACTCCCCCAGGCTGTACACCTTGGTCGTGTCCCCGATAGAGTCGTCTCGGAACCAGAATTCCCTCGTACCGGGCGGCCAATGGATGATCACGCTATCGCCAAGGGTGATACGGCCGTTCGACGTGAGTCCCCCGCTATCATCATCATCACGCTCCCAGGCGAACCTGTAGCCGGTTGAATCGAAGCTGAAGGAGAATTCCTCTCCCTCTTCCTCTTCTGGGAGTTTCCGGTAGATACCCTTCACCTCGGCCATGACCCGACCACGGTCGAGCCAGACCTTCCGGTCCGTCACATAGACGCTGTCCACCGCCGCTTCCAGCAGGTATTCGTCCCCCTTCCAGTACTTCACGAGATCTCGAAAATCCGTGCTCTGTGCCTCGGTCGTGCTCTCGCTCGACCCGATATTCTCATAGATCACGCTGGACCTGCCGGCGTGGTCCCCGTCCGGAAGCGTCCATCGAGTCTCGTACGCCTGGAAACAGAGACACCCCGGTAGCGCGAGCCCGAACGTGAGCGCGATCACGATCGGGATTCGACGACGTCGGACAGGAGCGAACCTGGGCCCACTGCACAGCATGGAGGTCACGAGCCTCAGCGACCGATCACTGAGCCGGCGACGGGCAGAGCTGGTCGGACGGCTTGACCCCCGCTTCGACCCACTGCACCAAATCCTGAAATGCGGCCACGACCTCGTCCGGCGTGTAGATGCTGTGGCCGTACCTGTCGATCATCCGACACACGAAAAGCTCGGGGCGTTTCACCCGGCCGCGGTACGCCTCCTCGTGGAACGCCGGAATCAGCGGATCCCTGCACGTGTGCAGCGCCAGCATCGGGATGTTCAGATCACCCGTCGGCTCGTAGTAATTCCGCATGACGGACTCGGCGTCCGGCGCGGACTCATAGCGCGCCACCCGAGCGTTCAGGTCGTCGAGCAGGGGCTGCGGGAGCGCCCCGGCGTAGACCGTCCCGCTGTTGTCGAAGAACGGGTGTCCGTGCGTACGTCCCATGAAATCATCCAGCTCGATCGCGTGGAAGACGAGCGCCTGCACGATCGAGCCGACAAGCTCTTCGGGGCTCTGGAAGGCAATCCGCGTCTGGTAGATCTGGCTGATCAGGAACGCTCCCTGCGGGTTCGCCTGGATGGCGGCGATCGCGGGGAGGGCGATGTCCTGGATCGGATCGACGTCCGGAGGAAGCTCCTGGACGTTCCCGGGCAGCACTTCGTCCCCATAGTAGTGATCGAACAGCAGCCGGACGTTCGCGATGTAGTCCACCTCGAGCTTGGTGCCTCCCAGCACGCCGCTCATCGGCAGCGCGCCGTCGTAAAGGTCCGGGAAGCGCTCCGCAAGCATCTGGATGACGATGCCACCGAGGGAGTGACCCGCGAGGTAGACGCGCCGTGGCTTCCCGAACTTCGACGTGAAGATCGATCTGAGCTGATGAGTGCGGAGCGCGCCGTCCTTGAGCGCGTAGCCGTTCTCGGAGTAGCTCGAGTAGGCAATCGCGTATCCCAGGTCGAGAAACCGGCGGGTCAGCTCCTCGATGTTGTCGATGCTCGGAAGGGCGACTTGCAGCGGGGGATCGATGTAGCCGTGGGCGTAGAGGATCAGGTCGCCGTTCCACGACTCCGGGACGGACAGCCGGTACAGGGCGCCGGGACCCGTCTCGCCCTCGATCTGGATCGGGCCATCGGTGCTCCGGTTAGGTGCCGGCGCGACCGGGCCCTGGGACCCTCCTCCATCACCGGCTTGGGCGATGGACGCCGATGAGCTCCGCGTCTGCTCCGGAGCGACCGGCGCGCGGTCGGAGCATCCGAATGCGGCCATGGCGATGCCTAGGAATAGCGATACCATGATCTTACGTGGCATGACGACCTCCTCCTGACGTGATTGGGCACGACGCGCCCACCCGCACCTGCTGGTAGAGAGAGGAACGACGCTCCGGCGAAAAGCGCACGCGGCGGCGAGTGGGCCGCAACCGACGTAGTGCTTTCACGGTGTCGTTTCGCAGGAATACACCGGCGCGTTGGGATCATAGGTGACCGTGACCTCGGCCCGCCCGATATTGCCCGCGGAATCCGCGGCCGTGACTCGGATCAGATTCGCCCCCACGGCGAGCGGCCATGCGGACGCAGACCACTGATGAACCGGGAACTGGAAAAGGGGAACGACGTAGGCGAGGCTCCAGGCGGTTCCGCTCGTGCCTGTCATATCGTTCCTCCAGGTCACAGTGACGGCGGGATCCAGCGGGCAGCAGGTGAAGAGTGCCGGGCTCACGAATGCATAGCCCCACAGCCCTATGTGCGCCTCACCAGTCGTGACCGAGCCGGTTGGGCACTTGATCTTTACCCACCCCGCGCCGACGTTGCCGCTCCCGGAAGGCGCCTCAGGAGATGTAGGTTCGTCCTCGCCGCAACCCGCGAGCACGAGAGCGATAAGGTAGGAAGCCAGCTTGCTCGACACCCCGCGCCGGAAGCGCGGAGTCACGGAGGATGTCGCGTCTGAACCCGGTCTGCACATGACCTCAACTCTATTTCACAATCGCGAGTGTGCTTCTCTTCGTCTCCCCCAACGCCTCCACCGTGACCAGGTAGAGTCCGTCCGTCGCGTATCCGCCCTCTCGATCCCGACCGTCCCAGCGCACCAGGTTCGCCCCCGCTCCCATCACCTGCCCGGAAAGCACCTCCCGCATCAGCCTCCCCGCCCGGTTGTAGATCCGCACCGTCACGGGAGCAGAGCGACCCAGGCTGAAGCCGATCGCCACGTGGTCGTTGGCGTAGGCGCCCCCCACGGAGAAGACTCGGGGGGTAAAGGAGAGCGCCGAGAGAGTGGCGGGTCCCTCGGTCGGTGTGATCTCCGCGAAGAGGGCGTAGCGGCCCGACTCCCGCACCGCGAGGGAGACCCTTCCCTTCTCGAGCGTCCCTCCGAGCCTGCGCCACGGACCCCCGTTCGAGGAGATGTAGAGGGCGAGAGTTCCCGCAGCCGGGGAGATCCCGGCGGTGGAGAACTCCAGGGTGAAGGATTTGCGCAGAGCCGCCGCTCCCCAGGAGACGTCGTAGGCAGGGAGGACGCGGACCTCGCCTGAGGGGAGGGAATCGGGTGCCGAACCCTCAGCGGCGGGCTCGATCATCACCACGGCGTCCTGCTCGAAGGCGTGGGGAGGGAAGTAGAGGTGGAGCTCGTTGTTGGTGGTGTAGAGGTCGCCGCCCGAGGCGGCGGTCACCACCGCAGGGGCGGTCTCCTCCACGAAGGGGAAGTGGTTGTCGACGATGACGGCGACTTGCGCCGATCCAACGAGTCCAAGGGAATCGGCGACGGCCACGCGAAGATCGTAGAGACCATCAGCGAGTGGCGAGGTGTCCCAGACGGCGATTGGGCCGTCCCCAACAGATGCAGCAGACTGCACGAGGACCGACGCGAAAGCAGGGTCCCATGAGGAAGCAGAGACAGATCGTACGTCAACTCGATAGGAGCGAAACCGCGAATCGGTGGCGACGCCCCGGATCGTAACCAGTCCCCGCACTGCGGTCCCCTGACCGGGGAAACGGATGATGGGTAGCGGAGGCGTCGCGTCCACCTCATATAGATGAACGGCAGGGGTCGGGTCGATATTTCCCCACTGGTCTCGCGCCCGCACATGAAATTCGTGAACGCCGTCGACGAGATCCGTTCCGCGCCAGAAACTCGTTGCGGCCCAATCGGACCACAAACCGCCGTCCTCCGAAAAGGAGAACTGGACTCCCCGCGTCTCACCGTATGCCGCGACAAATCCAAGCGTGAGATCTCTCGTGGCAAGGAGCTGGACAGGCTTGGGTGTGATGACGGTCTGGGGTGACGCACGGTCCGGCTCGTAACGGGAGACGCCGAGTGGTGTAGAAAACCAGAAGGTTCCGCTGCGGTCCTCGACCATAAAGTTGACCCACTCTGAAGCTAGACCATCTCGCGTCGAGACTGTTCGCCATCGGGATCCGTCAAATCGGCTCAAGCCAAGGGGGCATGGGTTTCCGTCCACGTCCGTGCAGCCATTGTCGAGCACCGACACCCAGATACCGCCTTCACGGTCCCCTAGCACCGCTCTCACGCCTGACCCTGGGAGGCCTTCGCTCACCGAGAATTGAGTCCAGCCGGAAGGGTCAAGGCGAAGCACGCCGAACCGATCGGTGCCGACCCAAATCCTCCCATTTGCGTCCTCGGAGATTGCCTGAATCGCGGGGTCAAGAGCCGATGCCGCACCTAGAGGAGCAATGGAGTCGATTGTCACCCCATCATAGTGGAAGAGGCTGTATCGACTGCGCGAAGCTCCGATCCAAACATCTCCATTCCGGGCCACGTAAAGCGAGATCTTCGGGGTCGACCCCGTTTCCATCAGCGTCCGCCAGACGACGCCGTCAAACCGCGCCGCCCCTTCCGCGGTTAGCGCCCAAATGAACCCTCGGGGGTCCGCGGCCACCTCATAGACATAGTCGGAAGGTAACCCCCCGCCGGTGCTCGCCACGGTGTAGCGCTTCCAAGTCTCGCTGCTGTCGGGGTTGTGTCGCAAGATCCCACCTTCTTGAGCGCCCGGGGTCGTCGCGAACCAGAGACTCCCGTGTGGGTCCTGCACAGCAGCCCAAGCGCTGAGCGGTGCTCCACTACTGTCTACGATTGGTGCCCAATGGACCCCGTCGAATCGGACCACACCCGCGATACCTGACATGAACCAATGATTGCCCTCTCGATCCTCCAGCACGCGAACTCGATTCGCTGGAAGGCTGTCGGCGACTGTAAGCGTTCTCCAGCTTGATCTGTCCCAACGAGTCGCGCCGCTCGGGGCGGCAAACCATAGGTTTCCCTGCTGATCCTGCAACATTGAAAACACCACGGGATCAGGGAGCCCGTCCGCAGTCGTGACGCGAGTCCACACCCCCCTGGTGTCCAGCCGGCTCGCGCCAGCACCCGTGCCAAACCAAATGCTCCCGTCACGCTCCAACAGAAGAGCATTCACCCCATTGCGAGCAAGTCCGTCCGCAGTCGTAAACAGCCGCCAGCTGGAACCGTCGAATCGAACAGCGCCGATCGAGGTGCCGATCCAAATGTTCCCGTCTTGATCCGCAAGTAGGGCGTTAAGGTCGGGCAACAGTTCAAACGCCCGAGGAATACTCGAATAGAAATCGATCCAGTTCATGCCGTCGAAGCGCAGAAGTTGATGGTAACCTGCCACCCAAATGTAATGGTGTCGGTCTTCAATCATAGAAACGAACCCCAAGTTGTAGAGGGACCCAGGCGAAGCCATAAAATTCCATTGCTCCCCATCGAATCGAAACACGCCGTCCCCAGCGGCCCATAAGGTGCCCTCGTGATCCTCGATCATCGTCCCGACTCCGGAGCTGACACCCGGACCCGACAAGGGGTAGGAAACCCATGCCGTTCCGTCGTACCGCGCGATGCGTACGGTCGATGCACTGCACTCGGCAAGGTCGCATGGGTAGCCAGATCCGAACCACATGTTCCCTTCCCGATCGAGCAATAACGGTTCAACCAAGCCCGCGAGAGCCATTCCGTTATCAGCCGCAAAATTCTTCCAGCTGACGCCATCATATCTTGTAGTAAGTCCCAGGTGCCGACGGGAACCAAACCACAGCGCGCCCCTTCGATCCTCCAGCATGAAGCCGCCAGGTCCCGGATCCAGCGGTTGTGACGCCTGGCTCCACGGGAGCCCGTCCGCCGGCGTGAAAGTCTGCCACTCACATTGGCCCACGGCTGCGACGCACACGGTGGACATCACTAGGGTCCCCACGAACAGACCCCTGGTCCAGCGGGCCACATCGGTGCCGTGGGAAGGCGACGCAATAGATTTGGTGCTCACTGGCTTGCCTCCGGCATGGAATGAAGCCCCGCTGCCTATCACGCCCGAGTGCTGAAACTTGGCCCCCATCTCCCTCGGGCGCCGTGAGAATGAAGGTGCGACGCTCTACCGCTCCATGAGACTCGAGGCAAGAGCGCCCACGCCCTACCTCACAACCGCCCGATCAGAGGAAGCGACGTTTGGCCAGCTGGCGCTGATGATCCCGAGAGTTGCCAGGACGACGCCCCATCTCCCGGGCGCGCTCCGCCATCGCAGTCGCCACGGGTGGGGCACGACCACAGACTTTGCCGCGCCGGAGGTCAGCGCGTCTTCCGGTGTGCGGATCATGCAGCCCCCGAGCTTCGGCGGACGCGAGAGAAGGGACATGTCCTCATCGCGCCACGACCAGCTTTCGCACGACCGCTCCGCTGCGCGTCTCCAAACGAAGAAGATAGACGCCCGAAGCGACAGCCCGCCCCCGATCGTCGTGGCCGTTCCAGGTCATCCCATGCCAGCCCGCTGTCGAGGGGGTGTTTGTGAGCGTCGCGATTCTGCTTCCGCGAATGTCGTATACCTCGAGCCGAGCGGGCCCAGCCACAGGGAGCCCGTAGCGGATCTCGACGCTGCCGCGCGATGGATTCGCCGTCGCGACGTGGAGCGAGACAGCCGAAGGGGCGGCCTCTCGCGGCACATCGACCCATACCTCTACCGAGGACTCCTCTCCGAATTGGTCGCGCACGACCAGCCGGTACGCATAGCGGCCGCCGGCGCTCACCGTGGCATCCTCGAACCAGAGCCGGCTCGTCCCTTCCGGTGTTGCCGCGCCGAGGAGAGCCCAATCGCTCTGCTCTTCGCGCCGGAACACGGCCGCTGTCACAACTTCTGCCTCGGGAACGAGCCACAGGAGACGCACGCGATCGGGCTGCGCGACCGACTCCAGAAGCATCGCGGTGATGGCCGTGGGGGGCTCGGGGCTGTTGAAGTTTAAATCGGAGATCATCTGCGCCTCGAGGTCCTTGTTGCGCAGGTCCGCGATCGAGGCGAGTCGGTCGGAGCCCTGTCCGATGATGATCGCGGTCACAACCTCCTGGCTGTCCCCAGGCGACATGGTGAATGGCCCGGAGGAGAGAAAGAGCCGGCGGTCGGAGGGATTCGAATCGAGCCAGCCGCTCGGAGCGACCGGATCTCCTGATACCTGGAACGGGGTAACCGGGAGCAGCACATTGTCGAACTCGTGAATCGGCGATCCATCCGAGTTGAGCCCGCTCATGTAGTTGTAGGTCTCCGCGGGCGCGTCGGGGTCGGTGCCGTTGATGTATTTATTGAACGAGGTCATGCCCAAGGTGTCGTAGACACCGGGAGCGACCTGGACGATCGGTCCCCGGAGGAAGTCAAAGCCGATCGCGGGCGGCGCCGATCCGTACACAGCGTCGTAGTCCGTCGCGTTGTAGCAGTACCCGAGGCTAAGCGTCGAGTCGCAACCGACGAGATCGTCGGTGAACTCGCCCAGATCGGGATCGGCCCAGAGCGAAACGTACGTGCTATCGAGCTGATTCCCGCTCTTGTTCAGGATCTTGACCTTGAGGAAGATGACATTCCCCAGCGGCCCAGAGCGGTTGAACGCGAAGGTCGACTGCTGGATCTCGATGCCGAGCGGCGCCGTGAAGCCCGCGTCGTTGAAATGGACGCTCGGGTCGGCGTCATTGTAGACGCTCCAGATCATCACATCACCGAGAAGTGCCGGCTGACCCAGCGAGTCTAAGGGGGCGCCATCCTGCACAGGCCAGTTCAAATAATCGAAGCTCGTCGTATTGCCGCGGACGATCGTGTAGTTCTTGAACCGCGGGTCGTCCGGCTGAAACGTGCCGTTCTGCATGGGCCCCGGCACGAATTCCTGCGAGTACGCGCCGACGGCGATTCGGATCTCACCTCCTACCTTGGCGCCGACCCAAGGCCCCGCGGCGAAGACGGCCGTTTGGGTCGATCCCTTGGGATAGATGAGCCCCGGATTCCCCGTGAGCAGGTCGTAGGCGAAGGAGCCGTGGTTCGTGACCACCATGTCGAGGTTGTTCGCGTCCATGCGGCCGGAATTGTCGATGGTCGCCGATGCGAGGTTGAGCGGCGCGCCGAGGAGCAAACTCGTGGCCAGCGCGGCCACGAACCAAGCCGGGCGCGGAATTGCTCCCATGGTCGCCTCCCTTTCCTCGCTGGTTTCGCTACTACCTGCCCGGCTCGCCCAGGCCACCACCACCCGCTCCCCCACTTCAGGAAACGATATCTTGGGCGAAAGCGCTCGTGACTATCTTACTACCGCGAGCGAATTCTTCCTCGTCTGTGCCAGTTCCGATCCTGACAAAGCCTCGCCCCTGAGAACCACGCTTTTCGCCACCAACTCCATGTGCTGCAACGTCCTCGTTCGAGGATCCGCCTGAAGAGACAGGTCACCGATTATGGCTCGTGCCTTCCCACTTCTGGGGGGACCGGGGCGCAAACCGCCTGCGGCCGACTCCGTCGTATATGTCCATCAAGGGATTACGTTGACGAATTTATGGTCACTTCGAAGTCTCGCCTGTCCTTGAGACCCTGCGCGGTGACGTGCATCCCATCTTGCCTCGAGCTCAAGATGCCAATCTCGCCGCTACACCCGTCGCACGGCTTGTGGAAAACCGCGCTCGCGTAGACTACCTGTCACGAGAGATGGGAACGGCCTCCGCCGGGGCGGGCGGAGGTTCTTGCCCTGACCCTGCATTGACGTCGACGCGATCGCTACAAATCGCCTACGTCCCGTCCTGCACGGAGAGAGCCCCCCACGATGCCTTGGGCATTCTGGACGCGGCGAACTGACTCGGCCCGGATGAAGTCGCTTCGCATGCGGATGGAAATATTCAAGCGGACAGGGGGTGAGCTACTACTACCGGATAAGTCCACATCCAATTACACGCCTCTTTTCACTTGACTTCATCCAAGTTGCTGAGGTAGGGTAGCTCCCGTTTGCAAAGGCAAAGCATCGCCAGCTCGACCTCCCCAACATTTCGCGCTGGGTATCAGCACCAAGCCCTCGCCTATCTCCCCAGGCGTCGGCCGATTCCCGTGATCACGGGTCCAAACGGCAGAAGGCCTGCGTCTCGGGGCCCCAGGGTTCCGCGCGCCCGCAGTCGCATCGGCCCGCGCCGCATCTCTACATCAACTGATCCCACAGAATCAGGCGCGGTCCCGCAAGCGACCCGCCTTCCATCGTATCCGAACACGTGGGAGACCAAGCATGATCGGCGAGAGGAGCCCCCCGACCACGGAACGGTCGCTCGAATGATGTGTCGGGGATCGCATGAGTTTCTTGGGACAAGCCTGGAAATGCCGGGGTCATGCGACCCTCATTCCCAAAGAGGGGAATCAACCAATGATGCGCACCACGAAGATTTTCGGACTCTGCCTCGCGCTTGTGGCCGTAGCGGCCCTTGCAACGGTCAATCCCTGTGCGGCTCAGACGGCCAACAGGCCACTCTCGGATTTCCTCGACGCGCAGGGCACGACCAGCAATTTCTTCCCCCCGACTCCCGACTTCGTTGGCTGGTTCGACAACCCCACCACAACCTTCGCGCTGGTGGACTACGCCGGTCTGGCGGCGGAGTATCTTGCCACCCACGGCGGACCCTCGCTTGGCACCACGATCACCGGTGGCGTGACGGAGACGCTACTCGCGGACGGCACCTACGAGGTCACGGTCTCTGTGAACGCCAAGAACGCGCTCGCGTGGGCTAGCCCCTTGCCTGGGGACATTTTTACGGATCCGACCCTGTTCGGCTCCCGCGGTAGCGAACTTGCTGCCGATCCCACTTTGCCGTACGCCCTCGTGAACTCGAGCCTCAAGGTTACCTTCATCACCACTTCTGCTGGGGCTCCGATCCCGGACCTGACTGGACCCGTTCCCTACAACTTGAAGAATCTCAAGTTTTCGGCGAGCGGGCCCGGCCCCGTGCCTGGGGGCGGGACTGCGAGGCTCACCGTCATCCAGTCCGGGATCTTCAACACCAGCTTCCAGGGCGCCACTGCGGACGGCTTCCCGGCGGAGAAGATCACCATCAAGTAGTCGTCTCGATTGCTCGAATGTCGAATACTCTGCTCACGAGTCTTGGCCCCGCGGGTTTCGACCCGCGGGGTTTTCCGATTCCATGGAACCGGAATGCCGCGCATAGGCGTTCTTTTGTTTGCTCTCCAGATGTAGACCCTTCACAGTAGAATCAAGTGAGTTGACTCCCATCGTCCCACCGAGGACACCGGCCGGCGAGGTTGATGCTCTACACGAGCTGTACCCCATGGGCTCCATGCTGGTCGCGAGCGCTCGCCGGAGCCTTACTCGTCGCGGCTCTCTCTAGCGCAGGTTGTGCTTCCTCACGGAACCCACGAACGGCCTACCTGCAGGTCATCCGTCCGGATCAGCGGCCGCCCCTCGTCGGCACCCGTGCAGCGACCGACTCGCTCTTCGGAGACGCGCAGGAGAGTCGGCGGGGCGACGGGATCTCCGAGGATCGACGCGATTCCCTCGAGGCGCTCGCCCGGCTCTTCACGCCGACGCTCGTGCTCCCAAAGGATGACGCCGTAAGTGTCGGCAAGCGGCGTTATCAGCTGATCCCCTGTGATCCCTGGCTCCTCGCCGACACACTTCACATCGACCGAATCGACGCAGCGCCGTACCAGCTCCAGAAATACGAGAGCGTCCCGCTTCGCGATCTCGAGCCGGATTCACTCGCGCGTCTCGTGGACTACGCACTCCGCTACCAGAGCGATCCGGATCACCTCGAGATCTGGTACTTCGATTTTCCTGGAGAATCTCCCAAGCAGTGGTGGAAGGAGTACGCCCTCCTCCGTGCCGGACCCGACAGCGCCCGATGGGCGGAGCCCGTTGTGTGGGTCCACCCCTACCTCGACGGAGCGGGACGCGTGGTGCTGCAGTATTGGTACTGTTATCCCTTCAATGATTACATCAGTGATCACGAGGGAGATTGGGAGCACGTGAACGTGGTCCTCAACGAGGACCGCGCCACCATTCGGGAGATCCACTACTACTTCCACGGACGGAGCGTGCGCCTTCCCCAAGGCGAGTACCTTCCTGAGATTCAAGATGGGACACATCCCGTGGTGTACGTCGGCGGCCGCGCCTACATGGTGTCGGACTACCCCATGCGTTTCCTGAACAACGAGAAGAACTCAGGCTCGCACGGCAATTACCCCTACCACGGGGAATGGGAGGCGGCTGCCGCGCTCGGCCAC
>Ga0184633_10000339_pt1 | contig 16254 bp, 11 predicted proteins | sample PLM31_170_b1_FD_133156 | JGI IMG/M metagenome (GOLD analysis project Ga0184633, IMG submission 133156) | Groundwater sediment microbial communities from an aquifer in East River, Colorado, USA - PLM3-1_170_b1 | ecosystem: Environmental > Terrestrial > Soil > Riparian zone | place: USA: East...
CAGCTGATGCGAGTCGACGAGGCACGGAGAGCGCTGGAGTCACACGGGGTGACCAACGCCGAGCTGCAGGAGTTTGTAGAGGAGAACAAGATTCTCATCCGGGTCAAAGCCACCACCACCATCGAGGAAAAGATCGCCGATCGGGTGGTCGCGGTCTTCAGCAAGGAGTTTCCGAACAATCGCTTTGTGGTTGACTCGTCCACCGAAATTGGACCCACCGTCGGGAAAAAGCTACAGCAGGATGCGCTGATTGCGGTCCTCATCTCGTTCGCCGGCATCATCCTCTATATCGCGGCCCGGTTCGAGTTCCGCTTCGGCGTGGCCGCCGCGATCGCGACGATCCATGACGTGCTGGCAGTGCTGGGTGCCTTTTATATCTTGGACAAGGAGATTACGCTCCTGGTCGTGACGGCGCTGTTGACGCTGGCCGGATATTCGCTGACGGATACCGTGGTCGTGTTCGACCGCATTCGGGAAAATCTGCGCGTCCGACGCCGGGATGGGATTGTGACCGTGATCAACAACGGCATCAATCAGGTCTTGAGCCGCACGATCGTGACCAGCCTCACGGTCGTCCTGGTGCTCATCCCCTTGACGCTGGCCGGGGGCGAAGTGCTGCACGATTTTTCGCTGGCCCTGCTGTGGGGGGTAATCATCGGAACGTACTCTTCGGTGTTTGTCGCCAGCCCGTTTCTGGTGATCTGGCCGGGCGGTGAGGGACGGCTGTTAAAACGCGGCTAACAAGACCGGCCTAACGGTGTTACCTCTTCTTGACATTCAGAGGACAGTGAATGAAAATAAAGACTTACAGCAATCGATAATGTTACCAAAATGAAACTCTGGGGTCGGTCACACAGCCTCCAGCGCAAGATCATCACGGCCATCGTGATGGTCGGCCTCCTTCCCCTCACGCTGTCCCTCATTCTCACCTATATCGAAGAACGCCGCGCTCTCCGCGAGACCGTAGGGGCCAACTTCAAGGAGATTGCGGTCGAATCGGCCCGCAGGATTGAAATACAGGTCATCAGTGGGATCAACGAGGCACGGCAGCTCGCCACCACCCCGTTTGTCCTGACGGCCGTGACGGAGGCGAATCGCAGCTACGTCGGAAAGAAAGAGAAGAATATCCAGTCTATGATCGGGGACTGGCAGCGACGTTGGCGTGAGCGGGAACGTCAAAATGAATTTCCGCTGTTCATCAATCGCATCGTCACCAATTACCTGCTCCGATGGCATGACATCCGCAAAGCTGATTATGTCGCGATCTTGGTGACGGACAATCGAGGGGCGCTGGTGGTCAGTTCTATTCCACAAGTGGAGTATTACTATGGGAAAAGTGCCTGGTGGCAGGCTGTCTTTAACCAGGGGCGTGGACAGGTCTTCGTCAGCGATGTGTACTTCGATCCTTCCTTTGGGACCCACGTGTTGAATGTGTCGGTCCCGATCCTGAATGATGAGCAACACGCCGCCGTCGGGGCTGTGAGCGTGCTGTTGAGACGCGATTCGTTGTTTCAATCGATTTCGGATGTCACGATTGGCGCAACCGGACATGCCATGTTGATGAGTTCGGATGGCACTCCCCTGATCTGCCCCGTCCTCGCTCCTGAGGAACATTCGGTCGGCCCAGACCTTGTCAGTGTGGTCACCCGTCCGCACGCGGGATGGGATGTAGCCTCCGATGATTCCCACGGCGGGCGCAACTCGATCGTGGGATTTGCCCCCGTCCGCTTGGGGGACAATCTTTCGCCGGACAGCCTGGGGGGGAAGCGATGGTTGACCTTCGTCCGTCAGAACCCTGGCGAGACCTATGCGCCGCTCAACCAGTTGCTCATCAAGGTCGCCGCCTACGGCGCTCTGGTCTTCGCGGTGCTCTGGGGCACCGGTGTCGTGGTCGCCAGACGAATCGCCCGGCCAATCCGCATGCTCCATGAAGCGACCCAACACATCGGCACCGGGAACCTTGATCACCAACTGGTCGTGAAAACCGGGGATGAGATCGAACAGCTCGCCGAGGCCTTCAATCGAATGGCCGCCAATCTGAGGCAGTCGTTCGGTCAGCTTGAGCAGCGGATGGGCGAAATTCGCAGACTGGAGGAGCGCTATCGCGATCTGATCGAAAACTCGCCGGAAATGATCCACCAGCTCAATAAGGCTGGCCAGTTTGTGCATGTCAACAAGACCGAGCTGGAAAAGCTGGGGTACTCACGTGAAGAAATGCTGAGGATGCACCTCTGGGACATCGTTCCCAAGGGACGGGAGCCTGAAGTCCTGGCCTATCTGGAGCGCTTGGTGTCCCAGGGGCGCAGCACCATCGAGACAGTCTTTCTCGCCCGGGACGGCCAGCCCATTGATGTCGAGATCCACTCGACCGCTCTCCTGGATCCCGAAGGAGGGGGACTGCTTCATTCACGCGCATTCGTGCGAGATATCAGTCAACGCAAGCTACTGGAGCAAAAGGTTCAACGCTATACGACGCAGTTGGAGCAGGAGGTGGCGGAACAGACGCAGCAACTCTCCGTGTCCCAGAAGCGCTACAAGGCGCTGTTTGATCTGGCGGCCGATTCGGTGTTCATGGTCGATCCGGATGGCCGCATCGCCGCGGTCAATAAGCGCGAGGAGCAGGCGCTTGGCTATGCCGAGGCTCAGGTCGTGGGGCGGAAATTCCTCGAGTTTGTGTTCCCCAGGTATCAGGAAGTGACAAACGGTCTGCTCGAAAAAATTGTGCGGGGGGAGAGCCAAGTGCCCACCCAGGAAATTGAGGTGTTGAACCACCACGGCGTGCCAATGCCCGTCGAGATGGATCTGATTCGAATCGAAGACGGCATGACGGTGTCCGTGATGGTGCAACTTCACGATATTGCAGAGCGTAAGCGCTTGGGGCAACAGCTTCAGGAATACAGCGAGGAGCTGGAGGCCAAGGTGCGGGAGCGGACTCGCGAGATTGAGGAGACGAAACAATACCTCGAGAATCTGCTGGAGAACGCCAATGATGTCATCTACACCTTGGATACGGAACAGCGCTTCACCTATGTCAACAGCAAGGTTGAAACTTGGGGCTATCGCAAGGAAGATCTCATCGGAAGGCCGTATCTGTCCTTGCTCTCGAAGCGGCACCGGGGGCGTCGGTTGAAGAGCACGCTGGATATTGGCGCCAAGCAGGTCTACGAAGTCGAAGTGATGAGTCCAACGGGAGAAGCCAGAGCGGTGATGGTCAGCGTGTCACCACTCTGCGATCCGGAGGGACGCATTCAGGGCGTGCTGGGGATCGCCCGGGACATTACGGATACGAAGAAACTGGAGCAGCAGATTCGAAACTCCGAGAAACTGGCCTCCGTCGGAAAGCTGGCGGCGGGCGTGGCGCACGAGATCAACAACCCTCTGGGTGGAATCCTGAATTGCCTCTACAATCTTCGCAAAGGTACGCTGAGCCAGGCCAGACAGGAAGAGTATATCGCCTCCATGGAGGACGGTCTGCGGCGTGTCCAGAAGATCGTCCGTCAGTTGTTGGACTTCTCCCAGCAACATGACCCCCAATTCTCGTCGATCGACATCAATGCGGTCGTCGAGCGGGTGTTAGTGCTCACGAATCATGCCTTCGTCGAGAACCATATCAGATTGGAAAAGCAACTCCGTCTGGGTCTGCCGTCGTTGATGGTGGATCGACATATGATCGAGCAAGTGCTGGTGAACCTGATCCTGAACGCGGTGCAGGCGATCAGAGGGGGTGGGGTGATCACAATTCGCACACGGGTCGTTGCGGAAACGTGCGCCGTCGATGTGGAGGATACGGGCTGCGGCATCCCGCCGAACGTCTTGCCCCGCATTTTTGATCCCTTCTTTACGACGAAAGGCACCGGGGAAGGGACCGGACTGGGGTTGTCCGTGAGCCTTGGGATTGTCGAGCGGCATGGCGGCCAGATCCTTGTGGAAAGCGAGGTGGGCAAAGGGACGGTCTTCACCGTCCGTCTGCCGCTCACCCGGGACCGGCAAATGGTCGGGAGGATGCCGTGAAGCCACCGTCGGTCCTGATCATCGATGACGAACCGCTGATGCGACTCTCGATGCTGGATGCCCTCAAAGCGGTTGGCTACGAGGTTCACGCCGCGTCGACGGGGCATGAAGGTCTCGCGATGCTGAATCAAGAGACGTTTGAGATCGTCATCACCGATCTCCGCTTGCCGGGATCGGACGGCCTTGACCTATTGCAGGTGTGCAAGCAGCGTGCATCGCGGACTGAAGTCATCGTGATCACCGCTCACGGATCGGTCGAGACCGCTGTGGAAGCGATGAGGCGGGGCGCCTATGACTACATCACGAAGCCGTTTTCGATGGAAGAGTTGCTGTTGATTGTGGACCGGGTCACGAAGGTGCTGACGCTTCGACAAGAGAATCTGCAGTTGCGGGAAGAACTGGAGGGCAAGTTCAGTTTTGAAGGGATTCTCGGGAAAAATGACCGCATGCGGGAGGTCTTGGAAAAGATCAAGCTGGTCTCAGCCACGGACTCAACCGTCTTGATCGTCGGAGAGAGCGGGACGGGCAAGGAGTTGGTGGCGAATGCCATTCACCGCAACAGCCCCCGCCGGGACGACGCACTCGTCAAGGTTAGTTGCGCGGCTCTTCCGGAAACGCTGCTGGAGGCTGAACTCTTTGGTCATGAAAAGGGGGCCTTCACGGGGGCGCTCCGGCAGCGGCGGGGTCGCTTTGAGTTGGCCCACAAAGGAACGTTGTTCTTGGACGAAATCGGCGAGATCTCCCCGGTCGTCCAGGTCAAACTGCTTCGGGTCCTCCAAGAACGGCAATTCGAACGTGTCGGCGGGAACGAAACCATCGAGGCGGATGTCCGACTGGTGTGCGCGACGCAGAAGGATTTGAAAAAGGAGGTACAACAGGGACGGTTCCGAGAGGACTTGTACTATCGGCTGAACGTGGTACAAGTCATGCTGCCATCCCTGCGAGAGCGCAAGGAAGATGTGTTGGTGATCGCCGAACACGTGCTTCGGACTCGTTGTGCTCGGATGAACAAGGCGTTAAAGGCGTTCTCACAAGGCGCTCAGGAGCTCTTGCTCCGCTACTCGTTCCCCGGCAATGTCAGAGAACTGGAGAATATGGTTGAGCGCGCGGTGGCGCTGGGGCGGCCGAACGAAGAGGTGCAGGCCTGGGGCCTGTGCGGATTTCCTTCGTGTCCGTACCTCGGCGGGACGCCTCAGGACGCGTGCGGGTTTTGCAGCGAAGGCCTCACCGGCAGGAAGGGTCGAGGGGGGACGGTCGATTCGCTCGCGGTCGCGCGGGAACAGTTTGAACGACAGTACATCCTCTCCGCTCTTGGTCGGGTTCACGGAAGCAGAACCGAGGCCTCCAAGATTCTCGGATTATCCAGAAAATCGTTGTGGGAGAAATGCAAGCGATACGGAATTCCCTCCGGGAAGAACGGGCTGGACGAAGAGTAAGCTTACCCCTCGGGTGCGGTCCCCCCCTCCCACAGCTTGACGGTTCGGTCCCAGGATGCGCTGGCAAGTCGAAGGCCGTCCGGAGAAAAAACCACGCAGCGCACCGCGCCGGTGTGACCCTTCAGGGTTCTGAAATGGCGTCCCGTGGCAAGGTCCCACAGCTTGATCGTTTGATCATCGCTGGCGCTCACCAGCACCTTGCCATCCGGAGAAACGGCCAACGAACGCACCCACTCCGAGTGTCCTTTCAGTGTCCGGATCTCGTTGGCGAGTGGCATCTCGAAGAACTTGATCGTGGCATCGCGGCTGCCCGTGATCAGGATCTTGCCGTCGGGGGTGAACGTCATGGCACCGATCCAATACTCCATCGGCTTCTGGAAGCCGCCCTCATCCTCGACGAAAAACCCTCGGAATTCGGTGGTGTCATCGTCGATGACTTCCCGCCAATGTCCGTCGTGAAGCACCGTCTCCTCGCCACTCGGCAGGACCTCCCAGATTTTGATCTTTCCAACGTCGCTTCCGCTCGCGAGGTGAATGCCATCCGGTGAAAACGCCACACATGGCGTCCAATGGTGATCGTATTGATCTTTCCCGAGCAGCGTCATCAATTCAGTTCCGGTAGTGACTTCCCAGATCTTGATGTCTTTGTTGAGGCTCCCGCGGGCCAGCATCAGGCCGTCCGGCGAAAGCGAGAGGCTGGTGACGTTATGGTCATAGCGGGTAAACAGCAGCTTCGTAGGTTCACCTGTTTTGGGATTCCACATGCGAATCGTGCGGTCCTCGCTTCCCGTGGCGAGGGTCTGCCCGTCAGGCGTGAACGTGATCGCGCGAATGTCGTGGGTGTGGCCACGCAGCGATTTGAGCATACGGCCCGTTTCGATGTCCCAGAGGCGCACGAACCGGTCCACGCCCCCGCTGGCGAGCGTGAGCCCATCCGGCGCATAGGCGACGGCCCACACTCCATGCGAGTGGCCTCGAAAGGTCTTGATCTCTCTGGTGCCGGACTTCCAATAGTTGAGGAAGTCAATCGTCTGACTCTGTGTCGCGTCCTCGGGCGCGAGGCCAGGTTGGACGCCTGTAAAAGACTGGGAGGGGAGCGGATCAGCCATACGCGCGATTCCCCTAAGTGTTCTGAGCAGATCCGAACGTCTGCCCACGCGGCGATTGCAAATCTCCGTGTCGGTGACTATAATGAAATCCCCGACTTCTGCGAATCATAAGAGAAGCCAAGGAAACAAGTCAAGCCACCAGGGCCAAGTAGAACCCACGGATTGTCCTCGATGAAAAGTATTTTCAGGACATGCCGGTCGCATCCTTTACGAGACAGGAGAGAGTCCTAATGGAAATCAGATTTCAGCCTGCCCTGCTTCAGGAAGTGATTGATTCGTTCGCGGAGAAGACTGAACGGGAAGGCGACCCTACCTACTATAAAGAATTCCACGAATTGGCCGACCCGATCTACGAGAAGTTTTCTTTGGACGATCGTGAGTCGGAGTTCAAGAAATTGTATCAGTATCTCTTTGGCATCTGGGGATTTTCGGACATCCTCCGGGATGCGTTCGACGAGTTTCCGACGCTCAAAGAGAATATCGGTATCGTGTTGATCAAGGGCGTCCTCAAGGAGGATCAGGAAGGCGTCGACATCCTTCGAAAATGGGGGTCTGTGGAGCATGAGCTGGCCAGGGAATTCGAGGAAAAAGGATTGAAAGGTGTTGGGATCAAGCTGATCCCGCGTCGCTTTTATGACCCGGCGCTCACCCGTTACTGCCGCCATGAACTGACCCACATCGCGGATATTCTTGATCCGAACTTTAATTATGATCCGGACACCAAGGTTGGGCAGAATCCCGGTGAGGAAACACTCATCTTGCAGCGCTATCGGGTGCTGTGGTGCTTGAGTATCGATAGTCGGCTCATGCGGGCCGGAAAGGAACCGATGTTGAACCGGGAGGACCGGTTCAAAGAATTCCGTTCGTGGTATCGAAAAATTCCTCTTGCTCAGCTCAAGTCCGTCTTCGAGGGATTGTGGCAAGCTGAGCCGCTGACGCATGCCGAGTTGGTGGAGATGGCCTCGGATACCATGCGGGTCATGGACCGAGCCCTGGAAGTCGAAGGCGGGGAGGTTCCAGAAACCCAGAACACAATTATGCTGATGCCCGGGTTCCCCTGTCCCCTCTGCCGTTTTCCAACCTACACATGGGTGGAAGATCTCGCACATAAGCTGGAGAAACACGTGCTCGACTTTATTCGGGAAAATCATCCTGGGTGGGAGACGGAGTTCGGCGCCTGCGACCGATGCGTCGAAGTCTACAAGCTTCGTGCGGATGGAGTCATGTAGTCTGGGATAAGAGTATGGCAACTGACCCGCAATACGGCCGGCGACGCTTCATGAAAGAATCCGTTCTTTCGCTGGCAAAGACCGCTCATGAACTTGTGAAACATCGAGACGCGCCGTCGGAGAAACCCCGGCCGCCAGCCAGACACGACTGGCTGCGGCCCCCCGGCGCGGTTCCGGAGTCGCTTTTTCTTGGCCGGTGCACGCGCTGCGGCGATTGCGTAACAGCCTGCCCGTACGGGAGCATCAAGCTTGATCAGCAAGACGGCTCTCCGGTGATTTTTCCGGACGACATCCCCTGTTACCTGTGCGAAGATTTTCCGTGCATTGCGGCCTGCGGGACCGAAGCGTTACTTCCTGTCGACGGCCGAGCACAGGTCAAGATGGGGACCGCCGTGGTGTCGAATCGAAACTGTACTGCTGGGCAGGGCTGCAATGCCTGTGTGTCGCGGTGTCCGACGGACGCGCTGGCGATGGATTTCGAGGCATTCCGTGTGGTGGTCTCGGGCGATCGCTGTGTGGGGTGTGGCATTTGCGAGCAAACCTGTAAGACGGTCAACGATACAATAGCGATCACGGTGTCCCCCGCTCGGTTTCTCGCTGCGGGTGAAAGCGGCTAAGGGTTCACCCTCTCCGGAAGAGGAAAAGTCACCGCCACAAAGGCAGAGTAAAGCTGGACTGGTTGGGCAGTAAAATCAGACACTTGACGACGGGTCAGATCGGGCTTGACTTCCCATAATGCATTGCCTAATGATATGCGAACCTGCGCCCAAAGTTCGACGTGTGCCCGTGTCGAGCGTCGAGCCGAAGGAGGGGAGGGAATGAGTACCAAGGAGAGCGAGAGGAGAAGGGTGGACGCTGTTACCATCACTCCTAGCGCCGGGGCTCTGAAGGATTCGCCAGCGGTTGAGCGAGCATTAGGACGAAGCAAGCTCTACCTCCTGATCTCTTGGAGCATGTTGTACCCAGAGGACGATGAATTTTTGGATTATCTGCAGAGCGGGGAGTTCGTAGAAGATGGGCGCTCTGCGCTCGCCAGTCTCAGTGCAGCCCTCGATGGGATCGGCGGAGAGCGTGCGAAGTCAAAACTGGCCGCACTGTCGAAATACTTGGATCAGATCGACGGATGGGTATCCACCGAATGTGCCAACTGGCAGTTGACCGATCTCCAGGCCGACCACCGACGGGTGTTTAGTAACACCATCACGTTGGACTGTCCCCCCTACGAAACCCTCTTCGGAAACGATCACGTCTTTGGCCAAGCCCACGTCATGGGCGATATTGCCGGGTTCTACAAAGCCTTTGGCGTGGAGCTGTCGCAGGACATTCACGAGCGCATGGACCATCTGAGCGTGGAGCTGGAGTTCATGCATTTTCTCGCCTATAAGGAATCATATGCTCGTTGCCATGACGGGGCCGAGAAGACCCAGATCGTGGTTGATGCCCAGAAAAAATTCGTCAAGGACCATATCGGACGGTGGGTGCCTCTCTTTGCCAAAATGCTGGTCAAAAAGGCGGACTCCGGCTTTTTCCGGTACGTGGCGGACTTTACGTCGGACTGGATGGATTTCGACGCAGCCTGCCTGGGGGTAAACCCCCAGCCTTATTCGGAGACTGACTACCGCCCGGCGACATTCAATGCTCCGGAGGGACAGACGTACGAATGCGGCGCACAGGATAAGGGCAACGAGTTGAGCATGCTTCTGAATGAAGTGGGTGCGCAATCATTCATGGATCATAAAGAGAAAGACAAAGATGAAGATGAGTCGGGGCCTGTTGGGACCGCGTAGTGGTTGTGGACATCATCATCTCACCTGCGAAAGTCGGGTCATAAGTCGGGAGTGATGCGAGCAGTCTTTAATCTTTAATTGAGAAGAGGGTATATTCATTATGAGAGTGGTGCAGACACGCAACAGAGGACTGGTGTTTGGCATTCTTCTCTCTGCTCTGGTAGTCGGCGTTATGTTGACGATAGGGCAGGTGCCGCTTGCGGTCAGCCAGCCGGTCACCATTCCGGTGAAGGCGATCAAGGGGCCGATCCCGATGGACGGCGCCAACCCCATCTGGGAAGGTGTGCCGGGTGTCGTGGTGCCGCTGAGCGGGCAAACGATCACCACGCCGATGCATCCGAACATTTCCGTGAAGTCCGTCTTTGTCAAGGCGGTCACGAACGGGAAGGAGCTTGGCTTCCGGATGGACTGGATGGATCAGACTTTGAACAATACCACCATCGGGCCGCAGGACTTCCGCGATCAGGCCGCCCTCCAGTTCCCGGTCAACATATCAGGCGCTCCCCCCTTCCAGTGCATGGGCCAGTCCGGCGGGACGGTCAACATCTGGCGCTGGAATGCGGAATGGCAGAAGGACCTCGGCAAAGACAGTGCCGGGATTTGGGATGTTGACGATCAGTATCCCGGCATTTTCTGGGATTATTACTTTGAAGAACCTGCTGGCGGCGTGACGTATCCAGACCGAATCGGCCGGAGCCTGGGCCCCTTTAATCCTGGTATTTGGTCAGGCAATATTCTGTCCGATCCGACGTTGCGTGTGAGCTCGGTTGAAGATCTCAACGCCAACGGGTTCAGCACGCTGACGACGCAGGCCCATCAGGATGTGATCGGAAACGGCTTGTGGGAACCGGCCGGGTCCATCAAGGGCGGGTGTTGCGTCGGTCCCACATGGCGCATTGTGGTGAAGCGCGCGTTGACCACGAGTGACGCGAACGACGTTCAATTTAAAGCAGGGGCGTCGGTTCCTGTGGCGTTTGCGGTGTGGGACGGGGCCAACGTCGAGCGGAACGGCATGAAGGGCATCTCGACCTGGTTTACGCTGAAATTACCCTGAGGCATTCTTGCCCCGACAGGGGCAGGGTCGTTGACCGGAGAAGGCGTCCTCTTCGGGAGACGGGAGCCTAGCGAAAAGCCTCGAGTCATCCGTCGGTAGAGGCGGGCAAGTGACTCGGGGCTTTTTGCTTGTTGGGCCTGTGGCGAGACCGGATTGAGCGCCGGCGATGATCTCTCACAAGCCGTTATGAAATCAGTCGAATTGCTTTGCGAGCGGTTGCATTTGGACGCTCGGAGGGTGTATAAGAAACAAGAGTTGGAATTTGGCTTTCGCAATCATTGCTGACCACGAAGTGGTTGGGCTTTCTTATGAAAGTATCACTTTTATTTCCACCAACGTGGCATCCATCCCAGCCCTATCTCAGCCTGCCCTCGCTCACCGGCTTCCTCGCCCAGTCCGGCATCAAGAATGTGACCCAGCGTGACCTCGGGATCGAACTTCTCGACACCGTCCTCACTCAAAAGTACGGGGAGGAGGTGTACACACGTCTGGTGGAGAAGGCAAAGAAGCTTGAGCGGGGTCGAACGGGGGAGACCGGCCCGTCCAGTGCCGAACATTACACGCGCGTGGTCGAATCGCTGGACCGATTACCCTATCTCATTGATCGGGTCGAGCCTGCCAAGGAATCCCTGCGGGGGGAAGAATTCTACGAGCTCGAACGATATCGCGAAAGTCTCTTTCTGATCGACAAATGGCTGGAGCTGGTTTCGACGCTCTATTTCCCGACACGCCTGACCGTCGTGGACAACCAGTTCAGCAGCTATTCCATTTATTCGTCGAAAGATATTCTGAAAGCCATCCGGGATGAGGAGCAGAATCCGTACATTGAATTGTTCCGGGAGCACTTCCTGCCATCGATTCTGGCCGACCAGCCTGATCTGGTCGGCGTGTCCATCACGGCGACCTCACAGATCATTCCGGGTCTGACGCTCTGCAGGCTGATCAAAGAGGCGAACCCCTCGATACACCTCACCATCGGCGGAAGTATTTTTACCCGCCTGGTGGATAACCTGCGCCGCTGCGCCTCATTGTTTGAACTGACCGACGACTTCATCGTCTTCGAAGGAGAAACCGCGCTGCTTGAACTGATCGGGCAATTGGATGGCAAGCGAGATTTCAGTAAGGTGCCGAATCTGATCTACCGCCAGAACGGGAAGATTACAGTTAACCAGCCGTTTTACTCCGAAAATATCAACGAACTGCCGGCGCCGAACTACGATGGATTTCCTCTCGGACGGTACCTGGCGCGGGAGACCGTCTTGCCCGTTCAGTTTTCCAGGGGATGCTATTACAAAGATTGCGCCTTTTGCGCCTTGACCCTCGACCATCAGAATTTCAGGCAGAAGGATCCGGGCAAGACGGTCGATGATCTGCAGATGCTGTCGGGAAAGTATCACACCCCCTACTTTTTCTTCACCGATGAATGCTTGGCGTTGTCTCCCACCAAGCGGCTGTGCCAGCAGATTCTTGACCGGAACCTGCATCTCCAATGGACCGCCGAGATGCGCTTCGAGAAGAACCTGTCGCGGGACCTGCTCACGCAGATGCGCGATGCCGGTTGCCTGAAGATCGTGTTCGGTCTCGAGTCGTTCAATCAGCGGGTCATGGACTTCATGAAGAAGGGCATCACGCAGGCGAGCGTTCGTCGTGTGACGGAGGACTGCCTGGACCTCGGCATCGCGATCCATTGTTACATCATTGCGGGATTCCCTACCGAGACAGAGGAAGAGGCCCTCGAAACGATGAACTTTATCGTCAACGACACCCGTCTGAATTCGTCCTATGGCTTCTCCTGCCAGCCATGCCTGTTCGATCTGGAGAAGGAAGCTCCAATCATGAGCGATCCGGGCAGTTACGGAATCCGGCGGATCATGAGGCCTGCCTCGGAAGATCTGAGCCTGGGGTTCTTCTACGAGGTCCAAGAAGGGATGACCCCGGAGCAGGCGGAGACGGTCTATCAGCATATCTACGAGAAGGTGAGCGAGGTTGTGTGTGAGCTGCCGTTTAATTATTCGATGGCGGATGGGCTCCTGTATATTGCTCGGGCAAAGGCGCAGGCCCAGCGGGTTCCGCAGCCCACTGGTTGCTAAGGCAGGGCGGCATTCCAGAGGGAGATACGTATCCTCAGCGGAGCACGCTGGCCGTGAACGTGTTGACGGTGTTGGATTCTTCTGGATATAATCCGACACCCAAGCGTGCCGATCATGGGGAAAGGGGCTGTGCGGAATCATGGCAGGGGCGGAAGCGTTGGAGAAGGGGGGTGGAGGGGGCAAAGAGCAGGGGATGCTCTTCGAGTACACGGTTAAGCTCCTACTGCTAGCGGGGTTCCTCGAACTCGTCCTCTATCGTCTCGTCTCGCGACTCGGCATGCACCTGAGCAAGGTGGCGGAAAAATACGAGTCGGTACGCATCACCTTTAAGGCTTTGTCTTCCATTGGGTTCACGCTGCTGAACTTCGTATCGCTTCTTGTCTTTCTCGCCATTTTTCTTCTCCTGTTCAACAAAATACGAGCGGTAGGAAGCGGACGGTACGATGCCCTGCTCATTCCTTCCGCGTCTCTTCTCTTGCTCTTGACCGTTGCGTTTTTGCTCTTTCCTCCGGCGATGCTCGGAGCCGTGGTCTATAACACCATTTCCTTCGTGGTGCTGGCGATTTTGGTCTTCGAGCACCTGATGACGCACCAGTCCCAGGTCCAACGCGCGATGGTGCTGTGCTACTTCCTTGGCGTCTCAGGATGGCTCTATTACCAAATTCTTTCCACCGCCTACGGCCTGCTCGGGCTGGTGGCGGTCCCGCCGCTGGTCCATGAGATCAATCGGGCTGGCGAAGCCATGCTGGTGGTAGCCAGCATTGTGGTGTTCTGGGCCTATGGGGGAACTCCGCTGTGGACAAAGAACAGACGTCAGCGGCGCCGGGCTGCGACGTTTGCGCTTGTCGGGGGGAGTACCTTCGTCGCACTCCTCTTCCTGGACTATTTTCTGGCTCTGTATGACAGGGCGTTGGCCGAAAGTGTTCGAAAAGCCGGCGAAGGGATCGGCTGGATCTTTCAAATGGGCATGGGCTACAGCTTCTATCTGCCCTTTGCCTTTTACGTGACCGGCTTGCTCTGTTGGGCGTACACCGTCGTCAAGCTGATCACCCTCGGCCGGATGGCGGGTTTTGGCTTGGGATTGATGTTTATGGCGGGCTACGCGCTGCAGCTCTCGCACCTGACTCTCATGGTTGTGTTGGGCCTGATGCTCCTCAACCTGGACCGACGACGGACGGTGGCCCTGGTGAGCGAAACCGTAGAAGACAGGCCGTTTTCCAGGGCCGCAGCGCCTCTCCTCGGCGAACAGACCTCACCGTGACGGTGGGCACACGCGATGGGTGAACAGGACGTCTCGAATCTGACCGAACAGGGCGGCGCTGCCGTTGAGCAGCCGCTATCGCCTGACGAGGAGATCGCCGAGCTTGAAAAGCTCCTCGGGACGGAGCCTGACGATTTTCAGGCTCGCTGCCGCCTCGGCGAACTGTACTTCAGTAAAGGGCGGCTGGACGACGCGCTGACCGAGGTCAAGAAATCAATCGAGATGGCGGAAGGGCTGCGGGCCGAAATGAATCGCTCGCTCGCCATGTATTATTCGAACCTCGGAACGATTTACGCGCACAAGAACATGGTCGAAGAGGCGGAGGCACAGTTCAAGAAAGCGCTCGAGCTCAATTCCAGCGACGTGCTCGCCCTCTTCAACCTGGGACGCGTCAATTCCGAAAAGCGGCAATACATGGAAGCCAAGACCTATTACGAACGACTCGTGGAGGTCGCTCCTGAAGATCCGATTGCCTGGTATAACCTCGCAGGGGTCTATGTGGAGCTGGATAATCCAGCGGTATCGGATTACAACACGATCGACATGGCGACGCAGTGTTATCTCCGCACCCTCGAGCTGGACCCCAAGCATTTAGAGGCCAGCTTTAAGTTGATGGAGATCGCGCTCACTCACAAGAAAATCGATCTGGCCATCAAGGTGATGGAAGACGCGGTCGAGCATAATCCGGATGAGCCGCTGGTCTACTACAACTTGATCAACGCGTATGAGAAGTGCAAGATGTTTGAGCAGGCCGAACAGGCCAGGAAAAAACTGAAAGACCGATTCGCCAAGCGAGCCAAAGAGGCCGGCAAGGCTTAAGCGAATTCTCACGAAGGAGAGCGTGTCCCCATGTTTGGGAGTATCGGGTTTACCGAGTTGATTCTGATTTTGTTCATCGTGCTGATCATTTTTGGGGCGGGAAAGCTTCCCCAGCTTGGAGAGGGACTCGGAAAGGCCATCAAAGGATTTAAGAAGTCCGTTCATGAGGCGGACGCCATCGAGGCGGACGCACAGGCCCAAGCTCAGGCGCAAGTGGCAGGGACCCCGCAGGGGCAATCGACACAGATTCCTACACAAGCCGTGGCCGCCGCGCCTCCTGTCGAGGCGTCAGCGCCGGAGCAACCAACGGCCTCTCTGCCACCTCCCTCGAAAGGGTAAGAGACCGGGACGGCCTTCACCAGCGCCTCTGTCCGAGTTGCTCGACCCAGTGTTGATGATCCGCCGTCGCACCGTAGGCAGGAAGGAGTCGAGATGGGAACCGGAGTCGAACTAGGCATCGGGTACATCGAGTCGTTTGCCGGAAACGGAAAGGCCAGGAGCACCGGAGACGGCAAGCTGGCCGTCAAGGCGGGCGTTCCGCTCCCCCACGATGTGGCGGCGGATCGGGAGGAACGGTACCTCTATTTTGCGGAGTGCGGGTCGGATCGTGTGCGGCGGGTGGATTTGAAAGAAGGTACGCTTCACAATTTCGCCGGCATGGGGGAGACTTGCTACAGTGGGGATGGTGGACCGTGCGGCGAGGCGGGTTTGTATCTTCCCCTCGGAGTGGCATTTGACTCTCACAATGACCTCAACATCTGTGACTCGGGAAGCAACCGGATTCGGAAGGTCGACCACGAGACCGGCGTCATTACCACCGTGGTCGGAACGGGCCAGTGGGGGTTCAATGGAGATGGGCCGGCCTTGGAGGTCAATCTGACCTACCCGGCCGGCATCGCGTTTGATGCGCACGACGTGATGTTTATCGTGGACACGCAAGCCCATCGAATTCGCCAATACGATCCGCGTACAGGTCAGGTGACCACGATCGCTGGAATGTGGTCGGCTGAAGATGAGGCGCGTGAACAACCCCTGGTGGCGAGGAATCTGGTTGTCCTTTCGGGTGATTCGATCGGCATCGATTTCAGCGATGACCACGGATGGCTGAGACCTGAATGTTCCGACGGCCTGGACATGTCCCTCTACTTGGATGACGGCCGGCCGGCATTGGAAGCCAGACTGTACGATCTGGTCGGGATCGCCCTGGATAGTCGTGGAGACATCTACGTCGTTGATAAAGGGAGCAACCGGGTTCGGAAAATCGATCGAACCACGGGGATCATCTCCACGGTGGTCGGGGTATGTCGGTACGGGTTTGACGGAGACGACAAACTGGCTGTGAAGTCGATGCTGCATGCCCCTGAAGGGGTTGTCTTTGATCCCTGGGACAACATGTACGTCTCGGATACGATGAATCATCGGGTGAGAAAAGTTGACGCCAAGACCGGAATCATCACC
>Ga0184633_10000340_pt1 | contig 16242 bp, 12 predicted proteins | sample PLM31_170_b1_FD_133156 | JGI IMG/M metagenome (GOLD analysis project Ga0184633, IMG submission 133156) | Groundwater sediment microbial communities from an aquifer in East River, Colorado, USA - PLM3-1_170_b1 | ecosystem: Environmental > Terrestrial > Soil > Riparian zone | place: USA: East...
AATGGCGCCAAATGGAATGCGCAGTACCCGGGGGATGTATTGATGAATAAGCTTCTGCTTTCGATTATGATCGAGGTCCAATGACCTCACTACGTTGGGAGTGATGTTTTCTCCTCGCAGCAGCTCCATGCCCGTCTTCTCCAACTGGGTGCGCCAGTGGTCAATTTCCCTGCTCCGACGAAAATCGGCGTAGAGGAAGTGACCGCCCGGTTTCAGAACTCGGAAAACCTCGCGAAAGAAGGTTTCTAGATTCGCATAGCAGTGGGAGGACTCGAGATTGATAATGACATCAAAAGAATGGTTGGCAAAGGGAAGCGCTTCGGCGTCGCCGCGGAGAAAGGACAGCCCTTCGATCGAATAATTTCGGTCGCAGAAGCCGATGGCATTGGCCGAAATATCCATTCCAATGATGGATTTCGGCTCCAGATATCGCTTGAGGAACGAGCAGCCGCCTCCGCGGCCGCAGCCAATTTCCAGGGCCTCCAGTCCCAGCCAGTCAATCGTGTTGGCGACATGATGGTAATGCTGAATTAGATAGCGATCTTCCTCATCGTTCGTCTGCAATTCGAGTTCGACGGCATCGGAACTGAGCTCGGTATAGCCGTAATTCATGAACCGCATGTCTGTGCCGGTGTCTATTGCGGAGAGGTACTCATACCACTGCCTGCTGATGAACTGTCTCAGGCCTGGAAAGAGCGCGAAAAGCCATCGAATCGTCTTCTCTAGCACGGGAATGAATTCCCACGTTGCTCAAAGGATAGATCAAACTCGCGCTTCCCATTTCGCGCAAGCCAACAGATACAGTCGTTCCTTGCTCTCCTGTCCATGACAACGTTTTCCTCGCCCAACAGAAACGCACCCGGGCTGGGCCTTTCACTCCTTCTAAGATGGCTGCCCGTCCTTTTGCATAATCCGCTCCCTTTCTTGATGGAGGCTCGGGCGTGTTACGGCGATATCGTGCGGTTCCAAATTGGCCTTTGGGCGCCGATGCACTTGATCAGTCACCCTGATTACATCAAGCACGTGCTGATAGACAGTTACCGAAATTTTCGAAAGGTCCGGCTCTACAGCCTGTTGGAGCTGGGATTTGGCGATGGACTGTTTACCAGCGAAGGTGACCTGTGGCAGCGCCAGCGCAGGCTGATCCAGCCTTACTTCAACCATGACCACATTGCAGCAATGTCCACGCTCATAACGAATGCGGTACAGGCCAGGCTGGCACGGTGGGAGGAAAGTTGTAAGCGCGGTGCGGTCCTTGAGATCGAGACGGAGATGGTGGAGGTGGTGCGGAAGGCGATGGTCCATGCGCTGTTCAGCGCCGACATTGGCGAAGAGGTGGAGGCCGTGCGGCGTGCTTTTCTACAAACGGTCGGGCCCTCGCTGCTGGCAAGTAGGCTGCCCACGCCCCCGGGCCGCCGACGCCTGCTGCTGGCCTGGGAGAAGCTCGGCGCAAGGGTTCGGGAGATAATCCGCGAGCGCAAGCGGTCCGGGCATCACACGGGTGACCTGCTCTCGATGTTGATGCAAGCGCGGGACAAGCGCACGGGGTTGGGCATGAGCGACAAACAAGTGCAGGACGAAGCGATCACGCTCATCTTCACCGGAATTGAGACGGCAGCGCAGGCCCTGACCTGGACATGGTATTTGCTCGCACAACACCCCCAGGTGGAGCGCAAGCTGCACGCCGAGCTGGCTGAAGTGCTCGGTGGGAGGCTCCCCGGATTCTACGATCTGCCACAGTTGCGTTACACCTCAATGGTGATCCACGAAGTGCTCCGGCTGTTCCCCCCGGCGTGGGCCAATGCTCGCTGCGCGGTCAGATCGGACCAGATTGGTGGCTATCACATCCCAGCCGGCTCTATTGTGATTTTTAGCCAGTATGTAATGCACCGCCACCCCGACTTCTGGGAGAATCCCGATAGCTTCGACCCGGATCGCTTTGCTCCCGAACGCTCCGCCGTGCGCCCGGACTATGTCTACTTTCCTTTCGGCGGCGGACCCCGGCAGTGCATTGGCCGCAACTTCGCGCTGATGGAGACGCAACTCGTGCTGGCTGCTATCGCGCAGCATTTCCGCCTGCGGTTCGTGCCTGGCCAGCCGGTGGAATTGAACCCCACTGTGACGCTGCAATCGCGTCACGGCATCCGGATGACGCTAGAAAAGATCGAACACAAATAGATCCTGGGCAAAAAGCGTCATTGGCTTTCCAGGGCGGCCTGAGCCTGGGCCAGATGGTAGCTCGCGCCAAGCTGACCAAAGATGTCGCAAGCGCGGCGCAGGTGCTCGAGCCGGGCCGAATCGCTGGCTGCCAGATGCCGTCCAATTTCATAGTGTGCCAGCCCCGATTCAAGGGGCATACCCAATTTTCGGGCAGCGACCAGGCTATTCTGCCAGCTCGAGCGGGCCCGGGCTGGCCTGCCTTCCAACCAATCATAGAGTCCTTGCCACAGCGCCGCACGCGGGCGGCCGATCGGAAAGACCCTGGCGTAGCCCTGGAAGTCCCGACAGGCCCTCTGGGCGAGCCTTGCCAGCAGCTTGCGCTCGGCAAGTGGAGCGCTGGCGCTAGTCTCCCACAGCGCCAGGCAGGTCTGGGCAACGCCAGAGTAACCCTCCAGCAAGGAGTAGATGATCGGCGGTGATTGCGCGATCAGGTGTGCTGCGTTTTCGGCCGCCTGGCTGGCGGATTGCAACTGTCCCTGACGCAGATACGCTACTGCCAGCAGCCCATTGGCAAACAGTTGTTCGGAGCGGTCGGGGTTGCCCACCATCAAGGCCAGCGATTTCTCGAGCAGCGCGATCACCTCGGCCTCATGGTTGGGGCCCCCCAGCCGTAGAAGGCTCTCGGCCTGGCCGTCCAGGCCCCACGCCTGATGCTGCACACTTCCACTGCGTTGCGCCAATTGCAGCAGCTGGGCGTAGAGGCTATTGCTGCGTTCAAACTCGCCCAAGAAATAATGGGTGTGTGCCTGCAGCGACCATCCAATTCCCAGGCGGTTCCAATCGCCCAGGCGGAGATGAATCAGATTGGCCTGTTTGAGGGAGTCCCGGCTGTCGGCCCAGTTTCCCGCGGGGATAGTGTACACGGTGGTGGCGAGCAAAACATAGGCGGTGATCTGCGGCTCGTTAATTTGGCCCGCTATTTCTCGGGCCATGCGGCAGTAGGTCTCGGCCAGCGGCTGCAACCTCAGCAGCAAGGCGATGGGGGCCATGTCGGCGTAGGCCCGGGCCAACTCGGGGCAGGGGCCAATCCGCTCAGCCAGGTTGAGCGTGCGCAAGGCCGAATACAACGTTGCGATGTTGTCGCTGGTAAACAGGTAAATCTCGGCCAAAAGCTTGTACGCATAAGCGGCTTCGCGCAGCGCCTGGCGGGCCGCGGTCGCCCGGCCCACAAATGCGTCAGGCCACAGGCGATGTAAAGCCTGGCGCAGAATCTGGCCTCCCAGACTGGCAAACAGACGACTGCCGGTGTGTGGCATGGGCTTCCCCAGCAAGGCAACTGCGTGCCGGATATGCTCCTGGCCCTCACCCAGACTGCCAAGGCTGTAAGAGGCCTCGCCAAGTTGCCGTTCAAGGATCGCCAGTCTTAATGGCCCAGGTTCAATGTTCTCCTGGAGGGTTAACGCTCGCTGCAAAAAGGTCACCGCCGCTTCATAAGCCCCGCTGAGCAGCGCCTGTTCGCCGGCCAGGGCCGAGTAGTGACCCTCTTTGGTCTCATCGCCAGCCATACCCCAGAGATGGGCGAGTGTTGCCGCCCGTTCTGGGGAGTTCGCAAATACGGGCTCAATTACTGTGGCGACCCGCTGGTGTAGGGATCGGCTTTCCTCTGCGGACAATGAATCGAGCAGACCATCACGGAGCTTGTCGTGCGCAAAACGCCAGCGACCTTCGTGGAACTCGAGCACGGCAACATTGGCGCAAGCCGTCAGCCACCGATCCCGAACCTCTCTGGAATACAAAAGGTCGAGAGCGCCGAAGTCGAGCATACGTCCGAGAGCCGCCGCGCAATGCAACAATGGAAGGGCCTGGGAGGGCACTCGGCTCAAACGGTACTGGATAATCTCCTGCATGCCACCCGCGAAGACTCTCGCAGGTAGCGTCATCGCGCTGATCTTGTCGAGCTGCCCGACTTCCTCGGCCAGGGTGCGCACCACTTCGACGACAAAGAAGGGATTACCCTCGGTCTCACGCTCTAATAGCTTGACCACCTGCGGTTGACGTCCGGTCTCGCCCAGCATGGAGGCGCTCAGGTCGGCAATGCCGCGTTTGCTGAGACGCTCCAATTTAAGCAGTTTCATCCCCGGCAGCTCCGCCGGTAGATCAGGGCGATCATCGTCGCGGTAGCTGCCAACGAGCAGCAGCCGCAATTCCGAGACGATCTGGCTAATCCGGCTGAGCATAGCCAGGCTTTCACTACCCGCCCACTGCATGTCTTCCAGGATCACCACCGCCGGCTGCGACTGCCGGGAAAACATATCCGCCGCTAACTGCAACAAACGGCTCTGCGTGGCCTGGGGCTCGAGGAGCGGCGCATCGGGCACTTCCCGTCCTAACAAGACGCCGATGTCCGGCACCAGCGCCTTGAGCACGCTGGCTTCTTCTTCCTCCAGGTCTGTCGTCAAGACAAGCCCGCGGAGAACATCCCGCCACAGTTGGTAGGGGCCGCCGCCTTCGCCGACGGCCTGACCTTGCAAGACCAGCGCACCCTCCACCAACGCCAGTGTGCGCAGTTCATCCACCAACCTCGACTTGCCGACGCCGCTTTCCCCACCCACCAGCCATGCGCTCCCCTGGCTGGCCAGCGCTGCGTTCAACGCCTCGGACAACTTTGCCAGTTCGTCATCGCGCCCAACGAACTTCGCTGCTTGCAAGAAGCTCTCCCGGATCTCCGAGGTCTCCGGGGGTAGAGGCTGGTCCACCGCTTCGCACAAATCCAGGATGACCTCGCCTGCAGCTCCGTACCGTTCTTCTCGGTTCTTGGCAAGCAATCGTCTCAGTACCTCTGCCAGGTCATCACCCAGACCGATTGACGAAACATCGGCCGGTCTGGTCAGGATCTCGCTCAGCAGAATTCCCACGTTGCTATCGTCGAATGGATAGCGGCCCGCGAATAGTTCATAGGCGATTATCCCAATCGCATACAAATCCGTCGCCCGCCCGCCCGGTTTACCTTGAAGCAGCTCCGGCGCCATATAGGCGATTGTGCCGCCGACCGTCTCTGTGATCTGGTCGGTCGTCAGGCTCTTGATCACCGCCAGGCCGAAATCAAGCACTTTCACGTGGCCATTCATTACCATCACGTTTTCAGGCTTCAGATCACGGTGGAGAATGCCCCGCCGGTGCAAGTAGGCCAGCGCCTGCAGCGTCTGAACCAGCAAGTTAACTTGCATTGTCAGTGGGCGACCTTGGGCTGCTTCCAAGATTGTCCGGGCATCCTTCAGCAAATCCATCGTATAGAAGGGTTGGCGCTGTTCGTCAAACCCGTAGTCCAGGACACTGATGATGTTTGGATGGCGTACGGAGGCAAGGGTCTTGAATTCCTTCGCCAATTCCACCGGAAGCCCTGGGTCCTCGGCGTGAGAAGGGACGCGAAAGCGGTCCTCAGGGAGGGCCATCCGTTTGAGGGCGACTTCCTGGCCGGTCAGGCGGTCGGTGGCCCGATAGACCACGCTCATACCGCCCGAACCGAGTCGCTCGCGCAGAACATAGCGTCTGCCAATAATGGGGGAGGTTGTATCAGCTGCCAGGATGTTCGCCTCCAGTGGCGTCCGGTGAGGCCGGCGTCAACGCTTTATCGGAGTAGTTTAGTCCAACAGGGCAGTCTGTCAACCTATCAAAGGGCACCATCCACCCATGTAATTTTTGCTTCCGGCAGGTTTTTCGCCCGCCAGGCCCGGCAGCGTTCGGCTAACTTGCGGGCATGCTGGTAGTAGTCCGGTTCGTGCCGGCGCCGGCTCTCGTAGGCGACGTATGGCTCCAATTTGGCCCAGGCCTTGACGATCATCGGATTCATCCAGGGCATGATCAACTCCTCGGGGATCCAGCCGGCCTGGGTCAGGAACGCCGTGCGATCCAGCGAGTTCAGAGTGCGCTTGATGGCCGCTCGACCCTCTGGAGACAGTGAGGGGAGGGCTTGCTCAGGGTCATCTTGCAGGTTCTGGAAGATCCAGCGGCGCGCTTCGATGTTTTCCTGCGAGTTCAGCTCCTCAAAAAGCCTGTCGGCCACCTCCAGATGCCGGCTGCTGGCGAGCTCGGCCAGCTCGCGGTAGGCCACGAAACCGGCGCCAAGTACTGTCGCCGCGGCTGCGGCCGTGGAGAGCGCCTCGGCCATCGCCCAGAAATCGGTGGAGACCCCCAGAGTCCGCACGAAGAGCCATATCAACAGCAGGCCGCTCAGCCAGAGAAGAAAGCTGACCGCAGTGATCGCAAGCACGACAACAAGGGTCTGGCGACCCGACCAATTAGTGCTCATCAAGTTTTATTCTCCACCTTTCCCGCGCCATCCGCCGCCGGCTTCCAACTCGCACGCTGAATCTAGCACAGGCCGGCCGGATGTCAACTTCGCAATGGCTCCATCTTTTGCGACAGCCTCTCCACAATTTCTCCATAATCGCTTGCTAGGATAACGGCCATGACCAACATGCGAAAAGGAGAAGCTGTTATGAAGTCGAAAGTTCACTGGAGCTTAATCGGATTGTTCATCATCGCGGCCTTGCTGGTGGCGAGCTGCGGTCCGCTCGGGAGACAGGCCTCTCTCGGCGCTGAATCGACCACCACAGGCGCCGTGACTACCATCACCGCGATCTCATCCGTGGAGTCTTCCGGCACCGTGAAGCCCCAGCAATCCGCCTCGGTGTTCTGGCAAACGACCGGCCTGGTGGATAGTGTGAATGTGAAGCCCGGTGATATTGTAAGCAAAGGGGACACACTGATGGCGCTCGACCCGAGCACCGCTCCGCAGAGCGTCCTCCAGGCACAGGCCGACTTGATCAGCGCGCAGAATGCGCTCGAGGAATTGCTGCACCCCACTGCCCTGAGCATTGCCAGCGCCGAGAAGGCGGTTGCCGACGCCGAGGAGCAATTGAGGCAGGCACGGCGGGACTTGGGTTACACACAGAACCCGGTTGGCGACAGCCTGTACGAGTCCGTGGAGGACAGCCAGTTGGCGCTGGAGACCGCCCAGGCCAACTTGCAGCTCGCAGCAGTCAGCAGCGACGCCCAGGCTTATGAGCAGGCGGTTGCGAACGCGAATGTCGCATTCAGCAGCTACCAGGATCTTCAGGCCAAATGGGACGCCGGCGACCACAGCGATCCTTTGGCTCGAGCCCTGGAAATGGCACGGGGGGCGTACCAGTCAGCGCTGGATGCGAAGATGGCTCTGGAGCTGAGGATCAACACCGACAAAGCCAACCAGGCCGCGTCGGTGGAGGATGCCCAGACTGCCTATGATCGGGCGGTGGCTAACCTCAACGCCGCACTCGGCGGGCCGGACAGCCTCAAAGTCACCCTCGCCCAGGCGGACATGTCTTTGGCGGAGGCTACCCTGGCCGATGCTCAGGACAAGTTGGACAAGCTGACGAACGGCGCCGACCCGGACGACATCCAGAGCGCCGAAGTCCGCGTGCAATTGGCCCAAGCAGCTCTGGATACTCTTATTCTGCGCGCTCCTTTTGCGGGTGAGGCGCTGCAGGTCAACTACCTGCCGGGCGACAGTGTGGACCAATCGCTGCCGGCTGTGGTCATCGCCAATCGGGCGCCGCTGCACGTGGAGGCGTCGGTTGATGAATCTGAGGTGAGCCAGATCGAGGTAGGTGACAGCGCCAGCCTCACCCTGGACGCCCTCCCCTCTCTCACACTGGCGGGTACAGTGACATCCATTGACCCCATTGGTGAGATCGTGCAGGGTCTGGTCCAGTACACGGTGCGGGTTGACATCGCAGAGAACGACCCGCGGGTGCTGATCGGGATGACAGCCAACGTCAGTATCGTCACGGATGTGCAGGAGGGGGCCCTGGCGGTGCCGGTGGATGCCGTTCAGGTTGACGACCAGGGCGAGTACGTCAACCGGGTGGGCACGGCCGGCGCGGCTGGCGGCGTAGAGCGCGTACCGGTGGTGAGCGGCGCAATACAGGAGGACGTGGTCGTCGTCTCCGCCGACCTGCAGCCCGGCGATATGGTGCAGATCATCGCGGTCCAGCCAGCCACCAACACCGGCGGCGCACGCTTCGGGGGAGGATAGTCAATAGTCAAATGTTTGCGGCGGGTGGCAAAGACGGGCCGCCTGCCAGAAGGATGGTCAGGATGATTGAAGTCGCAAATATCTCCAGGGTCTTCCAGATGGGCAAAACGGAGGTGCGCGCGCTTGACGATGTGAGCCTGCGCCTCGAGAAGGGCGAGATGGCGGCGGTAATGGGGCCGTCCGGATCAGGCAAAAGCACGCTGCTGTCAATTCTGGGCTGTCTGGATGCTCCGACGGAGGGCACCTATCGGCTCGACGGCACAAAAGTCGAGAAGCTGACCGACCGCCAACTGGCTGCTGTTCGCAGTCACAAGATTGGCTTCGTATTCCAGCAATTCAACTTGCTGGCCCGCGCCAGCGCCCTCGATAATGTCATGCTGCCGCTGGTCTATGGCGGTGGGTTGAGCGGGCGCGCGCGCCGCAAGCGAGCCGAAGAGGTTTTGGACCAGGTCGGTCTGCGCGACCGGCTGCGCCATCGCCCGAACGAGCTTTCCGGCGGTGAGCAGCAGCGAGTGGCAATCGCCCGAGCGCTGGCGAACCGGCCGGTGATCCTGCTGGCGGACGAGCCCACCGGCATGCTCGACAGCAAGACTGGCACCGAGATCATCCGGCTCTTTCAGGACTTGCACCGTGACTCGGGCCAGACCGTCCTCTACGTCACGCACGATCCGTTCATTGCCAGGCATACACAGCGCGTCGTCCGCATGGCTGATGGGCAGATCATCGGCGACGAGCCGATTCAGCATCCGCTGGAGGCGGGCACGCCGCGCCCCAGTGAGGTGGCGTTAGTCTCCAATAGCCTGTCTTAAGAGTGCTCAAAGCCCGCGTCCTCGCGGGCGGTTCCAACCGCGAGGACGCGGTTGGAGAGCACAAATCAGACAAACTCAAAAGGTGACACACATGATGATGACCGAAAATTTCCGCATTGCCCTGCGCGCACTGGTCGCGAACAAACTCCGTTCGGCGCTCACCATGCTCGGCGTCATCATTGGTGTGGGCGCTGTGGTGGCGCTCATGGCCATCGGCCAGGGCGCGACAGCCAGTATTACGGGGCAGGTGGAGGGGATTGGCTCCAACCTCATTGACGTGAGGCCCGGCCGTCTTGATGGGGGTCTTGATGAGCGTGTCCAGCTTGTCAGCCAGGCTGCGCTTTACCTCGAAGATTACAATGCGCTGCTAGAAGGCCTGGACAACATCGCCGGCATTGCGCCTCTGATGGAGACCGGCGCCACCGTTACGCACGGCAGAGCGACGCTCAGCAGCATCGTGACGGGGACCACACCGGACTTTGCCTCGGTGCGCGCTTATGAGGTAGCGCGGGGCCGGTTCCTCACCGAGAGCGACCGCGATCAGGAGGCCCGCGTCGCCGTCATCGGCTCGCAGACGGCCAAAGACCTGTTCGGCGGCCTGAACCCAGTGGGGCGCAGCCTCAAGATTAATGGCATCAGCTTTGAGGTGGTGGGTATGCTCAAAGAGAAAGGCACCTCCGGCTTCGGCAGTGCGGACGAGATCATCCTCGTGCCGCTCGAGACGTTCTACGCCAAACTGGAGGCGGCGCGGATCGGGCGCGGAAGCGGCCAGCGGGCGCTCCTGGGCATCCAGGTCTCCGCCGCCAGCGCAGAGGTCGTGAACGATGTGATTGCCCAGACCGAACGCATCCTTCGCCGCGAACACGGACTCAGCCTGAGAGAAGAGGCCGATTTCCTCATCCAGAGCCAGACTCAGATTCTGGGAACTGTGAGCGCGATCACAACCACCCTTACGATCTTCCTCGCCGCCATCGCGGGTATCTCGCTGTTCGTAGGCGGCATTGGCATCATGAACATCATGATGGTCTCTGTGGTCGAGCGCACAAAAGAGATCGGACTGCGCAAAGCCGTGGGTGCCACGCAAGGTGCCATCCTGGGGCAGTTTCTGGTGGAAACCCTGGCGCTCAGCCTGATTGGCGGCCTGCTCGGGATTGGCCTGGGCTGGGGCATCGCCGTGGCTGTCCAAGCAGCCAATCTGATCGAGGCCCAGGTCACTTCGAGTTCCGTCTCGCTTGCGTTCGGGTTCGCAGCCGTGGTGGGCGTGTTCTTTGGCCTCTACCCCGCGTGGCGTGCGTCGCGGCTGAGGCCTATTGAGGCCCTGCGCTACGAGTAGCCCCGAAATCACCTTGATGATCATACCTACGCTGAGGGAGTCCTGACATGTCAACCGAATCGCTCACCGTGGAACGAATCGAGGCGCGTCGTTTGCTCTGGGTAGGCCCTTTGATCGTCGCAACTGCCGTGCTCGTCAACGTGTTGTTGCGCGGTATTGCAGTGACAGTTCTTCAACCGTCACCTGGACGTTCCCCGCTGGCTTTGGGGTCGGTCATCTTCCTGACCGTCGTCGGAGTGTCTGGCGCGGTCATTGTGTTCGCCATCGCCGGGCGTTTTGCGCGTCGCCCGGTTCGCACGTTCCAGATGATTGCCCTTATGGCCTTGCTCGCCTCCTTTGTTCCCGACTTGGCCCTGCATTTTAGATCGCGCCCGCCCCATGAGGGGTCAGTTCCAGGTCAGTTTGCAAGCCCGGGTCGCATGCCATTTCAGGGAGTCACCCTGCCGGTCGTCCTGGCGTTGATGGCGATGCATGTGGCGGCCTGGGCCGTCAGCGTGATCTTGCTTCCGAGGCTCACGCCCAAAAAAAGGCCCGGCCAGCCCTAACGTATTCCGAAAAATAGAGCCGGGACGAAGTCCCGCCCCTATTTTTCGGAGCGCAATCTAAATCTGAGGTAGACTCTCTCTGCCGGGCACAAACGGCGTTTATGTCGAAGAAGATTCTGGTCATTGACGATGAGCAGCAGATCGCGGAAATCTGCCGCGATTACCTGAGCGCGGCAGGTTTCGCTGTGCTCACGGCCCGCGACGGCGAAACCGGACTGGCGCTGGCCCGCAAAGAGCGTCCCGATCTGGTCGTGCTAGATTTAAGGCTGCCCGGGATGGATGGGTTGGACGTGTGCCGGGCACTGCGCCGCGAGTCCAATACACCCATCATCATGCTCACCGCGCGGATTGAGGAGAGCGACCGGTTGGTGGGCCTGGAGCTGGGCGCTGATGACTACCTTACCAAGCCCTTCAGCCCACGCGAGCTGGTGGCCCGGGTGCAGGCGGTCTTGCGCCGCGCCGCCGAGCCACCGGTTCCCGGCGAGGTCATTCGCGCCGGAAACCTGACCTTGGACCGCGCCCGCTACCACGCAATTCTGCCGGACCGCGAGGTAGCGCTGACGGCGACGGAATTTGAAATCCTGGCAGCCCTGGCCGGCCAGCCGGGGCGCGTCTTCTCGCGGTCTCAATTGCTCTCCTTCGCCCGCGGCGTTTCCTTCGAAAGTTACGAGCGCTCCATCGACTCGCACATCCGCAACCTGCGGAGGAAGATCGAGACGGGCGAGGGCGAGCCGGAGTACATCATCACGGTGCACGGCCTCGGTTACAAATTTGCAGAAGTGCGCTAGGCCTTCGAAGAAGCAGGACAGTCGCACGACATGGGCATGAGCTATCCGACCGACCTCCAACGTTCCGTGCAGCAGATTCGCCGCCGGTTGTTCGTGCTCCTGTTACAGGCGTTTGCCGCGGTGGTGTTGCTGACCGTGTTTCTGTTGCTGGCACTGTTCAGCCTCTTTCTGAGCACGAATCGGTCCATTGAGGCGCCGCTCACGGATGCATTGCAGATCTACTATCTCGGGCGGGGGAGCTGGGAAGGCATCAGCGCACTGCCGGAAGCCCTGAACTCGCCGTTCCTGGCGCCTGAGTGGCAATCCGCGATCGTCCTGGATGAGACGGGCCGGGTGCTGGTTGACCAGGGGCGAAGCGACACGCCATTCGTCGGCCAGGTGTATCCCGGTGGCGACCCGGAGCAGCAGCGGCTTCCTCTGTATCTGGGAACCAGGGAGATCGGGGCGGTGGTGATTAGACCGCAATTCTTCATTGGACCATTCGGATTCGTCGTTCGTTTGCTGGCGCCGGTTGGATTTCTCTCGATCGGCCTGGGCCTAATGACGGTGCTGATCGGACTGCTGCTGTCGCGGCGGGTGGTCACCCCGCTGGCCGAAGTCATCGCGGCGGCCCAGGCGGTGCGCTCAGGCGATCTTTCCGCGCGCGTGCGCGAGCAGGGGCCAGATGCCTTGCGTGGCCTGACCGACAGTTTTAACCGGATGGCGGAAGCCCTCGAGCGGAACGACCGCGAGCGGCGCAACTGGCTGGCCGATATTGCCCACGAACTGCGCACCCCTTTGACCATCATGCGCGGGCGTCTGGAGGGCATTGTGGACGGCGTGTATGCGCCGGATGTGGCTCAGGTTGCGCCTGCACTGGAACAGACGTATCTGCTGGAGCGTCTGGTCGAGGACCTGCGTCTGCTCACTCTGGTCGAAGCCGGCCAACTCCCTTTTGACCGCAAACCGATCGAGATGGGAGACCTGGCTCGGCGGGTAGTTGAGTGGTTCGAAGCGCAGGCAGCAGACAATCAAGTCACTCTGAACTTGCAGGTCGAGCCTGACCTGCCGCCGGTCGAGGCCGACCCGCAGCGAGTTGAGCAGGTTATTGGGAACCTGCTGGACAACTCTCTGCGCTATGTTTCAGTGGGTGGGCGGATTGAAGTAACTGTGCGCCGGGCAGCGAACGGGGTTGAGTTGGCTGTGAGCGACAACGGCGCCGGCGTTCCGGAGACGGATCTGCCGCGTCTGTTCGACCGGTTCTGGCGTGCCGAAGGATCACATTCTCGATCAGCAGGGGGCGCGGGATTGGGACTGGCGATTGCGAAGCACCTCGTCGCGGCCCAGGGCGGCAGTATCAAGGCAAGCCTCAATCCGGGCGGCGGCCTGCAGATCGCCTTTGTGCTACGGTGAACCCTCCTTTCGAAACTGCAAGCAATAATGATGGAAAGTGTTGCTCACCCAGGCGTTCCCAATTCCGTAAGGCGCCAGGCGCTGATTATCCTGCAACCACACTCGTTCGTCTTTGAGCGTGTACGTCCTACCCAATCTCCGCGCGAGGTCCCAGGACAGCGGGTAAATTTTGCCGCGTTTCTTCACATTCTTGAGGATGATGGTCAGGTAGGCCTGAGGCTTCAAGAAGGGATTGAGAGATTCATAGAGCTGCGCCAGCCGCTCGACAAACTCCTCGTAGTCGGCGATGTTGCCCAGGTCGCGCGGGTCGTCGGAGTAGAAAAGGTCCAGCTCTTCCCGCTCGCGGCGCTTTTTCTGGGTCATGGCGCCGCGCATTCGCAGCATATCCCAGTAAGGGGGCGAATTAATTAAGTAAGCGAACTGGGGAAGTCCAAAGGTTGAAGCTTTGCAGGCGTCACCGGTGATCACTTTCACCTGAAGATGGACCGCCGCCTCTCCGAGGGCTTTCTGCTCTGCTTTGAGCATCTGGCGAGCGATCCTGGCGTAGCTACGGTTGAGCTCAATCCCGAAGCCGTTGCGGCCCGCACGCAGGCAGGCGATCAGGGTGCTGCCGGTTCCCACCATCGGATCCAGCACCATGTCGCCCTTCTTCGTGAAGAATTCAATAAACTCCTGGGCCAGGGTCTCGGGGAACTTGGCCGGGTGTTGAAGCACGTCTTTCTTGCGCGGCGGCGGATTATGGATAAACCAGCTCTTCTGGAACTTGAGCCAGCTTTTCGGGTCGAGATCGTTCAACCGGTTGCGGAAAGGCTTCTTCATTGTGGGTTGACTGCCCAGACTGTCAAATCGTCGAAGCCAACTGACATGCTTGCGGAGCCGCGCGCGCGGGCGTACAGGCCGCCGATGCCACCGATAAATGTGCTGTCCCTGACTGAGTAAAGGTATACGTCGTTCACAAAGAAGCGCAGCATCCCGCCGGAAGACCATACACCCATCCTGTTTTCGGCGGGGGCGCCGGTGATGACCGAACCGGCGCGGGCAAAGTCTTTGAGCGGCCTCGTGGCGCCGTTTTGCACCCGCGCCACTTGGGTTAGCCCGTCGCAGGTAAGGCTAAAGCGATGATAGTTGTTCGAATCCTGGACGTTGAAGAGCAGCGCGTACTCGTCCTGGCTGGCGCAAAAAATCGGAAGGGCGGTCACCTGGTAGGACGCATCCTTGACGACCGGACCACTCCACAGGGAAAGTCGGGACAAGCCCGGTTGGATGATGGTAAAGGCCAGCTTGCCTCCGACCAGCCCGACCAGACCGGCCTCGTCCGCTCCCAGACCCCAGCCGGTCTCAGCTTCGAAGTCTTCGGCGAAGAGCACCTCGCCAGCGTTCTGGAGAGGATCGGGAGTAGCCGAGGGATTCCGGGTGACATCGGGAGAGAGCGTTGGGGGTTTCGGTGTGCCGGTTGGGCGCGGGGTGATTGTCGGATTGCGAGTCGGGAGGATGGGTAATGGAGTGGGTCTGGCCGGAGTCATCGAGGGAACCACTGTGAGCGACGGGGCTGCCTGCGGGGTGGAAACCGTGCAGGCGGTCAGCAAAAATTCCAGAACCGATAGCAACGCCCGCATGAGCACATGCGCCGAAAACAGGCGATGCAGACGGAGATTCATCGTCTGTTTTCGGAATCCCTCTCCGATTGGCTGGGCCCGGTACGAGGGCAACCCTGACCCCTCAAGGCAAATTCCAGATCTTAAGATCGTCAAATCTGACCAGAAGGTTCGTCGTCCAGAGCGACTCGACAAAGAGGCCAAATCCGCCTCCGGAGTAGTCCGGCGCCTCGAAGTCGGCCAACAAATCGTCATTGGCGAACAGGATCAGATGGCTGCCTTCCGCGCGCACGCCAAGCAAGTTGGCAGCCTGCGGCCCCTGGTGGATCGCGGGCCTCTCTTTCCAGTCCATCAGCGGGCTGAATTGGCCGGACTGCCGCTTGCGCAGTTGGTAGCGCCCCTCACACGAGATGGTAAAGAAATAGCCGTCGGGGTCGTTGGATGGCTGCGTGCGAAAGAGGAAACCATAATGGTCACCGCGGACGCACTCGTCAACATGCGTACGCACTTCCGCATAAAAATTGACCTCCTGCAGGCCTGCGATGGCCCACGCATAGCGGCCCGGCCATTTGACGGTGAAGTCCAGCTCGCCATCGCCAATCACCACGCTGCTGAAGTTGTCGTCGAAGGGGGACCAGTTAGCAGCGCTATTGAATTCCTCGTGGATATTCGGTTCTCCCAGGCCGGCGCGGGGACCGTCGTTCTCTGGGGCCGGCGTTGGCTTGGAAGTGGGAGTGGAAGTGAGGTCGGGCGCCGCGTTCGACGGCGTGACGGGGGCCGGCGTGGCAGAAGGCAGCGCTTCCGGCGCCACAGTAATTTCGACCACGGCCACGATGGGCGTGGTGGTGGGGATGGCCGCAAGGGTCGCTGCGACCGAGGTCGCGACGACAGAGGGGTCGGCGGCGCAGGCGGTCAGTAGGAGGATGACGACGGCCGTAAGGACCGGGAACAGGGTGAAAGTCATTGCGAATTAATCATGGGATGAGCATGACTTTGCCGCTCTCGCCGGCCTTCATCAATTCGATGGCCTGTTCAAAGTCCTCCATCTTGAATTTATGAGTGACCAGTGGGCTGAGGTCCACCGCCCCGGAGCGGATCAGCCCGCGCGCCTGGTACCAGGTTTCCCATAACCTGCGCCCGGAGATGCCGTAAACCCGGGCGCCTTTCGACACAATATGGTCGTTCCAGTCAAAGGTGAAGGGGGCCGGCGCCAGGCCCAGCAGCGCAGCCTCGCCGCCCGGCTTGAGCACCGAGAAGCCCTGCTCAATGGCGGCTGGAGAGCCAGACATTTCGAGCAGGGCGTCCACGCCCTGGCCTTCGGTAGCCTCCAGGATCGCTGCCTGAACATCCGACGTTCTTGCATTAAGCGCCAGGTCAGCGCCCATCCGCCGGGCGAGGCTCAGGCGAAAATCGGAGATGTCGGTGGCAAAGACCGAACGCGCCCCGCCTGCCCGCGCCACGGCAATGGTCATCAATCCCACCGGGCCGCAGCCGGTCACCAGCACTTTTCGGGCGCGCAAATCCACTGCGAAGGCCGTGTGGAC
>Ga0184633_10000341_pt1 | contig 16241 bp, 16 predicted proteins | sample PLM31_170_b1_FD_133156 | JGI IMG/M metagenome (GOLD analysis project Ga0184633, IMG submission 133156) | Groundwater sediment microbial communities from an aquifer in East River, Colorado, USA - PLM3-1_170_b1 | ecosystem: Environmental > Terrestrial > Soil > Riparian zone | place: USA: East...
CCGCCGCGACGAGCAGAGCCGCAAGCGGTACTTCCATGCCGGACAGCGCTCCCCACGCCATCGCGCCCGTCCACGACAGCGCGATGGCCGCGGCGAGCGCGCCCACGCGCGAGGCGCCCCAGGCGCGCGCCGCCCGACGCAGGACCAGCGCGGCCCCGACGGATGCGAGTGCGCCGACGCCCTTGACAAGCGCCAGCGACGGCCCGAAGACCGCAACGCCGAGGGCGAGGAGCAGCGTCCACAGCGGAGCCGTCGATCCCGCCACCGGCGCGCCGGGGTTGTAGGAGAAGCCGGCGCCCTCGGCGAGGTTCCGGGCGAAGTGCAGGTGGATCCACGCATCGTCGAGGGGGAAGCCGGACGCGCCGGCGAGGCGCTGCTCGGTCAGCAGGAAGACGGCGAGCGGCGGAAGCGCGGCGAGGGCCACGACGAGGTCATCCCGCCATCCCCCTCGCGGAACCTCACCGTCCCGCGCGGCGGGCACGGCGGGGCGGATCGTCCCGGATCATGGTGTAGCCGGCATAGCTCACGGGCTTACGACCGATGGGAAGCACGTAGAGAAACCGGCCGTGAGGGATCTCCATCTCCACGAGGCCCGGCGGTCGCTCGGACGTCGGGCTCCAGTGGTCCACGAACCAGACGAGTCGCTTGATCGAAGCCGGGATCCGGATCTCGCTGTCCCTTACTCGAGCCATCGCGAGCGAGACTCGGGGGGCGTAGTAGCCGGGCGGGAAATCTCCGACCTGCAGCTCATAGATCGCGTACCGGGGCAGGTAGAACACCGCGTGGCGCATCCAGGGATACGAGCGCGTGTTACCCAACTCGGTAATGATCGCCGTGTCCTCTGGGGCGTACAGGCCGCTGATCGAGTCCACGAACGTGCGGACAACCTCCTCGTGCTCGCGCAGCGCCGCCGCGGTCCGGCTGAAGATCCAGTCGAACGCCTCGTCCTGGGCCATCTTGACCCAGGTGGACCTCGGCGTATCGAAGTCGCGCTGAAGCGATCGCGCGTTGACGAAGAACGCTCCGTTGGCGAGCACGACGACGGCGACCGCTGCCGCGATGGCAACGGGACGGAGCCGCGGATGGGCGGCGAAGGCCGCGGCGCGTCCGAGGGCGGCGACGAGCATCGCCGAAAGCAGGACGACGAGAGCGGGTAGGAACGTCAGCGCGTACCCCGCCTGGCCGAAATGGACCAGCGTGTAGACGAGCACGGGCGTGGCGGCCCAGCCCACGAGGAACCACTCGCGGGAGCCCCAGCCCAACCGGCGGACGTACCACGGCGCGAGGAAGGCCACGAGGGCCAGCGGCCCGAGCCCGACGAGGACCGACTCCAGAAGGTAGCGCGCCATGCGGAGCGTCGTCTCTGCGCCGCCCAGGATCGAGGTCGGCCTGACGACCGACTCCGCCAGGTCGACAGACGCTGAGAAGTAACGGTCGAACCCGCCCGTGAGCCAGATCATCGGCACGAACCAGCTCATCACCGCCATCATCATGATGACGAGCCCGACGGCGACTGCGCGGAGACGGCGGACGCCGGCGACCGTCGCGCCGAGCCAGAGCGGGAAGAGGAGAAGGAGAATCGACTGGCGGACGCCGCCCGCCAGCCCGAGGTAGCCCGCGGCCAGCCAGGCGTCCGTCTCACTCCCGCGGAGCGCACGAAAGGCGAAGTAGGCCACGGTCGAGGCGCAGAGCGCCTCGCCGGCGTACGTGAGGCCCACGGACCCGTAGAACCAGAAGAGCGGGCTGACGGCCAGGAGCGTCGCCGCGACGAGGGCCGTGGCTCGGTCGTAGGCGGAGCGCGCGAGGAAGTAGACGACGAAGGTCGTCAGCCCGCTGAACGCGACGGCGAGCACGACGTAGGCCGCCGTCGGGTTGTCGAGCCACGTGTTCACGAGATGGCCGAGGGCGACATAAAGGATGTAGCCCGGCGGGTGCGGCTGGTGCTTGACAACGTCGTATTCCTTGAGCGCGAGAGCGAACTGGACGGCGTCCCAGTTGTAGAGCATGCGCGCCCGGTAGGGCAGGCGGGAGAGGACGGTCAAGAGGGCCAAGGCCGATGCGCACAAGAGATCGTAGCGGTCGGCTCGTCGCTCCATGGTGAGAGGAGAGTATATACCGGGGTCAGGACGGCGTGGCGAGGGCGGCGGCGCCGATCACCCCGCTCAGGTCGCCGAGCCGGGCGCGCTCCACGCGGAGGGAGCCCGCGGACAGGATCGTCGTCAGCCGCGGCACGCCCTCAGCGACGGCGTCGAAGAGCGCGGGCACCGTCTCGATGACGCCCCCACCCAACACGAGGACGCGCGGGTTCACCAGCGTCACATAGTTCGCCACCGCCATCGTGAGGAAGCGGGCGGCGTCACTCCAGAACTCGTGGGCCACTGTGTCTCCCTCGACAGCCGCCGCGTGGACGTCGCGCGCGGTGAGGCGCGAGGGATCGCCGGCACAGAGGTCAACGAGACGGCTCACGCGGCCCGCCGTCATCGCCGCAGCCAGACGGCGCTGGAAGCCGCTACCCGAGACGTATTGCTCGAGGCAGCCCAGACGCCCGCAGCGGCAGGGCAGACCGCCGGGGACCACTTGGGTATGGCCGACCTCGCCCGCGGCGTTGCCCGCACCCCGCCAGAGCCTGCCGTCGAGTACCGCGCCGGAGCCCACGCCCGTCCCCACGAAGACGGCCACGAGGCTGCTCTCCTGACCCCCGGCTCTGATCACGAACTCGCCCCAGGCCGCCGCCCGCACGTCATTCTCGACGACCACCGGCACGCCGAAGGCCTGGGCGAGGCGACCGGCGAGCGGGACGTCGCGCCAGCCGAGGTTGGGCGCGTAAACGACGGCGCCCGTCACGGGATCGATCTGGCCGGCGCACGCCACACCGATGGCCAGGAGGGCTGAAGGCGACGTCGGCAGATCCTGGATCGCTTGTTCGAGGGTGGCGAGAACCGTCTCCGGTCCACGCCTCGCGTCCGTGGGACGCTCGGTCTGCGCGAGAAGGTGCCCGTCGACTCCGACGGCGCCCGCCCGGATGTGCGTGCCGCCGACGTCGACGCCGACGACGTGCGCTACGCCTTTTTCTCCTCTTCCTTCTTGGCGGCGGCCGTGCCGTCGTCCTTGACTTCGTTGACGCCCTTCTTGAACTCCTTCACGCTGGAGCCCAGGGAGCGGGCCAGCTCGGGCAACCGGTTCGCGCCGAACAGGATTAGCACGATGACGAGGATGATCAGCAGTTCCTGGTAGCCGAGACCAAACATGATCGACTCCTTTCCGACGCTGTGAGCTTAGCGCGCCCCTAGGGCCCCCGCAAGACCCGGCGCTCCCCCACCCGAATGGTGACACGGCGCCCGTCGAAGTACTCGAGGAGGGGGATGGCGTACTTGCGCGAGATGCCAAGGAGGTCCTTGATGTCGCCCGGACCGATGTCCTTGCGCTCTCGGAGGAGGACGACCAGCTTCTCCTGGATCATCTCCAGCGCCCGGGCGTGGAAGAAGAGCGACTCCTTGATCCGGACCAGCCGTTTACCCTCCACGAGGATCTGGAACAACTCGTGCTCGTCGTCGCCGTCGACGCCTGCGCGGCCCAGCGCCTCCTCGGGATTGGGCGGCGCCGCCTCGGCGCGCAGGAACTCCGCCTCGACCTCGTCCACGACCCGCTGTTGCTCGGCGGAGAGGCGGACCTCGTGCGAGGCGAGCCGCACCTTGTCGCGCTCGCTCCGGACCACGCCCTCGGCGTCGAGCTTGCCGAGTAGGTGGGCAAACACGCGCTCCTCGGCGGCGCCCGCGCGGCCGCGCAGTTCCTCACGCGACATCCCCGGCTTCAGCGGGTTCGCCCGGTGGAATTCCTCGAGCGTCGATTGCACCTGGGCGCGCAGGCGCTGCTCGCTCTCGCGATGCAGGAACCAGTCGCGCTCGACCGCGAGGATCCGGCCGTTCGACGCCAGCGTCGCGAGGAGTGCGCGCAGCCCCTCGGGGCCGAAGGGCACGCGCCCGCTGAGGACGGCGAGACGAACCCCGGCCGGGCCCATTTGCCGTACGTGCTCCTCGACGACGTCCTCGGACGTGCCCTCGGCGAGGAGCCGGAGGTGGGCGACCAGCGCCGGCGCCCGGCGCTTGAACCGCGGCGGGTCGATGTCGAGCAGGGTGCCGCCGCCGATGGTGACGATCGGCGAGTACGACCGGATGACGAACCGGTCGCCCGGCAGCGCGACGAGTGACGCTTCCATCCGAAAGCGCGCGAATGCACGCTCGCCGGGTGACAGTTCCGCGCGATCGAGCAGGAGGACGCGCGCCATGATCTCGCTCGTCCCCGCATGGAAGCGGATGCGGTCGCGCGACTTGAGCGGGCGCGGGGCGTCCGGGAGCAGTTCCAGCGTTCCGTCGACCAGCACGGAGGCGACAAGGGCGCCGGGCGGGCCGACGACGTCGCCGCGGGCGACCGCCGCGCGCTCGAGCCCCTGCAGGTTTATCGCCGTGCGCTGCCCGGCGCGCGCCTCGGAGACGGGGTGGCCGTGGGTCTGAAGCCCGCGAACCTTCGCCTGCACACTCCGCGGGTAGACCTCGACACGATCGTCGACCACGAAGCGGCCGGTCATCAGCGTGCCCGTGACCACGGTGCCGAACCCCTTGACGGTGAAGACCCGGTCGATCGGGAGCCGGGACAGCTGGTCCGCGGCCCGCGCCGGGACCGCGACGGCCAGCGCGCGAAGCGCGGCGCGCAACTCGTCGAGGCCCTCGCCGGTCTTTGCCGACACCCCGAGCATCGGCGCGCCCTCGAGGAACGTCCCGCGCACGAGGCCCGTCACGTCGTCCTTCACCAGGTCCAGCCAGTCCGCCTCGACCAAGTCGGCCTTGGTCAGCGCCACGAGCCCGGTCTTGATGTGGAGCAGCGAGCAGATGGCGAGGTGCTCGCGGGTCTGCGGCATCACGCCCTCGTCGGCGGCGATCACCAGCATGGCGAGGTCGATGCCGCCGACGCCGGCCAGCATGTTGCGGACGAAGCGCTCGTGCCCGGGGACGTCGACGATCTCGATCGTGAGCCCGTCCGGCTCCTCGAGGAACGCGAAGCCGAGGTCGATGGTGATGCCGCGCGCCTTCTCCTCGGGGAGCCGGTCCGTGTCGATCCCCGTCAACGCCTTGACGAGCGACGTCTTGCCGTGATCGATGTGCCCGGCCGTCCCGACGACGACGTGCCGGCCCATCACGCGCGCCCGAGGATCGTGAGCGCCGCGGCGACGGCGGGAAGCTCCGCGGGTAAGATGGTCCGGCAGTCGAGGAGGAGGCGGTCGTCCGCGATCCGTCCGAGGACGGGAGGGTTGCCCCGGCGTAGCGCCTCGTCCAGCTCCCGCGTGGCGGCGGGGGTCGCCCCCAGCGCGAGGGCCGCGGTCGGCAGCTTCACCGTCGGCAGCGCGCCCCCGCCCACCTCCGAGTAGTCTTCGACGACCACGGCGGCCAGACGCTGGCGCACGTCCGCGTCGAGACGCGAGAGCAGACGCCGCGCCCGGCGGCGGATGCCGGCCAGCGGCTCGGTCAGGAGCCGGAGCGTAGGGACTGTCTCGAGCGCCGTCCCGGCATCGTAGGCGTAGAGCGTCGCCTCCAGCGCCGCGATCGTGAACTTGTCGATGCGGAGCGCGCGGTTCCACGGGTTCTTCTTGAGGCGACCGACGACGGAACGCGCGCCGACGACGAGCCCCGCCTGGGGGCCGCCGAGAAGCTTGTCGCCGGAGAACGAGACGAGATCGACGCCGGACGCCACGACCTCGGGAACTGTGGGCTCATAGGGGAACCCCCAAGAACGGAAATCGACGAGCGAGCCCGACCCGAGGTCCTCCATCACGGGGACACCCCGTTCGTGACCAAGGGCGGCGAGCTCGCGCGACGAGACGTCGGCGGTGAAGCCCACCACGCGGTAGTTCGAAGTGTGGACCTTGAGCAGCAGCGCCGTGTCGGGGCCGATGGCCTCGGCGTAGTCGCGCAGGTGAGTGCGGTTCGTCGTCCCCACCTCGCGCAGCCGCGCGCCGCTCCGCAGCATGATGTCGGGAATCCTGAACTCGCCGCCGATCTCGATCAGCTCGCCCCGCGACACGACCACCTCCTTGCCGTGGGCCAGCGTCTCGAGGGCGAGCAGGACCGCGGCGGCGTTGTTATTGACAACGAGGACGTCCTCAGCACCGGTCAGCCGGCGGAGGAGCGCCTCCACGTGCGTGTAGCGCGAGCCGCGCTCCTTGGTGGTGAGATCCAACTCGAGGTTCGTGTACGTACGGCCGATCGCCGCCAGGCGCGTCATCGCGAGGTCGCTCAGGAGGGCGCGGCCGAGGTTCGTGTGCAAGACAACGCCAGTGCCGTTGACGACGGAGCGGAGGGAGAACGTCCCGGCCCGGGTGAGTGTCTCCACGACCCGGGCCGCGACGCGCTCGGCGGCATCGGCGCCGCTGCCGTCACCCCCGGCGAGGACACGACGGCGCTCCGTCTCGACCGCGTCGCGCACGGTGGAGATCAAGCGCGCCCGCGGGACTCCCGCCAGCTCGGGACGATCGGCGAGCCGGCGGACGAGCTGGTCGACGGACGGCAGATGGCGGAGCCTCCCGCGGTCCTCAGAGGCCATCGAGCGCCGCCTCGACCTTTTCACGCACCCGCGCAACCACCTCCTGGGCTTCCCGGCGCCACGCCTGAGCGCTCCAGGGCCCAGGCGCGTGACCGGCCCGGCGCACCGCGTCCTCGGTGAGACCGGCCCAGAGCTCATCGAGGTCGGTCGCCGAGAGCCCCTGCCCGCGGAGCGCCCGCGTCCACTCCTCTGCCAGACTCTCGATGAGCCGGTCGCGCTCGGACGCGAGCCGGCGGGCCTTTCGCATGAGGTCGGCGAGCCGGGGCGCCATCCTACTTCTTCACGGGCTCCTGCACGGCGTCGAGCAGGTTGGCCTCGAAGCGGCCCGTCGAGGCGCACTGGTACACGGGCGTCGGCCGGAGCTTGCCCGACGATCCGCGGCGAAAGGCGTGCGTCCGCATCTTCGAGTTGATCAGGAGCCGGGTCTCGGGGCCGTTGTCCTCGGTGAAGATCGTGAACGAGACGAGAGCCTCGCCTTCGATCCGGTCGTCGCCGAGGCGCCCGCAGTCGGCGAAGAGCCCGATCGGCGTCACGAACTCGTCCGACGCGATGACGCCGGAGTCGCGGGCGATGGCCCGCAGGGGGATGTTGCCCTTGGCTAGCGCGTGCACAAGTCCACCCCACGCGGCGTCGTACGGAGCCTGGATCCCGGCCCGGAAGGGCGGCGGCGCGAGCGGCGAGACGTGCATTCCCGCGCACGCGGACACCAGCAGCACCGCAACGCCGGCCACGGCCCTCTTACTTGTGGTGATCGATCCCACGGTACGCCTCGATGAACCGGCGGATCCGCTTGGCGTCGAACTCCGACAGCGTCTCGATGCGGGTCCAGGCGGTGAGAGCGATTGTCGACTTCATCGCCGGATGGGGTGCGAGGATGACGTGCTTGTCATATTTCTCGACGACGGAGCGGAGCTTCACCACGAGGTCTGGGCAGTCGCAATTGTACTGGACCACCACCCCGCCGTCCTCGAGGTTGTGGACCTGCAGCTCGAGCGGGATGGGACGTGTGTGCACGCCCCACGGCGCGATGTGCGGGAGGTGCGGGCCCGAGGTGGGCGGGTCGGAGTTATAGGGCTCGCGCGGAGTTTCCGCGGTTGGGATGTGGCGATTGCCCTGATCAGGCATCTTCACACCGGGGAGACCGGCCATCGCGCGGTAGGCCAAGTAACCGACCACCGCGGCGGCGACGAGGCCACCGACCACGGCCAGCAGCAGCCAGCGGCGCGGCCGCCGGTCCTGATCTCTCCGTCGCTCGCTACGCTTGGTCATCCGTCGTTCGTTGGCGGAAGCGTGTGGGAGTCGAACCCACCTCCGGCTTGTCTAGAGCCGGACACCGGATTTGAAGTCCGGGAGGCCCACCGGGTTCCTAGACGCTTCCGATCGCCCGATTCGGCTCCGGTACAGCCGTTTAAGTGTATCACTCAACGGCGAGAGCCTCCGGCGAGCGGCGGGAAGAGCGTCACGACGTCTCCGGCGCGCAAGCGCCGAGCCTCATCGGCATCCTCGCTGTTGACGAGAACAATGCGCGGGAAGTCTCGCGGGATGCCAAGGGCGGCGCCCACGTCGCCGACGGTGCTGCCCTCGATGAGGTCCAGGAACGCGGAGCCCGCCTCACTGTCCTTCGGAAGAAAGGGGGCGAGAGTGGCGAAGACCCTGACTTTGACCCTCACCTCGCCACGGGCTGTCCGGCGCGGGCGGCCGAGAAGTGCCGGTCGCCGACGATGAGACGGTCGCCCGGGCGGATAAAGTCACGGGTCCCGAGGTTGTTCCAGCGCAAAACCTCGGCGACCGAGACACCGTAGCGCTGGGCGATGCCGCTCACGGTGTCGCGGGACCGGACCACATGGACCTCTGCCTGACCCGACGCGCGCGCGGCAGGGACGGAGGGCTTCGGCACAGCCAAGGCCGACCTGATTCCGGGAACGGTCCCCTCCGGTACCCGCAGGCGATAGGGCGCGCCGGGCGGCGTCACCGCCTTCACGAGCACGGGATTGAGCGTCCGCAGGGTCTCCGTCGACACCCCGGACGCTGCGGCCAGTGACTTGAGATCCGTCGAGGGCGGGACCGACACGAACTCGACGGCGGTCGGGGCGTGCTCACCGACGTCGAACCCGTAGCGTGCCGGATCCTGCCCGATGACCGTGGCTGCGTGGATCCGGGGCACGAACTCTCTAGTCTCGCGCTGCAGGAACCCGGTCCGCGCCAGAGCCCAGAAGTCGGTGCTGCCCACGCTGCGGATCGCGCGGAGGACCGTCATCTCGCCAGCGTTGTACGCGGCCTGGGCCAACGACCACGAGCCGAACTGGGCATATAGGTCGCGCAGGTGCGCGGCCGCGGCCGAGGTCGACTTCTCGGGATCGAGCCGCTCGTCCACCCACTCGTCCACCCGCAGGCCGTACCGCCGCGCGGTGCCCGCCATGAACTGCCAGAGTCCTTTGGCGCCCGCCCGCGACACCGCGACAGGATTGAAACCGCTCTCGATCATGGCCACGAAGGCGAGGTCTTCGGGTAGACCGTGGTCGCGAAGCGTGCTGCGGATCATCTCGAGGTAACGTCCGGCCCGGCCGAACCAAGTGTCAACGACCTCACGGCGCTCCCGCGTAAAGCGATCAAGGAAGTACTGCACCTGCTGGTTGATCGGGACACTGTAGGCAGGCGGTGAAGTCTGGACGGCCGCGCGGACAAGGCGGCTGGACTCGACGAACGCTTCGGCCCAGGGATCCACCTCCACTAGGGGTCGCCACGACTGCGCGTCAGGCGGGCGGCGAACCGGATCCTCGAGCGCGGAACCCCCCTCGCTGATGGACGGTTCCACAGATAGGTCGGGTGATATGACGTCCTCGCGTAACGGAGGCCGCGCAGCCTCTTCGAGCGCCGGCAAAAACGGAAATGGCGCGGCGGCAGCGGGTGTAGATCTACCCGGCGCGAAAACCGCGAGAAAACCTCCGACGATGAGGACGAAACGGTTACGAATCGCCATAGAAGGATAAAAGCCCACGGGTTATGTACCATGGAGGCCAGCGCCGGTCAACGAAACTTGACACCGAGCCTCGAGGGGAAATAAAGTGAGTCCAGCATTCTGCCTAATTTCTCAACCACTTAGGAAAATCGGTCGCTGAGGAGGGAGGGGGGAGGAGGCAACACGCGTTCCGTCAGGCTCGGTCAATCGTCGAACCGGGGTCCAATCCCCACATCACTTGGAGGTCGAGAGCTGTGAAGAAACTGATCGCGCTGTCCGTCGCTGCAGTGTTCGCGCTGGGAGCAGCCGGCTTGGCCGTCGCCCAGGACAAGAAGGCTGATGACAAGAAGATGGAAAAGTCGGACATGAAGGCCGAGAAGAAGGCCGACAAGAAGCCGACGACCAAGACGGCCAACGGCACCGTAAAGTCGGCCTCGGCTGACAGCATCGTCGTGTCCGGCAAGGACAAGGGCAAGGATGCCGAGTGGACGTTCGCCGTCGACCCCAAGGCCAGCATCAAGAAGGGCGGCAAGGCCATCACGGCGGGCGACGTCAAAGCCGGTGATTCCGTCCAGGTCAAGTACATGGAGCAGGACGGCAAGGCCATGGCGCAGTCGGTCATGGTGAAGGGCGCCGCCGCGAGCGCCAAAAAGATGGACGACAAAAAGATGGACAAGATGGAAGCCAAGCCGCCGGCCGACAAGAAGTAACCGCGCCCGTGTGGGCGCCCGCAGATCGCGGGCGCCCACCAGTTCCCGTTTCCCTTCAGTCCGTTCGTTCTCGCGACTCCTCCGGCGGCCGCGTCCGCCAGCGGTCGTGCATCCAGAGCCACTGCTCGCGCGTCTCGCTGATGGTCGTCTCGATCACCTCGGTGCATCGGGCGGTCAGCGCGACGACGGCCGCCTCCGGGTCTCCCGCGTTGGGCAGGGGCAGGGCGGGCCTGACCACGATGCGGTGAATGCCGGCGTCTTCGCGGCGGATGAACGTCGGCACGATCGGCGTTCCGGTACGGATCGCTAGGACCGCGATGCTCTTCGAGGTGCTCGCGGGTCGCCCGAAGAAGGGAACGAAAACGCCTTCCCGGCGGGAGGCGTTCTGATCGAGGAGGATCCCAACCATGCCGCGGCCGGCGAGCGCCCGAAGCACCGGGCGGAGGGCCGCGCGCTTGTCAATCAGGTCCACCCTCGTCTTCTGCCGGAGACGCGTCGCCAGACCGTCGAGCCACGGGGCATCGAGCGGGCGAATCACTACGCTCAGCGGATAGCCGGTGACGTGGTTGGCCGCGGGGAGCAGTTCCCAGTTGCCGAGATGGGCGGTCAGGAGCAGGGCTCGACCGTGCGTGTCCATCACCGCCCGGAGATGTTCGAGGCCGTCGATCCGGACCCGGGCGAGCGTCGCCTCGAGCGGGCACGCCAGCATTGCGGCCAACTCCACGACCATGAGGCCGAGGTGCTGGTACGAGCGCCGGCAGATCCGGCGGCGCGCGGCTGGGGAGAGCTGAGGGAAGGCCTGGGCCAGGTTCGCGAGGGCCGTTCGCCGGCGGCCCACGGTGCAGACGTACGCGACGTCTCCGAGCCGCCGGCCGATCCACCGTGCGGCAGGCCACGGCAGCCGGCCCACCGCCGCGCTCAGCACGCGGAGCGCTACGTCGATGGTGTCGACTGCCTCCGCCGCTCGCGCAGGATCTCGATACCGATGGGGATCACGGACAGCACGATGACAACGATCACCACGAAGTGGATGTGGCGATCGACGTTGGGCACGGTACTGCCCAGGAGGTAGCCCGCCCCCGTCATGCTCAACACCCACCCGATTCCCCCTGCCACGTTGTAGAAGAGGAAGCGCGAGTAGGCCATCTCGCCGACGCCGGCCACGACGGGCGCAAAGGTCCGGATGATGGGGACGAACCGCGCAATGACGATCGTCTTCGCGCCATAGCGCGCGTAGAACTCCCGCGTGCGCTGGACGTGGCGAGGATTGAAGAGCCGCGACTTCTCACGTGTGAACAGCCGGGGACCGATCCGCGCGCCGATCGCGTACCCCACGCTGTCGCCCGTGATGGCGGCGACGATCAGCAGCACGTTGAGCCACCAGATGTTGAGGACACCGGACGCGGCGAGGAGACCGGCCGTGATCAGCAGCGAGTCACCGGGGAGGAAGAACCCGACGAGCAGCCCCGTCTCGGTGAACACGATCGCGACCAGGAGAACGTAGCCACCCCAACGGATCAGGGCCTCGAGCGACTGGGCGCCCGTCAGCAGGCCGTAGAGGAACTCCACGCAGGGCTACTTGCCGCGTGTCGCCGGGTTCACCGCGACGGCGGGCGCCTCCACTTGGATGCGCATGGCGTAGAACGACCTCCAGACGAAGATCATCGACAGCACGAAAAACACCGCAGCCAGCATGCGACTGAACCCCGCCCCGCGCTCCGCCGTCAGCGTGACCCCCAGCTCGACGGCGAGCAGCCCGAAGAGCGTCGTGAACTTGATGACTGGGTTCATGGCCACGGAGGAGGTGTCCTTGAAGGGATCGCCTACCGTGTCGCCGATAACCGTCGCCGCGTGGAGCGCACTACCCTTTTCCTTCAGCTCCACCTCCACGATCTTCTTGGCGTTGTCCCAGGCGCCGCCCGCGTTGGCCATGAACACCGCCTGGAAGAGGCCGAAGAGCGCGATAGAGATCAGGTACCCGATGAAGAAGTAGGGCTCGAGGAAGGCGAAGGCGAGCGTGGAGAAGAAGACGGTCAGGAAGATGTTGAACATCCCCTTCTGGGCGTACTGAGTGCAGATCTCGACAACGCGCTTGCTGTCGGTCACCGAGGCCTTGGTCGCGCCTTCGAGCCTGATGTTGGCCTTGATGAACTCGACAGCGCGATACGCGCCCGTCGTGACCGCCTGGATCGACGCCCCCGTGAACCAATAGATGACGGCGCCGCCGGTGATGAGGCCGAGGAGGAAGGGCGGGTGCAGGAGCGAGAGCTTGTCGAGGTTCTGGGTGAGCCCGGCGGTGAGGATGACGATGATGGAGAAGATCATGGTGGTGGCGCCGACCACCGCCGTTCCGATGAGCACGGGCTTGGCCGTCGCCTTGAAGGTGTTTCCCGCGCCGTCGTTCTCCTCGAGCAGGTACTTGGCCGACTCGAAGTCGACGTCGAACCCATACGTCCGCCGGATCGACGCCTTGACGTCCGGGATCTGCTCGATCACCGACAACTCGAACACCGACTGCGCGTTGTCCGTGACCGGACCATAGGAGTCGACGGCGATGGTGACCGGTCCCATGCCCAGGAAGCCGAACGCGACCAGCCCGAAGGCGAAGACGGCCGGCGCCACCATGAGACTGGCGAGCCCGAGCGTGCTCACGCCATAGGCGATGCCCATCAGGACCACGACCACGATCCCGAGCCAGTAGGCGCTGAAGTTGCCGGCCACGAGCCCCGAAAGGATGTTCAGGGAGGGGCCGCCCTCGCGCGCGGCGGTCACCACTTCGCGCACGTGGGCAGAATCCGTCGACGTAAAGAGCTTCACGAACTCCGGGATGATGGCGCCGGCCAGCGTGCCGCATGTGATGACCGTGGAGAGCTTCCACCACAGCGTGCCGTCGCCGAGGTTGGCGATCAGAACGTAGGACGCCGCGTACGTCATCGCCACGGACACCAGGGACGTGAGCCACACGAGCGTGGTGAGGGGCGCCTCGAAGTTCATCCGGGTGGCGGTGGCATAGCGGGCGCGGGCGTAGCCCTCGTTGATGAGATAGGACGCGCCGCTGGCCACGATCATGAGCACCCGCATCATGAAGATCCAGACGAGGAGCTGGACCTGCACGGCGGGCTCCTTCACGGCGAGGAGGATGAACGAGATAAGCGCGACGCCGGTCACGCCGTAGGTTTCGAAGCCGTCGGCGCTGGGCCCGACCGAGTCGCCCGCGTTGTCGCCCGTGCAGTCGGCGATGACCCCCGGGTTGCGTGCGTCGTCCTCCTTGATGTTGAACACGATCTTCATCAGGTCGGAGCCGATGTCCGCAATCTTGGTGAAGATCCCCCCCGCAATGCGCAGCACGGCAGCGCCCAGCGACTCCCCGATGGCGAAGCCGATGAAGCAGGGCCCGGCGTAGTCGCCGGGGATGAAGAGGAGGATGCAGAGCATGAGGAACAGCTCCACGCTGATGAGGAGCATCCCGATGCTCATCCCGGCCTTGAGAGGGATCGCGTACACAGGGAAGGGCTTGCCCTCGAGGCTGGCGAAGGCGGTGCGCGAGTTGGCGAAGGTGTTGATCCGGATGCCGAACCAGGCGACCCCGTAACTACCGCCGATCCCGATGAGGCTAAAGAGGAGGATGATGACGACCTTGAACGCGTCCAGATGCACGAGGACATAGAAATAGAGGACGATGACGGCGCCGATGAAGAGTTCGAGGATTAGGATGAACTTGCCCTGGGTGCTCAGGTATGTCTTACAGGTCTCGTAGATCAGCTCCGAGATCTCGCGCATCGATTCGTGGACGGGGAGGTTGCGGAGCTGCACGAAGATCACGAGGCCGAAGAGCAGGCCGAGCGCGCACACCAGGAGCCCGGACATCAGCAAGGTACGGCCGTTGATGCCCGAGAAATTGACCTGGCCGAGATCGGGCACCTTGAGGCTGGCCTCGCCACCCGCAGGGTGCCCGCCGGCAACAGCGGCTCCGGGCGACGCAGCCCACGCCGCCGCCGGGGCGGCGACCCCGCCTGCCCCGGCGACCAGCACCGCCGTGAGCAGGAGAAGGGCGACGCGGCGACCCGCGCATGCGCGGAAGCGCGACAGAGCGATCCTCCCTTCACTCATGCGTCACTGGCTCCTTACCGAGACAACCTCGATGATGGTTCGTCCGGATGACGGACACACGGGACCCGAAAACACGGCCCACTCTATGCGACGCCTCATGAAGGTGTCAATGGGAAACGTTTCCCAAGCGCGCCCCAAGTCCGTACGTTGACAGGCTTTGCAGCGGGTGAGTACGATGCGCCTGAGATGTTGGCCGAGCCCGATCCGATCCCGGCCGCCGCGGCCGGAGCATTCCACGTTGCCGACGTTCCGGATCTCGACGACGAGACGTTCGGCGGTGACGTCCGCTGCCCGGCCTGCCGCCGGATGAGCCCCTGGCGCGACAACGCGCAACGCCCCTTCTGCTCGCTGACCTGCCGCCTGATCGATCTCGGCATGTGGTTGGACGAACGCTACGTCGTGCGCGACGACGACTCCGGCGATGTTCGGTAAGTCGGCCCGCACCATCCTCTGCCCGTCCTGCGGCCGCCTGACGCGCGCCGATGCGGCCGAGTGCCTCATCTGCGGGCGCCGGCGCCCGGGGATGTGGGGGCTGAGCGATCTGTTTCGCCGTTTCTTCCGAACCGGGAGCCCGACCCAGATCATCACGATCGCCTGCGTCGCGCTGTACGTTGTGAGCCTCGTCTTCGACCCGGCGGGGACGCTCAGACCCCGCGGTGCGCTCTCGTTGTTGCCGGCCAACCCGAACGTGCTCGCCGCTCTCGGCGCCGCCGGCAGTGTGCCCTGGCAGCTCGGCCACTGGTGGACCTTGCTGACCGCGATCTATCTCCACGGGGACGTACTGCATATCCTCTTCAACGTCCTGTGGATTCGCCAACTCGGTCCGGCCGTCGAGGAGCTCTACGGACCAGCCCGCTTCTTCGTGATCTTCACGGTCTCGGGCGTTGCCGGGTTCGTCGTCTCCAACTTCGTCGGCGTACCCCTCACCGTCGGCGCCAGCGGCTCGATCTTCGGGCTCCTTGGCGCGATGGTCGCCTTCGGGCAGAGGCGCGGAGGCGTCTTCGGCGCGAGAATGCTCCGCCAATACGGGCAGTGGGCGCTCCTGCTGTTTGTCCTCGGGTTCTTCATGGGTGGCGTGGTCAACAACTTCGCGCATGCGGGTGGGTTTGCGGGGGGGCTCGGCGCCGGTCTCATGCTGTCCCTTGCCGAGCGGCACGTGGAGACGAGCCTTGATCACCTACTGGCGAGCAGCCTCATCATCGTCACCGTGGCCGCCTTCGGCCTCGCCCTCTCCATCGCTTTCCTCGGTTGACCAGCGCGGCAAAACAAAACGCCCGAGCCTTTCGGCCCGGGCGACATCGACTCCCGCGATGAGAGGCGGGGGAGTTTGAGGGGGGTCGCCCCCCTCAAGAGGAAAATCCCCGGCGGCGACCTACTCTCCCACGCCGTTACCAGCGCAGTACCATCGGCCCTGGAGGGCTTAACTTCCGTGTTCGGGATGGGAACGGGTGTGGCCCCTCCGGTATCGCCGCCGGGAAGTTGCATCGAACACGGAGATCCTCCAGTGCAGCCACGCGACGTTCGATTTTCGGGATAAGTACATAGTGGTCAAGCCTCACGGGCGATTAGTACCGGTCAGCTGAACGCGTTACCGCGCTTACACCTCCGGCCTATCAACCTGGTGATCTACCAGGGCCCTTCAGGGGGCTTGCACCCCGGGAGGTCTCATCTTCAGGCGGGTTTCGCGCTTAGATGCCTTCAGCGCTTATCCCTGCCGGACATAGCTACCGAGCAATGCGCCTGGCGGCACAGCTCGCACACCAGCGGTCCGTCCACCCCGGTCCTCTCGTACTAGGGGCAGCTCCCGTCAAACCTCCTCCGCCCGCGACAGATAGGGACCGAACTGTCTCACGACGTTCTAAACCCAG
>Ga0184633_10000345_pt1 | contig 16230 bp, 16 predicted proteins | sample PLM31_170_b1_FD_133156 | JGI IMG/M metagenome (GOLD analysis project Ga0184633, IMG submission 133156) | Groundwater sediment microbial communities from an aquifer in East River, Colorado, USA - PLM3-1_170_b1 | ecosystem: Environmental > Terrestrial > Soil > Riparian zone | place: USA: East...
GAGAAGGCCATGGCCGCCGCGGCCAGGAGCGGGGACAGCAGGATCCCGAAGAACGGGTACAGCAGCCCCGCCGCCACGGGCAGACCGGCGGTGTTGTAGACGAACGCCCCGAACAGGTTCTGGTGGACATTCCGCATCGTGGCCCGCGAGACCTCGATGGCGGTCGTGACGCCCCGCAGGCTCCCGGAGATGAGGGTCACGTCGCTGGCCTCCATGGCCACGTCGGTTCCGGTCCCGATGGCGATCCCCACGTCGGCCTGGGCCAGGGCCGGGGCGTCGTTGATCCCGTCGCCCACCATGGCTACGGTCTTGCCCTCGAGCTGAAGCTTGCGGATCTCATGGGCCTTGTCCTGGGGCAGGACCTCCGCCAGGAGCCGGTCGACCCCGACCTCGCGAGCGATGGCCTCCGCGGTACGCCGGTTGTCGCCGGTGATCATGGCCACCTCGATCCCCAGGTCCTTCAGCCGGGCGATGGCACGCCGCGAGTCCTCCTTGACGGTGTCGGCGCAGGCCACCAGACCGGCCGCGCCGCCGTCCACCGCCACGTACATGGGGGTCTTGCCGGCGGCGGCCAGGGCCTCGGCCTTCGGCTCGAGGTCCGCCACGTCGACATCCCGGTCCCGCATCAGCTTCAGGTTGCCGAGCAGGATCGTTCGGCGGCCTAACGTGGCCTCGACCCCGTGACCGGGGATGGCCCGGAACCCTTCCGGCTCCGGGACCTCGATCCCCCGGTCCCTGGCGCCCTGCACGATGGCCTCGGCCAGGGGGTGCTCGGAGTTGCGCTCGACCGCCGCCGCCAGGCGGAGCAGCTCCTCGTCCGGCAGCTCGCCGGCCACGACGTCGGTGAGGGAGGGCCGGCCCACGGTGATGGTTCCCGTCTTGTCCAGCACGACGGCGTCCAGCCGCATGGCCGTCTGGAGCGCGTCACCGGATCGGATCAGGATGCCGTGCTGCGCGCCCTTCCCGATGCCCACCGTGAGCGACGTCGGGGTGGCCAGGCCCAGCGCGCAGGGGCAGGCGATGATCAGGACGGTGACGAATGCGATGACCGCGAAGGCCGCGGTCGGCGCGGGCCCGAAGTTGAACCAGGCCACGAAGGCCAGGATCCCAAGGATCATCACGGCCGGCACGAAGTAGCCCGACACCTTGTCCACGGTCCTCTGGATGGGGGCCTTGGAGCCTTGGGCGTCCTGCACCATCCGGACGATGTTGGCCAGGGCCGTGTCCTTGCCCACCTTGGTGGTCCGGAACCTGAACGCGCCGGTCTTGTTCATGGTGGCCCCGATGACCTCGTCGCCGGGGACCTTCTCCACGGGGATGGACTCCCCGGTGATCATCGACTCGTCCACGGCCGACATCCCGTCGACCACGATCCCGTCCACCGGGATCTTCTCGCCGGGGCGTACGAGGACGACGTCCCCGACGACGACCTCCTCGACGGGGACGTCCAGCTCGACGCCGTCGCGAACGACGCGGGCAGTCTTGGCCTGGAGGCCGATCAGCTCCTTCAGGGCCTCGCTGGTCCTGCCCTTGGCCTTGATCTCCAGGGCCAGGCCGAGCACCACCAGCGCCGTCACCACCGCCGTGACGTCGTAGTAGACCTCCGCCAGATCGGCCTCCGGGAAGATTCCCGGCCGGACGACGGCAACGGTCGAATACAGCCATGCCGCGGCGATCCCGACCCCGATCAGCGTGTGCATGTTCGCCGACCGCGACTTCGCCGCGGCCCACAGCCCCTTGTAGAACTGGCTCCCGCCCCACAGCAGGACGGGCAGGGTGATGAGGCCCAGCGCGCGCCACACCCACAGCAGGCCGTCGGAGCCCCGGGCCAGCCAGGGCACGTCCTTCAGCCCGGGGACGAGCCACGGGTAGGAGAGGAGCACCACGGGCACCGAGACGAGCGCCGAGAACCAGAACTTGCGCATCAGGGTCCGGTACTCGCGCTGCCGGGCCTCCTCCTCCCGGTCGACCGGCTCCTCGGGAGTGCTGCGACCGTCCGGCTCCACCCGGTACCCGGCCTCCTCGACGGCCGGCCTCGGGTCGGCCCCGTCGAACCGGCGGGCGCAGGCCGGCGAGCAGAAGTAGACGGTCTCGCCGTCCCGCCACCTCGTGGCCGCGGCCTTCTCGGCCTCTACCGCCATCCCGCAGATGGGGTCCCTGGTCTCCACGTGCATCTCCCAGCCTCCCGGGGGTCCCCTTAGATCCCCTACCCCCCTAGGGTATCCACATGCACAGGGTGGCTGGTCGGTGTGAAGAGGCCGTGAAGGAGCGGCGAGGGCACCGCGAACGTTCGGCTTGGCCACCAGGAACGCCCTGCGGGCCCACGTCCGAGTCGAACCGGCCGCCTGCTCACATCGAATCCCCACGGCCTTCACGCTGCCTTCACCGTCCGGGGGCACTATTCGGGCAGGGAAGTCCGGACAGGGAGGTCGGCCCAGGTGATGGTTCAGTCCCAGCGGCGGAAGCTGGTCGCGCTGGCCCCCCTGGCCGTGGCCGTCGTGGGAGTGGCCGTCGTGCTCTTCGGCGTGCCCCTCCGGAGCATCCTGGTACCCGGCCTGTTCCTGCTGTGCCCTCTCGCGATGCTGTTCATGCACGGCACCCACGGTCACGAGGGTCACGACCACGGAACCGAGCAAGGGCCGCGGGGACCCGCTCACGGAGCCAAGCGAAGGGAGAGCACGTCATGAAGTGGCTGATCGGCCTGGTGACGACCGGCTTCGTCGTCCTCGTCACGTTCCTCGTCGTGGCCGTGACGATGTCGGAGCCCGCGCCATCGTCGGGCATGTTCCCGCACTCGCTGCTCGAGGCCGACCGGGTCATGACCGATCGGATGGCCGTCGACGTGGGGACCGGGATGCAGTACACGATGGCCGGCAACGGGATGCCGGAGCGCTCGTCGAACCCTGCCTACCTGCGGGCGCTGGAGGAGCACACGTACTGGTTCGAGAAGTCGCTCGGTCGGGTTCCCTAGTTCGTCCCAGGCACGCGCGGCTCTGAGCCGGCGGGTCCGAGGGAGTTCATCGTCGGTCTCGTGACGTGCCTCAACTGAGCTCCTTCCGACATGCACGGGCGAGCGGGGCTCGGAGGCGCCCGGCAGGCCCGGCCTCCCGGCAGGGGTGCCGGTCTCATGGTCGGCCCACTCCGGACTCAGGCCGGGCCCGACCGGCGTGTACCGCTCGAACGTCACGCCGCCCATGGTCTCCCGGTATGGGACGTCGGCAAGCGCCTTCACCGCGCGGAGCCGGAGGAGCCCACGCAAGTTCGACTTGACCGCCGGTCGCGTTTCGTCATAGGTTCACGGGTCTAGGCGCATCGATGCAAGCCGAACACGTCCTGCCCCCGAAGGAGGTGTTGTTGATGCTTTTGCGCCGACCTCCTGTGGCCCTCGTTGGCGCTCGTCACGGCCTCGTGGAGCCCGTTGCTCGAACCGTGCAGCTCCACGACGCCACGCAGCCGGACCTGCCGATCATCGACTCGGGGTGCCGGAGGCCTCGACGAGGCGTTCGCCGAGGATCACTTCGGGATCCTCTCGATCCACGAAGTGAAAACCGATCCGCGGCCAAAGGTGAGTCTCGGATACCCTCTCCCACGACAACGCCGGGCTCCGGGTAGTGAGGTTCGGTGACATCGAGGAGGGCGGGAACCACTTTCTTGGAGCGTTCTCCCCATCGGTGACGAGTTCCCGGCCGTCCGCGACGGCCGAAAACGGCCTCTCACCCCACCGCGTGGGTACTGTGGAAACCTGAGCAGCGTCGTGGACGTCTAGGGGGTATGCGGCTCACTGGGATCCGGCCAGGCCTGTTTGTCATCGTTCTGACGGCCGGCGTCGGAGGCGCCCGGTGCGTCCATCAAGGTGTGGAGGCGTGTCGGCCCATCCCTTCGGGGCCCGGAGATCGGTGACCCCGGCGCCGGCGAGGCGGAGCCGAAAGGCGAGCCACCGGCCTCGTCGTCGGTATGCCTTCGCTGCCTCGTGAGCAGCCAGAAGCCGAAGCCGATGACGATGGGGAAGAGGAAGATCGCCAAGCTCTGTCTCCAGGATAGCAAGCCCCCGCCGCCGTCGATTCCTCCGCCGTGGGCCAGCACGCGTCAATCATATCCCGGGCGCAACGCTTCGAGAAGGGGCGGGTGCTAGCGAACGAGCCCGCGAGGGCCGCGGGGCCCGCGGATCGCCCGAGGCCTCGGGCCATCCATCGAAGCCGGGCTCCGCCCGGCCGGCTTGGGCCTGATGGCGTCGCGGACGTTTCGCAAGGGGAGATCCCTCAGGTCCTGGAGATCGGGATCGAGTCGTCCTTCTGGCTCTTGCGATCGTCCCTGAGGGCCACGGCGAGCGCCGGGGCTTGCCCCTGGTCATCGACCTTCGGGGCAGGCCCTCGGCTCTCAACTCCTCGTCGAAACGTCCTCCTAGAACTCCGTCGTAAGGGGCGCGTGCACCTCCGCGAACGTGCCGTCGTCGAAAACCAGCAGCCCCACGATCTCGAGCTGCGATTCCGCCGTGGGGATCAGCTTGTCGCCCTCCCAGCGCGGGTCGTCCAGGGTGAGCGTGAAGGTGACGGTTTCCCCGGCGCCGACCGTGCCTCCGGGCGCGACCGCCAGCTCGGCCTCCTCCAGAGTCGCCGCCTCCACCTCCGGGTTCACGAACGTCAGGGTCGATGTCGTGAACTCGGCGAGCACGATGTCGCGGTTCCCCGTGTTGGTGACCTCGGCCTCCATGGTCACCGTGGTCGTGTTCGCGTCGTAGGTGGCCTCGATCCCGATGGCCACCGGAACCGCGCCCGCCTGTTCGAACGCCGGAGGGGCGAACTCGATCACCTGCTGCGGGATCTTGTCCGGAAACGCCACCAGCTGGTAGATGAAATAGCCGCCGACAAGCACCGCCGTGACCAAGAGGAACCAGTTGATGTTCCGGTGGTCCCTCTTCGTGATCAGCCCGTACTCCATTCCGTCGGTGTTCAGGGGGATCTCCGACTTGGCGCCGTCGGGAACCTCGGTGGAGGCATTGACGGCTGCGACACCAAGGCGAGATGATGTCAAATATGAACAGGCTTTCAACTGACCTCACCCCGGACCGTTGCGAGGTCGAGTGCCTGCACCCGGAGCACGTCGCCCCGCTGATCGGGCGGGTCGTCGGGCGCGAGGACGCGGACCGGGTGGCCTCGACCTTCGCGCTCCTCGCCGATCCGACCAGGGCCCGCGTCCTGCACGCGCTTAGTCTGGCGGAAGAGCTGTGCGTGTGTGACCTTGCCCTCCTGCTGGGCATGTCGGAGTCCGCCGTCAGCCACCAGCTCCGACTCCTGCGGCTCAACCGGACCGTGGACCGACGGAAAGTGGGCCGGGTCGTCTACTACCGCCTCGCCGACGAGCACGTCCGGCACATGTTCGCCGACGGGCTCCGTCACGCCCGGGAGGAGGACCGCACGGCAGCCTCGGAGGCAAGCTGATGGAGGAGTTCCGCAGCGCGGCCGGCGCGCGCCGCCGGCGGCTGGCCCTCGTCCTCGGGATCACCTCCTCGTTCCTGGTCCTCGAGGTGGTCGGCGGGATCCTCACAAACAGCCTGGCCCTGCTCGCCGACGCCGGACACATGTTCACCGACGTGGCCGGGATCGGCCTGGCCCTGTTCGCCATCCGGCTCGCGTCCCGCCCGTCCAGCGAGGAGCGGACCTTCGGCCTGTACCGCGTCGAGATCCTGGCGGCGGTGGTCAACGCCGTCCTTCTGTTCGGGATCGCCGCCTACGTTCTGGACGAGGCTTGGCGCCGCCTGTTCGAGCCGCCGGAGATCGCGAGCGGGCTGATGCTCGCCGTGGCCGTCGCCGGCATGATCGCGAACGGCGTCTCCCTGTGGATCCTCCGGGAGGCCCAGGGGGAGAGCCTCAACATGCGGGGCGCCTACCTGGAGGTGCTAGGCGACATGCTGGGCTCCGTGGCGGTGGTCGTCGCGGCGATCGTGATCGGGCTCACCGGGTTCCGCGCCGCCGACCCCATCGCGTCGGCCGTGATCGGTCTGATGATCCTCCCTCGGACGTGGAAGCTGCTGAGGGACGCCGTGGACGTGCTGCTGGAAACGACGCCCAAGAACGTGGACCTGGCACAGGTGCGGCGGCACATCCTAGAGTCCAACGGCGTGGTCGACGTCCACGACCTGCACGTCTGGACCATCACCAGCGGGATGAACGTGGTCTCGGCTCACGTCGTGGTGGAGGACGACGCCGATCCTGGGGCCGTGCTTGATCGTCTGTGTGCCTGCCTGTCCGACGATTTCGACGTCGAGCACAGCACGTTCCAGCTGGAGACGCACGACCGGCGCCGGCTGGAGGAGGCGAGTCACCCGTGAGCGAGCCGGAACGCGGTCGCGCCGACCGACCGGCGTTGCTCCGGCGCGGCCTGCGTCTGGAGTACCTCACGGTCGGCTGGAACATCGCCGAGGGCCTCATCGCCGTCACCGCGGCCCTCGTCGCCGGCAGCGTGGCGCTCCTCGGCTTCGGGATCGACAGCTTCGTCGAGAGCGCGTCGGGTCTGATCCTCATCTGGCGCCTCGTCGCGGAGCGGCGAGCGACCGACCCGGAGCGGATCGAGCGCATCGAGCGGCGGGCCGAACGCCTCGTGGCGGTGTCCCTCGCCGGACTTGCTGCGTTCGTCGCGGCTGATGCGGTCAGGACGCTCGTGCGGCCGGAGCTTCGATAACCACGGCCGGTTCCCCGGCGCCAAGGGCACGACCGTGGGCGTCAAGTTGAGGGCGAGCACGACCACGATGAGCGGGAACAGCGCATCAGCAGGGCTCCGCGGGGACCGAGAGGACCCGCAGCGCCGCCCGGCTCGCCGCTGCCAACCGGTCGAGGTCGGCCGCAAGCGAGGAGGGGAATGGAAACCGAGCCAGGTCTTCCTCCACGACGGCCTTGGCGTTGAGGAGGGAGGTGGCCGCGGGCCGGTCGATGTCCTGGACCGCGGCGGCGATCGTGTGCAGGCGGTCGTGGGAGAGGTCGTAGAAGGCTCGGCGCGCGGCCGTGGGGTCGATCGGCAGACGCTCCAGCGCCGTGCAGAGCCCCGTGACCGCCTGCCGGAGGGAGCTCGCGGCGACCGCTTGGCCGTCGACCTGGATCGTCCGGTCTCCGGCATCGGGGGAGCGGTCGGACGAGCACGCGGCGAGCAGCATCCCGCCGACGAAGGCGTACGCGAGGATGCGAAACAGGCCGATCCTGTTCGACATCGCGATCATGAGCGTGAGCTTCACCGCGAACCGTCATTCCTCCTCCCGTTCGGCACGAGGGACGAAGGCGTTGCCACCACCGTGAGAAGCGCGAAGAACAGCGAGAAGGCAGGACGCTCATGCTTTGCCATGCAGCTCGTCCAGCGCCGAGCGGAGCTCGTCCTCGGTGAACAGGTTGTCCCAGCGGGCCACGATCCTGCCGTTGGGACCGATCAGGAAGGCCCACGGTTCGTTGAGCTCGCCACCCCTGTACAGCCAGTCGGCCGCCGACTGGTTCACCACGTTTTCCTGAAAGTCCTTCCATATCTCGACGTGAATGAACTCGGCTCGCTCGCCGTACTCGGAAGCGAGTGCCTGCACGAGGTTCGTGACCGGCCCGCAGAAGCGGCTCAAGCAGAACACGGGGGTGGAGAAGACGACGAGGGCCGGCCGGCCGCCCTGGATCGCCTCGGCGATCGTCGTGCGGTGAAGTTCCGGGTCGGGGAACCGGCCCTTTGAAGCACGCGAGTCGATCGCCGCCCGGGGAGCTTCCTTCGAATCGAGCGTGGGGTTGTCCGTCCTCGGCACCTTCTCGCCGACGCCCGGGACGTCGGGCTCAGGGATGACCTCGAACCTGGCTGCGCCCTGTACGATGCCGACGCCCTGGACGTCCGCGGCCACCTCGATGAGGTACGGGCCCGACTCCAGGAACCGCACCCCGTAGACGGCGTAGACCCCGCGCGCCGACGAAGGCCGGATCGCCGAGGGTTTCGCGTTCGGGTCGCCCGGCTCCGTCCCGTGCACGGGTAGGTACCTGCCGACGACGGCCTGCGTCGCCTCTGGGTGGCCGCCCGTGTCCTTCGCGAAGCGCATCTGCACGGTCCCGTACGCGACGGTCCGTCCGTCCTCGGTGATCAGGCCGACGAGGAGCCGGCTCGACATGCCGGCCACGATCTCGTAGTTGGCCACGACGACCTGTACCGGCGCCCGACCCTCGTCCGATGGAGACGCGGTACCGCCGTTTGCAGCCCCCGTGCAGGCCGACACGAACATCCCCGAGGCGAGTGCCAGCGCCGCGAGCGATCCTGACCTCGTTGCGCTCATGTGGACACCTCCTTCTCGATCCCTCCTCATGCATCCAAGGGAGGGATATCCCGCAGGCATGTCGGGCACCGACCCAGATCGACCGGGTTCACCGTCCCACACGGGCAGTATCGCTTGGCGGGCTTGAACAGCGGCAGGTCATCCGACGGACCCGCCGGTCGTCCGGCCCGGACCATCCCCGCGGCGTTCGGGGTCCGGAAGCCGCATCGGGAGCACAGGATATCGTCCGGGCGGATCCGGGCGTCGCAGTAGGGGCACTCGCGAGCGGGGGCCGTTCGACGAGCGACCTTCTCACTCTGGCCGCGGACCCCTCGCTCTCGGAAGCCCAGGCGTTGGAGACGGACCGCGGCAAGGAGGCTTACGCGCGGTACGTTGCGGCTGGCCAGGAGGTCCAAAGCCGCGTGACGAAGTCGGCTCGGGAGAGCCGGGAGGCGGTCTGGGGCCGGATCGTCAAGGCTGCAGAGGCAGCTTCTCCGGGGAACCAATCGCGAGCTCAGGCGGTTGACAGCTTCCTCCGCACGCCGGAAGGTGCCGAGCTCTACCGCGCATATACCGAGGCAGCGGGCTGAGATCCGTGATACCCACTTATGCGTTCAGGAGGCTATTTCCGATGGTTGATCGGTGAAGGAGAGTCACGGCTGGGGTCTGACAACGGACCGGGGGCGGTGGCTCCGCCACCGCCCCCGGTCGTCACGCGTTGCCGATGCTCGCGTCAGATCTGCAGATGCAAGCCGCGGAACTCGACATGTGCCTCCACCTGCATCGAGGCCCTCAGTTTCCGTTCACGGCCGACCTCGACATCGCGAAGGTCAGTACCGCGTGGGCTGCTGCGTCGGACATCTGGTCGAGTCCGATAAGCCCGAGGCCCGGAGGCGTCGAGCCGCCTCCGTCACCAGTGCCAGCGAAGGTGTCGCAGGCCTCGTGGTAGCACGGATCGTACTGAGCTCCCTCGATCCCTCCGTAGATCAGCACCTGCGCGGCGGTCTTGAGCCCCTCTGCGCCGGTGAACAGTCCGCCGGCCGGGATCCCCACCGCGATGAACGGACCGTAGTCCGACCGCCCGTCGAACGCCGTCGGCTCCGTCGCCAAGGTTTGCGAGGCGAAGTAGTCGAGGAACACGTCCTCGACGACGTCAGAGCCGTTCGGACCGACCGTACCGGTGCCCGAGCCGTCGCCGTCGTAGACGAAGCGGACGAAGTTCGGTGAGCCGACCATGTCGAAGTTCAGCATCACCGAGATGTCCTTGATCTCCCGCTTGGTCAACTGGCTGACGTAGAAGTCGGACCCCACCAAGCCGGCTTCCTCGGCGGCGAACCACATGAATCGCACCTGGTTCCGCGGCTGGATCTCGAGGTCGGCCATCTGCAGAGCGATCTCGAGGATGGTCGCCGAACCGCTGCCGTTGTCGTTGATGCCCGGTCCGGCGAGCACCGAGTCGAGGTGCGCACCGACGACGACGACACGATCCGTTCGGCCACCGGGGGTCTCGGCGATGACGTTGCTCGTCGTCCGGATCTCGGAGACCGTGTCCGTCACCATATGCAGGATCAGGCCGGAGGTGTTGGCGAGTGTCTCGCCAAACGCGAAGCTGGTGCTGAGCGCCGGGATGTCCGCCGGACCGCCCAGGGTCCCGCCGAAGAGCGGTTCACGAGCCGGCGTGTTGCCCTGGTTGAAGATGATCCCCGCCGAAGCACCGGCGGACGCCGCGTTGGCGACCTTGAGGGCGAACGTGCAGGTCCCACGCTGCATCAGGGCGATGTTGCCGGACGGGAACGCCGCGAAGTCATCGGGGCCCGTCGGGTCGGGAACGATGTTGCCGAACCCCCCCGCGCCGACCTCGGTGAAGTCTCCGTCACAACCGCTCGTGACCGGGGAGCGAGGGAGTGCGAGGACGACGTCGACGGCGGTCACCGATGCCGTCACGTTACCTGCGGCGGAGTAGTCCATCGTCAGGAAGTCGGTGCCGTTGCCGTACACGGTCGGTGTCGGCGCCGTCTGCTCCAGGAATGAAGGGCTCAACTCCTGGAAGAACGCGAACGGGAACGGCTGCACCGTCACGTCGTAGCCCGCCCCAAGCAGCAGGTCCCGAACGTAGTCAGCCGACTCGTCGAACCCATTGGTGCCCGCGGCCCGGGTGTCGCCGTTGGCGGTGGCGATGTCCTGGAACTCCTGCTGGTGCGCCCGGATGCCCGCTACGGTCACTGCGCTGCGCAACCCCGAGGAGTCGACGCCGGGCGCAGCGATCGCCGGCTGCGTCAGTAGCGCTACGAGCAGGAGCCCCGCGGCGATCGAGATAGGTACTACGGTTCGTTTCACCTTTTCCTCCCTCTCAACGGCAAGGAACTTCTCATGCCGGCAAGCGCCGGCTAAGGGTCGGGGGTGGAGGCGGACTTCTCGAAGCCTTGGGTGGGCAGCGCCGAACTTCCGTGTCGTGCTCACGGTGGAAAGGCACGGGGGGAACCGCGCGGGTGAACACTAGCCCGTCGAACCTACCCCGAGTCGCACGAGCGGCGCAACTCGGTCGGCAGGTCCAACTACGTTGTTCTACGTAGAGATCGCTCGGAGGTTTAGCTGGGTCACCCCCTCGGTTCCTCTGGCACGGCCACGACCGGCCCCGGTTGCTCTCCTGAGGGGACCACACGTGTCGGGATTATCTACTTGACGCACGGCAGGTAAGAGCGTAGAATCCTGGTAATGGATCACTTTGGACGCCTGACCTGGGGTTTCGGTGGCTCCTCGGCCACCTTCTTGGCCTTGTCTCGGACCTTCTTTGGGAACAGCCGTTCCATCGCCTCCTCGGTGGTCCACTCTCGCGGGTCTTTCTTCTTCGGTCTGGCCATGGGGCCTCCTAGTGGCTGACACCAGCGCCAGGCACAACGCCAAGGTCAACGGGGCTCGGCAGGATATGAACCTGCCCAAGCTGGTCGAACGGTTCGGGTCCGAGGATCGGTGCCGCGCCTACCTCGAAGTCCTCCGCTGGCCTGAGGGCATCCGTTGCCCCGACTGCGGCTCGGACTCCATCTCCCGGATCACGACCAGGAACCAGCTCGACTGCAATGTCTGCCGGAACCGCTTCTCGGTCAAGTCCGGGACCGTGTTCCACGATTCCCACCTGCCGCTGTGGAAGTGGTTCCTTGCCACCTACCTCATCACCGAATCCAAGAAGGGGATCAGCGCCAACCAGCTCAAGCGGACGCTCGGCGTGAGCTACAAGACGGCTTGGTACCTCTGCCATCGAATCCGGTCGGCCATGCTCGACGCGGGGGAGGCTCTGTCGGGAACCGTCGAGGCCGATGAGACCTTCGTCGGCGGCAAGGCCAAGGGGTTTCGCACCAAGCAGGAGGCCGCACTCCGCAGGATGGACAACAAGACCGTCGTCCTCGGGGCAATCGAGCGTGGCGGCAAACTCCGGGTCCGGGTGGCTCCCGACACCGGGCATGAGGCCATTCACGGATTCCTCCGCCGTACCGTGGACGACAAGGCCGAGGCGATCTACACCGACTCCCACCGCTCCTACCGAGGGATCGGGGACGGGAACACGCGGCATGAGTACGTCGATCACTCGGCCGACGAATGGGTTCGGGGCGACGTTCACACCAATACCATCGAGAGCGCGTGGAGCCTGTTCGACCGTGCCGTGATCGGGAGCTGCCACAAGCTCAGCAAGAAGCACCTTCCCGCCTACCTGCAAGAGTTCGAGTTCCGCTTCAACAACCGGGAGAACCCGTACCTGTTTCGAGACACGCTGATCGCGCTGGTCAAGGGCGATACGCTGACCTACGAGACTCTGACAACCGGGGCTTAGGTGCAGCACCCCAATCATCCTTCGGACCGAACGTTGGACAGCGCCGCCAGCCTCTCCTTACAGAACCGTTCGGTGGCTGCGATGTTCTCGATCAGCTTGGTGAGTGCCGCTACCAAGCGGTCAGTTGCCTGATTCATAGGTCGGCTGATGTTCTGCCTACGCAACTCCCGTACTGACTCCCGATACGCCCCGGCGCCGCGTTTGGCTTCCTTAGAGCTCGTCCCCATGCCTTGGAGTACAGATCGCCAGTCTCCTAGTTGGGCATCTGTCGGTTGGCCTTGGAGCCAGTCGGTGTAGTTCCGAATCATGCCGACGCGCGACTCGCGGTAACGGGTCTCCAAACGCTCCATTTTGGCAGCGTGTCGATCCATGTCCCTCGCCGCGCTCTCGCTAAGTGTGTATGCGCGCTCTACTGAAACGCCGTGTCGGGCAGCCCTGGTTAGGCGACGTGTGTGATGCTGGCCGTCTCACCAGCTTCTCGGCAGCAGCATCGCGCTTCGACTGGTCGCGGATGAGCAGCCGGCTGGAGCTAGTCACGGGGCGGCGTGTTTAAGCCGCCGCAGCATCTGGGCAAGCGTCGAGTCGTTCACCCCGCCTCTCCTTCGGTCTCGCCTTCAAGCTCGTCCGGGGGTGGCGCTGTCAGGCGACCGAGTTCCGTGGGCACCTCGAACAGCAGGCGGAGAGCCTGCTGCGTGAACCGCATGGTTCCCTCGGCGCTCTCCCGACGCACGGACCTTCCCGCATGGGCCCCAATGTTCCGAATGAGCCGCACGTAGCTCATCGCACCCTTGAACTCGGTCGTGATGAGCCCTTCCTGCTGCATCTTGGCGACCCTGTTCCCGAGCGTTCCTCCCGTCATGTCTCGCGCGTCAGCGGCCGCCTCCAGCGTCCGGCCACAGGCCACGACAGACGATGCGTAGGCGCCCACTCGGAAGACCTTCACCGCCTCCTCCCACGCCGTCTCCACATCGGGTGGCAGGTGATCGACGTCCCACTCGCCAGTCTCCTTCGGGTAGACAGCCACGATGTGCTCGCCCTCATCGAGCTCGGCCACGATCATGCCGCCGCAGGCAGGGCAGTGGGCGGTGTGCCACCGCCGATCTTCGCCATTGGCGCCCGCGGTGCCGACCCTCTGTTGAGGCACGAACGGCGTAGGCGAGGCGGAGCAGTCGCCGATCACGCAGCATCGGGTACGCGGTCAGCGCGAGGACGAGCAGGGCCGGGAGCAGGAGGTCGTCCTATCCGCCCTGGTGCGCCAGCATCGCCCTCATCCCGACAGGATCAGCAGCCCGGTGGCGGTGAACAGGACCATCACCGCGAGGAGCGCGTACTGGGTCCGGACGGCCGAGCCCCGGTCGAAGAGCGCGATGGCTCGGTCGTGGGCGAGGACCACGCCGCCGATGTGCCCAATCACGATGGCCGCCACTTGGACGTACCAGATCAGGGTGGCCGAGAGCAGTGCCAGGTTGACCGTCCATCGGGCCGTTCCGAACAGGTCCCAGCCCTCCCCGAAGGGATCGGAGAGCCTGGCCACGCCCAGCTGACCCTCGGTCAGCAGGAACGAGAAGTAGTGGGCGACGGCGTAGGCAAGGACGATCGGAACGAGGCTCGGCGCGAACCGAACCGCGAGCGCGTGCGATCTGCCGCCGACCACCCGAGCCGCCGCGGCCATCGCCAAGGAGTAGGCGAGGGAGACGAGCCCGATCACGGCGAGGAGCCCAGCCGTGAACGCGGCGATCCGAGGGAACCCGCTCAGGGTGGCGGTTCGAGAGACCCAAAGGTTCGCTCGCGTGAAGCCGTCGAATGTCGTGGATCCGAGGGCAACCATGATGAGGGCGAGGAGCCCGGGATGGGGCTCGACCTCGGCCAGCCCGGCCAGGGGCGGCCGGAGGATCACCCACCCCTCCCCGTCCCGGGCCAATGGGGAGATGCAGGCGATCAGCCCAAAGTACACGGCAAAGGCCTCGCCGTTCTCGATCCAGGCCTGCCGCCCGAACGCGAACATGCCGGCGATCGTGATGAGCACGTAGACGCCGATCAGGATCCCCAGGCTGCCGAACGTGTCACGAAACGGATCGACCAGCTCGACCCAGACGAACCCGAACAGCAGGATCGCGGCGGGCCACTTCCCCCAGGCCTTCGGGTACTCGCGTGGGGGAGATTCGTACCGGTAGTCCAGGTTCATGAGCCGGCCGAGGGTGTCGAACGGGGAGAGGGTGGCCCACAGGTTTCCGAACAGGGCGTGAGCGAAGGTCAGCCCCACCCAGAACCACACGAACACGAATACCGGCCCGATGGTCTCGGTGATGCTCACCTGCCTCGTCGACGCGCCCACGACGACGAAGAAGAGCGCGAGCGCGCCGAGCCTGATGACCCATTCGAACCGCGTCAGGACGGGAGCTGAGCGGGGGGTGCGCGGCGCCTGGCGCCGACGAGGAGATCGGGCCCGTTGCGGAGGAGGATCTCCGGTGCGTAGGTCCGAGTGGGCTGAGAGGGCGTCCGGCGACTGCGCCACAACCCTGCGACCAGTTGGACGGTCCGGACGAAGACGCAGACGAGAGCGGCGATGACCGCTGCCATGAGGATCTGCATCAGGAGGCCAACCAGCACCCCGGGGTCGGCCAGAGTCACGGCGAGGTCCATGTGGCGTTCCACCACTTCCAGCAGGAGGAACGAGGGAACCTGCAGACAGGCAAGCAGCAGCGCCGTCCTCACCAATGAGGCGCCACCCTCACCGCGTAGGGTCCGGGCACCGAGCGCGATGAGTGAGATCCCCGTCGCAGCCAGGGCCAAGAGCCCGAGCGAGTTGAAGTATCCGTGTCCGGCGGCGGCGAGGTGCTCGTGCCTTTCCGCTCCGTTCGGGAACGCGATCAGGTACCCGAGCAGGTGACCGATCACTAGGGCCCCGGTTGCCAGTCCGGCGAACGAGCGGGTGTGGGCCGTCTGGCGGGAGGACCCACCCAGAACGGACATACCCGAAGGGTACCCTACGAACCGCCCTTGGAGGATCCCCGTCCACCCGCAGGGCAAGAGATCGCCTTGGGTTGGCACCCGAGGTAGTCGCCGCAGAACTCGAATGGCTTCCCACAGCGGCAACAAGCAGGCCCCAGCCGAGGCACCGGTCATCACGTACCTGGCCAGAGAATCGAGGCGACGTCTTTCTGGGGCGACTCAGGAGTTCGGCTGGACGGCATCTGTGGCGAGCCCTCTGACGGGATCCCGGCGCCTCACTCCCCCACCGCTCGTGACACGTCCCCTCGAGAGGCGAAATAAGGAGGGGCTGTCCGGCGATCGGAGGCGAAGAGGCGTGCCGGAAGCATCTTCGCTGTACGGTGACCGCGCAGAGGCGGGACACGTCGCCGAACTGATCCGCAACGGGATGGCCGTCCTCTCCGCGGGCGCCGCGGGCATCCACTTCGCCGTGATCCAGTCGCACTTCGAGGAATACTGGCTGTTCGGCGTGTTCTTCGCCGTGGTCGCCTGGCTCCAGGCAGCGTGGGCCATCCTCGTGGTGGCTCGGCCATCGAGAACCGTCCTTGTGGCCGGCGCCCTGGTGAACGTCGCGGTCGTCGCCATCTGGGTCGCATCCCGGACCGTGGGCATCCCCCTCGGGCCGGACAGCGGCGCGGCCGAGGCGGCCACGCTGCCGGACATCACGGCGACGGCGTTCGAGATCGTGCTGGTGATCGGATCGCTCGCGCTCCTCTCGAGCCGCCCCCATCGTCTGGTCATCCCTCGGACCGGGATCCTTGCCGCGACCCTAGCCATCTCGTTGGGCGTCATGCTGCTGACCTCCGCAGCGGTCATCGCGTTCACGCCCCACGAGGAACCGGGCCACGGCGCGCCGGGACACGAGGAGGAGCAGACCGGCGGGGGGCAGGGCGCCCATCAGGAAGAGCAGCTGCACGGCACCGTCGCTCCTGGCTGAGACCCGGAAACTTCCGCTCGACGTCAGCAAGGCGGGTCTCATCTGCATCGTTATCGCCGAGTTGACCGACGATCACGTTTTCGTCTAGGGTGCCCTCCGCGCGTTGTGCAGGTCGAACACGTCCTGCCCCCGAAGGAGGTGTTTCCGATCCGGTTGCGCAGACCTCTTGGAGCCTGCGGAAGGCTCCCGATCCAGCCTCGGATCTCGGGCGCC
>Ga0184633_10000346_pt1 | contig 16220 bp, 15 predicted proteins | sample PLM31_170_b1_FD_133156 | JGI IMG/M metagenome (GOLD analysis project Ga0184633, IMG submission 133156) | Groundwater sediment microbial communities from an aquifer in East River, Colorado, USA - PLM3-1_170_b1 | ecosystem: Environmental > Terrestrial > Soil > Riparian zone | place: USA: East...
GCAACGTGATGGCCGATCTCGAGGAGATGGGCTATCTGGTCCAGCCGCACACGAGCGCGGGCCGGGTACCGACGGACAAGGCCTACCGCTTCTACGTGGAGTCTTTTCCGCCGGCGCCGGGCCCAAAAGGCGCGGTGCCCGGCGAGAGCCTGCCGACGCGCGGTTCCGGAATCGACGGATTCATGGAGCGGACGTCGTCGCATCTGTCGAGCGCCACGAAGCTGACGGGCCTCCTGCTCGCGCCGCCGCTCAAGCAGACGACGCTCGCGCGGGTCGACCTCATCCCGCTCGAGGACGATCGCGCGCTGGCCGTCCTCGTCACCGACGCGGGCTGGGTCACCGCCCGCGCGGTGACGCTCGACCCGCCGCTCGCCGCCGAGGAGGTGCGCGCCGTGGGGCGCGAGCTGAACCGCCGGTACTGCGGCCGCACCGTCCAGGACGTCGTGGACATGGAGACGACGCCCAGCGATCCCCTCGACGCCCTCCACACGCGGGCGCGCGGCGTCATCGAGCAGATCGTTGTACTGCTGCGGGGCCGCACGCTCTATGTCAGCGGCGCGATCAACATGCTCGACCATCCGGAGTTCTGGAACCTCGACACGACGCGCGAGCTGCTCCGGACCTTCGAGCAGAAGGAGCGCCTCGCCGACCTGATGACGGTGCTCGCCAGCAGCGAGGGGCTGAACGTGACGATCGGCGAGGAAAACCCGGTAGCCGAGATGCGCGAGTGCACGCTGATCACCTCGACCTTCACCTACCGCGACCAGGTCATCGGCATCCTCGGCGTCGTCGGGCCGCGGCGGTTGCCGTACCCCGAGGTCATCTCCATCGTCAACGAGACGGCTCGGCACGTCACCGACGCTCTCTCCCGCGTCCGCCAGGATCTCTATCTGCCTTCGTAACGGTGGGTCGGGGGGCGGGGCGGGAACCGGACGGGGCCGCCCTCGACCCGCTAGCAACAACCGCAGTGCAGCGATCGAACTCGGTCGGCGATCGGGTCAACCCTGACTACACGGGTCGAGGGCGGCCCCGTCCGGTCCCGCCCCGCCCCCCGAGACCCTGAGACGACGCTGCTATAATCCTAATGTTATGGACGAGTCGAACGTGCGAAACCCTGAGCCTCTCGAGTCCGCTCCGTCCGCAGAGGCGCGGGCCGAGACGGTCGAGGAGCTGAGGCGGCAGGTCGAGGAAAAGCAGGATCGGCTGCTTCGCGCGCTCGCCGAAGTCGAGAACATCAAGCGGCGGACCCAGCGGGAACGCGAAGAGTACATCCGCTACGCGAACGAGTCGCTGCTCCGCGACGTCGTCCCTGTGCTCGACAACCTGGACCGGGCGCTCGAGGCGGCGCGGGGGACCGGCGAGGTGTCCGGCGTCGTCGGGGGCGTCGAACTGATCCAGCGCGAGCTCATCAAGGTGCTGGAGCGCGCGGGCGTCACGCGATATTCCGCCCTCGGCCACCCCTTCGATCCGACGCGACACGAGGCGATCGCCCGTGTAGTGAGTACGGACGCCAAGCCGGGCACCGTCATCGGCGAGACGTTGTCGGGCTACCAGCTGCACAACCGCGTGTTGCGCCCCGCGCTCGTATCCGTCGCCGCCGCGCCGGACGAGGACGCCTGAGCCCGGTGCCGCGCGACTACTACGAGGTCCTCGGCGTTGCGCGGAACGCCGGCGAGGCCGAGATCAAGAAGGCCTACCGTCAGCTCGCGATGCAGTTCCATCCCGATCGCAACCGCAGTGACAAGAACGCCGAGGAGCGGTTCAAGGAGGTGAACGAGGCGTACGCCGTGCTGTCCGATCCCGACAAGCGGGCGCACTTCGACCGCTTCGGGACCGCCGGACCGGGGGTCGGCCCTGGGTTCGGCGACACGGGCTTCGGCACCCTCTTCGAGGACATCTTCGAGAACTTCTTCACCGGGGGTGGCCGAGGGCGCGGCTCGCGCGCCGCGCGCGGTGAGGACCTCCAGTACGAGCTGAAGATCACCCTCGAGGACTCGGCGGCCGGGCTCGAGACGAAGATCCAGATCCCGCGCCTCGAGCGCTGCGAGACCTGCGCGGGCGCCGGCGTCGAGACGGGTAGTCGCCTGGAGACCTGCGACATGTGTCGCGGCGCCGGCGAGGTCCGGCGGAGTCACGGCTTTTTGACCGTGGCCCAGACCTGCCCCAAGTGCCAGGGCGCCGGCCAGCTCAACCGCGCGCCCTGCCGGGAGTGCCGCGGCCAGGGTCGGCGCCGGGCCGAGCGCCTGCTGAGCGTCAAAATCCCGGCAGGAATCGACGACCGGATGCAGCTTCGCATCAGCAACGAGGGCTCGAGCGGGGCAAACGGCGGGCCGCCGGGCGACCTCTATGTGCTCGTACGCATCAGCGAGCACGACCTGTTCACGCGCCAGGGGGCCGATCTCTACTGCGACCTACCAGTCTCCTTCGCCCACCTGGCCCTCGGCCACGACGTCGAGGTGCCCGTTCTCGGTGGCGCGACCAGGCTGAAGATCCCTGCCGGCACGCAGCCCAACGACGTGCTGCGCCTCCGGGGCAAGGGCCTGCCGCACCTGCGCCAGCGCGGGCACGGCGACACCTGCTACCGCATCGTGCTGGAAGTCCCGCAGAAGCTCAACGCGCGACAGCGCGAGGCGCTCGCGGCGTTCGAGGCGGCCTCGAAAGAAGAGCGGGGGCCGCTGGCGGCGGCGTTCTTCGAGCGGATGAAGAAGCTCCTCGGCTGACCTGATGTCATCCTCCCGCTTCTGGGAGCTCACAGTGGGCGTGCCCACCGACCTCGCCGAGGGATTGACCAATCTCGCGTGGGAGCTCGGCGCGCTCGGCGTGGTCGAGGAGGAGCGGCCGGGACGAGGCCCGCGGCTCCGCGCGTTCTTCCCGGCGACGGTTTTCGCGAGCGCGCTCGAAGCGAGCGTCCGGGAGTACCTGGACGGGCTGCGCGAGCTTGGGTTCGAACCCGCCACTGGGCTGAGCGTCGTCGCGCTCGCCGATGAAAACTGGGCGGACGCCTGGCGAGCCCATTTCACCCCGCGGCCGGTCGGGCGGCGGCTCTTGATCGCCCCGCCGTGGGACAGGCCCGCCGCGAATGGCCGGACCGTGATCACGATCGAACCAGGACGCGCGTTCGGGACGGGTCACCACGGGAGCACGGTGGGGTGCCTCGAGGCGCTCGAGTCCGTGATCGACCGCGACGGCCCGCCCGGCATGATCGACCTCGGCACCGGATCGGGCATCCTCGCGATCGCGGCCGCCCGGCTAGGCGTGAGCGCAGTCCTCGCGGTGGACGACGACCCGGACGCCATCGCCTCCGCGGTGGCGAACGCCGCCCGCAACCACGTCTCCGACCGCGTACGGTGCGTGCTCGCCGACGCCGGGAGGCTCGAGGAGACGCGCGCGCCTCTGGTTGTCGCCAATCTGCTCTCGGCCGCCCATCGGAGGTTCGCGTCCCAGTATGAGCGCTCTCTGCTGCCGGGCGGAACGCTGCTGCTCGGCGGCATCCTCGACGGTGAGGCGGCCGACGTCGCCGCGGCGCTCGGCGGCCACGGGTTCGTTCCACGCAAGCCGCTCTCCGTTGAGGGCTGGACCACGCTCGAGCTCCGTGCGCCGCTTCACGATCACGCCTGAGCGGATCGCCGGCGGACGCGTCGTCTTCGACCGCGAGGAGTCGCATCATCTCTCGCGCGTCCTCCGGCTCCGGTCCGGCGACACGGTGCTCGCCGCCGACGGCACCGGCCACGAGTACACGGTGCGCCTCGAGACGGTTGGGGCGCGGGCGACGGGCACCGTGCTCGGGGTCGCCACGCGCGAGACCGAGTCGCCGGTCCAGATCACGCTCGTGCAATCCGTCCCCAAGGGCGACAAGATGGAATCGATCGTGCGGGCGTCCACCGAGCTGGGCGTGGCACAGGTCGTCCCGGTGCTGACGGCGCGGACGGTGGTCGCGCTCGAGCCCGGCCGCTGGCGCGATCGCGCTCGGCGCTGGCAGCGCGTCGCAAAGGAGGCGGCGAAGCAGTGTGGCCGGGCCGTGGTTCCGACGGTCAATGCGCCCCGACCGCTCGCCGACGTCCTCGCGCGCGACGAACCCGCCGACCTCCGGCTCTGCCTCTGGGAGGGCGCGATGACGGCCGCGCGGCAGGGTGGGGAGCAAGCCCGCCCGCCCGGAACGACACTCGCCGCGAGCTTGCCCCCCACCCTGCCCCCGGCCGCGCGCATTCATCTGCTCGTTGGACCGGAGGGCGGATTGAGCCAAGGGGAAGTCGAGAGCGCGCAGGCGCGAGGCTGGACGATCGTCGGCGTCGGGCCACGCACCCTGAGGGCCGAGACGGCGGGACCGGCGATCATCGCGGTGCTGCAAGCGCGATTCGGCGATCTGGGCGTGGGTGGATGAGCGCGCGAGAGGCCGGCTGGGAACACTTCGAGACCGAGGCGGATGTGGGCGTTCGAGCGTGGGGCTCGACGCGCGCCGACGCGTTCGCCCAAGCGGCGCTGGGCGTGTTCGCGCTGATCGTGAAGCCCGACGAGGTCGCGGAGCGGGAGCGTCGCGAGGTCCGGGCGCAGGCTGATTCACCGGAGCGATTGCTCGTCAACTGGATCAACGAGTGCCTCTACGTGCACGAGATCGAAGGCTTCGTGGTGCATCGCGTGGAGGTGGGCGCGTGTACCGCGACGCTTGTCCACGCGACGCTCCACGGCGAAGAGATGGACGCCAGCCGCCATCGGTTCGGGACGATCGTCAAGGCCGCGACCATGCATCGTCTGGTCGTGGCCGAGCGGGAAGGCCGGCACGAGGTCCGTGTCATCGTCGACGTGTGATGTCTCGCATCGGAGACGCCGAGCCGGTCAACCCGTGTCATCGGTGCCACCTTCGCCACCCGGACTTCGACCAGATGCCATAACAATCAGATAGTTCCAGCCACCTGATCGCTGGCATTCCCGTTGCTACTTTCCGGAATGGTCTATGCGCCAGCACACAATCCGAAAGCCAGTCGGCATCGAGGGTGTCGGTCTCCACTCGGGAAAGGTCGCCCGAATCACCCTCGCTCCCGCACCCGCGGACGCCGGCATCGTATTCAGAGTCCGCTCGACGGGTGAGCGGATCCCGGCGAGGGCGGAGAGCGTCGTCAATTCGCACTACGCCACCACGGTGGGCGTGAACGGCACGCGAATCCAGACGGTCGAGCACCTGATGGCGGCCGTGTCGGGGCTCGGCATCGACAATCTCGATATCGAAGTGGACGGACCCGAGATCCCCGCGCTCGACGGCAGCGCGAAGCCCTTCGTGGCGCTGCTGGCGTTCGCCGGTCGTGTCCAGCAGTCCGCACGGATTCGGCCGTTGACGCTCCCGTGCCCGATACGGGTGGGAGGCGGCGGACGGTGGATCCAGATCGTCCCGGCGGAGAGGTTCCGTATCACCTACACGCTGGACAACGATCACCCAGCGATCGGGACGCAAGTCCTGTCGTGGACGCCCAGCGAGCGGTCGTTCGTGGAGGAGTTCGCGCCGGCGCGTACGTACGGCTTCCTCAAGGACCTGGGACTCATGCGGAAGAACGGCCTCGCGCGCGGCGGCTCCCTGGACAACGCGATCGTGCTCGGCAATCGCGGGGCGCTGAACGGCCTTCGCTACCGGGACGAGTTCGTCCGGCACAAGATGCTGGATCTGGTCGGGGACCTCGCCCTCCTGGGCCGCCCGATCCGGGCGCACGTCATTGCCCGTAACGGCGGCCACGCGCTCAACATCGAGCTCGTGCTCGCGGTCCAGCGAGCCGTCGGGCTCGAGCGTCGGGCCGCGCTCGAGGTCGCCGCGGCAGCCGAGAACGCCGGGCGCCGCGAGGAGTTCGTGACGGCGCCCGGCCTCGCTACCATCTAACCGGCGCTCCGCGCCGCCCCTCCCACGCTATATCGCTATATAATGACCCGTTCGCGGTATGCGTGCTCTATGGCTCCTCAATCACCTGGGCGCGGCAGCGATGGTGCTGGCCGTGGCGGCACCCGCCCGCGCCGAACTGCGCATCAGCGACCTGGACGTCTTCCTCAACGATCATGAGGTGACCGTCCACGTCGTGCTGCTGGGGGCCCTGCCCGGGGGGCTCCACGAGGGCATCCAGAGCGGGATCCCCGCGCACGTCCGCCTCGACATCGAGCTCTGGCAGTACCAGCGGTGGCTGCCCGACCGGCTGCTCGTCACGAAGACCGTCGAGCGGACGCTCGCGTACAACGTGGTGACCAAGGAGTTCAAGGTCGCGTCGCTCAAGGGAGACGCCCGGCTCGTCCACACCACGCGCGATCTCCGCGACGCCCAGCGAATCCTCTCCGACATCCGGGGGGTGAAGATGACACCCGCCGCGGCGCTTGATCCCGCGGCGGTGATCTACGTACGCGTCAACGCGACGACGGCGTTGAACGGCGAGAACACCTTCGTGGCTCGGATGAACGGGACCGCCGAGCAGATCATCCGGCAGTCCGACTACCGCACGATCCAGCGAGTCCAATAGCCATGCCCCTCCTCAGTGACGAGAATCGGCGCAAGCGCAACCTGATCATCCTCGCCGGGTTCCTCGTGCTGGTGGGCACGGCGAACTTCCTGGACATCGGCGTCTACGCGCCGGACCTACCGCTCGCGTCCAACATCGCCGTGTTCGCCCTGCTCAATCTGAACCTGATCGTGCTGCTGCTCCTGGTACTGCTCCTCTTCCGCAACCTCGTCAAGCTCTGGTTCGAGCGGCGCGAGAACGTGATCGGCGCCAAGTTCAAGTCGAAGCTGGTGCTGGCGTTTCTCACGCTCTCCCTCATCCCGTCGACGCTCATCTTCCTCATTGCCTCCAACTTCATCACCAAGTCGATCGAGGGGTGGTTCAAGCCGCAGGTCGAGCGCCCGCTGGACCAGGCGCTCGCAGTGGCGCAGACCTACTACAGCAACCTCGAGCGCACGGCGCTCCGTCACGCCCAGCACATCGGCCGCGTGATCGATCGCGATGGACTCCTCGCCGACACGCGGCGCGAGACGTTGGCGGCCTACCTCGTCGAGCAGCAGGACCGGCTCGGGATCAGCGCGATCACCGTCTTCGGGACGCAGGGGCAGGAGCTGGTCCATGTCAAGGATCCGATCCTGGGCGATCTCGCGACGCGGGACGTGAACGAGAACCAGCTGCGCCAGGGCGCCTCCGGACAGGAGCTCACCACGGTGCGCGAGCTCGCATCCGGCGACCTCGTCGAGGCAGTCGTCCCGGTCTGGGCAGCGCGCGGCGCCGAGCGCCGCGTCGTGGGCGTGGTGGTCGTCGGCACGCACGTCACGGATCGGCTCGAGGCACGCGTGCGCGGGATCTCGCAGGCGTTTCGCGAGTACAAGCAGCTCAAGCTGCTGAAGATGCCGATCAAGGGCATCTACATCCTGCTCTTCCTGCTCATGACGCTGATCGTCGTGTTCTCGTTCACGTGGTTCGGCCTCTACCTCGCGCGCGGGATCACGGGCCCCATCGAGCAGCTCGCCGAGGGCACGCGCGAGGTTGCCGCCGGCAACTTCGCCTACAAGGTGCAGACGCGAGGAGACGACGAGATCGGCGTCCTCGTCGAGTCCTTCAACCATATGACGGACGACCTGGCGAAATCGAAGCGGCAGCTCGAAGAGGCGTACCTCGACCTGTCGGACAAGCACACGGAGCTCGAGGATCGGCGCGTCTACATCGAGACCGTCCTCGAGGCCATCACCACCGGCGTGGTCTCCTTCGACCCGCTCGGGCGCCTCACGACCATCAACCGCGCCGCGGCGCGCATGCTCGGCGTGAACGCAGTGACGGCCGTCGGACGCTTCCTCGAGGAGGTCTTCGCCGGCCCGGACCTCAGGGCGGTGGTCGCGCAGATGCAGCGCACGCGGCGCCCTCGGGCCGCCAGCACGGAGCTCGAGTTCCAGCTGCGGCGGGGCGGCGCCACGCTTTCGCTCCTCGCCTCCGCGACGGCGCTGCGGGGCCCGGACGGCGAGTACGCCGGCGCCGTCGTGGTCCTCGACGACCTGACGGAGCTGCTGAAGGCCCAGCGGGTGGCGGCGTGGCGGGAGGTGGCGCAACGGATCGCCCATGAGATCAAGAATCCCCTGACGCCGATCCAGCTCTCCGCCCAGCGATTACGCCGGCGCCTGGCCCGCACTCCGGGCGAGGAGCGGCTGGTGCTGGAGTGTACCGAGACGATCATCCACGAGGTCGACGGCCTCAAGCGCCTGGTGGACGAGTTCTCGCGGTTCGCCCGGATGCCCGTGCTCACCCCGCGGCCAACCGACGTGCGCCAACTCATCGACGGCGTCGCGAGCCTCTACCGCGAGTCCCATCCGGCCCTCTCGATCGAGACCCATCATCCCGACGACCTCCCGTTGCTCGAGGTGGACCCGGACCACATCAAGCGCGCCGTCCTCAACCTCGTCGACAATGCGGTCGAGGCGATCGGCGACAGTGGTGTCGTGCGCGTCGAGACGGTACACATGGCCGAGACGGGGCACGCGCGGATCATCGTGGCCGACGACGGCCCGGGCATCAGCCCCGAGGGCAAGGAGAAGCTCTTCCTCCCGTATTTCTCGACGAAGGTCGCGGGCATGGGGCTTGGGCTATCGATCGTGCACGAGATCGTGACCGAGCACGGCGGTACGATCTCGGTCGAGGACAACGAGCCCAGCGGGACTCGCTTCGTCATCGAGGTGCCGGTGTCGCGCGCGGTCGTCCCGGTCGAGGCCTGACATGGCCAGCGAGATCTTTCATAAGCGGCGGAGAGGGTGACATGGCCAGCGAGCATATCTTGATCGTCGACGACGAGCCGGCTATCCGGTCGACCCTGCGTGACGTTCTGGAAGACGAGGGGTACCGCGTCTCCGCGGTCGGCAACGGCACCGACGCGCTCCGGTTCTTCGCCGACGAGCTGCCGGAGCTGACGTTTCTCGACATCTGGATGGATCGGATGGACGGTCTCGAGACTCTCGCCGAGATCAAGCGGGCGCGCCCCGAGGCGGTCGTCGTCATCATCTCCGGCCACGGGACGATCGAGACGGCCGTCAAGGCGACGCGCCTCGGCGCCTACGACTTCGTCGAGAAGCCGCTGTCCCTCGAGAAAATCTTGATGACGGTCAGCCGCGCCCTCGAGCACGCCCGGCTCGAGCGCGAGAACGCGGCGCTCCGCGCGAGCCTCGAGCAGCGGACCGAGATCATCGGCGAGAGCGCGGGGATCCGCGCGCTCCGCGACCAGATCGCGACCGCCGCGCCCACCAACGGCCGCGTGCTGATCCACGGCGAGAACGGCAGCGGCAAGGAACTGGTCGCGCGGGCCATCCACGTCAACTCCGTGCGCCGTGAGCGCTCCTTCGTCGAGGTCAACTGCGCCGCGATCCCCGAGGAGTTGATCGAGTCCGAGCTGTTCGGCCACGAGAAGGGCGCATTCACCGGTGCGCTCACCCGGCGCCGCGGGAAGTTCGAGCTGGCCGACGGCGGCACGCTCTTCCTGGACGAGATCGGCGACATGAGTCTCAAGACCCAAGCGAAGGTCCTGCGCTCGCTCGAGGAGCAGGCGTTCGAGCGGGTCGGCGGCAAGGACACGATCCGAGTGGACGTGCGGGTGATCGCCGCGTCCAACCGCGACCTCGCGGCCCTGATCCGGGACGGACGCTTCCGGGAGGACCTCTACTATCGCCTGAACGTGATCCCGATCGACGTCCCGGCCCTGCGGACGCGCAAGGACGACATTCCCGCGCTGGTGAGCCACTTCATCACGCAGTTCTGCGCCGAGAACGGCAAGCGCGCCAAGACGCTCTCCCGGGAGGCGCTCGGCTACTTTCTCGCCTACGACTGGCCCGGCAACGTCCGAGAGGTCCGGAACATGGTCGAGCGCCTCGTGATCATGGCCCCCGTGGACGTGATCGACGCCGACGATCTGCCGGCACCGCTGCGCCCGAAGGAGACGGTGCCCGCGGCCGGCGCGGCGCGCGAGCGGTCGCTCAAGGACGCGCGCGACAACTTCGAGCGCGCCTACATCCTTACCGAGCTGCATACCAGCGACTGGAACGTGACGCGGACCGCGGAGCGACTCGGGATCGAGCGCAGCCACCTCTATCGGAAGCTCAAGGCCTACAACATCAACCCGCCGAAGCGCGACGCCTGAGGGCCCTGCTTCATCCCACGGGTACCAACGCCGTGAGCGACCCCGGCCGGCTCGCCGGCGTCGCCGGCCGGGGGCTCGGTCTCCTGATCCTGCTCGGCCTCGCCTGGCAGGTGATGGCGCAGGGACTGAGGCCTCAGGGCGGCGGGTTCCTCGGGTTCATCCACGGCGTCGACCTGATTTTCCACGAAGCCGGCCACGTGATCTTCGGGTTCTTCGGCGAGTTCGTCGCAGTGCTCGGTGGCTCGCTGAACCAGGTCCTGATCCCGGCGATCGCCACCACGGCCTTCCTGAGAACCCGTCAGTGGGCCTCGGCAGCCATCGCGCTCTTCTGGACCGGGCAGTCGCTCACCGATGTCGGCGTCTACGCGGCCGACGGGCGGGCCAGGGCGTTGCCCCTCCTGGCCGAAGGACTGATCCACGACTGGAACTACATCCTCGGACGGCTCGGGCTTCTGGAATCCGCCGAGACCGTGGGCCGGCTGATCTTTGGGGCCGGCGCGCTGGTCATGCTCGCGGCGCTGCTGCTGCTCGCCCTCGAGGTCCTGCGCTGCTGGAACGCGCCGGCCGCGGACGCGCGGCCGCGCTGACGTGCTCGACCTCGTCCTTCGCGGCTGCCGCCTGCCCGACCGGGAGGTGCCCGTCGACCTCGCGATCGCCGACGCGCGCATCGTCGCCATCGGGCCGGCGCGCGGGCCCGCGCGGGAGACGATCGACGTCGCCGGACGGCTCGTCACTCCGGGCCTCGTCGACGCGCACATCCATCTGGACAAGGCGCTCTTGACCGATCGGGTGTCCGGATCGGCGGGAACGGCCGCGGAGGCCATTCGGCTCACCGGCCTGGCGAAGCGAGGCTTCACGGTGGACGACATCACGCAGAGGGCGCGGCGCGTGCTCGACCTGGCCGTCCCGGCGGGCACGACGGCGATGCGCGCGCACGTCGAGGTCGACCCGATCGTGGGGCTCGCAGGCATGGAGGCGATGCTCGCGCTCAAGCGCGAGTACGCTCCGGCCATCGACATCCAGCTCTGCGCCTTCGCTCAGGAAGGCATACTCCAGGTGCCGGGCACCGAGGCGCTGCTCCGTCGTGCCCTCGGGATGGGTGCCGACCTCGTCGGCGGGTGCCCCTACAACGACACCGATGCGCTCCGGCACATCGAGATCGTGTTCGCGCTCGCGGGCGAGTTCGGCGTCGACGCGGACTTCCACGTGGACTTCTTCGACGAGCCCGAGCACCTGCACGTGCGCGCGATCGTCCGTCAGACGGTCCGGGCCGGCTGGCAGGGACGCGTCGCGGTGGGACATCTCACCGAGCTCGCCGCACTGCCCCCCACCGAACAGGCGGCGTTGATCACCGAGCTGGCGGCCGCCGGGATCGGCGTGATCAGCCTTCCCCTGACCGACCTCTACCTCATGGGACGGCGGGACGAGCGGAACGTCCGCCGCGGCCTGACGCCGATCCGCCGGCTCCTCGAGGCCGGCATCCCGGTGGCGCTGGCGTCCAACAACATCCGGAACCCGTTCACGCCGGTCGGCACGGCCGACCCCGCTCACTTGACGTTCGTCGGCGCCGTCGCCGCTCACATGGGGACGCCCGAGCTCATGCGGGACCTCGTGGCCGCCATCACCACGCACCCGGCGCGGATCCTCAATCTCCGCGACTACGGCTGCGCCCCCGGCTGCCGCGCGGATCTCGTCGTGTGGGAGTGCGAGCGGGTGGAGGAGATCGTGATGGCCTTGCCTCCACGACGCCTCGTGGTAAAGGCGGGACGCGTCACGGTCGAGCACGAGCGACGGACCGTCGAGCGCTGGCGCCCCGGCGGCAGCACCCAGGCCCATCGAGGTTGACACGGACGGAGCGCGCCATGTAGAGTGACGAGAGTCAGCTCAGGTACTTTCCTTTAAGCGAGCCCGGAGAGGCTCGTAAGGAGAGAAGATGGCCAGCCCCGCACGACGCCCCCGGGAGAAAGCGCAGGTCCTCGACGAGACCGCGCTCGACCGGGCCCTCACCCGCATCGCCCACGAGATCCTCGAGAAGAACGGCGGCGCCAAGGACCTGGCGTTCGTCGGGCTGCGGACGCGCGGCGTGAGTCTCGCGCATCGCCTCGCCGCCAAGATCGCCCAGATCGACGGCACGACCCTCCCGGTCGGGACGCTCGACATCACGCTCTACCGCGACGACCTGGGCATGCGCGGCACGCCGGTGATCCGCGGGACCGACATCCCGTTCTCGATCAAGGACAAGACGGTGATCCTCGTGGACGACGTCCTCTTCACCGGCCGGACGATCCGCGCGGCGCTCGACGCCATCATCGACCTCGGCCGGCCGACCGCCATCCAGCTCGCGTGCCTGATCGACCGCGGGCACCGCGAGTTGCCGATCCGGCCGGACTACGTCGGCAAGAACCTGCCGACCTCGCGCCGCGAGACCGTCGCCGTGCGGCTCCAGGAGCACGACGGCGAGGACCGCGTCGTCATCGAAGAACCCGAGGAGGCCTAGCATGGGCTGGAGGCGGAAAGATCTGCTCACGATGCGTGAGCTCGAAGCTGGCGAGATCGTGTTGCTGGTGGACACCGCCGCGTCGCTCCAGGAGATCGCAACGCGCGAGATCAAGAAGGTCCCGGCGCTCCGCGGCAAGACGGTCGTGAACCTCTTCTATGAGGCGTCCACCCGGACGCGCACGTCGTTCGAGATCGCCGGGAAATGGCTCTCGGCGGACGTGGTCAATTTCTCGGCCAGCGGCTCGAGCACGAGCAAGGGCGAGAGCTTCATCGACACCGCCAAAAACATCGGCGCGATGAGCCCTGATGTGGTCGTCGTCCGCCACTCGTCGGCTGGCGCGGCCGAGCTTCTGGCCCGCGCGCTGCCCTGCTCGATCGTGAACGCCGGCGACGGCGCCCACGAGCATCCCACACAGGCGTTGCTGGACCTGTTGACGATCCGCGAGAAGAAAGGCCACTTCGAGGGCCTCCACGTGGCGATCGTCGGCGACATTGCCCACAGCCGGGTCGCGCGGTCGAACATCCACGGGATGCGCAAGCTCGGCATGACCGTCACCGTGGCCGGACCGCCGACGCTGATTCCGCCGTTCGTCCAGGAGCTGGGCGCGAAGGTGAGCTACCGCCTGGAGGACGCGATCGGCGACGTGGACGTGATCATGATGCTCCGCCTGCAACAGGAACGGATGACCGCGGGCCTGATCCCGTCGCTCCGCGAGTACGCGCACTACTGGGGGCTCACGCTCGACAAGCTCGCGCGGCACGCGCGGCCCGACGTGCTGATCATGCACCCCGGGCCGGTGAACCGCGGCATTGAGCTGGCGCCCGAAGTCGCCGACGGTCCGTACTCCGTCATCCTCGACCAGGTCTCCCGGGGCGTGGCCGTACGCATGGGAGTGCTGCTCCTCCTCGCCGGGCGCAAGGGCGGAGACGGCGGATGAGCCTCCTCCTGCTCCGGGGCGGCCGCGTCATCGATCCGGCGAACAATCTCGACACGGTCCAGGACGTCCTGCTCGCGGACGGCAAGATCGAGCGTCTCGGCCGGAACCTCGCGGCGCCTGCCGACGCCGAGGTCGTGGACGCAAAGGGCAAGATCGTCTGCCCGGGCTTCATCGACATGCACGTCCACCTGCGCGAGCCGGGCTACGAGTACAAGGAGACGGTCGCGACGGGCACGCGGGCGGCTGCCGCGGGCGGGTTCACCGCCGTGTGCTGCATGGCGAACACGAACCCCGTCAACGACAACGGCGCGGTCACCGACTACATCCTGGCCAAGGCGAGGGCCGAAGGCGCGGTGCGCGTCTATCCGATCGGCGCTGTCACGCGGGGCCTTCGCGGCGAGGAACTGGCCGAGCTCGCCGAGCTCGCCGAGTCGGGCTGCGTCGCCTTCTCCGACGACGGCCGGTGCGTAATGAACGCCGGCCTCTATCGGCGTGCGATGGAGTACACGCTGCCGTTCGGCGCACCGCTCATCAGCCACGCGGAGGACTCGACCCTGAGCCGGGGCGCGTCCATGAACGAAGGCGTCGTCTCCACGGAGACCGGCATCCCGGGCCAGCCAGCCGCCGCGGAGGACGTGATGGTGGCCCGCGACATCCTCCTCGCCGAGCTGACGGGCGCCCACGTTCACATCGCCCACGTCTCCACCGTGGGCGCGGTCCGTCTGGTCCGCGACGCGAAGGCCCGCGGCGTCCGTGTGACGGCCGAGGTGACGCCACACCATCTGGTGCTGACCGAGGACGCCGTGAGAACCTGGGATTCGAACACGAAGATGGCGCCACCGCTCCGGACCAAGCGGGATGTGGAGGCGCTGATCGAGGCACTCGCCGACGGCACCGTCGACTGCATCGCGACCGACCACGCCCCGCACGCGCTCTCCGAGAAGGAGGGCGAGTTCGATCGAGCGGCCTTCGGCGTCGTCGGGCTCGAGACGGCGGTGGCCGTGCTGCTCGATCGGCTGGTGCGGCCGGGGCTCCTGTCGCTCGCGACGCTGATCGCGCGGTGGAGCCGCGATCCGGCGCGCCTCCTCAACCTCCCCGCGGGTACCCTCACCGTTGGCGCCCCGGCGGACGTGACGATCCTGGACCCCGACGCGGAAACGACCGTCGACCCCTCACGGTTTCATTCCCGAAGCCGGAACACGCCGTTCGGCGGTTGGACCCTTCGGGGTGGGCCGTGGATGACGGTCGTCGGTGGGAAAGTCGTGCGGCCGCGAGCGAGCCGGTGAGCGTGACAGGGCGAGCCGCAGGCCAGGCGAGCTCATGAACAATTCCGCCTGGCTCGTGCTCCGCGACGGACGCACATTCAGAGGCCGGTCGCTCGGTGCGGTCGGGGAAGCCTCGGGTGAGGTCATCTTCAATACCGCAATGCAGGGGTATCAGGAGATCCTGACCGATCCGTCCTACCGAGGGCAGATCGTCGCGATGACCTACCCGATGATCGGCAACTACGGCGTCAACGACGAGGACGTGGAGTCGCGGCGGCCCTGGGTCAACGGCTTCATCGTCAAGGAGGCCTCGGCCGTCGCGTCGAACTTCCGAGCCGGCGCGAGCCTCGACGCGTACCTCGGGCGCCACGGGGTCGTCGGGATCCAGGACATCGACACGCGGGCGCTGACGCGCCACCTCCGTGACCACGGCGCCCAGGACGGCATCGTCTCCTCTGTGGAGACCGATCCGCGTCGCCTCCTCGAACGCGCCCGCGCCCTTCGCGGGCTCGTCGGCCGCGACCTGGTGGCCGAGGTGACCGCCGACGCGCCCTACACGTGGTCGGAGGGCGGCTGGACGCTCGGACGCGGCTACATGCCGCCGCCGTCGCCGCGCTTCAAGGTCGTCGCGTACGACTGCGGGATCAAGTTCAACATCCTGCGCCAGCTCCGCATGGTCGGGTGCGCTGTGACCGTCGTGCCGGCGGCGACGCCTGCGGCCGATGTTCTCGCGACGAAGCCCGACGGCGTGTTCCTCTCCAACGGGCCGGGCGATCCCGAGGGCGTGCCCTACCTGATCGAGTCGGTGCGTGGGCTCCTCGGACGGGTGCCGATCTTCGGCATCTGCCTCGGGCACCAGATCCTCGGCCTGGCGGCCGGCGGGCGCACCTTCAAGCTGCCGTTCGGCCACCACGGCGCCAACCACCCGGTCAAGGACCTCACGACCGGGAAGGTCGAGATCACGGCGCAGAACCACGGCTTCGCCGTCGGCCCGGAGTCGGTGACCGCGCTCGGGTGGGAGCCGACACACCTCAACCTCAACGATGGCACGTGCGAAGGCCTCCGGCACCGGGAGTGGCCGGCCTTCTCCGTGCAGTACCATCCCGAGGCCTCGCCCGGTCCGCACGACGCAAACTACCTCTTTCACCGCTTCACCGATCTCATGATCCAGACGGGAGGCTGAGCGCGTCATGCTCAAATACCTGATCTCGTACCGGAAGACCGAAGGGGGCGGCCAGAAGCCCGAGTGGACCTCGTTCACCGCGCAGAACGAGACCGCGCTCGAAGCCCATGCGATCCGCGAGCGGGTCGACCGACGCATGAGCGTCCTGGGCGAGCAGCTCTGGGGGAGCGGTGAGGTCGCGTGGATCGGCAGCGGCCGCCTCGACGA